>WBZP01002639.1_pt1 | contig 20318 bp, 16 predicted proteins | sample 5204301 | NCBI WGS metagenome assembly WBZP01 (sample SAMN12412401, study PRJNA552823) | activated sludge metagenome | isolation source: activated sludge from nitrification reactor of wastewater treatment plant... | place: USA: Pennsylvania | collected 2017
GGTTTAGTGCGGTCAAAACCTGCACGGAAGCTGTACTGGGCTCTATAGTCCATTTCTACTTCAGCGGGGCCATCGTCTATGACGGAAATGGTTCCGCGAAGCTGACTCAACAGGGTACGGTGGTCCTTCCCGGCTCGACTGCTACATCGTTCGAAGAAAGCGCTCAATTGACCTATGTCCTCAAGCCAAATGGGAGTTTTGTTCAACAGGGAACATTTATCGCAGTAGATCATTCCTATACCGTCACCGGTGCACGGATGATCGGACAGATCGATGCACAAGGTTCTCTCCTCATGCTCAATGGTCCCATCCCTGCTGAGCAGGAAACAGTAACCAGCTCTGGAGGCAGTGTATCTCAGTATCTCTGTGGCGCTTCGGGGACAGCCGTCCGGATACGCTGAATGCTAGACCTGCCGAACTGATAGTCATCCGGGCTCGGCATGAAGTCTATCTGATGACAAGCAAGAGAATCGGCCGCTAATTTTGAGCCGCGGTTGAGAGACACCCTCTCTCCGCTTCTGCTGGCTTCGACTCTAACCCCACCCAATGTAGAATACCAGACTTCTGACAGCGTCGGGTACAATCCGTCCACCACATGGTCAACTTTTCTCATACTCGGACGTACGTGCGGTTCCCCTTCGATTCGCCGCTCATTCTTGGAGGGGAGTCCTTCGTGTGTGAAGGAATACTTCAAAACCTCTCTTTGCACGGTTGTTCACTCCTGTCCGACCGTGAACTGGCACTGGGCAGCATGGCACGTATCAGCTTCCTCTTGCCTGATCAGCCACGCGCATTACCGATTGAGGTGGCCCGAGTCATCTGGACTCATGGTGCTGAGTGCGGGTTGGAGTTTATAGAACTATCGCTGCAGTCGCGGTTACGTCTTGGTCGCACCCTACGAGTTGCGCTGATTGATTCCCTGAACGCTCGAACCCTGCGTAACTGTGTGCAATCTGCATATAGATCTCCCGCCGTTGCTTCCATCGACTTGTGATTTCACGTTCAGATGATAGGACCCCAAAGACAAAGCGCTACGAAATGTTCTACGTTTGAATATCGTAACGACAGAAATTGACCCCACTCAGCACATGGGTCACCTATTTGACTGTGCTTCGTGAAAATGTGAACCAGGAAGACCAGTGAATGAGGGCTCAGTGGGAGTCAGATAGAATGGTGACGGATCATGGCTGCATGTTCTTACAGGCAATAAAGGCAGAGATGACTATGGCCTTCTCAATCGCAGTTAAGCCAGAGATGCGAGACGTAATCAGTTGAAACTCCGACAAGGTCATATGCCGTTGCCGTCTGATCCAATGTACCAACGGCTTCCAGAGAGGATTAAAGTTCTGAAACCACCATCCAGGAGCCAATCCATCCATAGAATATCTCGCCGACATTCGTACGGTCTTGGCCTGAACGAGTGTAACTGAGGCTTTTGATATCTCTTCATTCTCGTGGGGGCAGGACAACAATCTTGGATGAATCATATAAAAAAGACCGCAGATCTTTTATCGCATTAAGTTATCCACTGATTTCACAAACCGGTCTATCACCATCCCTCATAGGCCGACGATTTTCATAAAGCAAATCAAGTGCCATAATACTAATATTTATTTTTGCTAATAATTTTGAACAATGTGCTGTTATTGCCAGGTAGAGAGTGACTGATTTCACACACAGTGTATTATTTTCGGACACACGATTGATTCATGAACCCACCCCAGTACGCATCTCAAACTGAACCGCACTCCAATTTTACTCACGTTTCAGAATGTGTCAGGTGAACTGTTTCCCTGTAGCCTCCAATACCCCTCATGAGAAGTGTTCTATCTTGGAACAGTATTTCCTTCCATCTCATATGATTTCATTTGCATAGTGATGTGGAATAGTAGGTCTCACACACAGTAACTACAGATATTCTGTTTATGTCATCTACATATAGTGTACCGATCGACCAAGGCGAGCGTCTCACTTATGAAACACTTGTTCGATCTTTATTGATGGATTGCTCAGCCTTGTGGAGACCGAAGGGGGTAGGCCAGATTGTTGAGGCGATGAGTTGGACCGCGTGCATGATTCAAGAAAACTATTTCCGAAGTTCACTAGGGAACTTGAGAGACTGGCTCAAGCGAGACTCCGATTGAAGACTCATTCATCACCACGGAACTATTCTCACCCTGACTTGAGTGCCCACGCGACTTGCGCCTCGTTTTTGCCGTCACCGTAGACGGTGTGAGCATAGGGGAATTTTTTTCAAGTCCATACTGTTTCAGTTTTCGATAGAGCGTCGAGCGGCTCACCTGGAGATCACGAGCAATCCGACTCATGTTTCCGCGATGGAGCGTGAGTGCCTTGACGAGTAATTCGGTCTCAATTCTCTGGTGGGCAGCTCGTAGTGAGTCCAATGAATCCGTGGCAGGCAGGTCTTCGCCGGCCAGATCAAGATCCTGACGAGTGATCTCCTGCCCTTCGCTCATGACAACGGCCCGTCGGACTCGATTACTTAATTCCCGCACATTCCCCGGCCAAGGATGCGTACGGAGTGCGTCGATGGCCTGAGCTGAAAATCCACGGATCAGCTTGTGCGTCGTTGCGGCTGCCTGCTGGAGAAACACCATAGCCATCAGCAATGTATCTTCCCCTCGTTCTCGAAGCGGCGGAAGGTGAATATGCAAGACTCCCAGCCGATAATACAGATCTTCCCGAAATCGATTGTGGCCTATCGCGGCTTTGAGATCGACATTTGTCGCTGCAATCACTCGCGTATCGACATGAAGGGTCTCCTGTCCCCCCACCCGCTCAAAGGTTCCCTCCTGGAGAAATCTCAGCAGTTTGACCTGTAAGGAAGGAAGAAGATCACCGACTTCATCTAGAAACAAGGTTCCGCCGTCTGCAGCTTCCAGCTTACCTTTTTTTTGATGTACCGCTCCGGTAAAGGCTCCTCGTTCGTGGCCGAACAGTTCGGACTCCAGCAAGGTTTCAGGAATAGCCGCACAATTAATCGGCACAAAGGGGCCTTGCTTCCGAACGCTTCGCGCATGAATGGCCTGTGCCGTCAGCTCCTTACCTGTGCCGGTTTCCCCGGTCAGCAGTACCGGCATCTCAGTCGCCGCAACTTTTGAGATCTTATCGAATACTCCACAAATGGCCGGACTCGAACCAACCATATCGTCCACCGCTCACCCCTCTCTTCCCGAAGGTCTTGGGATACTATCGGATACGTCCGCTCTCACGCCTCATGCTCAGTTTTGTCACGATGTGTACCATAGATAAGTCGCTCCCCTTCGACTCACCTGCGCACCTAACTCCGGCCGGACCATGTCGAGTATCACACTCGCAGACGATGCCAAGAAACTTTCATCCTGGTGCTCATTCCAATCAGAAACTGACGCGAGTCATCTGATTCTGAGAATAGAGCCTCACAGGACAGACCACCGCATCAACCAGAACACCTCTTCCTTATAAAAGCGTGGACTTCAAGTCGTCCTGTCCGTGGAATCGAAAGCAGTGTTTATCGACATAAGTGATAACCTCATGACGGGGCTATCTATTTAAAAACGTACCAGGCCCGAAAGGCCTCACTCGACATACGGACAATAATCCCCGCTCAATCTTTGAATGTCGAATGAGCAACCGCCTCTGCTCAGTATAACTACGACATTCGGCTCTACCTTATAGCACAATTACGCATAACGGCTCCAGTCAGGAAATGTGTATGGTTTGCGCTTTCCTCAGCATCTGAAGCCGATTCATAATGACGATCGTACATTGCAACACGGAACATCAGGTGTCTATCCGTCCCAGAGCAGAACTGTAGGACTTAATGGACCTACACCCATTCAAGTCATGTTTCATGTTGCTCTAGCTTCATACATAACTGTGGGTGACTGAGAGACTCGTGGAAGGATTGAGATAGATGACCAGGACTGACTTCAGACCTGTACGTGGAGGGGTCCCTACCCCCTTCACAATAGGTCTAACCCATACGACAACGGCCACCCGATCAACTATGCTAATCTCACACGTTCTTGATCGGTCATTGCCCCTTGGCTAGTACGATCGGTGAGTATCCGTTTTCCCACAGATCCATCGCGTTTTGGAGGATGAGATGTTCGACTGGCTGACGAATCCTGAAATGTGGATTGCATTGGGAACCCTTGCAGCGCTTGAGATTGTGCTCGGTATCGACAACATCATTTTCATCTCGGTGCTCGTCGCTCGCCTCCCCAAACACCAGCGTGACCTCGCTCGCCGGCTTGGATTGGGGCTGGCGATGTTGGCGCGGCTGGGACTTCTCTTCTCGATTTCGCTCGTGATGGGGCTGACGGCACCGTTGTTCACTGTCCTGAATCAGGCGATCTCCGGCCGTGACGTCATTCTGATCGTCGGTGGTCTTTTTCTCCTCGCCAAGGCCACACATGAGATCCACAATAGCCTGGAAGGAGAGATCGAACAAGCGGACACATCCGTTCCGGTCAGTCTGGGCATGATGCTTCTACAGATCGCCATCTTAGACCTTGTGTTCTCCTTGGATTCTGTCATCACCGCCGTCGGCCTGGTGAACGAAATATCAGTCATGGCAACGGCCATCATCCTGTCCGTCCTCGTCATGATGTTTGCGGCTCGCCCCATCGGTGATTTTGTCGACACCCATCCGACGATCAAAATCTTGGCTCTGTCGTTCCTTATTTTGGTCGGAGTGACCTTGATGGTTGAGGGTTTTGATGTGCACGTTCCCAAAGGCTATATCTACTTTGCGATGGCATTTTCAGTCGCGGTGGAGATGATCAACCTACGGATCCGTGCGCGCCATAGACCACCGGTGAAGCTACACCATCGATATTCAGACAAGCGGCAACAGGCATTGAAAGAGGACGGCTGATACCGGAGTACGTCTCTTACACCGTTATACGGAACCAGGCGTCCTCACCGAGAGTGGCGGCGCGATCTGCTCGAGCGATTGTCCCTCCGCCTTTACACCAAGCCACAACTCGATCACCGCCCCGAGCAGCATCATGCCCCCCCCGAGCAGATAACCGTAGAAGACGCTGGTTGCTGACGTTTCAATCATGATTCCATAGAGCCACGGCGCCGCAATGCCGGCCCCTTGCGCCACGACGAAGAAAAAGGCGATCGCCATCGCACGGATTTCCATCGGAAACACTTCACTCACCGTCAAATAGGCGGCACTGGCGCCGGCCGAGGCAAAAAAGAAAATCGATGACCAGATCAGCATGTGTGTCGACAGGGACAAAGAGCCCAACCAGAATAGATAGCCCGTCAAGCCCAAGAGGAGACCGGATATCCCGTAGGTCAGGCTGATCATCGGCTTACGACCGACCGTATCAAAATATCGTCCCAACAGGAGCGGCCCCAAGAAATTTCCGAGTGCGAACGGCAAGATATAGAAACCGATGCGGTTGTCGAGAACACCATAGTACTTTGTGAGCAGCAGCGGATAAGTGAACGAGACCGCGTTGTACATGAACGACTGCGTCACCATCAGTCCAATCCCGAGAGCGGTTCGTCGAGGATATGACTGGAAGAGCTCACGAGCCACGGTCAACATTGTTGCGTGAGGGCGAGGATGGATAGTCAGATGGCCATCGGGTTCGGTAAGTATCGTTCCGTGGTCTTGGGATACCTGTCGCTCCAGCTGCGCCACAACGGCTTCTGCATCGCGCACACGACCATGAGTCATCAGCCACCGCGGGCTTTCAGGAATCACACGCCGGACGATGATGATCGCTACTCCCAGCACTGCACCGAATACAAAGCACAGCCGCCAGCCGATGGCTTCTGGAAAGATTTCCGGATTGAGCAAGAGAATCGTCAGCAATCCACCCGCCGCCGAACCAAGCCACCAGGTGCCGTTGATGGTCAGATCCGTCTGGCCACGATAGCGTGCCGGAATCAGTTCATCGATCGCTGAGTTGATGGCGACATATTCCCCACCGATGCCGGCTCCGGTCAAGAATCGGAAAAACATGAAACTAAAAAGATCCCACGAAAAAGCCGTCAGCACCGTCGCAATCAAGTACAGCGCCAAGGTGATCATGAACCACTTTTTCCGTCCCTGCCGATCGGTGAGATATGAAAATAGCAGTGCCCCACAGACCGAGCCTGCCAAATAAGCAGATGCGGTGAGTCCGACTTGTGCGTGAGTCAGTTGAAGGGTTTCCGAATGGGTCAGGATCGGACCCAAAGCTGCCACGATGGATACTTCAAGTCCATCAAGCAGCCAGGTCACTCCGAGTGCCCCGACGATCAGCCAATGCCAACGCGACCAGGGCAACCGATCCAGCCGTTGCGGGATACTTGTCGTCAGCGGGCAACCAAGATCGGCAGGCATTCACCATCGTAGCATGACAGCACGGAGAATACTTACCTACGACGTGCTACCAACCCAATTGCCAGCTCTGACCATCTCGTTCCACGAGGACGTCGGCCTCTTTGGGTCCCCAAGAACCAGCCGTATACGAATGCACCGTTCGAGGCCCCGACAAAATCGGGTCGTAGAGCCGCCACGCCGTTTCCGTAAAGTCCGCAGTGACGAATAGCGTCTGATCGCCGATCATGATGTCCCGCAACAACGTCTCATACGCCTCCGGCAGATCGCCGCCGAACGCCTGACCGTAGTCGAACCTCAGCGCCCGATCGCTGAACCTGAACGGCCGTCCTGGAGTTTTTACGGAGAAGCAGAGAGAAAATCCTTCGCTCGGTTGCAGCGTGATCAGCAACCTGTTGGGGTTCAGACTGCCCGGCTCCAATGAGCGAAAGACTTGAATAGGGGCCGAACGGAAGGTGACCGCTACTTGCGTAATCTTGCGTGGGAGCCGCTTCCCGGTTCTCAGAAAAAACGGCACACCTCTCCAACGCCAGTTGTGAATGTCTAACTTTAAGGCCACGTACGTCTCAGTTCTCGAATCGGAAGGCACCCCTCGCTCCTCCAGATAGCCGGGGATCCTCTGGCCGGCGATATCCCAGCCCCTGTATTGTCCGAAGACCACGTCCTCAGGTCGGATCGGTGAAATCGAACGCAGAACTTTCAGTTTCTCGGCTTGAATCTCGGAAGCCTCGAACGACGTCGGCACTTCCATACCCACAACAGTCAGAAGTTGCATCAAATGATTCTGTACCATGTCGCGCAACGCGCCGGATTCTTGATAATACGCCCCGCGATGTTCGACACCGAGATCTTCGGCAACGGTGATTTCGATACTCTCCACCGTATCGCGATTCCACAGCGATTCAAAAATGGGGTTCGCAAAGCGAAACGCCAACAGGTTTTGTACGGTCTCTTTGCCCAAGTAATGGTCGATACGATAGATCTGAGATTCCTCTAAATAGCGATGCAATAACGTATTGAGCGTGCGAGCCGAGTGAAACTCATGACCGAACGGCTTTTCAAAGACCACTCGCACCCACCCATGGCTCTTGAGTAAGCCTGCTTGATGCAGCAGCTCTAGGGTTGTAGGCACTATCGTCGGGGGAAGTGCTAGATAAAAAATTCTGTTCTGAGGCAGGTTCCTTGCCACTTCGAGGTGCGCGATAGACTTGGCCAAGGCTTCATAGTCTGCAACGCCGCCTTCTCGTAGGGTGTGATAGTGCACATGCTCGTCGCACCATTGGCGAAGCTCGGTCGCGTTCCGAGCCCCAGAGCTGATCAGCCCCTCATAGGCCCATAACCGGAAGGCTTCTTCACTGAGCTCCGGTAATGCCGCACCGACGATGAGAGTGTTCTGTCGTTCCAGTTCGCCGTAGGTGCGCAAGTGAAAGAGTGCGGGTAGCAGTTTCCTCCTAGTGAGATCGCCTGTGGCTCCCAGAATAATGAAGAGATGCGGCTCAACGGTTCTTTCCTTCATAGATCTAACACTTTGATTAGGATCGGCGCCCCCTCGCACTAATCCTCTGGGTCCTCGATCGGGCCAGCCCATTCACCCTTGGCCAGCGTGACTTCTTGAAATCCACCGTCCGGCCATTGAAACTCCCCTGCCTGATCGACAAGTACGATAAACGGGTCAGCTTCGTGAGCAAGCCCACGGAACCAGTACCATCCTGGCCTTGTCGGCGTCGTGTGGCTCCAGCGATAAGGTGACATTGGAATATCCTCAGGTCTTGAACGGGTTTGTCATTTCTCCCCGTCTTCATAGTCTGGTACAGTACCCATCTCGAGGCCTGACCCTAGCACGTCATGTCGACACTTCCAATAGAAGATGTCGTGCCGTCCCTCCGGGACGCACTGGCAGCCGAACCGAACGCCGTCCTAACCGCTCCTCCTGGTTCAGGGAAGACCACGCGCGTCCCGCTTGCCCTCTTGGATGAGCCCTGGTTGTCAAACAAGAAGCTCTTAATCCTTGAACCTCGGCGGCTTGCTGCACGAGGCGCCGCTCATCATATGGCTGCGCTCCTCCACGAACAAGTTGGAAACACCGTCGGCTACCGGATGCGGTTTGAGACTAGAGTCGGACCAACGACGAGAATCGAAGTCGTCACTGAAGGAGTCCTTACACGGTTGCTTCAACGGGATCCCTCACTGAATGAGTATGGCATCGTGGTGTTCGACGAATTCCATGAGCGGAGCTTGCAAGCGGATGTGGGACTCACGCTCTGCCTAGAAACACAACGGATCTTTCGTCGAGACCTTCGCATGCTCGTGATGTCCGCCACCTTGGATTGTGGTCCGGTACTCGAACTATTAGGTCGTGCCTCGGCAGTCAGCTGCGAAGGCCGAATGTTCCCTGTTGAGACCCGATACCTTCACGAGCCAGTGGTAGGACGGCTTGACCTTGCCGTAGCACAAGTCATTCGACAATCCCTTGCGAAAGATGCTGGCAGCCTCTTGGTTTTTCTTCCCGGTATGGCCGAGATCCGGCGGCTTGAGCGTATGCTCGTGGATGCGAAGCTGGGTTCTTCTGTAGTGATCGCCCCGCTGCACGGTGATCTTCCTCAGTCCATGCAAGATTTAGCCATTCGTCCCGCTGATCCCGGCAAGCGAAAGGTGGTATTGGCAACTTCTATTGCCGAGACCAGTCTGACGATCGATGGCGTGCATGTGGTCATCGATGCGGGTCGGCTTCGTATTCCGCGATTCGACCCACGCTCTGGCCTGACTCGACTGGAGACCGTTCGCGTGACACAAGACTCCGCTGATCAGCGACGCGGCCGTGCCGGACGACTCGCGCCAGGCATCTGCTACCGATTGTGGACGCTAAAGGAGCAATCGACCTTCACCGCGCATCGCCAACCGGAAATCCTCGAAGCCGATCTGACCTCGCTCATGCTCGATCTCGCGCAATGGGGTACGTACGAGCCGACAGAACTGTCCTGGCTGACCTCCCCACCATCGGGGTCCATCGCGCAAGCCAAGGCATTGCTGATACAACTCGGTGCGTTCTCGTCCGACGGGCGTCTCACCAATCACGGACGTGACATGGCCGAACTGGCCCTGCATCCCCGTCTTGCACACATGTTGCTCAAAGCCAATCCGCTTCGGCTCATGGACCAGGCCTGCGCCGTGGCAGCGCTCTTGAGTGAACGTGACATTCTGGATGGGCCACCGGAATCGCATACCGCTGATCTCCGTGTCAGACTCGATGTCGTACGAGGGCCAACCGGTTCACTCGGGGGCTCCGTGAGGCGTGGAACGGTGGAACGAGTCGTGAGAACGGCAGATGTCTGGAGACGACAATTTGGCCGGGACAAGGACGGAAACAGACACTCGACGTCCGACCATTCACAAGCGGCAGGATTGCTGCTTGCATTAGCCTATCCCGATCGGATCGCACAACGCTTGCCGAGTGAAGAAGCACGGTACCGGCTCGTCAACGGTCAAGGAGCTCAATTCATAAGACCAGATCCGCTGGCCAAGGAGCCTTTCCTCGTTGTGGCCGATGTGGAGGGTGGAGGCCAATGGGCCAAAATCAATCTGGCCGCGCCTCTTACTCGACAGGAAATCGAATCCTTATACGGCGACCACGTCATGACTGAGGAGTCAGTCCTCTGGGATGCTCGGGCCGGGGCGGTTAGAGCATCGCGTCGCCGTCGGCTTGGAGCGGTTGTGCTTCTAGAAGAGGGGCTTTCAAATCCGGATCCTCAGCTCGTCACAACTGCCCTTCTGCAAGGGGTATATGAGGCCGGACTGCAGACGCTCCACTTTACGCCGGAACTCACACAATGGCGAACTCGTATTGCCTGGCTGAAACAGCTTGAAGGGTCCGATTCGAAATGGCCGGACCTCTCGGAAGAAACGCTGTTGCAGACATTGGAGACCTGGCTCGGTCCATTTGTATCCGGCATGACCACCCTCAACGCCGTAAGCAGGCTGGACCTCGGTGCCCCATTGCATGCCCTGCTCACATACGAACAGCACACACGTCTCGATCAAATGGCTCCGACACATATCACGGTGCCGAGTGGTTCCCGCCTCCGTCTCGACTACAGCCCGTCCGGTCCCCCAGTGCTCGCAGTCCGGTTACAAGAGATGTTCGGCTGTCAGCAGACACCCCGAGTGGCCGGTGGAAACGTACCGGTGATGCTGCATCTCCTCTCTCCAGCCAAGCGACCGATGCAAGTCACACAAGATTTGGGTGGTTTCTGGAAGCGCACGTACCAAGACGTGCGCAAGGATCTGCGTGGTCGGTATCCCAAACACCACTGGCCCGAGGATCCGCTGAGTGCCCTACCAACGGCCAAAGTGAAACGGCGAAGCGGCGCTGGTTAGAGTCCGTTGCGATTCTGCTCCCACACACGAAACGCCGATAGATCCTGTGCGAGACTATGGAGCAGCAGTGCCAGTATCGCGGCATCATCGATGAGTCCGATTCCTGGAATAAAATCCGGTATCGCGTCCACAGGACTCAGGACATAGAGGATCGACACGGCAATTGATGCGATCGTACGCACAGACAATCCCCTGTAGCTGCCTTGCTTCCACGCTTTGAGCAGGCGAACCAATAACGGAAGGTCGGCCCATAAATGGCTGATCGTGCGGAGCATCTCGAGAAACCGAGTGGAGATCTTCATCCTTCCCTCCCTACGAGTCCATCAGCACCGACGCGATAATCACCTGGAGCATACCAAAGCCTCCTCTACTTTAGGAAGTGCTGTTCAAGCAGACGAAGGACCCAATTCCCGCATCGTACAGTGAAATGCTCGCAATGCCGTCGGAATGCCTTCTGGATCGTTTAGAATACGGCTTCCGACGACAAGGGCAACATCAGACCCTAAGCCCCTTGGTAGTTCTGCAGCTGTTCTGGTCCAATTCGTCCGCCGACAGCCGGCATTGCTGGGTTGAGCGATCCCCATGATTCCCGACAGTGCTGTGCGACTGAAAGACAGTCTCGTTGCGACAGAGAGTAGATGAACTATCGCTCATGACGGCATCTTCTCCGTTTCATTCCACTGACGAAGGTACGTTGGTAACAGAAGTCCCTCAATATCTCCCAGTAGCGACCGCAACTCGATACAGCAGCGTACCAACCAGAACCATCATCGCCAAGCCGGGCCACCCGCCGAGCGGTGGAGTAGTGAACAGCTCGAACGGATCAGCTCTAAGGCCAGGCCATATCGCATTCAGCGCAATCGGCAAGGCCAACAGAATCCCCATCAAGGCCTCACCGGTAATTAAACCTGCTGCAAACAGCAATCCTCCCTGCGAAGGTTCATCTCTCTTCCCTGTCACCGCCCTCACCGTTTCGGCAATCACCCCACCAGCAAAGATCGCGGCAGAGAGCTTCAGCGGCAAATAGATCCCCAGCGCAACCGCAAGCACGGGAAATCGAAACTCACTGCCATGCCGCTCCTGCCGTCGATCCAACAGAATCACAAGTGTTCCGATGACCGCACCCAATCCGACGAGATGCCACGGCAGCCCTGCACCAAAAACGCTACGCGTGAGGCTGGCCATCAACGTCGCCTGCGGCGCACTCAATGGATGGGGATGACTCGCCGTCGCTTCTCCAATCCCGTACTTTGCCTGAAGCAGAGAGAGAACCGGAACCAACACCATCGCACCGGTGACGACCCCGATCACCTGCATCACCTGTTGTTTCCACGGCGTCGCTCCGACCAGATGGCCCGTCTTCAAGTCTTGTAGATTGTCTCCGCCCATCGCTGCCGCACAGCAGACAACGGCGCCGATCACCAGTGCCGCGGCAGGCCCGGCTGGGTGCCCAACACCAAGGAATAAGACGAGCACCAGTGCTGCCAGCATGATTGTGGCGATGGTCACTCCGGACACTGGATTGCTGGAACTTCCCACAAGCCCAGCCATATAAGCCGCCACCGAAGAAAAGAGAAACGCAGCAAGCGCCATGACCACCGTCATGACACAACCAATCACAACATCGTTCACGACGGTCGTGTAAATCCAGGCCATTGGAATCAATGACATCCCAAAAGGCAACAGAATCCACATGAGCGGCGCATCCTGCTCCGTCCGCACCACGCGCCCCTTGGTTGTTGATGTTTTGCTCGCCCGATAGCTTTCCCGTAATGTTTGAATACTACTCCAGACCGGCTCATGCAATTTCGTCAACGTCCACAATCCACCGGTCAGCATCGCGCCGATGCCGACGTACCGGATCTGTCCGCTCCAAATCGCGGTCGCGGCGTTCAGTCCTGACAGATCAGACGGCAGCCCATTAAGGAGTCCATAAGCTGGCATCAAGATCAGCCAACCCACCACACCACCCAAGAACACAACGACCGATGTATGGAGACCGATGATAAAGCCCACTGCGAGTAGCGCGGGCGAAAGATTGAGTCCGGCATAAAGAACGGTACGCCCAACATGGGTCGCTCCTTCCAGTGACTCAGTCCACAGACGCATACCGCTTTCGCCGAATTTCACAAGACCACCGAGGAGCGCAGCCGCCAGTAGGGACCGAACATCTCCGGCTGCATTACGCGTCCCTGTGGTACTCCGATCCGCAACGGCTACTTTCAAGACTTCTGCCGTCGCCACCCCCTCCGGGAAACGCAAGCGAGCGGTCACAATCAAGGCACGCCGCAGAGGAATCGTAAAGAGCACACCGAGGAGCCCGCCCACTCCTGCGATTAATGTCGTCTGCCAGTAGTCAAACTCTGACCAATAGCCGACCAATAGCAGGGCGGGGATCGTGAAGATCACACCGGCAGCCAATGCCTCGCCCGATGATGCCGCAGTCTGAACGATATTATTTTCAAGAATGTTCGAATGTCGAAACAGCCGCAGAATCGCCATGGAAACGACTGCAGCTGGGATCGAAGCAGAGACCGTCATTCCTGCAAAGAGTCCCAGGTAGGCATTGGCCGCCGCCAATACTGCAGCAAGGACGACCGACAGCACCACGGCTTTGACCGTAATCTCAGGAACCCTGACTGTGGCAGGGACGATGGGGGGAGGATCCTGTATGGCGGAATCAGCGGATGGTGCAGATGCCATGACGTTGTCGATCAGTTGAAGCAGAAGGGCTGCGAAGGTTCGCCGGCCGATATCATGGCGACTTCAATCATCCACCCTCTTCAACACGCTCGGCCCCTTCGTGACAACGAGATGATGAGCGACAGCATGTCACACACATCTGACAGGGCATGCGCCACGTCATCGCCCACTCTTGTTCGGCATCGACACCCGTGCCCCATTCACTCTGCCGCTGCGTCAGTCGCGAAAGATTCGTACGGACACTTTTCTCCCCTTGATCCGTGCACGGCTGAGCTGTTGAATAATACGTGGAGCGAGGGATTCCGGAACATCGACCAGAGAAAACCGCTCTTCAACTTCGATCGCGCCGATAACGCTCGAGTTGACTTTCACCTCGTTGGCGATGGCGCCGACAAGATCACCAGGTCTGATACCCGCCTCGCGTCCAGCGCCGATGTATACCCGTGCCATACCGGTCTCCCGCCCGCCGCCATGACGTGGTGGCCCTGTCGGCCGACGATCGGGTCGGGAAGCTAGACTCCTGGACCGATCGCCATAGCGACCGGCCTGCCGGACCGGTCTGCTGAATTCAGCCTGCCGGGGAGGCACCGCTGGAATCTCTTGTTCAGGACGCTCCCCACCCTGGGCTCGCACAAGCAGTTTGATCGCAGCCGCCGCAATATCGGAAGGTGAATGGGAGGCAGCCAGGCGATCGACCAGGGGAGTGAACCCCTCCAGCTTACCATCGCGCAAGACCTCTGCCAGAGTAGCGTGGATCCGCTCCAATTGTTTGGCGCGAAGATCGGCAACGCTGGGTACCGCTAAAACACTGACCTGAGCCTTCGTGTGTTGCTCAATCGTTCGCAATAAACGCTGTTCTCGCGGGTCAAGGATCGTGATGGCCACGCCTTCCCGACCGGCTCGGCCGGTCCTGCCGATCCGATGCACGTACACTTCAGCTGAGGACGGGAGGTCGTAATTGATTACATGTGAGACCTGTGGAATATCCAGACCGCGCGCCGCGACATCGGTCGCGACCAACAATTCGGTTTGCCCAGCCTTGAACGCCTGCATCACCCGATCGCGCTGTCCCTGGTTCATGCCGCCATGGATTGCCTCGGCACGATGACCACGCCCCGTGAGCATCGCCGTCACTTCATCTACTTCCAGCCTGGTTCGACAGAAGACTAATGCTGATTTTGCACCGGCTACCTCAATCACGCGGGCGAGTGCGGCGCCTCGATGCTGTCTGGTGACGATATAGGCCGCTTGCTGGACGCGCGGAGCCGTGCCGGATTTGATAGGTTCTTTTGCAATCGTAATCTCGACGGGGTTGTGGAGATGCCGGTGGGCGATTGAACGAATCCGCGGAGGCATCGTCGCTGAGAACAAGGCGGTCTGTTTGGTCTTGGGCGTGCCGGTCAGAATCGCATCCAGGTCATCCGCGAACCCCATGTCGAGCATCTCATCTGCTTCGTCCAAGACGACGATTTTCACCTCTTGCAGTTTTAGCGTGCCACGGCGGATATGATCCAAGGCTCGTCCAGGTGTGGCCACAACCGCATCGACCCCCCGTTTGAGCGCGTGCAACTGCGGACCGATTGCCTGTCCACCATACACCGCCAACACACTCATCCGTAACTCCTTGCCGTATCGCTGCATCGCTTCGCCGACTTGGATCGCCAATTCGCGGGTCGGCACGAGCACAAGCGCCGAGGGACGACCCTTTTCTGCATGCGCGATTCGCTGCAGCATCGGCAATGCGAAGGCCGCGGTCTTACCGGTCCCTGTGGCTGCCTGCCCTAAAAGGTCTCGACCTGCCAGCAGCGGTGGAATGGCCTCCCGTTGGATCGGGGTCGGTTCTTCATAGCCCAATGTTTCCAGTGTCGTGAGAAGCGGCGCTTCAAGCCCGAGTGAGGCGAACCCTGGTGAGAAGCCCGTGGCATTCGGGCCGGTGGACGTTGTCGATTGGTTCTGTTTCATACGGATGCTGAGACCTTTCATGCTGAAAATGGACCGAGAGTACTCGAGAAGTAACCGGAATCATACTTTGGATGCCGATGGTACGTGGAAGAGGAGGGTCAGCGCAAGACACGTGGTCAGAAGATAAGGAATGGCCTCGAAACTGAATCTGCGCGAGCAATCAACGCGGAGAACCCTCATCACACATGACGAGTAGCAGCTGCATGTCGGACCGTGAGCTATGCATCCTCAAGGGGAAACCGGAGAGGCATAAGAGATATTCTGCACCAAGCCCATCCCGATCGCTCGTACGACCGAGGACTGTACGTCTGGGTGAAACAGTTGGGCTGTTCCACCCAGACGATGCCGGCTTATTCGTCCGTGCGAGATACGGCTTCTCTATCTTTGACGCACACCGACAGCATGCACCGGAACGAGATGTTCATCGGCCGGGATCAGGAATATCAACTGAGCCAGCGCTCGGTACCTCGCTTCCAATAACCGACATCGGCTCACAAATCGCCCCGAGGACAAGCGTGGGAAATAGTCGCGATGCTTCTCATAAAACAGCGCCCGGCGTCCCCAGCGCGCGGCTCTGAAGAGGCACAAGCGGGTCACTAATTCCAACAGATGGTTCGGTGATAGCCGCCTCAACTCCTGCCGAAATGGAGTGGGCAGAGCAGATGGAGAGATGGTCAGTCCCTTCGTCACATCCTTCATCGCGTATCCTCCTTATGCGATATGCCGGCACCAACATCTCGAGCTCGTGACCCGAGGCGCTCCACGCGCCTGCAGGCTCGGCTCATCTTGCTGATCTCTTATAAACCCGGAAGATGAGGAGGGCATTAGGACAAGATGAAAACTTGCTCATCAAGCATAGAAACGACACTGCCGGGAGTCAAAAAGGAGGCATGGCAAGACGGATGAGATCACGAGTCGACACAGGCACAGCCCGGAAGCGACTCGGTCGCAATGTAGGTGAGATTGTTGGTATAAGAAACAAACCCCTTTCGACGCCCATACAAGGTCAGGACACAGTGTGTTCCTTTACGGTCTATAAAAAACCGATAGTCCGTGCCTGACGGGGCCGCGATGGCGAATGGCCGGGGCCCGAGATCGTAGGTGGTGAGCGTCAAAACAGTCTTGTTTGCAAGTGCGTCAGAATGCGCTGAGGATTCACCTTGACTGGTCAACATGCTGGATAACTGTTGAGTAAACGAAGTTCGACAGGATTCATCTGAAAGATTCGAGACTTGAGCCATAGTCGTACACCCTGCCATTGTTAGGACACCCAGACAGAGGAAGCTCCGGGACACAGGACTACGCACTATCAGTCTATCTAGGACTATAGGAAGTCTCACGAACAAGAGAGCCTCCTACTCTTGCATGACCCAGGTTGATCCTGTATGGAGACCGCTAAGTCGTAAATCCTGCGGCAGCCTCTTCTTCCGTGTTACAGAGTTCAATGGTGCTTCCGTACACACGGTTGAGCAGATGAAATCCGCTGGCTTCGAGCGCCTCCTTGACCATCCCTTTTGCTGCCGCGATCTTCATCTGTCCTTGAACGGCGCTCAGCTCTTTTGAGGTCAGGATCAGGACTCGGATTCCTCCGCTGCTGATATAATCGACATCGGCCAAGTTCAGGACGAGTTTTTTCGTGCCTTGGTCCAAAATCTTCTTGATCTCCTTGTTCCCCTGTTCGGCAGTGGTGGCAGACAAGCTACCCTGCACCTTCACGAAAGTAATCCCCGCACTTTCACGGGAAGTCACGGTCAATGTGTGTCGGGTTCCTTGGTCCATCATCCCCTCCTTACATAGAAAACATTGGGCACACGGTCTGAGCTGAGTTCCGAGCCGCCTATGATAGCAGCGATACGTCTTTGGTTCCACCGGCACAATATCGGCTGACTAAAAGAGGCAAACCTCTCGCACCTCCTTCTTACCCTCCCTCTTGGATTTTGGAGTGGGCCTCTTCTAACGTGGAGGCATAGAGGCTCATCAGCAACGCCCCGCTCAGTTGGAGTACGGTGCGAACATGCTCAGTTCCTCCTGCGAGGACGAGTCTTCCACCCCTTCCGGTCATGTCCATGGCGGCTTTCAGGATCACTCGCAACCCAATAGAGGAAATGTACGAAATATGGGAGAGATCCAACACAATCCGGCGTTCGCCTCTCTCGATGTGATCCATCAGAATCTGTTCAACTTCCGGTGCACTGTTGGTGTCGAAGCGATCCCGCGGTGCGACGATCACGACGGTCCCGCGTCGACTTGATTCAACATGAATCCCCACGCCCATCGGCTCGTGGGCCAGTGGTCGTGACTGTTTCTCGACACCGCTTGAGCTGATCCGAGTCATATCAGCCCGGTGACCGAGAACAGAGGACTCGGATACCAATTTCTTCTTCACCGTCAACACATTGCATCCCACGTTGCGGTGGTAGGTGACTTGGTCAAACATAGAGCGGACCAGATGAATCCCCAACCCACCGATTTCTCGTTCATGCAGCAATAAGGAAAGGTCCGGAGGAGCGGCGCTTAAGGGGTTGAAGGGAATGCCGTCATCTGTAATAGTCAAAATAACACACCCATCCTGCACATCCCCTTCCACATGGATGTGATGCTCCGTCGGGTCATTGGGAAAGGCATACTGCACCACATTGTTCAGCAGGTCATCCAGCGCCATATTGAGCGTAGGGATCAGCGGCTTGGCTCCATCCCATTGTGCCACATACTCCTCAAAGGCAATCTGTAGGGCTGGAATGGCCTCCAACTGGTTGCGCATCGTCTGTCGAAACGCTCGCGCCCCAACATCAGAGGGAGTCATGCCCTGATAGCGCAATCCCAGCATCGTGATGTCATCCGCCTGTGGAGCGTCACCCGCAAACATTCTCACCGCCTGCATCACTTCCCCCAAACGATCCACCACAGAACGAGCCTCTGATTTATCCAGCACCATTTTCAGCCGATCCTTGCCGAACAGTTCGCGCCTCCTATTGTCGGCTTCGGTGACTCCATCCGTGTAGAGAAAGAGTTCGTCCCCAGGCTCCAACTGAATGGTGCTTTCTTTGAACGCAATGCCGGCCATAGGCCCGACCAGAGGCCCATCTTGAGCCGTCAGCCATTCGAACGCTCCATTCGCTCGCTTTAACAAGGGAGGATTATGGCCGGCATTGGTTGTCACGAGCGTGCCGTCTCGGAGATTCAAGATGCCGAGATAGAGCGTGACGAACATGCAGCTATCGTTCTCGGCACTGAGCGCATCATTCACATGAGTCACGATGCTGGCGGGCGACGGATCAGAGGCGGCTCTGGTCTTCACCATGATTTTCGTCATGGCCATAAACAACGCGGCAGGGACTCCGTTGCCCGACACATCACCGATCACAAAACAGAGCCGATGCTGACCGACGAGAAAAAAATCGTAGAGATCGCCGCCGATCTCCAAGGCTGGTTCCAGCACGGCATAAAGTTCCAATTCCTTTCGATCTGGGAAAGCGGGAAATACGCGCGGCAGCATACTCTGTTGAATATCGCGGCCGACATTCAACTCTTCTTGCATACGGGTTTTTGCGGCCTCGACCAAAGCCAACGAATCCGCTAACCGTGCCTTGGCATCCTCGGCCGCTTGTTCGGCATTTTTTAAAGCCGTAATGTCGGTGGCGATACAAACGATCCCGCCATCCTGGGTCTTCCGCTCATTGATTTGCAGCCACTCCCCACTGGTCCGATACTCAATGTACGGTGTCACCGGATTGCGATGCATCTCAAGACGCCAACGCATCCAGGGTTCGACATTCCCCATCGCAGCTGGGATATCGCCGCGTTCGGCGGTTCGGCGGACGATCGATTCGAAGAGGTCGCCGGATTGAATCTCGACCCCAACCCCGGACATGACTTCGCGATACTTGCGGTTGCAGATGATCAGACGATCGCCCGCGTCGAACAATGCGAACCATTGCGGAACGCTTTCGATCGCCTCGATCAATCGAGCATGACTCGCGCGAGCCTGACGAGAGGCCTTCGTCACTTGCCGATCGATAATGGCCAGGAGGGTGGACAGTGACACGGCGACGACCGCAAGCAGATCAACGTCGATGGCCGGTGGCTGAGTACGGTTCGTGACATCCCCCATCATTTCGTACATCGGAATCAGCCCGATCAGATGCGTCCCGGCAAGGGCGACCCCCATCGCGGTCGACTTTTCCGTCACCCGCCAACCACCGTAGGTGATATTCAATCCTCCGATCACGGTGACGATCACACTGAGAACAACGATGCCGATGACCGAATAGACAAATGGAAGAATGACGGCTTGGACATCCGTCGGTTGATGTACAGCCATGGTGCTGGTCACGTGGGTGAGACTCATGCAGGCCCCCACCAGCATGCCCCCTGAGACAAGCCGCATCCACCTCTCGACGTGACTGCCGAGCACATAGACAGCGATGGCTCCGGTTGCCCCTGCTGAGAGTAGTGAGAGTATGGCAAGGCCTGCGTCTGCGGTCGCCGAGACGCTTGAACAAAAGGCGAGGTTCCCGATGAAATGCATGGCCCAGATCTCAAGGCCGGCTGCGAGGGCTCCGATGAGCAACCACCGAATCGTGGCCTGACCTTGGTCGGGAGCACGCATCCGTTCGGCGATGCTCAAGATGACGTAGGAAGCTGCGCCCCCAAATAACATCGAACAGACTGCGAGCAGCGGATCACAGATTCCCGACATCACGACGCTCCGATTGGACCAGTGGAGTCATAGGGGAATTGGACAGTCTGTTTCGTGCAATCGTAATCGCTGTCAGCGCACCAGCTGATTGAGCCGTTCCCATCGCGGATCGTGGGTGTCAGGGTTGACCGACCAGTAGACAAAGAGCACCCGTCCCAGCAGATGTTCCTTGCTGATCGGACCCAAGAAACGGCTGTCTAAACTTTCCTCACGGTTATCACCCATCAGAAA
>WBZP01002641.1_pt1 | contig 20314 bp, 34 predicted proteins | sample 5204301 | NCBI WGS metagenome assembly WBZP01 (sample SAMN12412401, study PRJNA552823) | activated sludge metagenome | isolation source: activated sludge from nitrification reactor of wastewater treatment plant... | place: USA: Pennsylvania | collected 2017
CGCGGGGCACGAGAGGGAATCTACCTCCTCGCGGCCTGTGCTGGCAAGTCAGACGGGCCGGACAGGAGGAAGAGCGCCAGGACGCCCCCCGCCGCGAGGATCGCGACGAGGGGCAGGGCTTTTCCCTTGACGGCCTCGACGGCCGCCGTCAGAGGCTTTCCGATCCGTCTTTCCACGGACCGGAGCACGTCCACCAGAAGGCCGGCGTAGTTGTCGCCGGTGGCGTAGCCTCCCGAGGCCAGGGCCGCGGCGAACTTGGCTTTATCGCCACGCACGGCCCACGCGCCGGGGAAGCTGCGTTGCACCACGGCCGCCCAATCGGCGAAGGACTCAGCCGGGCCGGCGTAGCTGCGGAACCAGTCGTCCACGTCGTAGAGGTATTTCCCGTCGGGGCGCTTCGTGACCTTGTAGACCTTCGGGAACGTCACGGACGGGGAGGAAAGAACCTCCTTCGTCCGGATCAGCACTCGAGCGCCGGTCCAGCTCTTGCCGGTCTTGATGCCGAAGAAGTTCGACCCCTTCGGCGCCTCGTTCCATCCGGTTTCGAGGCCGGCTTGTGCAAGGATGGATTCCGCGTTGATGCCGGTTTGCGCGGCGATCTTGTCGGCGTAGGGCTGAAACTTGCGGATGAACGAATCAATAGCCACGGCTACGGCTTCCCCCCGCTCAAGGCGTCGAGCTTGGTCTCCATGCGGTCCAGCCGCCGGAGGATGTCCACGTTCTGCGCTTCTACGCGCGTCAGCTCTTCGCGCTTGGAATAGCGCGAGTCGAGCAGCGTTTGCACTCCGGAAACGGCCTGCGACACGCCGAACAGGGCAGCGAGCACCACGGAAACCGACAACCCGAGCGGCGCCTCTCGGACAGCCTGCGCGACCCTTCCGGCGCCCTTCTTGGGCTCTTCCTGGGGCTCGGTGGTGTCGTCGCTCACGGTGCGGCCTCCTCGGCCTCCTGGGCCGTCTCTGCGGGTTCGTCCGGGTCGAAGAACTCGGCGCGTCCCATGAAGTAGGCGGGATCCTCCGGGTTTTCGGCCTGGGCCTGGGCGATGCGGGACGAAAGCTCGGCGCGCCCTTCGTCGGTGTCGGGAACTTCGGCCATGAGCTCGGGCCGGAGAATCGAGCGGTATCGGATCATCCTCGCCATGTCGTCACCCCGAGACCATGAGCCACGGCCGGAAGGCCGTATTCGTGAAGGCTGTTCCGATGCTTGCGGGCATCTCGTTCGGGTCGCTCTTCTGCATGTTGGGCGAGGTGGTCGTCGTGGACCGCCCGGAGAGGACCAGAAAGCGATTATTCGCGGTCGTGTCGTCCATCCAATAGCCCATGTAGTAGAGCATCGCACCAGTCAGGACGACGGGAGCGATCAGCGGAACGACGTTGATTCCCACGGCCGGGGAAAATCGGTTTGTCTGCGCGATCCGGTTCGCGAGGGAGTTGTAGAGACCCAGCCGGACATTGCTTCCCGTGATCTGCGAGAACCAGACGACCATTTGCGAAATGGTCACCGTTCCTTCACTGATGAAGCCGAACGCCCGCGTTCCCGAGTTGTTCCCGCTGCCGGTTCCGGCCTGGGAAATGGCGGATTCCGTCTCGTTCGTCGCGAAGGGGAAAAGCTCTTTCGCGTAGGGGCTCGCGATGGGGCCGCCGGATGCGTTGATCTGGAAGGTTCCGCCCGCTCCACCGTCCACGAAGGACACGTTTGTTCCTGCGAGCAGCCGACGCGAGTTCGGAAGGGTGGCGGCCTCGTTGGCGATGGTCGCGAAGGTGGCAGTAGCAGGCGCGCCGCCTCCGCCGCCGCCGCTCACCTTGCCGACGCTCGGGCCTTTGGCTTGTCCTGGGCGGAAAGTCATTTTCAGGCCAGCGGGTAGGTGTGTTCGACTTCGAGCGCCAGCACAAAGCGGGCGTCTTCGCCGTTGAATGCCGGGTCTATGGCGTCGGTCCTGAATCGGAACAGCTCGAAGGCGCCGAAAATCACCTTCGACGCGGCGAACTCGTCGGCGCCAAAGAACGGGAGGAAGCGGTCTACCTCCTGCCACGTGTTCAGGGTGTCGAAGAACAGGCGGAAGCCATTCGCGACACTTGGAACGGGCAGCGGATCGGCCGCGGCGCAGTAGCGGAACAGGAGCGAGAACGCGAATTTTCCGACGACTGGATCCGCTCCCGTGGTCGGGTCCAGAACGAGACCATCCGCGAAGTTTCCGAACACGGCGAAGCGCCGAAGGAACGGGCGGTCCTGCGCCTGGAATACGGAAGCCGTGTCGTTGATCCCGGTTCGGCTGTAGAGCGTCGATCCGGGGTAGAGCTGGTTTCCGGGAACAGTGAGGGCGATTCCCGGAAGAGGCGCGAAGCCTCCGAGGCCGCCCGAAGTGAGGGCGGACGTTTCCAATCTCGAAAGAATCGGATTGTATCTGTTCATCCGAACACCTCAGACCGGAACGGGGCGTCCATGATGATGGTTTCCCGAGTCCCTTCGGCGCGCTTGGCGCCCTGGGGAAGCGCCGGCGCCGGGGTGCGGGACATGAATTTCCGGATCCAATTCGCGTCCGAAACCTCGTACACGACGCACGAGACGGCCAGGGATACCGAGGCCTTTCCGATGAGGGCGGGAGTCTGGAGTAGACGACCCTGGGCGGAGAACTGAATCCGGTTCCCGTCTACCTTGGGGGCGAAGGGGTAGCAGATCCCGAGGTCCGAGAAGTAGGCCGGCGCGGGCACCGCATCGGCCAGGACCGAGGCGCCGCCACGCTGGAGGATGCGGAACGACGGAATCGGCGAGGCCGAAAACGTCGGGTCGATGGCGGCCGAGTAATCGGCCGGGTCGAGGTCCGCGGCGAAGGTCAGGGAAGCCACGATGTAGAGGAACGAGGACCGCAGCTCAACGCCCGGCGAGGCGTCGAAGTAGGAGCCATCCCACGTGTAGGCACCAGCAGCAAGCGGAGCCGTCAGGCGGCCCGCCAGGATCAGCGGCCGAGCCTGGGAGTACGGAATCGAGACGACGGAAGCGGACATTTGGTCACCTCTCGAACAGGTAGGCGCGGAGAAAGCCGGTAACCCGACGTTCAGCCGCGGCAAGGTTCCAGAACTGGACCGTCACGGTAGAGCCGCCCGCGCACAGGTAGGGGACGCGGACCACGAGTTCCCCGCCGGCGTTGCCGTTGAAGAGCTGCAAGGGTTGGCGCTTGATCTGGACGCGGCCGTCCGTGGTGGAGAGCTGAACCTCCACGTCGCGAGGCGCCACGAGGAGGGAAGCAGCGTCGGCCACGGCCACGCGAAGGACGTTCAGACGAGAGGGGCCGGCGTGGGAAAGCTGCACGACGGCCGACGCAATGCCGCCCGCCGGGATCGCGATTTCCCAATCGCCCGGCTCAGTCCCGGCGAGGTTGTAGAGGATCGGCTCGACGCGGGCCGTCGTGGTCCGATCCTGGAAGGTTTCGAGGCTGGTCGGCCTGTTGATGCCGGACGCAGGGGCGGCCATGGTGGCCCCCCTTATCGCTGCGGACGAACGGCGTAGACGCTGCCGTGAAGGGCCACGGCCACGTATTGGAATACGGCCGGGTTCGTCTCCAGGCTGCGGAACTCGAAGCGAACCAAGGCGGTACGCTCGAACAGGTAGCGCCAGGGGACGAGGGGTCCCATGATCTGGCCTTGATTCGTCGCGCCGGTGCCGTATCCGGGCGTGAACAGGAGCGCGCAGTCGATGAACCCGTTCGTCAGGTTGCGACCCGAGCCGCGGTCCGTGATGGAGACTTGGAGGCCGCGGGTAGCGGTGGCGCCGCCGAAGGCCGACACGGGCGCCGCCTGGGGGCGGCCGTTCGCATCGCAGGGACCGGCGCAGATGCCGGAAAGGTGCTCGGCGAGGAAATCGCCGTCGCCGTCGATCTGGATTTCCACGGCGTTGGATCCGCCGCCGGCAACGACGACGCTTCCGGCGTAGGTCCGGCGGAACTTCCCGCGCTGCTGCCTCGAGATCGTGCGCAGCTCGGTTTCGATCTGTTCCAAAAAGGTATCGGCGGCCATGTTGTTCCCTTTCCTCGGGCGGTTTTAGGGGTGAAAGATACGACGCCCTCGACTTGCACGAGCACCGGACCGCGTGGTCTGGTGGATTTCTTCGCCGACGGGCGAGCCCTTGCGGGCTCCCCGGGTGGCCTTGCGGCCGGGTTCGATCAGGTGCGCTTGACGAGGTTGTTCCGATAGATGATCTGTAGTTTGGCGCCGTTGAGCGCGGCCGCGATGCCCGCCGGAATGGCGACGTTCAGGCCGAACGAGACCTGTTCGCCGATGACCTGCGGAATTTCCTTGATGGAGATTCCGAGTTCGCTCGGGAAGTGCGCAATCTGCGCGATGGAGCCGGCGGCGATTTCGTAGTGAACCGGCACCTTGGGCAGCAGAGCCGCGCCGGAGTGCCGGAGCCAGAAGTCGGAGCCGGGGAAGAAGTGGCGGAACGCGGAACCGCCGATCATGTCGTAGAACGCCGACACGAAAGCCGTGTTGACGGTCGCCGAGCCACGCAGGAGGCGGAAGTCGATGTAGTGGACCTCGAAGGCCTGCCCGCGGGGAAGCTGGCCCGGGAGGGTCAGGTTCGTATCCGCGATGGTCTTCGCGCCGCCCTGGGGCACCGAGAAGAAGTCCAGCGACTGTACGCCGGTCGCGAGCGGCACGGTGTCGTACAGGTAGTCGGCCAGCACCTGGGCGCCGGGTCCGAAGGTTCCCGCGCCGAGGCGGGCAATGGTCGCCGACGCGCTGCCAGGGACAACGCGATTCACGCGGGCGGCGGGGTTGAGCTGTTCGGCCATGGTATTAGCTCCGTTCGAGAGGTGGTTTTGTGGTGGGCTGGGCTACTGGATTAGTAGCCGTAGCGTTCGGACTCGTCGCCGTCGAGATCGACGGGGGCGGCGAGGAAGTTGTCGTCGGCTCCCATGTCCACCGGAGCGGCCATGTAGTATTCGCCGTTGAGATCGACGGGCGCCTCGATGGGCTGGTAGGCGAGCATCGTCTCGTCGTCGCTGCCGAGGTAGGGAGCGAGGACGGCGACGTTCCGGCGGATTCCGTCCTGCAATCCGGCGATGCAGAGACCGAGACCGACGCCGCGGGCCTTGGGAACCTTGATCGCGAGGAAGGCGCCGGCCGCGAACTGGACCACGCCGACCATACGGAGGACGAAAGGATCCTTCGTGTCGGTGGGCTTGCGGGGGAACATGCGGGCGGCTTGGTTCGCGATCATGCGGGCGGCGCCGTAGCCGAGCAGGCCGAGGCCGGCGTCGATCAGAAGGGGCGCGACCTGACGGCCGGCGCTCTTGACCATCGAACCGGCCTTGCGGGCGGTGCGGCGCGCGGGCGTGGGGTTCTTGCGGGTCTTGCGCTTCTTAGTCTTGCGCTTCTTCTTGGGGTTCTCCCGCATCTTGGCCCAATAGGCCTTCAGGGCTGCGGGCATCTTGCCTTTCTTGCTCTTCTTCTTCGTGGCCATCTGTCGCCCCTTGTTCGTTGGAATGATGACGCGGGCGCGCGGCCCCGGATTGAGTAGGAGAATACTTTCGGATTTCGGCACTGTCAACCCCTTTTCAACAGGTTATCCCCGATCTATCCACAATCGGAGGAAATTCTATCAACACTGCCCGGAATCAATCCACAATCCCGCGCGAGTTCACGCGGAGCCGTGGACCGATGACGTAGAGCGTCCGGCCGTCCTGGTCCGTGGCGAGCACGTCGCCGGCGGCGAACTCGTGCCGGTAGGTGGCTTTTGTGCCGTCCCCGCCTCCGTTCAGCTTGTCGGACTCGTACTCGATGGCGACGGCGCGCCCGAGCATCACGAGGACCAACGGCGCCGGCTTCCGCACTTCGCGCGCGGAGTCGGGCGCCTCGCCCTGGAAGGCTGCGCGGATGCGTTCCGCGCGCTTGATCGCGGCCCGGCTCATGCGAAGCGGTTCGCGACCTTGGCGGGCGCGCGGGCGGCCTGGAGGTACGGGAAGGCGACGAAGCCGAGCACGAGAACGGCCGTTCCTCCGAGGATCCAAGGGGCGTATTCAACGAACGCGCCGGCTGTCTTGCCGGCGGACGTGAGGCGGTCGAGGATGCCAGGATCGGCCGCGGCGGCTTCTTTCTCCTGGGCTACGCGCTGCTCGGTGAGGGCAGGCGAAAAGACCTCGAACGAGATCGCGCCGGCGGCGTAGAGGCGAATGATTCCGGCGAGGAATCGCTTTGCCGTTTCTTGCGGAGCACCGAGGCCGTTTTGCAGCACGGCAACGAACGATCCCCACGAGGGTTTCCCCGGAAGAGGATTCAGGGACACGCCGGCGCCGAACTGCTTCGCGGCGGCCATGTACTGCACGAGGTACCGTCGGAACTGGTCGTCCTTCCAGGTTCCGAAGATGTTCGGGTCCGACTTCTTGAGCGAGTCCCGCAGGGCTCGAACGGCGGCATCGAATCCAACAGCGTCAGACAGCGCCGCCATGGGTGGCCCCCTTTCGCTTTCCGGACTGGTTCCCCTGGTAGTAGCCGACGGCGAAGCCAACGGCGGCCCACGCCAGAGGCGGGAGGATGCGCTCGAGGAGCGACGGGGCTTCCTGGGTCTGGACCACGACGGGAGTTCCCGCCGGGATCGTCCGCACGGCCGGCGCGCTGCTCACTTGGACTTCGCGAGCATGTATCCGCCCACGACTCCCAAGGCGATCAGACCGCCGGACACGAGGAGGCCCTTTGTTCCGTAGAGCTTGGCCGCGACGGGCACCAGCACGGGCGCGAAGTCCACCTGCACCGGCCCGGGGGGCTGATCGGCAAGGCGCTTGAAATTCCGTTCCACCATCGCCGAGACGGTGGGAACGTCGGTGTCCCTCCATCCGACGACCATTCGGCCGCCGGACTCGTAGACCATCGGCTTTTTGCCGAACATTTCACCGAGACCGCCGGCGATGGCCTCGGCCTTGATCTTATCCGCGAGGCTTGGCATTCTGCGACCCTCCACGCACGAGGAAGACCAGCACCAACCCGCCGAGACCGACAGGAAGGAGCCATTTCGGGAAAGAGGATTCGGGAGGACGAGCAGCGGCCGCAGCCTGGGCCGACGCCACGCGGGCGGCCTCTCCCGAGGCCATACCCTGGGCGCGTCCAGCCGCGGCGGCGCGCTCTTGTGCGGCTGCCGCTGCGGACTTCGCGGCCGCAGCGGCAGACGCACCGGCCGCCGCTGCGGCCGCTTGACGGCCGCGCTTCTCTTCTTCGCTCATGGTCTCGCCGACGAAGACGTTCACGACAGCCCCCCCTTACTTCTTGAGCAGGAGGACCAGCAGGAGAGCACCGCCGCCGATCAGGTAGATAGGGGGGATTCCGCCTCCGGTGGCAGGCATAGCCGCGGGCGTTCCTTCCGGAGCCGCGGCCGATCCGCCTTCCCCCAACCCGAAAGCCGAAGCCAGAGGGCCGAGGATTCCGGACGACTGCGCAGCGGATCCGATGAGGGATCCGGCAATCGGAGCCGTCGAGCGAAGGACATTCAGGCCGACCGAAGCGACAGGCCGCACGATGGCAGAGCCGACGTTTCCAACTGCTCGAACAGCCTTTCCCGCGCCCTTCTTGAGATCGGTCAACCAGCCTTCGAGGCTTTCCGGGTCGAACTCGTCGCCGACCATGACGAACCGGCCCGAGGATCCGCCCCACGGGCGGGCACCGGCGGCGCCACGAGCGGGAATCCGGCGCACCGGGCGACGGGTCGCGGTCGCCTTGTTGGCAGCCGTTGCGCGCAGCTTCGCGGGAATCCCGGAGATCAGACCCGGCCGCCTGGGCTTGCGGTTCAGAACGTCGGCCATGGAGGGTTCCCACGCCTTGAGAGACGCGCGGGCCATGTTCGGAAGCCCCCCAACGCAGAGGATTTCCGGCTCCATGTTGTCACCTTCGAGAGTTTCGAGAACGGCCATTTTTCAGCCCTCCGCTAGGGTTTTGCGGGCGCTCCAGTTTTCCGGGCGTCCGTAGCTGCTTGTTGGATAGGTTGGGTCGATGGGCACCCACGCCGCCCCGAGTCTAACCTCGGTGAAGACGTGATGCAAGCGAAGATCGGGCCGGCGCGAGACCGCGACGACGCGCCAGGGATAGCCCGAAGCGATGGCCCAAGCCGCAACGGCCGTTGCGCGGTCGTCGCAATCGGCGCCGCGGGCGGCCTCCATGCGAAGGTATAGCGGCCGCTGCACCAGCTCGACGCCTGGAGGGTCGCGACGGTACGGGATGGCCTGGACATAGGAGAACAATTCCGGAGGAGTCAGCGAAACGAGGTCCGCCATATCCTGCCAGTATTGGCGGGCGAGCCTGCCAATTTGTTCCCCGGTCTGCTCGACCTTGAACAGCTTTTCCCTTGTGGATTTCACGACTAGAACCTATCTTCCCCGAAGTCGCCTTGCAAGGGCTTTCCGTCCTGAAAGGCCGATAAAATCGGGGGAAATGGGCTTTCCCTCTATATAATAGACGAAAGGGATAGAAAGTTCATGAATAAGCCACTTCCGCAGAAAATCAATCCCGAGGAGCGCAGCGGATCGAAAAATCCGGATCCGTTCGTATTCGTGGAGGTCGAGGGCGACGACGGCCCGGAATTTCTCCCGATTGGAACGGTACTCGCAGAAAGCGCCATGCGTCAAGCGGAATCCGCGGAACGCATCGCCGGCGCCCTGGAGCGCCTTGTCGAGGTTCTTTCGCAGGCCCACGGCGTTCCCTTCCGCGCATTCGGAAGCGAGGATCCCGAAGCCGGCGAAATGCCCGCGAGCAAGGATCCGCAGCCATGATCCCCGGCCCCTTCGACGGTGGGCGCTGGTGGTGAAGGGGCAGGAGGTTTCCGTCGTCTGGTCCGTTTCGTTGACCAACGAGGAAAGCGAACAGCTCGAACAGATTTTGTCCGAGTCTGGTTTGAAGCCGGGTCTAGAAGGTTTTGAAGCGTTGGTTCGTCAAATCCTGTCCGGAGATTTCGGAGACGAAGAGGACGAGGAAGAGACGCCACGCAAGCCGAGAACCGACGCGCTCGAACAGCTCTTGCGCGATCATGGCCCCTTGATCGCAGAGGGCGGAAAAATCGCCCTCGAGATGGTGAAAAAACGTCTTCTTCGGCCTGGGACATGAGCGTTCCGCGGTACATCGAAAGCGAAGGAGCGGCGCCTGGAGGTGCCGCTCTTTCGTCCATGTTGCCAGGGTTGCACCTCGCCGGCGGAAACCCCTTCGAGGGCGATTCCGGCTTGCGGAACGCCTGGACCGTGTGGGCTCAGTCGTTCAGCGAGCGAACGCGGGGCGTCTATTCGGACGGCCTCTCGTGGCTTTGCCGGTGGCTCGAGATCCCCGACCCGCTCGACGCCGTTCTCCACGTCGCCAGCATGACGCAGGCGGACGGAATGGCCCGCCTCGTGGCCTGGGAAACGTGGCTCCATGAGATCCGCGGCAACGGACCGCGGACCCTCAAGGCTCGCCGCATGGCCGTTTTGCAGGCCTTCCGGCTGCTCTACGCTGCCGGCGCCGCGACATGGATTCCGCAATTCCCGCGGCGCCGTGCCGAGGCGGAACGGCCGCCCGAGGACGCCCTCTCGATGCGGGCCGCGCGGTCCTTCGTGGCGCGCATCGACGGCTACGAGTGGCGAGACGCGAGGGACCGCGCCGTCTTGTGGCTGGTCGTCGGGTGGGGAATCCCTCTCGTGGACGTGGCAGCCCTGGACGTAGCGAGCTTCGACCAGTCTTCCGGGCGTCTCCATCTGCCGAGATGTTCCGCGCCTGTTGTGGCCCTTCCGGAGGTCGCCGACGCCTTGCGCGCCTGGATCGCCGAGCGTCCCGACGCGGAAGGGCTTCGCGCCCTGTTCGTCGGGCATCGGAGCGGAGGAGCGCAGCGGATCCGCTGGACCCGCTTGTATGTCCGCGGCCTCTGGTCCATCATTCGCCGGCGCTTCGATGCCGCCGGATTCCCCAAACTCCGGAAGGGCGGATTCCGCCATTCCGCTATCTTGGCCGCCCTGGGCGCTGAGGTTCAAGTATGACGCGAGCAGCAGCACGACGGCCCCGGCGGCCTCTCTTTTCGATTCTGGACCTGTGGGCGCGTCCTATCTCGTTCCTTCCGATCCTGGGAAGGATCCCCGGATCGGACGCCGTGGCGGCCCTCTGGATGTCCCACGCGCTGGAACGCCAGAGACAGGCCGGAGAGGGTACCCCCTGGATCTGCCCCGCGGCCGAGTGGTACGACGCGACCCTCCTTGGACGGAAGGAGCAGGAACGCGCCCGCCGGTTCTGGGATGGCCTCGGGATCATCGCCGACCGACGCGCCGGAGGGGTTGCCGCTCCCGGGAATGCGTTGGCCTATGTGGTGGATGTTCGGGCACTGGACGCGCTGGTCCGCTCGCACCTCGAAGAGGGTCCGAGCCCCGAACCTGGAGGGGTTCCGAAACGCCCCAAACGGGCACTTCCGAAGCGTCCCAAACGGACACTTCCGGAAATGTCCCAAACGGACACTTCCAGTATAATCCCTGTTGTTCTTCCTACGGAAGAAACAGGGAAGGAGAGCGAAAGGGGGGTGCAGGGGGGAAGCAATGCGCCCGACGAACGCAACGAACGCGACCAACAGCAGGCAGCCGGGACGGCTGCCCGCGCGCGCTCTTCGGAGCCTGGGGGGGGACCATGCAGCAGCAGCCAGCCGAGCCCGGAGGAGTGGGCGGACTATTGCCGGACGACTTGGCCGAACTGGAACGCCGACGACATCGCGAGAGCCTACCATTCGGCCGCCGCCGCTGGCTGGAGGAAGAGCCGGGGAGGGAGGATTCGGGATTGGCGAGCGTTCGCCGTGGTCTGCGCGAAGGTGTGGGAAGCCTCGAAGGAGGGCCAGGAGGCCGCCAGGAGGGCGAAGGAGCGGGCGCAGGAGCAGGCGAGGCGGTCGGAGGGGGTTCGGCACCTGGAGCGCGCCAGGACGGCCGGGGACGGCTTGAGCGCCGAGCAGCGGGAGGCGAACCGGGTCGCGCTCATGCAGGGGCTCTTCGGGAAGCGGGCCGCGGCATGATCCGCGGCGGCCGTTGGCTTTCCCCGCTCGACGTGCGCGACCTCACCGGCCAGGAATCGAGGACGGATCGGCCTTGCGTCGAACTCCTCGCCTCGTTGGGGTACTTGCCCACGAACGGAGGCGACCCGGAACAACTCGCCAGCGAGGGCCGCCTCGTGGAGCTGTGCCCGATCTTCGTTCCGAAGGGCTTCCGATGCGATGCGGCCTCGATTCCGCGCGTTCTTTGGGGCATCTATCCGCCCTGGGCGCGCTCGAACCGGGCCGCGGTGCTGCACGACTACCTCTACACGGTCCAGCCGTGCAGCAGGGAGCGAGCGGACGCCCTGTTCCGCGAGGCGTTGCTCTCCTGCGGCGTGTCGTCGGACCGGGCCTGGATCATGTGGCGAGCCGTGCGCCTGGGTGGTGGCGGCTACTGGAACGCGCGGACGCCCGAGGATGTGCAGGCCGCGCGCGAACAAGCCGCCAGGAATGGCGGATCCCTGGAGGTTTCCCCGTGAACGTCTCGAAGATGAGCCGCGAGAAGATCGCCGCCGCCCTCGCCAAGGGCGGGCGGTACATGAACCACGCCCGCCAGTGGGTGGCCGTGAAGGTGGGCGAGCGGGTCAACCCCGACGACATCGCCCTTGCCCTCGTGTCCCCGGATGCCTTGATCGTCCGCGAGGCCGTGCGCATGGCCTCGAAGGCTGGACGCGGAGCGAAGCGGGCCGCCGGCGCCGTGGCGCGCAAGGTCCGCAAGAATCCGACCGGGACCGGAGCCGCGGCCGTTGGCGAGCGCGGCGGGTGGTCCATCGTCAAGCCCGAGAAGCGCGACGATGCCGGCGGGGTGCTGGCCTGGGGGCCGTCCGGAATGCTGGAGGACTCGGAGGGACGGCTCTATCCGTTCCGATGGGCTCTCGTGCCTCTGGCCCGCATCATCCCGAGCAACGATCCGAAGACGGGGCGCCCGCTGCGGTTCTACCTGCCCGAGCTGCAAGGACGGAACCGGGAAGCCGTGGCGAGCCGGTCGCAGGTCCAGAAGTTGGCCGCCGGGCTCGATGCTCGCCGGCTCATGCTCGCAAGCTCGACGCCTGCGGACTCGGCGCCGGTGGTGTGGAGGGGGACGGGCGAGCGTTCCGAGGTGTTCCTCGTGGTGTCCGGGAATGGCCGCACCATGGCCGCGATTCTCGCGTTCGGCACGGAGTCGGAGGCGTGGGAACAGTACCTTTCCGCCGTTGCGTCTCGCTGGAACATGGCCGCGAAGCTGGACGAGCTGGCCCGAGACGAGCGGTTCCTCGCCGTGCGGGTGCTGGGAGGGAAGGACGGCGCGCCGCTCGCGCAGGCCGTCGCGCTCGCCGGTGCAAGCCAGGGCACGGCCTCGGCCGGCCTCTCCGACCTGGAAAAGGCCGTCCACGTTGGCCGCGCGCTGGGGATCGAGACGCCGCTCGCTCTGGGACGCTTCCAGTTCGCGCGACCCGTCACGCCCGAGAGTGTCGGGGACTGGATCGCCGACAACCCCGAGACGTGGCGGAAGATCCTCGGAAAGATGGACCCGGCGAAGGCTGCCGCGATCAACAGCCAGCCGGCGCAGGCCGCCGCCCTTGTTGAAGCTGTGATGTTGCAAGGGATCCCCGCGGACGTTGTGGCCGCGGCCTACGATCCGAGCGGACGCCCCGACCTCGTGCCCGTGCTCCTGGGGATGCTGCCGGCCGTCTGGAGCCTGGAAAGCGCCGCCAGCAGCAGGCCGCCCGAGATCGCCGAAGGGTGGCGCCTCCTGCCGCGCCTGCCGCGGGCGTTCGAGTGGTTCCGGCGCATGGACGGGAAGAGCCTAGCGAAGATGCGGGCCGCCCTGCGCGACGAGGAAGAACAAGGCGGCCTCGACCTGGGCGACATGCCGAAGGACGCGGCGCCGCTTGCCGACTCGCTCGCCTGGGCGCTGGGCGTGGCAATCGTGAAGGCTGCCGGCCGTGCTGCACCGGCGGAAGCGATGGCCGACTATCTACGCGAGTACGTCGCCGACGCGCTGCGCACCGGACCGGGGGAAAGCCTGTTCGGTGCGGACGACGTGGACCCGGGGGCCGTGCTGCTCCTTCGCGTGGATCGGCGCCTCTTGCGCAAGAATCCGCCGCGGGGCATGGTGCGCCACGGGAAGGCGGGAACCGTCGTTCGCTATCCTGGAGGCGTGGAGGTCCGTTTCCGGCGCCGCGTCGAGGATCCGACCGCCCTCGCGATGGCCGACGCGCACTACCTCGAAGCCCTCGAGGGGCAGGGCGCGCTATTCGGCGGCCTGGGCAGGGAGACGACCCTCCACCAGAACCCGGCACGGGATCCGGCGCCGGCCTGGGCCGTCGCAGCCGCGGGGGAAGGCCCCGGCCCGTGGCCGTGGCTTCGGCTCACGCCGGAGCAGTGGGGGGAACTGCATTTCGCCGCGTCTCGTGCTGCCGTGTCTGCCGTGGCCCTGGGTCCGTCCGGATTCTGGAAGGCCTGGAAGGCCGCGGACTTCGACCCGGCGAAACTCTCGCCGGAATGGATCCGCAAGCGGAACGCCTTCGCCGCGCGATCCGTGGCGCAGATGCGGGACGCGGGCGAGACCATCCGCCGCGATCTGGCCTTGCGCGTGTGGGCCATCCATCCCGCCGCAGCCCTCGCCAAACTCAGGAGCGAAAAAGCCTTGCGCTAGGCGAACGAAAAGGATATATTCCGAAGGCGGCCGGCGTTCGGCCGTTCCTCGAAAGGGAATCCGCATGTCGAGCAAGAAGGCGCCCGCGGTCGCGACGACCGCCACGGGCTGGAAGAAGATCCCGAGCAGCTACAAGGAACTCGCCGCCGCGTTCCGTGCCCTCGTGAAGGAATGCGAGATCGCGAAGCAGGTCGCGGCCGACAACTGGAAGAGCATCGGCGAATGGAAGGAGCGGGCCGCGAAGCTCGAAACCTTCTTGAAGGCTTCCGACTTGAAACTCCAGCAGGTGGACGGGTACCGTCAGCAGGCCGAGGAATCCCGCGATCTGGCCTTGGTGGGCAAGGCCGGCGCCGAGCAGCGGGAGGCCGCCGCCCTGGAGTACGGCCGCGAGCTGGCCGCGTCGGAGTCCGAGCTCCGCGGGCAGGTCGCCAACCTCGAGACCCGGCTCGCCTGGGCAGAGAACGGCCGCCACGTGTTGGAACGCCGGTTCTACGAGTTCGCCCTCTCGAAGGGTGCGACCCTCGAAGAGCTGCGCGAGCAGTTCCCCGGGTACCGTATCGACCACCGCGGAACGGTGGCGTGATGCGCTGGGCCATCGTCCGCCATGAAGGCAAGGTTCGCGCCTGCGTTCCCGAGTCGGCCGCGATCTTCGCCGCCGTGGTCGATCCTGCGCAACCCCTGAACAAGATTCCGGCGCTTCTGCCATCGGCCGGCGTGGTGATCCCACTTTCTGGAACGCCCGGCGTTTCCCTCTCCTGGGAGGACGCGCCGGTTCCTTTGGACGGGCAGCCAGCATTTGGCGAAGAGTCGGGCCGGGTTGCCGTCGGAACCGGTCTGCACATCTTCGGAAACGGGAAGGGCTGAACGTGTTCGTCGCCCTTTTCATCATCTGGGGCGACTTCCTCGCCAGCTCGACCCGCTGCAAGGTGGGCGGGCTGGTGTTGTGGGGTGTGCTCATGTTCGCGCCGACCGTCTTCCTTCCCTCGCCGTGGTCCGACGTGTTGACGGGCCTTGTCGCCCTTGTTGGCGCGCTCTTCGGTGCTTGGTGGCAGGCCGAAGGCGGAACCATGCGGCGCCGGCTCGAGGCCGCCCGCGTGGCCTGGGAAATGGGCTTCGACGCTCGCGCCGCCTGGAAGTGGTCGCGCCAGCTCTCCGGGCTCGACAAGTAGCAGAAGGGGAAACCATGTCCAAGAACGTCAGAACCCCGAAGTACCTTCGGGAGTTCGTTCTCTCTCGTTGCCTGGGCTGTACCGTCCGGGTCGAGGCCATCGCCAGGGAATGGACGAAGCAGGAACGCGGACCGATGCCCGCGTTCGGAACGAAGGAACTTACGAAGGAACTTCCGGACTACGCCAAGGGGGCCGCGTCCGACTTCAAGCAGATTCGGCGCGCCGTGCTGGATCTGGTGGAAGCCAAGGAAGCGACGATTCCGCATGAAGGATTCGTTCGTTCCACAATCGAAACCGCAGAATCGAAAGGGGAATAAATGTTTCTGCACATTTTCACGCCACAAAATAGAATGCCGCAACGCTACGCGTCTTCGATTCCGGCTTTGAATGTTCGAGTTATGTCGGAATTGAAAATGGATATTCCCTATAGAAATGATGTATACTCGGGATTTACGAGAGAAGTCTCTTCCGATGTTCTGCTTTATGAAAAAAGCGCATCCGGATTTTGGGTTAAAATCAAAAGGGATTTGATTCTTTGGGATTGCGAAATCCTTTTGAATCTTCCTATCGTGCTTCACCGTGGCGACGTTTACCAATGGGAGATGATCGAATGTTGATTCCTCGAAATCATGCCCGCAAAATCTGGCCGCGGTTCGCCGGTGCGATCCTCCGCGGGGAAAAGGCGTTCGAGCTTCGCCAGGAGGACCGCGCCCGGTTCGAGCCTGGGGACGTGCTGGAACTCCTGGAATGGTGCCCGCAGGTCGAGAAGTATTCCGGCCTCGTGCTGCGCTTCGGCGTGGCGTCGGTCCTGCGCGACGTTCCCGGCGTCGTGGAAGGCTTCGCCGTCCTGTCGCTGGGTCCGTGCGACGTTTCGCACTCGTTCCCGCTCGACGGGTGCGCCTCTCTGGAGCTGGCCCGCTACGGGATCCGCTCCGAGGAAGTGCTCTCCGATCTGTCCTACTTTGAAACAGGAAGGCGGGGGGAATGAGTGATTCAATAATACTTTCCGGAAATAGAGCGGTTTTTCGCCTACCATCTGCAAAGGTTGCCGCTCGCTTCTATCCAGTCGAATACTTGAGAGAGAATAAAGAAGATCGAGAAAAATTCTTTTCCGTCGGGCGCTTTTGGATTTGGTCCAGCCAGTGGGGAAAATGGTGGAGAGACGACGGAAAGGGCTATGCAGATTCGATAAATGAAGCGGGTATCTACTGGAAAGACGACGTTTGGTGTCGCGTTTCTCATGTTGGACCAGAAAAAGGAATCGTGATAATTCGCGTTCCGCGAGTCTATGAAGAGGCATTACAGTTGCGAAACTTCGAAGAGAATTTGAAAAAGGTTTCAGGTGCCCCGCAAGTGTGAGCGATGCGGCAAGCGACCCGCGGCCGTGCCAGATCCGGAACGGATGGGGCGGCCGATCCGGCGGATCTGTTCCGAGTGCCACGCCGGCGGCCTGCGCGCCGGCTTCCTCGTGGCCTTGTCGATCCAGCAGGAGGAACGGCGACGGCGCGAGCACGAAAAAGGGCAGGAGCCCCGCGACTCCTGCCCCTGACTCGGGTTTCCCCTCGTCTCTCGCCCCTTTCCGGTAATGCCCACTCGGGGCGAGGTTTGGCCGGCGTGGCTCGAAAGGGAGAACCCACCACGCCGGCCAGGACGCGCCGAAGCGCGCCCGGGCTATCCTTGGGCCTCTTCCGGCTCCTGGGCTCGGAACTCCACGCCGTCCGCGGGGATCTTGAGCTCTGCGAACAGGGTCCGCGCGCCCTCGACGCCGTAGACCCGGACCGCCTCGTCTGCCAAGGTCTGCCGCTCGAAGGGCGTTCCGGTCTGTGCGGCCTGCACCTCGGGCGCCGCCTGGGCTCGCCGGACCATCGGCGCGCGGACCATCGCCGGCGCCGTGAGAAGTCCCGAAATCATCGGGGCAAGGTCGTTGAGGAGGGAAACGGCCTGCGCCATCCAGGACGGCGCCTCGGGCTCGGATTCGGCGCCGGCGGGTTGCATGATCTCGCGCGCCTCCTTGTGGATGGAAAGCATCTGTGAAGTCATGGCGAGGTTCTCCCGGAAGATTTCGGACGGGTCTTTCTGGTTGACGGGCACGGGCGGCGAAATGAGCCGTTCGAGCAGCTTCGGAAGCGCGGCCGCGATGATCGTTCCAACGATCTGCCCGGCGGGCGTCTCGAAGAATCCCGGCCGGGGCGGCTCGGCCATGGTCTGCCGCAGGAGGGCGAGCTCTTCCAGCTTCGCCCGGAAGTCCGCGGACCCGCCGGCGGGAATGGATGCGACGGCCCGGTTCCGGGCTTCGGCCTCTTCCTTCGCGCGGTTGGACGCGGCCAGGGAGTCCCACGGGTACGCGGGCAGGATGAAGGACCATTCGTGTTTCGGCGCCTTCTTCGCGCCGGTTCCTAGAATGGTCGTCACGACGCGGTATTTCCCGCCGCCGAACTTCCCGCCGAGGTCGTGCTCGGTGGGCCACTCGTTGTTCCACGTCCAGAGGGTTTCCTCTTCCCCCTTGGCGTTCCGACGGAATGCGACGGTTTCCGACTTCGCGCCCTGCGGGACACGAGAAGCCAGGAAGTCAGCAAGCCCCGCCGGTTCTTCGATCTGTCGTCCCTCTCCAAAAACTGCCGACGGCACCACGGCCGCCGGCGGCTGGGATCGTCCCAGCTCCGAGAGAGGAACCAGGATGTCCGGTTCCATGTTGTTTCCCTTTCGATGCACCCCACGCGGGGCACGAGAGGGAATCTACCTCCTCGCGGCCTGTGCTGGCAAGTCAGACGGGCCGGACAGGAGGAAGAGCGCCAGGACGCCCCCCGCCGCGAGGATCGCGACGAGGGGCAGGGCTTTTCCCTGCACGGCCTCAAGTGCGGCCGTCAGTGGGGCGCCGATGCGTTTCTCCACAGATCGCAGGACCGAAAGCAGCTTGTCGGCGTAGCCGTCGCCGGTGGCGTAGCCGCCAGAGGCCAGGGCCGCGGCGAACTTGGCCTTATCGCCCCGCACGGCCCACGCGCCGGGGAAGCTGCGCTGCACCACGGCGGCCCAATCGGCGAAGGACTCGGCCGGGCTCGGGTAGCTGCGGAACCAGTCGTCCACGTCGTACAGGTATTTCCCGTCGCGGGCCCGCTTCGTGACGCTGTAGACCTTCGGGAAAGACACGTTCGGCGAGGAAAGTACCTCTTTCGTCCGGATCAGAACGCGCGCGCCGGGCCAGCTCTTCCCGGTCTTGATGCCGAAGAAGTTCCAGCCCTTGGGCGCCTCGTTCCATCCCGTTTCGAGCCCCGCTTGCGCGAGGATCGACTCGGCATTGATTCCGGTCTGTGCTGCGATCTTGTCGGCGTAGGGCCGAAACTTGGAAATGAACGAGTCAATCGCCACGGCTACGGCTTCCCCCCGCTCAAGGCGTCGAGCTTGGCCTCCATGCGGTCCAGCCGCCGGAGGATGTCCACGTTCTGCGCCTCGACGCGCGTCAGCTCTTCCCGCTTGGAGTAGCGGGAGTCGAGGAGCGTTTGCACTCCGGAAACGGCTTGCGAGACTCCGAAGAGCGCAGCGAGCACCACGGAGGCCGACCAACCGAGCGGCGCCTCCTTGACGGCCCGCGCGACCCTTCCGGCTCCCTTGGCGGGCTCTTCCTGGGGTTCGGTGGTGTCGTCGCTCACGGTACGGCCTCCTCGGCCTCCTGGGCCGTCTCTGCGGGTGCGTCGGGGTCGTAGAGCTCGGCGCGGCCCATGAAGTAGGCCGGGTCGTCCGGGTGCTCGGCCTGGGCCTGGGCGATGCGTGCCGAAAGCTCGGCGCGGCCCTCGTCGGTGTCGGGAACCTCGGCCACGAGGTCGGGCCGGAGGATCGAGCGGTATCGGATCATCTGCGCCATGTCGTCACCCCGAGACCATGAGCCACGGCCGGAAGGCCGTATTCGTGAAGGCGGTTCCGATTGATCCCGGCATCTCGTTCGGGTCGCTCTTCTGCATGTTCGGCGAAGTGGTCGTGATGGACCGCCCGGAGAGCACTAGAAAGCGATTGTTCCCCGTGGTGTCGTCCATCCAATAGGCCATGTAGTAGAGCATCGCGCCAGTCAGCACGACGGGAGCGATGAGCGGAACGACGTTGATTCCCACGGCCGGGGAAAAGCGGTTCGTCTGCGCGATCCGGTTCGATAGGGCGTCGTAGAGCCCCAGCCGGACATTGCTTCCCGTGATCTGCGAGAACCAGACGACCATTTGCGAAATGGTCACCGTTCCTTCACTGATGAAGCCGAACGCGCGCGTTCCGTTGTTCGCTCCGACGCCGGTTCCGTTCTGCGCGATGGCGGATTCCGTCTCGTTCGTCGCGAAGGGCCAAAGCTCCTTCGCGTAGGGGCTCGCGATGGGGCCGCCGGATGCGTTGATCTGGAAGGTTCCGCCCGCTCCACCGTCCACGAAGGACACGTTCGTTCCCGCGAGCAACCGACGCGAGTTCGGAAGGGTGGCGGCCTCGTTGGCGATGGTCGCGAACGTCGCCGTCGCCGGCGCGCCGCCTCCACCGCCGCCGCTTGGCCGCTGTACGCTTGGCCCTTTGGCCTGTCCTGGGCGCATCCCGGCCATGGTCAGGTCAGCGGGAACGTGTGCGTCACTTCGACGGCACAAGTAAAGGTGATCTGTTGCCCGTTGTAGGCCGTGTCGATGGACGCGGTATAGAACTGGAACGACTGCATCCCAGCCCACAGGGCGAACGCAGCGCCGCCAGGGGGAGGAAGCTGGAATCCCAGCTCGAACCACGAATTGAACGCCGGAATCGGGATGTTCGCGAGGTTGACCGGCCCGCCGACCGTGTCGAACTTGAGGGCGATTCCCGGGAAGTCCTTGTAGAGCCCAATGTCTCGCACGAAGGGCAGGCCGTCGGCGAAGTTGGCGAAGATCGCCGCCCGCGACAGGAACGGCCGGTCTTCCTTGTTGAAGGTCGAGAAGATGAGGCCAGTTTTCGGACTCCCGAGGACGGTATAGTCCTGGGTCGGAACCGTGTTCGTGGCTGCGCCCGTGTTGAGGGCGAAGGTATTCCACCGAGCGTTTCCGGGGTTGCTCCAGAACTGCGAGATGATGGGGGAATACTTGTTCATCCGAACACCTCAGACCGGAACGGGGCGTCCATGATGACGGATTCCCGGCCGCCCTCGACGCGCTTCGCTCCCTGGGGCAGCGCAGGCGCCGGAGTCCGGGCCATGAACTTGCGAATCCAATTCGCGTCCGAAACCTCGTAGACGACGCACGAGACGGCCAGGGAGACGGAAGCCTTTCCAATGAGGGCCGGAGTCTGCACGAGACGGCCTTGCGCGGAGAACTGAATCCGGTTCCCGTCCACCTTGGGGGCGAAGGGGTAGCAGATTCCGAGGTCCGAGAAGTAGGCAGGCGCGGGCACGGCATCGGCCAGGACCGACGCGCCGCCACGCTGGAGGATGCGGAACGACGGAATCGGCGAGGCCGAAAACGTCGGGTCGATGGCGGCCGAGTAATCGGCCGGGTCGAGGTCCGCGGCG
>WBZP01002642.1_pt1 | contig 20314 bp, 25 predicted proteins | sample 5204301 | NCBI WGS metagenome assembly WBZP01 (sample SAMN12412401, study PRJNA552823) | activated sludge metagenome | isolation source: activated sludge from nitrification reactor of wastewater treatment plant... | place: USA: Pennsylvania | collected 2017
TGAAGGTATATTCGCTCAAATTAATACTGGGTAGGATATTTTGTAGCTTTGGCTTTATTGTGAACTGAAAATCACTAAATTCGGGGAATGATTTTTATATTCAAATCGTTTTGGACAGGTGTGACCTGATATCAAAACTGAAACCAACCTACTCGATATCGAAAGCCAAGATGATGTTGCGAATGATCTATTACTCTTTCAGAGATCATTACCTTTGAAAATCGAATCAATAATATTTCATCAACCACAAGAAATTGACCTTCCTTACATAGCTTCCAAATCAAAAATCTCAACCTATAAAAATAACAAATGGGATATATCCTTTGCAGCCATAACCAATTCGTCTTCATTATCGTTTTCTGAATCCACCGCTCAGAACGATGCCAATGACAAAGCCCTTCTTCCCAATCTGGGTTATTCAATTTCTGTATACGCTAGTTATTTATTTAATAATGCCTGGAGTCTCGTTGGAGGATTCCAATTTTCTAACCTGGTTGATAAATTTACTTACAACAATACTTTAGTTACAGAAAAAGAGTTCTTTAATCCACGTGCATTCAACCTGGAAGGTAATTTCATTGGAGCCAACCAGTATTTTTCAAAAACCACCATGTATGATATCCTTCACTACAATTCACAAAAAACAGGAAGCCTATATGCAGGATTAACCTATCATATAGGCAAAAAATGGCAATCCTCTTTTTTATTAAATTATATACTTTTTCAATCCTACAAAGGAAGGTTGTTGGATGCAGATCTGGCAGTAGTCAAATCCGGTCCATATTTTCAAGAATCGGCAATCAGAAAAGTATTTCCAACGTTTAGGCTTGGTTATGAAATTGATGCCTTTCACTCAACAGACTTAATGCTTTTTATTGGGTATTCAAATCTCAATTATTACAACCACTTGAATTCCCCGTTGCAAAATGCCATTCGTCATAATATAGAAATTGGCGTTTCTATTGAGCATTGAAATCCTTAAATGAAAATTGCCAATTCAAAACCTTTCTATTCTTTATCTTCGGTCACTGTTGGCTGATAGGTCCTGTTTTCAACCACCATCTTTGTAGCTCCCGCACGTTGGATCATCACTTGCTTACCAAGATCTGTCAATCCACGACTTTCATATATTTTCATGGCGGTAGAAACATCAATGGCCTGTCGGGTTTGCTCATCCAGGTCAAAAGTTAAGGTAATAAAATTGAGTCTTACGCCCAATGGCTCCAATACTTTATTGCTTTCCTCCAATAGATGATTTTCCATTTCGGATTGATCCAACTCTACAATATCTGCATCGACAAAAACCGACTTGGCTACATCTTTGATCCTTTTGTCAATGACCATATTCTCTGCACCTTCAAATGAACGACCCAGCGCTTCTTCATCATCCGGATTGGCGTTGGCCTTTCCCAAAAACTTGGCTTGTTTGATAAATTCCAGCGGAGCAATGATAGAATAATCATAGTCAATGTGCACATTGGCCCTTACCCGATCCTTGAGATTGCTGATAAACTTACTTTCTCCCTGCATTGGGAAATTGGGTATCACCACCTTCATGTAACACGGATTGATGCCGGCTTTGGGCACTGCTTCACCTGCTTTGATCAAACTCCATTTCATACCGCAATCAGAGGATACCAATACTTGTTGATTGGATTTTGCGTAATTACATGATGCCATTGACCACACAATGACCAGGCCTGAAATGATCTGCAAAAATGTTTTGAAATTTTTCATATGATTGATTTTAGTTTTATTTATTCAAGGCTTGCTGAATCCATTTTATGGTTGCAAATTAAGTGGCTGATTTTCAACCAGTTTTTCAATGCATTTTTCTCTGATTTCCCAAACTTGCTGAAATTCGAGATGAATAGCATTTTCTTTCGACCATTTTTTAAGGAAATCCCTGTGCATAGAAACCTTATAATCAGCTATTTGTTCAACATTTATTTCAATTTCTTCAAGGATATCCTGCTCAAATTGGGCAATATCAAAAAAGGGCTTCGTGGCATCTATTCGCTGTTCTCCTTTTTTTAAATAACAATGAGCTTCCGGCAGGTATGCCAGGCCACAACTTAGCAGTACATCTTTTGCTTCCGGCGTATTATGGGGGTTCATTTTGTAAATGCCAACCATCAGTTTGATATCCAAGAATCCATTTTCTTCTGCGAATAGTTTCAATAAGGCGTGTTTGGTGCTACAACTGCCCTTCCTTTCTTCCAATACCAACAAGGGATTTCCTCTCTGTTTATTTCTACCATAAGGCAAAGCACGTACCCAGGACACCAAATCTTGCCATCCGTTTATACCCAGGTCGGCTACTTTTTGAGTAACAACTCCCTCTGTCATTAATTCCCCCATTGTCATCTATATCGCATTTCAATTGTGGAGCGGAAAAATAATGGGTACACCCAATTGTAAAAGTTCAGCCTGGACCAATTGAAGGGTTCGACTTTTGATTTCTTTAGATTCTGAGTGGGGAATATGGGCGACCATAAATTGCAAATCAAAATAAATGGCCTCTTCTGCAAATCCCGTGTATTGCATTTCAAGGGTATCGGATACAATTTCAATCGGAGCATTTTGTATGGCTTTCAACAGGGTTGATTTTACCAGGTTGAGATCTGACTGATTCCCTATCCCGGCTGTTAAATTGATCCACTGACCGTCTTCTTTGCTGTAGTTTTTTAAAGCAGTGTCCAATATGAGTTTGTTGGGAATAAATACGATGGTTTTATCCGACAACCGAAGTTTGGTATTCCGCAGTTCAATGGCCATCACCTCACCACTGATGCCATTGATCTCTACCCAATCTCCTATTTCAATATCGCTGTTGGAAACAATAAGCAAGCCCGAAAGCGTATTTGACAAAGTTCCCTGCAACGCAAAACTAATAGCCAAACCCGCTAATCCGGCGCCGGCCAAAAGCGATTTGATAGTGGTTTCGAGGTTGAGAATGTATAGAGCAAGAATGATGCCCAGCAATACCACAAAAGTGGAAATCAGCCTGGCCAACAGAGTCCTGATTGCTGCATGTTTTACAATTTTGGAAAGGTAGTTTTGAAATGCCTTTTCCAATTTTCCCGAAATCCAATAAGTAAAGGTAAAAACCAACAGGGCTATAATTAAATTGGGTAGGTTGTATATCAAAGTATCTAACCACCCCAAAATTTTATCGCTCAATTTTTCAAATGAAGATTCTATTTGCTCTTCCATCTATTTAGTTTGTTTTCGGCCCCAAAAATACACTGCTTCTGGTATTTTGGCCTTGTGTTTTTTTTAACTCCCGGATATCATGATGCCAGTATCTTCTTGAAACAAACACTGTTATCCACCCCAACGTATTGCCCATAATTTTCGATGGATATATATCCAAACCCGGTATAGAGACCAATGGCATCCGGCATTCTTTTCCCGGTTTCTAACACCACTGACTTAAAGCCCAGCTCGACGGCCCATATTTCCAGTTGTTTTAGTATTTCCTTACCCAATCCCTTCCCCCTATAATCAGGTTGAGTCCACATTCTTTTTATTTCAACTTCGAAATCACTTAAAGGCTTAAACGCTCCGCAGGCTACAGCCTTTTCATCGACATATCCTAACACCACGTTATTTAATTTGTCGACCTTGTTGAATTGATGATAAAATGCATGTTCAGATCCATCCACTTCGGCCAGGTAGCGGTCAAGGTTTTGTACCAAAGCCAAAAAATCTGCATTGTTTGAATCTGTTCTTGTGATCGTCATTTCTTTCATCATAGGGTAATTAATTACGCATGTCACAAATGTAAGAACTTTGTTCCATCCTACCCTTCAATCCCCATTAGCTAGGCAGTCAAAAGACAATATTGTAGAAAGTCCAAAAGACCCCAAAACCAATGAAAGCTAATTGCGGTTATTTTAGTCCAATATCTTTTTTCGTCGGGTACATATCACTCACCAATCGGTTCCCACAACTCTATCTTATTTCCCTCTGCATCCATTATATGAAGGAACTTTCCATAATCATAGGTTTCAATTGAATCCAGGATAGTGACCCCTTCCTTTTTCAATTCTTCTGCCAGAAGCTCAAGGTTTTCAACCCTATAGTTTATCATGAAATCTTTGTCTGAAGGCTCAAAGTATTTTGTGGTCTCTTTAAAAGGGGTCCATTGTGTTTGTGCCTTTTTGGTGTTGTCAAAACCTTCGTACCATTCAAAAGTGGCTCCATATGGATTGGTATTCAAACCCAGGTGTTTTTGATACCATTCTTTCATCATGCCGGGATCCTTGCATTTGAAGAAGATACCCCCGATTCCTGTTACTTTGTTCATCTTAGGTTTGTTTGATATTAAACTATGAATTACAAATCCCATGCAAAATGCACTCGAAATAATAACGGCAATCAGCACAGCTCTCTTCATGACTAATTCATTTGATTATCAATTAATATTTGCTGATGATTGTTTCTGTCTAAACATCCAAAGTCAATAGTCAAATTATTTCAGCCAATATCGTACAGAATGGTTATGTTTCATTAGGTGAAATACACCATTCTTCTGAGGGATCAGTTTCTTATCTACCAACCCAAAACGTAGGCAAACATCAGCGGTGCCACAATGGTAGCATCGCTCTCGACCACAAATTTGGGTGTATGGATATCCAGCTTCCCCCAGGTTATCTTTTCATTGGGCACTGCGCCTGAGTAAGAACCATAGCTGGTGGTACTGTCGCTGATCTGACAGAAATAAGACCAAAACGGAATGTCTTCCATTTCCATATCCTGATACAACATAGGTACTACGCAAATAGGAAAATCTCCGGCAATGCCTCCTCCGATCTGGAAAAAGCCAACACCCTTGCCTTCACTGTTTTTAACATACCAATCCGCCAGCCACATCATGTATTCGATTCCACTCTTAGTGGTTGATGCCTTTAGTTGACCCTTTATGCAGTATGAGGCAAAAATATTCCCCATCGTGCTGTCCTCCCATCCGGGTACAACGATGGGAATATTCTTTTCAGCGGCTGCCAGCATCCAGCTGTTTCGTGGGTCGATTTCATAGTATTGTTCCAAATCACCACTCAACAACATTTTATACATGAACTCGTGTGGAAAATATCTTTCTCCTGCTTTTTCAGCATCGGACCAAACCTTGATCAGGTGCTTTTGCAAACGACGAAAAGCTTCTTCTTCCGGAATACAAGTATCGGTAACCCGGTTGTAGTGGTTTTCCAGCAGATCCCATTCGTCCTGAGGACTCAAATCCCTGTAATTAGGCACTCTTTTGTAGTGGCTGTGCGCTACCAGATTCATGATATCTTCCTCCAGGTTGGCACCTGTACAGGAAATGATGTGTACTTTATCCTGACGGATCATTTCTGCCAGCGACCTTCCCAGCTCTGCTGTACTCATGGCACCTGCCAGTGTAATCATCATTTTTCCGCCTTCTTCCAGGTGTTGAACGTAGGCTTCAGATGCATCGATCAACGCAGCTGCGTTAAAGTGTTTGTAGTGATCCTTGATAAATTCCTTAATCATGGTCTTCGTTATTTTTTAATTCGTTTTCAAATTTGTAAGCAAGCATTTTATAATACAGCTTGGCTGCAATAAAATTGGGGGCTGGATTGTGAGGATTCGGAGCCAGTTCAACGATGTCAAACCCGACAACATTTTTCCGACGGAATACTCTTCTTAAAAAATCCAGCACCTGGTACCAATACATGCCACCCGGTTCCGGAGTTCCTGTAGACGGCATGATTGAACTGTCAAAACAATCCAGGTCAAAGGTGATGTAAACATTGTCCGTCATTTTGCCCAAGGCTTCTTCCATCCAGAAGTCATTGTCCATGATGTTTTCAGCAAAATAGACTTTGTTGCGATCCAGGTGTTCTTTTTCTGAAACGTCCATGCTGCGAATACCCACCTGAATGAGGTTGGCATTTTTGGAAGCATCATATACAGCGCAGGCATGGTTGTAGGGAGTACCATGGTATTCCGGCCTTAAATCTGTGTGGGCATCCATTTGCAGTACGGTGAGATTTTCAAAATGCTCGTAGTGTGCCTTAATGATGCCTATGCTAATGCTATGTTCGCCGCCAAATGCAGTCAAAAATTTACCTGTTTTGAGCATTTCACGTGTCTTGCCATAGGTAGCTTCAAACATTTTGGTGGCATCTTTTCTTTCCTCGATTTCATCCAAAATATGCACACCAATCAGATAAGGTTCTGAATCGGTTTCTATGTCATAAATCTCCATGTTGTCCGATGCATCACAAAAAGCTTCGAAACCCTGATCTGCACCCTTGCCCCAGGTACTGGTTCCATCAAAAGGAACCGACTGAAGAAGGACCCTGGCTTTATCAAAGTCATTCTTTCCCGACTCAAGGCCGGCATATATTCTGTTACTCATATCCTAAAATTTGAAGCATATCGTTGACTGTCTGCTCTCCACGATAAACCCAGTCGCGGTAATTGCCCTTTTCATCCCTGTCTACAATAATGTGCTTGGGAGAAGGAATGAGGCAATGTTTTATTCCTCCATAGCCACTGATGGCTTCCTGGTATGCTCCTGTGTGAAAAAATCCAAGGTAAAGCGGTTCATCACTGTCGTTATCAACCCTGGGCAGAAAGATCTGTTGGTCGAGGTCTTCAGAGTTGTAATAATCTGAATGGTCACAGCTGATGCCACCAATATTAACCTGCGCATAATCTTCTTTCCATTTGTTGATGGGAAGAAGAATAAACTTTTCAAAAATAGACCATGCATCGGGTATGGTATTCATAAGACTGTTGTCAATCAGATACCACAATTCCGCATCGTTTTGCTGTTTGGCTTCCAGAACCTTAAAGATAATGGCCCCACTCTCGCCTACGGTATATTTACCAAACTCTGTAAAAATGTTGGGTTCTTCGATCCCTTCTTCCTGACATACCTCTTTGATGTTGCGCACTACTTCTTCGATCATGTATTTGTAGTCGTACTCAAAAGCAAGGTTATTTCGTATGGGAAGTCCCCCTCCGAGGTTGATGCTGTCCAATGAAGGACATATTTTTTTGAGGTCGGCAAAAATCTTCAGTGCTTTCCTGAATTCACCCCAATAATAAAGGGTGTCTTTTATTCCGGAATCCACAAAAAAATGAAGCATCTTGAGTTTGACCTTCTTCTTGCGCGCCAGTTTTTGTTTATAATATTCAATGATTTCTGTGCTCCTGATACCCAATCTTGAAGTGTAATAGGCAGATTGCGGCTCCTCGTTGATGGCCATCCTGATGCCAATGGTGAGGTCTTTTTTGGTTCTTGCCAGCAAACGGTCAATTTCGACTTTAGAGTCCATCACGGGAATGACGTTCTCAAAGTCATCATCCAACAACCCTACGATTTTATCGAGGTAATCATCGGTCTTGTGACCATTGTGAATAAGAAATGTCTTTTTGCTGATTCTTCCTTTTTCAAATAATCTTCTGATCAGGTCAATGTCAAATGAACTGGACGTTTCCAGGTGAACTCCATGGTTGAGTGCCTCATTGATCACGTGACTAAAGTGGCAACATTTGGTACAATAACAATAAAAGTATTCTCCTTTATAGTTGTTGGCTTTAATGGCCTTGTTGAAAAGGTTTTTTGCCTTTTTGATCTGATCTCCTATCCGGGGCAAATAAGTCAACCTAAAAGGGGTGCCGTATTTGTCAATAAGGTATTTGAGGGAAAAATCGTGAAATGTCAGGTAATCATTTCTGAGATCAAAACCATCCTGTGGAAAAAAGTAGGTCTGGTTTATAAGCTCAAAGTAGTTGTTCTTCATTCTACAGTGTCAGTCTCATGATTTTGGTGAAAAATTCAGTTGTAAAGTAACGAATAAAAAATAGGATTTAGCCGTTTTCACCCAACAATTGTGCAAAGCATTTGCCTGCCGGTTTATAGCACAATTTTTTAAATTTATTATACTTTGGTAATCAAACTTGTGACCCCGATTCCAGCGAATCAATCAATGTTTTGCAGGCAACAAAAATCAGCTCCCTGCCAGCCGGAGATACTTCAATATCTTCGTCAGACTCAAGACTGTCTTCCACAAAGGCCAGCAAATCTTCCTGCGCATATTCATGAAAGAAAACATTGAGGCGTTCGTGGAAATTACCGCCTTTGGCTTCTTCCATTTTCAACCAGTTGTTTTCTTCAAGCTCCGACATCACTTCCGGATCGCAAGACTTGATCTGGCCATTCACGGTATTCGAAGCGGTATAAATTACGGTAGCCATGAACCAAAGAAGTTCATACTCGTCATCTGAAAGCAACTCGAAGCCCTCATCTGTGAGCATAGCAGAGAAAGCAGGCTGACCTGCAATCAACGCCTCCCTGTCGCTGAAAAACTTCTTTTCACTTTCGTAATATCCGTCAATTACTTTTTCGATGTCGTCTTCAGAAATAAACTGCATTCTTTTTTTTGCAAATATCGTCAATTTCAGCCATTGTCTGCCGAATCTGCCAATTTTGTTTCTCTCCGGATATAATGGTAAAATCTCAATTGAATTGTATTTTTCGGCTGTGTGTGTTATTTCCGTCAATCTGGACTTTTACAAACATTACCCTATTATTGTTGTTATACTTAAAAATGTACTTATGAAAAGCACAAGCATCATTTTTCTGTTGCTGGCCTCACTGAATTTTCAATCCTGTCAAGCCGGGCAAAAAGCAACGCCCAAAGCACCCTTTATCCCGAAAGAAGGTATTGCTAAAGCATACTTTGCTTCCGGCTGTTTTTGGTGTGTGGAAGCCATCTTTGAATCGGTCTATGGGGTTGAAGAAGTCGTTTCCGGTTATTGTGGTGGAAATGCTGAGGATGCCAATTACGACGATGTTTCATCGGGTGCAACCAACCATGCTGAAACTGTGGAGGTGTACTACGATTCAACGAAAGTTTCTTACAACACACTGCTAAAGATTTTTTTTGATAGCCATGATCCTACCACACTCAATCGTCAGGGTCCTGACTCAGGCAGACAATACAGGTCCGCCATCTTTTATAGAAATGATTCGGAAAAAGAAAGTGCGCAACAATATATATCTTCCCTGTATGGCACAGGTCAATACGATGCAGGTACCATTTCGACGACATTGGAAAAATTCAATGGATTTTATCCTGCCGAAGCCTATCATCAGGATTATGAAAAATTAAATCCCAACCAACCCTATATTCGGGCAGTGAGCATTCCCCGGTTGAAGAGATTCCAGGCCAAAAATCCTGAACTGATGAAAAAAGTTGAAACCAAACATTGAAAACCTTTTTTGTTTTTACGGGTCCTGAAAGCTCTGGTAAAACCAGCCTTTCCAGTCAATTGGCAGCAGAGCTGGGACTATCCTGGGTGCCTGAATATGCACGTAGTTATCTGGACGGTAAAACCGTTCGTTATACCCTGCAAGACCTTGATACCATAGCTGAGAATCAACTCAAGATGGAGCAGGATGCAGGAGGTCAATACATCATTTGTGATACAGACCTGCTCACCCTTTACATCTGGAAACGCGAAGTGTTCAAGGAGGACGATCCTGCGCTTTTAGAGCCCTTGAAGAAACACAACAGGCACTATTTGCTTTGTACGCCCAATATTCCATGGGTTCCGGATCCTCTTCGGGAAAACCCTTTCGACAGAGAGCGCCTTTTTGATATTTATGTCACCGCTATTGAAAAGTCTGGCATTCCTTTCACCGTACTTGATAATTTAGATTACTATAATCGCTACCTGGAGGGCTTGGCCTATATCGACTCTATAATGCAGTATTGAACTACTCAAAAAATAAAGTAACCGGCTCTTTATTTTCATCAAAACCTGATCTCGTAACCCGGCACTTTTTTTGACTTGATGATGGCTGCCATATCAAAAATCAATTTAACGGTATTATCGTCAACCTGCATATATTCAATGCCTTTTACTTCCTTTATTTTTCGGGGCAAATGGAGAATGATTTCCGTTTTATCCATGCCCATTATTTCCAAAAAAAGTTTGAAAGCAAATTCATTTTCAGGGTCTACACCTTCTAACATTTTTTCGGAAACCATACCTGACTTAAAAAGATCTTCTTCTGCACTTACGAGAGTGCCTGCTTTTACGTTGTAGTCAATGCTGCTGAGAAAACTAAAATTGCGTTGAAATTGTTGGTAAGAATCAGCATTTCCGGTTTCCAGCACTTCTGTAGTCTCCATCAATTTTCCAATTTCTATGGCTTCCTTCAGGTCCTTATAGTGATACCGGAAAGCTATCAATCCCGTTTCATTGGCCGAATCCAGGTGCATCTCCAATTCAACCTGTTTGAGTAGTTTAGGATTAGCCAACTTGTTTTTTATACTGTCGGGTATAATGGAATAAAAATTTACCATTGTATCTACCTTTCCCTGATCCAGACTGCTCATAAACACTTCAGGACTCGATTTCTTTTTGGCCGGAAAGACAGACCCTATACCTTGATTCTCTCCAGGCATACCCTCCATCCATTGTGTGTCTTGCACCTCATTTTCTCCGCCTTCTTTGAGGGCAGGGGGCGCTTCATTGACCATAGTATCCATTGTCAGGTTCTGAAATGAGTCTGTCTGCATTGTGTTCTCAGCCAACAAACTGTCTTTCATCATTTCTTTGCCGATGCCATCAAAAGCCGATTTCATTTCTTTGATCATGGCACCTAAATCAAACCTCAATTCTGTTTTGCCCGAACCATCTGCGTTAAACCACATTTCGGTTTTATAAGAACCACACGAAACCATTGCCAAAAGACCCAGGGAGAAAATTAACTTTTTCATTCCGCTATTTTCCAGCAAGTTACAATGTATTATCTTGCCTTTCAAAGGATTAACAAATAATAAACAATTGCATATGCTATCCTCTCCGTTTCAGCAACCATTATCCGGCACCCGGGTTAAACTTCAGGCTCTCAGACCTACAGATTTTGATGCCTTGTATGCGGTGGCATCAGATCCTTTGATCTGGCTGCAGCACCCGAATCCCAACAGGTATCAATTGCCGGTTTTTCAGACCTTTTTTCAGGGGGCTTTGGAATCAGGAGGGGCATACCTCGCTATTGACCAAATCACAGGTGACGTGGCGGGTTCAACGCGCTTTTATGATTATGACCCCACCCAAAAAAAAGTGTTTATCGGCTATACATTTATTGGGCGCAAATACTGGGGAAATGGATTCAATCCGGAAATGAAAACCCTCATGCTCAACCATGCATTCCAATGGGTAGACCAGGTCTTTTTTCATGTTGGAGAAAACAACCGACGCTCACAGATTGCCATGGAGCGCCTGGGTGCTGAATACATAAGAAAAGTGGAAGTTGCCTATCATGGTGAACCCGTACGCATCAACATCGAATACTCTATAAAAAAAGAGGGGTGGAACCCACCCCTCCGCTTTTAACTCAATCTGTTTAAACTTTCTTTTACAAAGCTGGCGAGATCTTCACCTTTCAACATATTTTGCTGCAACAGTGCCAGATGGTGGAGATAGGAAACCATCTCTCCCTGCTTATCTTTGCTTTCGGTAAGCAGCTTGTTGGCAATAAGCGGGTGATTGGTATTGACCACCACGTTGTGAATATCTCCAAACAGGTCATTGTCCATGCCTTGCATCATCTGCATTTCTTTCATTCTTCGCATGAACTCAGGTTTGGTGATCATTACCGGATTATCGTCGGGCGATAATGCCTTGAGTTCTACATGGCCACCCTTTTTTTCACCCAAACATTCTTTAAACAAAGCCTCTACTTCTTTCTGCTGATCTTCAGATAAAATCGATTCCTTTTTCTCTTCTTTCTGAACCAGGTTATCGACTGTGTCACTGTCTACCCTTACAAAGGTGAGCTTTTCTCCTTTGTATTCGAGGTGTTGCATAAAATGATTGTCGATCATGCTGTCAAAGATCAAAACATCATAGCCATAGGATTTGGCGCTTTCTATATAGGCATATTGATCCTTGATGTTGTTGGCATAAATGCAAACCAACCGGTCGTGTTTATCGGTCTGCAGCGGTTTGATTTTTTCTTTGTATTCTTCAATAGTAAAATACTTGTCTTCTGTGTTTTTTAGCAGCGCAAACTTAATGGCCTTCTCATTGAATTTTTCATCGCTGATCATGCCATACTTTACAAATACCCCGGTTTCAGACCATCGCTGTTCAAAACTTTCGCGCTCTTTTTTAAAGAGATTTTCCAATTTCTCAGCCACTTTTTTGGTGATGTAATTGGTGATTTTTTTCACGTTGCCATCTGCTTGCAGGTAACTTCTCGATACATTCAACGGAATATCCGGTGAGTCGATCACACCATGCAATAAGGTCAAAAACTCAGGGACTATGTCTTTTACTTCATCTGTCACATACACCTGATTGCTGTACAATTGGATCTTGTTTTTTTGCAATTCCGGCGTATTGTTGAGTTTGGGGAAATACAGAATACCCGTTAGGTTGAACGGATAGTCGATATTGAGGTGGATCCAAAACAGAGGTGGCTGACTATAAGGGTAAAGCTCATTGTAAAATGCCTTGTACTCTTCATCCGTGATTTCCGTAGGCTTCTTTTTCCATAGTGGGTTGGGATTATTGACGATGTTGTCAACTTCGGTTTTTACTTCTTTTTTATCATCACCTTCTCCCTCCCAGCTCGACTCGGTGCGGGTTCCAAACTGAATTTCTACCGGCAAAAACTTACAGTATTTTTTGAGCAGACCCTCGATGCGACTCTCTTCTAAAAACTCCTTGGACTCTTTGCCAATGTGAAGAATAATGTCTGTACCCCTTTCTGCTCTTTCTGCCGTTTCGATTTCGTATTCCGGATTACCGTCACAGGTCCATTTTACAGCCTGACTGCCTTCGCGGTAAGATTTGGTGACTACCTCTACCTGATCCGCTACCATAAAGGCAGAATAAAAGCCAAGTCCAAAATGGCCAATAATGCTTTGATCTTTGAATTTTTCGATGAATTCTTCTGCTGAAGAAAAAGCTACCTGATTGAGATACTTTTCAACTTCCTCCTGACTCATACCGATACCACGGTCTGAAATGGTCAGCGTCTTGGCTTTTTTATCCAATTTGACCTGAATTCGAAGATTGCTGACATCTCCCGTTGCTTCTCCCGAAGCTGCCAGTGCCTTTATTTTAGTGGTTGCGTCAACCGCATTGGAGACCAATTCCCTCAAAAAGATCTCGTGATCTGAATAGAGGAACTTTTTAATGATCGGAAAAATATTCTCCGTTTGTACTGAAATCTGTCCTTTTGCCATATTTTCTCCTTAATTTTTAGGTTTTTCACTCATAAATTCTGAAATATCGGGTTTTTAATCCCTGACCACAGAAGTCAAATGTTGTGCCACAGGGGAAAAAATGTCATTTTGGCAGTATTCGTCAAAACCCGCTTTGCCTGACTTTTGGCATTGCTTGGCTGAAAAATTGTACTTTTGCACCTCCAATGACCAAAGTGACTGATCATGAATAAAAACCTGGCCCTCCATATTGAAAGTCTGATCTTTGCATCAGAAAAACCCATCACCGTGGAAGATATCACCAATGTAGTGGAAGAAACCATGGAGATCCTGCTCGATCCGGGGCAGGTTGATGAAGCTATCCAAATGTTGCGCGATAAATACCTGAGTGATGATTTTGCCATTGAAATTATAGAAATATCAGGGGGGTATGCTTTTATGACCAAGGGTGCCTTTCACCTGACTATTTCCAATTACCTGAAACAAACTACCACTAAAAAACTCAGCAAGGCCGCTTTGGAAACGCTTTCTATCATTGCGTACAAGCAGCCGGTTTCAAAATCCGAAATAGAGAGCATCCGGGGCGTAAACTGCGATTATGCCATTCAGAAGTTGTTGGAAAAGGAGCTTATCGAAATCAAGGGAAGGAGCGAAGGTCTCGGCAAACCGCTTCTTTACGGTACCAGTGAGAAATTTTTTGATTACTTCGGCCTAAGAGGCGTCCAGGATCTACCCAAACTCAAAGATTTTGAAATGCCCGAGAATTCCATTGGCGTACCTTCTCCTGAGGAGGTAGAAACCCCTGTACTGGTGGATGGAGAAGCCGTGCATTTGAACGCAACTTCTATCGTGCTGGAGGCCGACGAATTGGATGAAGCGCAACAATCCGAAAACCCGCTTGTTGAAGACTATGAGGACCAGGGTGAAAACCCTATCCAGGAGCAGCATACGGATTCATAACATGGCAGAAAATACACTAATCAACAGAGTCGACCAAAGTGGTATCGTTACCATTGATCTGGAGAAATATTATCCCCCATTTCAGGTGCTTTCATTTGACCTTAAAGACTACCTGTTTCTTGGACTGATTTTAAAAGAAAAAGATTTTCGCCAGGCATTGAAAGAACACAATTGGCAGCAATACAAAGATGCCGTTGTATGTGTTTATTGTTCCTCTGATGCCATTATACCGATATGGGCCTACATGCTGGTGAGCAGCTATGCCAGCCCGGTAGCCACAGAAGTATTTTCGGGCACTGCCACTGACTGGTTGCGCCACTACTACCACACTGCTCTTCAAAATCTGGACCTCCAGCCCTTTAAAGACAAAAAAATTGTAATCAAAGGCTGTAGCGACAAAGAAGTTCCCGCCTCTGCCTATGCCGATATTACCGGGCGATTAATGCCGGTAGCACAGTCCATTATGTACGGTGAACCTTGCAGCACGGTGCCCGTTTTCAAAAAGAAGGCAGCCGTAGAAACGGATACGCCTAATTGATTTTTCTTCCCTTTTCTTCTTTGTTTTTCACTTGATTGTTGACTGCCTTTTCCAGGTCAACCATTAAGATGCTGAGTGCATCGTCAGCTTTTACGGTATAATGCTGGTCCTGATAGGTAACAGTTCCCTTATATTTTTCCCAATCTCTGGCCAGAAGTGCGTACCTGCCATTGATGGCCTCATTGGGACCAAACATCAAATACTTGCTGTCGTCACTTTCATGAAATGAAATGGCAAATCTATTGGCTTTTGGAGAAAATAAAAATACGCCCGGTGTGCCCTTTTTAATGACAATCCGCTCACCAGTATTTTCTTTATTTATCATGATTTTGCCATCCACTATGCTGGCCTCACTCGAGTCTCCTTTTTTGTAAAGGACAATGTCATCACTCAAATAAAACTGGATGTTTTTTAATTCTTCATCCGACCACCGGTAACGATCGTATAAGTCCTGACTAAAGGGTGTCAATCGCGGTGAACAAGAAACCATACCCAACAGCAGCAAAGCAAAAATCAGCCTTCCATTCATTTTTATCTCTGTTTTTGATTGTTTGAAAATTAAATGTACTAAGCTTAGACGAAGCGCATCTACATTTGACAACTCCTTAACTAGGGGTTTAACATTCCGGTAACAGAAGATGTTATTGATATAAGATAATAGCAACCAGGAAACTCGAATTAACCAAATCAATAACAAGTTTTTCTGATCACGCAGATGCCGAAAGAGTTAACGAAGAAGTTTATTTCAATCACGAAAGTTTCCTTTCATCCAATTTCATAATCGGATCTATAAAAATAGTCACCAAATTTTTTCATTGTTTCGATCGGGTATTTTTTTTTGATCAATTATCATAGTGGTATCGGCAACCATAAATCAATATTTCGTGGTTGTGAATCTTATAAACCAATCTATGTTCCCGATCAATTCTGCGTGACCATAAACCAGCCAAATCATATTTTAATGGTTCAGGTTTACCTTTTCCTTCAAATGGAGTAGATTGGATGTCTCTAATCAATTCGTTGATTTTTTTCAACATGTTTTTATCCTCCTGTAACCAGGAAGTATAATCTTCCCAAGCGTTTTTTGAAAAGGTGATTTTCATTTTTCTCCCAACAAATCTTTTTCGACTACATTCCCTTCCTTCATTTGGGCAATTGATTCATACAGTCTGTCAGCATTGGCTTTTGAACGCAATAGATGTACAGTTTCCATGATTGAATTGTATTCTTCCAAAGAGATCATAACAGTTCCTTTTCCTGTTCCTCTTTTTATGATGAGGGTTTCATTGTTTTCCTCAACTTCATCCAAGTACCATTTAAGGTCTGTCCTAAATTCTGTGTAGTTTGCGGCGATCATATTTATTAAAATAAGTATTCAAATAAGTACAAATATACGTACTTAATTATCATTTTTCAATATAAGCTTTATAAAATTTCACTTCACCGACTTTATGAATGGAATGGCCTGTATATTACATTACAATTTAGCAGGATTTTCCTTTCATCTCCTGGAGACCAATCCTAATTTTGAAAATAAAAAATGCAACCCAGATCTTTACTCTCGATCTTTTTTCTTCTTCCTTTCTTCTGGCTGACAGCTCAGGTTCCGGTAGATTTAAAGGCACGTCTAGACAAAACCCTGGATAGCATGCGCATTAAAATCAAATCCGTAGCACTTAGCGGGGCCATGGTATTGCTCGATGGCAATGTTTGGACTGCTGCTTCCGGCACAGCTGCTCAAGATCCATTTGTCGCCGCTGATCCTAATCAATTGTTCCTCATCGGTAGCGTAACCAAGACCCTGATTTCTGCCGCCATTCTTCAGCTGGCTGAAAAAGACCAGCTTGCGCTGGACGATAAAATTTCTATTTGGATAACGCGTCATCCCAATATCGACACCAATATCACCATACGGCATTTGCTACGACATCAAAGTGGTTTATACGATATTCTTAGTAACCAGGCACTCAATATTGAGATGCTCACCCACCAGCAGGCCATCTTTGATCCCTGGAACAGCATCACCCGTTACCTGCAACCTGCACTCTTTTCACCGGGTACACAGTGGTCTTACTCCAACACCAACTACTTCCTTTTAGGTATCATCATTCAAAAAATTACAGGCCAAACCTATTATGAATACCTGAGAGAACACATCTTTGAACCACAAGGTTTATCGTCATTTGCCATACCTGCGTATGAAGAACTCAATGGCGACGTTTGTCACGTGTGGCTGGATACCAACGGCGATCAGCTGAATGAAGACGCACATATTTTTTATTCCAATTATCTGGCCTTAAATTCCATGGCAGGTGCGGCCGGAGGATACTATTCAACATCTGCAGATCTTGCCCGGTGGATTTACAATTTTATTAGGGGAGAAGTGGTCAATGGAGAATGGGTCAAAGAAGCTCAAAAAACAGTCTTCGCTTCGGGTGTTCCCAACGGCACCTATGGCCTTGGGCTTATGAAAAAAGCCTTTTTAGGGTATACAGGCATTGGCCACGGCGGTGATCTGGGATATTCGGCAAGTGCCTGGTATTTTCCGGATAAAGAGGTAAGTATTGCTGTACTCAATAATGACGCTAACAACAATTCATGGGCTTTGGTGCCCGTAATACAGGCTTTGTTAAAAACCTACAACGATTGGGCTTCGACCACGACAGCCAGCGCAGATTTGGTTTCATCAACCGACTTATTATTGTATCCCAATCCGGCTATCAATACACTATTTGTAAAATCTGATGCCATCAGTAACATAAAAAATATCGATAGCTGGATATACAATGCACAGGGTATCAGGCAAAGTGTTCAACGTTTTGATAAAGAAAACGGAAGTGTGGCATTTGAGGTTTCGCAACTACCTGCCGGCATGTATCAGATAGTTCTACACGTAAACGGCGTTGTCATCTGTACACAAAAATTTGTAAAATCGTAACCATGAATATCAAAGAAAAATTAACCCATTACTGGTACATTTCGCTGCCAGTGATATTATTGTCTGTTTTAGTTGTTTATTTACTGGGTTACTTCGCCGGTCAATGGTATTATGACATAATGCACTAGGTCAATTGTCGGCCAAAAGCCATGAATGGGATTGGCTTGTAAATATCCAGCATTCAGCCTTAGATTTGATGGTAAATCCGGTTTATGTTGAATGTTATCCAGGCCCAGTCCCTCCATGAAAAACCATTGCCCAGGAAAAGTAATCTGGTCAATTATTCCTTATTCAAAACACTCGACTCCTGGATCGACTTCAGAAGTTTTTCCATCAAATATGTAGCTGAAGGCCATGAAAGATATTTTGTCAATGACAATATCTATGATGTCCATGCCGGTCAATACATCCTGGCCAACGACCATGCAACCGGAAAGGTAGAAATCAACAGTAAAACCTGGGTCAAGGGCATTTGCATTGATGTAGCACCAGCCCTTATTTCAGAAGCATTGGCATCCAGGTTGAGGCCAGACACACTTCAACCCGACGCCAACCTTGATAAGTTTTTTACATCACCCGACTATCTTGATAATCTTTATCACGTTGCGGATAACAAGGTAGGAGCTCTGCTCAAATCCCTGGAATCGGAACTTACGTCAGAAAAAAATACAATCCATACCATTAGGCCTGATGTCTATTTTGATTTTGCCACTGCTATCGTTGAAGATCATATTCCCGTTTACCAAGCTTTGCAACGCATACCATCGGTCAAAATGCAAACGGCCAAAGATCTTTTCAGAAGGGTAAACAAGGCACGGCTCTACATTGAGAACCTTGTTCACAGTCCAGTCAACATCGATGAGCTGGCTGCCGACGTATTCATGTCGCCCTATCACTTTCACCGCACATTTAAGAGTGCCTTCAACACCAGCCCTTACCATTATTCCCTCTTGGTAAGGCTCAATTACGCCAGAAAACTGATACAGGAAAAACAACTAACCTGGACTGAAGCCGCCTCTGCTACGGGCTTTTCTGACATTTCGGCTTTTGGAAAATCCTATAAAAAATACCTAAGTGTACTGCAGGCCAGAGGTTAATTGTCAATAATCCATTTAATAAAAAACCCTTCCTAATTGGGATTGATGGTAAGTGTATAACTGATCACCTTTTTACTGTCGGCATCCGATGAAGGCTTTACAGTATTGTTGGTAATTTGATAAACAAGCTGCGATGGTGCGGGATTTACAGGCGGCGTAGGTGCAGGAATCGCGTTGGGTTTGAAATGAATTTGAATGTCTTTATGAAAAATCACCTTCAATTTTCTCGGTGTTTTGGGCACCTCAAATTTCAATAGTTTTACGACACGCAAAGCCTCTTCGTCAAACACCGGTCCTAAGCTTTTGATGACTCTTGCATCCGTAACTACACCCTGGTGATCAACATCATATTTGACAATCACCGTCCCTTCAATGGGAACCTCAACCTGGGCAGGGTAAACGAGATGTGATTGAATAAAGGCCGCCATCGCCTGATTTCCACCCTTGTAATAGGGCTTTTTGATAAAACTATCTTCCTTCCGCTCTTTTTTCAAGACCTAAATTTTTTGCAAAAATAACACATTTAACGGAGCATCTTAAACCATGGTCCATGAATCAGCAAATCCGATTCTTAGAGGCGGTGGCAGGGTTATTCGAGGAACGGTGAGAAAAATGTCTTGCCATTTTTAACCAAGTACAGCATCGCAATATAGCACCAACAAAGCACCACTGCTCAAGCATCACGATCATCGGTTGAACCTTTTTTACGTTTCAATCATTATTGTGGTATATGAAAACATCCATTAAAAAAGCGCTTCTTGTTATTGGCGCAGTGCTTCTCATTTTTATAGGTAAATACTGGTACCTTTCTCCAAAATACAGTGAGGGACAAAACATACCTACATTTACAGCCCATCTCTTGGACGGTAGTCAATTTAATCTTTCAGATCTGAAAGGTAAATTTGTTTTATTGCAGTTTTGGGGATCATGGTGCGGCCCCTGTCGGAGAGAAAATCCGCAATTGGTGCAATTGTATGCAGAAATGAAGGATAAAAATCTGGAAATTGTGAGCATAGCATTGGAACAAAACCCTGTTTCATGGCAAAAAGCCATCGCAGCAGACGGTTTAAGCTGGCCTTATCAGATTTTACAGGAAGGAGGTTTTGACGGTCCCCTTGCACAATTGTACTCCGTCCGCCAAATTCCAACATTATACCTATTGGGGCCCGACCAAAAAGTAGTCCTCACCAATCCCAGTCCACAGGAAGTTAAAAATCACGTTCTTAACAACATTTGATAGTGGCGATATGTCATTTTTTCGGTTATTTGTGACCAAATTATGCCAAAATGACCCAAATTTCAGTTTGGCAGGCATATTGAGATACCATTGTGACTCATAAAAATATAAAGAAAATGACCGAAGAAACCCTGCACAATGAACTGACCGAGACAGGTGACAACGAAGCTGTTGAACAGGAAACAACCGTGGCAGATACAGAATTTCTGGATGAACTCACCACCGATACCAATGATCTCAATAAACTAAAGGCTGAGTTGGAGGAGGCAAAAGACAAATACCTCAGACTTTTTGCTGAGTTCGACAACTTCAAGA
>WBZP01002644.1_pt1 | contig 20272 bp, 22 predicted proteins | sample 5204301 | NCBI WGS metagenome assembly WBZP01 (sample SAMN12412401, study PRJNA552823) | activated sludge metagenome | isolation source: activated sludge from nitrification reactor of wastewater treatment plant... | place: USA: Pennsylvania | collected 2017
TTGCTGAAATTTGCAATAGGGTATGGGGCGGTGTTGACCGTCGTACACTCTGTAATAGTGATCATAATATGCTTGCCCGCCATTGAATTTTTTTGCAGTGGTTGGTTTGTCAATGCGTACGACGATCCATGATGAGGCGAGACTATTGATGATTCGAGCAATCTTTGCATAATGATTAAAGGCCATAAGAACAGTATAGCAATGATGGCGATGTATCAACTATTGTAAGGTGAAGGGAGATATATGGTAAAAATAGTCGTTGTAACAGGGAGCGTACGACCAAATAGCGCGGGTCAACAGGTGGTACCGTATGTAGTTCAAAAATTGCAAGAAAAAGACGCAGTAGTATCTGTCGCCGATCTCAGTAAGTTAGCATTACCTTTTTTTGACAGCGCCCTACCACCTTCTATGGAGGGATTTAGTCCAGAACATCAATCAGTATTACAGTGGACGGCGATGGTAAAAGAAGCTGATGGCGTGGTATTGGTTTCGCCAGAATACAACCATAGCCTAAGTGGTGTTCAGAAAAACGCGATCGACTGGATTTATAAAGAGTGGGAGGGTAAGCCCGTGGCATTTGTCGGCTACGGATTTTATGCTGCAAAGCATGCATATCAACATCTAGAGTTGATGAATGAAGCGTTGCACATGAAGCTTATTGAGCCAATAGCTGGTTTACAATTTATGCAAGATCTCGCGGTCGATGGAGCAGTTCAGGATGACGAAGCTGTCTCCAAAAAAATCGACGCTACTGTGAGTGCGCTGATCGCTGCCTGCTAGATTTGCTATACTGAGGGCATGTCAGAGGTGTCCATCACAAAGTCCGATTATATGTTGTCTACCAGCCCTCAGTCCTGAGCTTTCCTATCGAAACATGGCGATCGCTGATGGTGCAGTTGCCCAGAAGCGGTGGATGGAGGCGGCACTTTCGTCGTCTATGGATGAGTGTGAGCGACGTGTGGTATTTGACGAGCTGCGTGAGTATTGTGCACTCGATACTCTCGCTATAGTCGAGATTTTTCGGAAACTATGTGAAGTGAGTCAGTAAAAGTGGCGTATTGACGCTAGCAGTGGCTGCACGAGTCTCGGCAAATAGGTATTTCATAGTATACTAGTCAGATGAAACCAATTCGAACAATCTTTGGCTTCACCACTGGACTCGGACGCTATATGGTCGTCATCGGCTCCTTAGCGTTAATAAGCTCGCTGCTTTCCTTTGTGCCGCCGTATGTCATCAAACTTGCAACTGATTGGGTGGTAGCTATCAACGCACATCATGTCGCTTTTGACTGGAACCATATCATTTGGTTCGGGAGCGCATTGGCTGGTGTTGCACTTCTCAGCGCGCTTATTACTGATGTGAGTGGGTACGTGGGTGATCAGTTGGCAATTCGTGCTCGCCACCAGCTTTCATCGGCATATTACCGCCATCTTTTGACACTTCCTCAGCACTATTTTGACAATGAAGTGACAGGCAAAATCATTAATCGACTTAGCCGAGCGATCACAGATATTACCAATTTCTTTCAGTTTTTCTCAAACAACTTACTACAGATGTTGCTAACCACGACATTGACATTGGCGGTGTTAGCATTTTATGGGTGGCAATTAGCAGTATTGTTCGCCATATTGATACCCGCGAACCTCTATCTGACAGCACGCACAAGTGGAAAGTGGCAGGAACTCGAGAAACAAAAAAACCAACATTTTGATACTGCGAGCGGTCGCTTTGCAGAGGTGGTTGGGCAGATCCGGCTTGTCAAAAGTTTTGTGACCGAACGACGCGAATACGCACTTTTTGATGGTGAGGTTAGCAGTATGATCGCTCTCACGAGAGAGCAGTCACGATTCTGGCATACGATGAATTTTTGGAGGGGCATGATCTTTGGCATTATTCGTGCGCTGAGTCTGCTCGTGATTTTTTACTTGGCCGGACAGGGACAGCTCTCGGTTGGTGATATCGCCATGCTCGTTGTTTTGATTCAACAGGCAAGTATGCCGCTAGGTGGACTTAGTTATTTTGTAGACAGCTATCAGCGCGCCGTGGCAAATAGTCGTGATTACTTGGCGGCACTTCAGGAATCGCCCGAGCCGGAAGCAAGTAGCGCGGAGCTACTGATCCGAAAGGCGGCGATTGAGTATAGGGGAGTTAATTTTTCGTATGGAGATAAGGGAAATCAGGTACTAAAAAATATCAGTTTTTCGATTGAACCCGGGACAAAGCTAGCACTTGTCGGTGAGTCTGGCGGTGGTAAGTCGACGATCTCAAATCTTCTGATGGGACTCTATCAACCCACGGCAGGACGCGTCGTGATCGACGGACAAGACATTAGTATGGTGTCGCGTCACAGCTTGCGAAAGAATATTGCAACGGTATTTCAGGATGCGGCGTTATTTAGTGGAACGGTGCGTGAGAATATTTCGTATGCGAAACCTGATGCAACCGATAAAGAAATTGAAAAAGCGGCCAAGGCTGCTAACGCGCATGATTTCATCGCCGCATTTCCGAATGGCTACGACACTGAAATAGGTGAGCGCGGTATCAAATTGAGTGGCGGTCAAAAACAGCGTATTTCGATCGCGCGCGCTTTGCTCAAAGACGCTCCGATTCTCATTCTCGATGAAGCCACCAGCAGTCTTGATAGTCGTGCCGAACATGAGGTTCAGCAGGCGCTCGATAGACTGATGAAAGATCGCACAACGCTAGTGATCGCGCACCGTCTTAGTACCATTGCAGAGGTAGATATGATCGTCACACTCAAGAATGGCAAGGTGGATGAGATCGGTACTCCCGCTCAGTTGAGTAAGACAAAGGGTATTTACGGTCAACTCCTTGCGCTCCAACTTGGCACCTCTGAGGCCGCCAAAAAGAAACTAGCAGAGTTTGATATCGCAGCGTAGACGAAATTAAAAAAGGGGCCCCGCATCGTTCGCGAAGCCCCTTCTTTGGGGATGTGCCGGTGCGGGGTTAACGAGAAGGCGGGGTGTTGGGCTGGGGCGGAATGCCGGGTTGGCCGATCCGACCGATCCGTCCGTGACGCCAGTCGTGAGTGGTCACTTCTTGATCATATCCACCAAGCGTGCTGGGTTCGAGGTTGGCCTGCTGCTCCCTGTCGCAGTGGATACACCTCCCGGGACCGCCTGAGTAACCGTGATAGTAACAGTCTGCCATGCTATGACACTCCTCTCTCGAGATAACCTCATCGGCTGATGAGATTATATGATAATGATAATCATAATCTTAAGTGTACAAAAAGTCAAAGTTAATATATGATCATTTTTTACGAAGAGCGGCAAAAGCACTCTTGTAAACAGCAATGATTGGGATCATGACAAAGGCGAGTGCGGGTAAGCCGACAGTCAATACGAGATCGATGTTGGTGGTGTCGGGTATGAAGCCCTTTGTTACGATAGCGGGAATAACAATCAATAGCGCCCAGACAAGTGAAGCAACCCCTACGAGGTAGGTGCCGAGGAGCACAAGATACATCCAGCGTGGTGGGCGCTCACGATAAAAGAGCAAAAGGTAGGTAGAGCCGCGAAGTAATAGGGTTGCCATAAGTAGTGCGATCGGCCAATAGAGCTCGCCACCAATATCTATGAGGAGACTCGAAAACGTCACCATAAACTGCGCATAAGCAAATACGAGCAGTGTATGAGTAAGTTCGGTTGAACCCTGGATAAATAATAAGGATCGACTGTGATTGCGCAGTGCAATCCGATATACCAGCCAAATCTCCAACACCGAAAAGAATAGGTACAAAAGCACCGGAATAAGTATGAGGACGTAAAGTGTTTCTACCATGATGTTTTCTCCGTGGCGCGCCAATGCCTAGTCGTATAAGCGAGTGCGAAAGCGGTTGCACAGCTAAGCACGGCAAAGAGGAGGATAAAGATAAACAGACTGTTGCCGATAGTTGCACCATGCGTAAAGGCTGCTGCGGTAGTTTGTTTTCCGGCAACAGTCCAGGTTTGACGCCCGAGTTCAGTGATAAACCAGCCTAACTCCATCATAATCATTCCGACGACACTAAGCGGGATAAACGTGATGCTAAACCAGCGAGGAAACGACCCCTTGCGCCACAGAAAGAATATCGCACTAAGAACGAGAAGTGATGAGAGGCCAACAAGTGCCATCTTTGTATCAAATAAGAGATGGACAATGAGTGGGGGCCATTGGTAGCGCGGTACCTGGTCTAGCCCTTTTACCTCATAGGCAGTTGAATATCCTGCGAGGAGGCTCAGCATACCGGGTAGTACAATACCTCCCTCGGCTTTACCGTTGGCATCGATGTCACCACCGATACGGAGCGGTGCGTTTGACTGTGTTTTGTCGAGTAGCTCGATGGCGGCGAGTTTGGCGGGCTGTGTCTCGGCAATATTGACGGCAGATTGATGACCTAACAATGCGAGTGTTACCAGTAAAATAGCTGAAACAGCGACGAGCCGCTTGATGGTCCAATTTAGAAATGTTTTCGTAGAAGCAGACTGTTTGTGGAGGCTGCGCCACACAACATACGCGAGCACTAATAATGTGGTAGCAAAAATGTATGATGCCACTGAATGTAGCACCTCATTGATAGTCGTCGATGTGAGTGTCGCTGTCGAGTTGTTCATGTAGGCGTTGACTGCGGTAATGAAAAATGCCGAACCGATAGTACCGATACTAATAGGAATGCTTATCAAAAAATGACGGAGCGTGCCAGTTTGCTTCATCGTACCGAGATACCATGACAAGAACGCTGCCTCAATAAGAAACATGTAGCCCTCAAGCTGGAAGAACTTCCCGACAGTTGGGCGTACTTCATTCATAAAGGGGGCCCAAAGCGTTGACATTTGAAGTGCAATGATTGTTCCGGTGAAAATACCACCAATCACAAACACGGCGGTCCATTTCGCGAGCAGTCGCACAAATGCTCTGAGACGTTCGCTATTTTTGCGCCACGCATACCACTCAAATAAACTAAGTAGCACCGGAAGTCCGATGGAGAGCGCAACGATCAAAATATGAAATGCCAGCGAATGTCCAATCAGTGAACGCGCTGCTAAGAATCCATCCATAGTGACCAATTTCCTTTTACGCTTATGCTTTCATCTGCTATTATACTACCAGTGAAAAAAATAATAGTACGTTTTTTGTAAGTAGCGATGAATATTATAATTGTTGGCGGCGGATTCGGTGGTATCAAGGCAGCACTTGAGTTGTCAAAAGACAGTCGCAATCACATCATGCTTATTTCGGATAGCACAGAGTTTCAGTATTACCCAACCTTATATAGCTCCGCTACTGGACATAGTCATCTTGAATCTTGGGCTCCATTGGGCGAGATTTTCGCCGAGAGTAGTAATGTCGAAGTGTATATCGACACTATCACATCGATCGATGTAGAGCAGAAAGTTGTCGGCGGTGAGTCGGGAACCTCTTATCATTATGAAGTGTGTATTATTGCGATTGGTGTCGTGACAACCTATTTTGGTATCCCAGGACTAGAGACCTACGCCTACGGCATTAAGACCGAAGAAGAAATTAAGCGCCTGAAGCGACGGCTTTCGATTGATATCGCCGAGAATCATCAGCTTGACAAAAACTACATCATTATCGGCGGCGGTCCCACCGGCGTTGAATTGTCGGCGGCGATGGGAACGTATCTGAAGCGACTCATGAAGCGGTATCGTATCAGAAAACGTACGGTAAATATTCGCCTGGTAGAAGCAATGCCGCGAATTTTACCTCGGCTATCAGAGCAGACAAGTCGTAGGGTAACGCGACGCCTAAAGAAGCTTGGTGTGCGTGTAGAAACCGGTAAAAAAGTTGAAAGGGAGACGGCTCATGAACTAATCGTGAGCGGTGCTTCGATCGATAGTCATACAGTCATTTGGACCTCTGGAGTAACGAATCATCCATTTTTTGCTACCAATCCGTCAGTGTTTCGACTGGCAAAAAATGGTCGCGTCGAAGTCGATCACTACCTACAGGCCTACAAGGATGTCTATGTCATCGGTGACAATGCGGCAACGCCGTTTACCGGTCTTGCTCAGACGGCAATTCACGATGCGCGAATTGTTGCGCGTAATCTAAAGAGGCAGACATCTGGACGATCAATGAAGCCGTATAAGGCTATTTTGCCGGTACAGGCTATACCGGTTGGAGCGAGATGGGCAATTGTTGAGTGGCGCTGGCTTCGATTTTATGGGTGGATTGGCGGACTAATTCGTCGAGTTGCTGATCTCGTCGGATACAGTGAGGTGTTACCGCTTGGTACCTCACTGGGGGCCTGGCGAGCTGCAAAAGTCTACGAAGACGACTACTTTGCCCCTACAATCAAGGTGAAAAAACGTCGCTAGTTTGCTATACTAAAGACAAGCTGAACAAACGAAAGGGACAGATGTGGCAACAACAAAGAGCCAGCGACTAGGCATTATGATTATTTTGATCGTCACCGTAGTGGGGACGGTCGGTTCATTTGCTGTACTGATATTGACGACAAAGAATCAATCAGATGATGCGGCAAGACTCCAAAAGGTTCAAAATGATTACCAAGCAAAGGCGAAAGTATATCAGGCCCAGAAAGCTGCACAGGCAGACGAACTTTCGGCTAAATATTATTCGACATTTAGTCAGTTTAGCTCAAGAGTTGGTGTCTACGATATCGAAAGCAACAATAAAACACTACAGACACAAGACCTTATTGTCGGTGACGGCGAGGAAGTGACGGATACCACGAAGTTTGCCGCCTACTATATTCTGTGGTTACCACGTGGCACAATCCAAGAGCAATCAATCGACCCGGCCTCGGGCAAATTGAAATCACCGCTTGCCATTGATGGCCTGGCAACAAGTAGTTTAATCCAGGGCTGGAAAGAAGGCATGAAGGGAATGCGTCTCGGCGGCGTGCGTGAACTGACCATCCCCTCAGATAAGGGGTATAAAGAACAGGGGACGAAAGACCAACAGGGTAACGAAGTTATTCCGCCAAACACACCGCTCAAATTTATCGTGATGGCAATACCGGCCCCGGCTGAAATAACGCCGCCAACCTATCCAATGGAGCTATTTCAGGGGCTGGGACAATAAGTAAGGAGGGTGATGATGATGACTGACGAAACTATCCATGATGTTGTGATGATCGGTGCTGGGCCAAGTGCTCTCGCGGCTGCAATTTATACGACACGTGAGGACATCGAGACAGTATTGTACGAAAAGGCAGTTGTGGGTGGACTTGCAGCGATCACCGATAAAGTCGACAATTACCCTGGGTTTCCCGATGGCATCGAGGGTTTGACACTGGCAGACAATTTGCAAAAACAAGCCGAGCGCTTCGGTGCAGTTATCGAATACGGTGATGTATCGGCGCTGCGCCGCAGTCCAGACGGTATTGTGCTGACAGTCGACGGCGAAGAAGTGAAAGCACGAAGTGTACTCATCGCGACAGGAAGCGACTACAATAAATTAGGGATTCCGGGCGAAGCAGAATATTACGGACGCGGTGTGCATTACTGCGCAACCTGTGATGGCGCGTTTTATCGTGACAAGCGGCTCGTAGTTGTCGGCGGCGGCAACTCTGGCGTACAGGAAGCAATCTTTCTGACTCGGTTTGCGAGTCACATAGATCTGTTGGTACGTAGTACGGTCAAAGCGAGCCAGGTATTGCAAGATGAGTTGCAGAAGTACGTTGATGCTGGTAAAGTCACCATTCATTTACAAACGGTACCAACTGAGATTAGCGTTGATAGCGAAACAAAGGCAATGACTGTTCGTACAGTCTCTGCGGGTCAGTCTGATGAGCTACGGGTCGACGGTACCTTTGTGTTTATTGGTCTCAAGCCGAACACAGAGTTTTTGGTTGGGAGCGGGGTTCAACTTGACCCGATCGGGCATATCATCACCAATGAACATCTCGAGACGGCCGTACCCGGTATCTTTGCCAGTGGCGATGTTCGCAGCGGGGCGACAATGCAAGTGGCTAGTGCGGTTGGTGAAGGAGCCACGGCTGCCCTCAATATTCGAGAATATCTCGATGCTCTATCATCCGCAAAAAACTAGTTTGAATTGTTTAATACCTCAACAAGTATATCGGGATAGTTGGTAACGATACCATCTACCCCTTGGGCTTCGAGTCGCAGGGCGGCCTCGGGCCGGTTGACGGTATAGACATAGGTAAATAACCCGATTCGATGAGCAATATCGAGGGCAAATGAGTTTATCGTCAATCGATGAAAACCTACTGCCGAAAGTCGTAAACTGCGTTCGAAAGCAATGAAGGTAAAGGGGTTTTCTCGATGGAGTAGTGCAATATTGGCTCGCCGTGATGTGCGGCGTATCGAGCGAAGTTCACCCACGTGGAAAGAAGACAGGAGGATAGTGTCCCAGTCCTGAGGTCGTGTTATGTAGTCTTTTGCGAGGAGCGCCACGACTGCCTTGCCTGCTCCGCGGCTTTTGATTTCAATATTGAGTATGATTTTCCCAAAGTAAGCGTCGAGTGCTTCTTTGAGCGTTGGAACTGGCATGTCGGGAGTCCGCTCCTGTAGCTCAGCAAGGGTAAGTCCGCTCACAGCAACAAGTTGGCGGTGTGTACGCATCAAACGAGAATCGTGGATGATAACCAACTGGTGGTCTTTTGTCAGCCGTACGTCACATTCAAGCATGTCGGCACCCGCATCGACCCCAGCCTGCAATGCGGCAAGCGTATTTTCGGGTGCGAGACCTTTTGCTCCGCGATGACCGATAATTAGCATACTGTCATTGTATCATTCAGTCGCGGCCGGCAACGTGATGGGTGATGAATGACTCAAGCTGCTGGATGACGGTTCGATCAGTTGTTTCAAGAGCAATTTCCCGGGTACCGAGCAGCACGCCGCCGTATACAAAATTATGCGAGCCGCTAAGCGCGACCTTGCTTCCGTTTGACATAGTAAAAATAATACATTTTGCATGCAAGTACTGCTCTCTTTGGTACAGGGTCTTGTGGCGCGTAAACAACATGCTTACCTGAATGAGAACTTTGTTGAGCACCTCGGCTTCACGCCAGTGATTAAAATACAGAGTAGCTTTTTTTCGCTTTAAGATGCGACCTAACGTACCGGTAGGACAAAATTGCGATACGAGCGTTATCTCATTAGCTTGTTTGGCCAAACTACAGGCACGGCGATAGATAAGTGAGTTGCCAGGCATCCCCCCATCGAGGAGAACGGTCATCGATGGACTGACGGTGAGGGTCCTGCTCTTGCTGGCTCGCCCTGAGCGATCAGCACGAATGAGGTCGAGATGTTCGCTGTAGAGGGCATCGGCAAACACGGCATCGACCATCTTGAGCATATAGTCAGTATTTGCGAAACTGGCACGATCGAGGTTGACGCCACCAAAACTGTAGATGCAGTCATCAACAATAGTCCATTTACTATGAGTTCGACCCGTCAGGGCGAAGTTTGTAGTACGGCCAAGCCAGTGGAAATCGACACCTTGCTTTTTTAGCCGGCGCTCAACCTTGAGGGCTCGATAGGCGCGTTTTGGGTGGCGGCGCGGAGACTTCAATAAAAACTCTTTTGGCTCAATATAGGTGTAGGCATCGATACAGACTGATACCGTGAGACCTCGAGTTGCGGCTGCACAGAGTGCATCGACCAATGCTTCAGCTAACGGGTCGTCGGCATGCAAGGTTGTCGCTACAACTGCTATGCGCGTTTTTGCGCGGTTGATCGACGACGTAACGTCGGCGATATAGTCTGCGGCAGTTAAGAGATGCGAAGGGTGAGATGACGGCATAGTTCTATCGTCTCAGTATACCCTAGCGCGCTCAAAGCTGGTACACTAAAACACAGTTTGTTAAGCGAAAGGAAAAAAATGGCTGATTTCAATCAGGTGCTTCTCCCGGGAGATGTCGATAATGGCGTTGTTAATACGGTAGTTGAGATTCCCGAGGGGTCAACATTAAAAATTGAATGGGATCGTGAGCGCGCAGCATTTACCCTTGATCGCGTCGAGCCGCAAATTTTTGCCAAACCAGTCAACTATGGGTTTATTCCGCAAACGCTCGACGAAGACGGGGATGAGCTTGATACGCTGATCGTCTGTCACGAGCCGCTCGTTACGGGCATCTGGCTCGAAGCGCGTATCCTTGGTGTCCTAAAGTTTGAGGATGATGGTGAAGTCGATGACAAGGTTGTCGTCTGTCCTGCCGACGATCGACAAACGGGTGATCGGTATCGTAGCGTCGAAGATTTGGGTGAACGCTGGAAACAGCAAATCGAGCATCACTTCACACACTACAAAGATCTGAAGAAGCCTGGTAGTACTCGAGTGATTGGCTGGGGCGATGTCGAGGAAGCTAAGCGCATTATCGCTGAGTGCATTGAGCGCTATAACAATAAGTAACTACGATCGTTTGTTTTTGCGCATCTTGCGGTGAAGAATCGAAGCGGCGTTTGAGATACGCCCCAACACCCCCCCTTTTCGTAGTTGGGCGCGTAATTTCATGCGGGCATGACTAGTAAGTACGTACTGTTGCCAGTCGGGACGTGGTTTCGCGCCCTTGCTTGTCAAAATCTCCACTACATCACCATGCTGAAGCTGATGACTAAAGGGCTCCATCTTGCCATTGATCATAAAACCGCTTGCGCGCGCCGCCAGGTCGGAGTGTACTCTGTAAGCATAATCTAGTGGAAACGCTCCATCTGGCAGATCATAAATATCACCTTTTGGCGAAAACACAAAAATACGATCACCAAACAAATCGACTTTGAGATTTTCGACGTCGAACTCCTTGCCTTCATTTATCTGGGCCGCAGCGTTTTGCAGGTCGGCAATCCAGTGGAGATCGGCCGGCAACTCGGCCATGTTACCACGGATATAGGCATCTGTTAATTTTTGTTCATTGTAGTGAAAACTTGCCGCTAAACCGCGTTCGGCATACTCATGCATCTCACGTGTGCGCACCTGAAACTCAACATGCTGACCGTTTTTGGTGATAATTGTTGTATGGAGTGATTGGTAGCCGTTTGGTTTTGGTTTGGCGATATAATCTTTGATGCGATCGACCATTGGCTCGTAGAGGCTATGGAGTTCACCAAGTACGAGGTAACACGTCGCCAAGTCATCCACCACAATTCGTAACGCCATGAGATCATAAATATCATCAATATTTGGTACTCGCTTGAGCTTTTTGTAGAGGCTATAGACGCTCTTGACACGACCGTCTATCGAGTGAGGGATTTTTTCTTTAGTGAGGTGGGCATCGACTTCTCGACGCACGTTTTCAAGTTTTTTCTTGCTTTTGCTTAGCCGACTATCCATCAGCTGCTTGGTGGTCTCGAATTCTTTGGGCCACAGATAGCGAAAACTAAGCTCCTCTAGTTGAACGCGGACTCGACCCATATTGAGTCGGTCAGCAAGTGGTGCAAATACCTCGATCGTTTCACGTGCGATCTTTTTTTGTTTCTCCTGACTCTTATACTGCAACGTCTGCATGTTGTGCAGACGATCGGCGAGCTTGATGATGATGACACGGACATCTTGACCAACGGCGATGAGAAGTTTGGTGAGATTATCACGAGTTTGCGGTAGGTAATTTTCGAGGCTTTGCATACCGGCACGGGCCTGGCTTACCTTTGTCACGCCGTCAACCAAAAAAGCCACGTCTTTTCCAAACGAGTGCTCGATTTGTTCGAGTGTGGCAGTGGTATCCTCAACAGTGTCGTGGAGTATACCGGCAATGACAGAATCGACATCCATGCCCCATTCGATCAGGAGCACCGCTACAGACAGCGGGTGGGTGATATAGGCCTCGCCACTCTTTCTTCGTTGGCCCTTATGGACTTCTGCTGCGTAATCAATAGCGCGAGAGAGCACAAGAAGTTGCTGTTTGCCATATTGTCCTTTGGCCGTCCGCAACACCTCGCTCGTATCCATACTACTAAGTATACAGAAAAATACTAAAAGACGATTGAACTTACCATTAGAAAACCAAACATAACTAATGTCAATCTACTAGGAATGGAATCGGTGCGATATACTATGAGATAATAGAGCTAATGCTAAAACAATGAGGAACACTATGGGCAAAGTGAGAGTGGCAATCAACGGATTCGGGAGGATAGGTCGAAACGCATTTAAAATCGCCTTTGAGCGTGATGACGTGGAAGTTGTGGCGATCAACGACCTTACCGATACAAAAACACTGGCACATCTTCTCAAACATGATTCATCGTACGGAACCTACGCTCACGAGGTAGGACACGACGAAACGGGTATCATCGTTGATGGGCAACATATCGCAGTGTTGGCGGAGAAAGAACCCTCGGCACTTCCATGGCGCGATTATAACATCGATGTAGTGATCGAGTCGACGGGATTTTTTGTTGATCCGGCCAAGGCTCAAGCGCATATCGATGCCGGTGCAAAAAAGGTAGTCATTTCGGCACCGGCGAAGGGCGAGGGGGCCGATACCATTGTCCTCGGCGTAAATGAAGAACAGATTGAGCATTCTACCGCCGTGATCTCAAATGCATCGTGTACGACAAACTGTATCACCCCAGTGATGGCGGTGCTCGAGAAGGCGTTTGGTATCGAAAAAGCTATGATGACAACGGTTCATAGTTATACTGCGAGCCAGCGGCTTCAAGATGCTCCCGCAAAAGATCTCCGTGAAGCGCGTGCAGCGGCAGAGAATATCGTCCCGACAACGACCGGCGCCTCTATTGCTGCGGCTAAAGCCTTGCCAGCACTCGAGGGAAAATTCGGTGGTTTGTCAGTACGCGTTCCGACACCAGTAGTGAGCATGAGTGATTTTGTCGTGCTTGTCAAACGAGATGTGACGGTCGATGAAGTCAACAGCGCTTTTAGAGAAGCTGCTGCGACGCCGTTTTATCAGGGTATTCTCGATGTTACCAATGAGGAATTAGTAAGCACAGATTTCAAAGGCAATAGCCATAGTTCTATCGTTGATCTGCCACTCACCAATGTCGTCGGGGGAAATCTCGTCAAAGTTGTGGCGTGGTATGACAATGAGTGGGGATACTCAAACCGTCTTGTTGAACTAGTCGCTGATGCCGGAAAGGTAGTGGCAGGCGGCCAATAACCATGACTCGCGCCGACAATTCTCGACAGATTAGTGCGTTTACGATCGTCGAGCTAATCATCGTCATGGTGTTGATCAGTATCTTGGCCATCATCGGTCTTGTTGCGTACAACAACGTGCAGCAGCGCGCCTCAGACAGCACCGTACAGGCTACTGTGACAGATGCGCTCAAGCATCTCCAGCTTTTTTATGTTGAGAATAAGAGCTATCCTTCAAATATTGCCAATACTCAGTACGCTCCACCCCTCAATGTGGCGTTGGCGCTCTATACCAATGCGCCGCAGACTCCCACCTATCAAAACCTCACGGCCGATCAAAACGCACAGCTTTTTTTGAACGCCTGTAATGGCTATATGCCGATTGTTAGTGGTGGTACGACCTACAATACATCGTGTGTTTATAGCGGTAATAACGCTCACATTAAGGGTCAGGTTGGGTCAAATGTCATTATCTCGGGTCCCAACTTCGATCAGTCCGATTTCGTCCTGACCTGCGGCTCAGCGTGTACTGCTGCCCAGAGTAGCATCATCTCGTCGTTTACCTCCCAGGGTGGTTCGTTTCCGATTACCGTCCCAAAGAGCGGCAGTTCACTACCCGCACCGGTACTAGTAACGACTGGCGTCGCCTCTAAGTTTTGCCTCGAGGGGCGTTCGCCGCAATTTAGCTCAGTAATCTACCACGTGGTCCCTTCGTCAAGTGCTCCCGAAAGCGGTCCTTGCCCTGCAGACCCTACGCTTCACTATCCATAAAAACAAAATAATCCCCCGAAGCGGCTCACTCTCGATCTCGGGCTCTCACCCGTGAATCGAGAGTGAGCCGGATCGGCGAACTACTTCGGGGGATGCTACTCCCCCCTACTCCTGTCATCGTGGATGATGCCCACATTCGCAATGGTGCTCACGAGCAAGATCACGAAGCCGATGCCGATGCAGCTTCCGAACAGGTCGTTCCTCCACTCCTGGTACTGGTCATAGCACCACATGGAGTAGCCAGCGGCGGCGGCGAGAGCGAGCGCGGCCACCGCGATGACGGCCGTCATCGCCTTGCGCCTGCTCTCGCCGAGCAGGTTGATGGCGGTCTGGACCGCCACCGGTGCGACGAACATGGCCACGAACAGGGCAATGGCGAAGGGCTTGTTCATAACAACTCTCCCCAGGGGGGTAGGTGCACTGGTGTGCGCGGAAGTGCGCACATCTAAGCAAATATATTATATCACTAAAGAACACGCAAGTCAATATCAAAACGTACTCACCTACTTTACAGAGAGCATAATACCGCTTATACTTAGCAGTATGAAACTGTTTCTCGGTGCCGATCATGGCGGCTTTTATCTCAAGGAGAAAGTCGAGGCGTACCTCACTAAGCGCGGCTACACGTGGGAAGATGTTGGCGACAAGGAACTCGATCCGCAGGATGATTTCCCGCAATTTGCACAGATGGCAGCCACAAAAGTGCTGGGCGAGGTCGAAGAGGACGACCCGAGGGCAATCTTGATTTGTACTGGCGGACAGGGTATGGCGATGGCAGCCAACCGTTTCCGTGGTATCAGAGCGGCGGTGATATGGGATACGTTTGAAGCTCACGAATGTCGTAACGATAACAATAGCAACATCCTCTGCTTGCCGGCACGCGTGCTTGATGCGCCGGGCGATGATCTAGAACTATGGAAAGAAGTGATCGACGAATGGCTGACGACACCGTTTGCTGGTGCAGCCCGATATAAGCGGCGAAATGCCGAGTTGGATGTGTTTTAGTCATGGCCGTTATCGCACCCGCTCTTTTATGTGAAACCGAAGATGAGTATCGCCTAACTGTGGAGCGGCTCCATCCGTTTGCAAAACGTGTCCATATTGACCTGACGGACGGCCAGTTTGCGCCCTCTTTTACCGTTGGTGTCAATCAATTGTGGTGGCCGCAAGAGTGGGAAGTCGATGTGCACGCCATGGTAGCAAACCCGAGCCAGTATGTGCAGGCATTGATCGAACTAAAGCCCCATACCGTTATATTTCATGCTGAAGCGCAGGAGGATCTCACGCCAAGTCTGCAACTACTAAAAGCGGCTGGTATCAAAGCTGGCGTCGCACTTCTCAAGCCGACGGTACCAAATACCGTTAGGGGCTATATTGAAGCGGCCGATCATGTTCTTGTGTTTTGCGGAAACCTCGGGTATTACGGGGGTACTGCTAGCCTCATGCAGCTGGAGAAGGTCCGGCTTATCCGCATGATCCATCCTGAAGTAGAAGTAGGGTGGGACGGTGGCGTCAACGTTGAAAACGCCTTTAGCTTGGCTCAGGGTACTGTCGACGTACTGAATGTCGGTGGAGCGATCAATAAAGCTAGTGACCCGGCGGCAGTCTATGCGCAGCTTGAAAGTGAAATGAATAAACATAGTGTGATTTAAGGAAGTAGCATGAGTGGGCGATTGACGATTACACAACTCGAGGCAAAAGCAAATGAAGTGCGAAAAGATATCGTGCGTATGCTCGAACATGCGGGGAGCGGTCACTCGGCAGGTCCCCTCGGGCTGGCCGATCTCGTAACGACACTCTATTTCCACGTCATGAGTATCGATCCGGCTCGTCCCGACGATCCCGACAGAGATATATTTATGCTTAGCAACGGACACTGTGTGCCCGTGCAGTATGCGGTGATGGCGCATCGAGGCTATTTTCCGGTCGATGAGCTAATGACGCTGCGCCGACTTGGCACGAGGCTTCAGGGTCATCCCGAGCGAACTAAATTGCCCGGGCTGGAGAATACAAGTGGGCCACTCGGCTGCGGTATCGGCCAGGGTGCTGGGTATGCGTATGCACTCCAATATCTCGATCATCAACACCATCGCTGGGTCTATGTCGTGACGGGTGATGGTGAACTTGATGAGGGCAACATCTGGGAATCAGCTATGTTTGCGGGAAAATATAAGTTATCGCAACTTATCGTATTTGTCGATCGTAACAATATCCAGATCGATGGGCCGACTGAAGACGTCATGCCGCTCGAAGATTTGCGTGGCAAGTGGGAGAGTTTTGGCTGGCATGTCCAAGAGATCGATGGCCACAATGTCGAAAGCATTATCGACGCGGTCGGTATGGCAAAGGCAATTGAAAATCGTCCGAGTGTCATCATTACACACACTATCCCTGGGAAAAATGTCGACTTCATGGAGTATAACTACAAGTGGCACGGCATTCCTCCTAACAAGGAGCAGGCCAAAGAAGCGCTCAAAGAGCTTCGTACCATGGGTGGTCGAATCCGCGGGGAGCACGAGTGATGAAGGCATCACGTGCAATCGACATCCTGATAGCAGCTATCTCAGTAGTGATCGCAGCCTACTTTATATTTGCTCTCTTGTCGTTACAAGTCTCGCAAATACAGGCATCACATGATGAGACGCTGCGTACAATACATGGCGGCGGCTTATTCGCTTCGTTGTTATTAGCTATCGTAGCATTTTACAGACTATCGAGAGGATCGGACCGATGAGCAATTACCCCCTAAACGAGAATATATACAATGAAACGCCAGACAGTGAGCCCACTAGGGCGGGGTTTGGGCGGGGTCTCAAAGCGGCGGGCGAGTCAAATTCTGCGGTGGTAGGTTTGTGCGCGGATCTCGTTGAGAGCGTGCAGATGCATCTCTTTGCCGAAGCATTTCCCGACAGATATATCGAGATTGGTATTGCCGAGCAAAACCTTGCTACGGTCGCTGCCGGACTTGCTCGCGCCGGCAAAATACCGTTTGCTGCCAGCTATGCAGCCTTTAGCCCCGGGCGTAACTGGGAACAAATCAAGACAACCGCAGCACTCAACGATTTGCCGGTGAAAATGGTAGGTGCCCACAGTGGCTCGACGGTAGGCCCCGACGGCGCGACGCATCAAATGTTTGAAGATATTGCCCTTATGCGAGTTATGCCAAACATGATGGTTGTTTGTCCGGGCGATAGCATCGAAGCCGAGAAAGCAACTCGTGCTCTTGCCGAAAGTCCAAGTCCCTCTTACCTCCGTATTGCACGTGAGAAAACACCGATCTTTAGTACTTCTAATTCGCCGTTTGAACTTGGCAAAGCATATGTGTTGAGAGAAGGAACCGATATCACGCTCTTTTCGACGGGAATTGAAACGCCGTTTGCGCTTCGTGCAGCAGAAAAACTGCATCATAGCGGGATTTCTGCCGAAGTAGTGCATGTGCCGACAGTAAAACCGCTCGATCGTGACACACTGATTGCGAGTGTCAAAAAAACTGGACGTGCAGTGACGTGCGAAGATGCTCAGGCTGCTGGTGGATTTGGCGGTGCTATCGCCGAGCTACTATGCGACGAAATGCCGGCACCGCTTTTGCGGATTGGTATGCAAGATCGCTATGGCGAGTCCGGTGCACCGCTAGAAGTATTGGCGCATTTTGGTCTCGATGATAACGCAATTACCGATCGCGTGGAGCAATTTGTTCACTCACGGCCACAGTACAAGCCTGGGTATTAAATTAAGCTGCCGCCTATCTTTGCATCTTCAGCCCTAAACCATTCATGCTTGCGTATGGCATGCGATCTCTTATAGTGGTGATATGTCAATCGAATCAAGCCGTCTCGAAAATGGCCTTACTGTCTATACTGATCACATGCCCGGTACTCACACTGGCCTTGTTCATGTCCACGTAGGTGTAGGGGGACTTGAAGGACCGAAACGAGATGCCGGCAAGGCGCATGCGCTTGAGCACGCGCTTCATCTTGGAACAGATGAATTTATCGATGCTGAGGCAGCGGAGCATTTTGTCGATGCGCATGGTTTTACGACAAACGCGTATACTACCAGTGTCCAAACTGCCTATCATGCGCAGGGTGAGCGCCTCGACCCGTTGATGCGCTATCTAAGCCAGGTAATGCTCCATCCTACGTTTCCTGCCGATGCCGTTGCAAAAGAAATGTCAATCATCGAAGAAGAGAGACTGAGCTCATTGACCCCTGAAACTAAGCATGATATGGCGGCCTCGTATGCGCTCTTTGGCAGTTCAGTTGCGCGGCCGATCATAGGCTATTGCCAGCCAATGTTCTCTGCCGACACGTTGCGAGACTTCTGGTCTCGTTACTACCAGGTGCGCGCTATGGCAGTAGTGGCGGTAGGTGCATTTTCACACGAAGAGGTAGTTGCGTCAGTTGAGCAATACTTTGATGTCTTCCCAGAGGCTGCGACTGATAAAAAGAGAAAAGCACTAAAGGTGCGTATCAACACGGCATCAAGTGGACTTATCTTGCCCCGAGGTGAAAGCGCCTACTTGACCGAAAGCCTGCTGCTCTCTCGAGAGTTACAAGAATCGTTTTTTTCCTATGATCCTGCCTATCGAATTGCTATGGATGCCATGGAACGTTGGTTGAGTCAGGAAATACGTGAGAAGCGTGGGCTCGCCTACGGCAGCAGCCTGCTATTATCTGAAACCACAGCACCTGGTGCGCAGACACTTTTGGCATACACTGAGGCAAGTGCAAGAAACGTGCGCCCCATCCGACGTCTGCATCAGCAATTGTTTGAGATAGATTCGGCGGGATATTCAGCAGAGTTGCTCAGGACGAAGCGAGCCGGGCATCTCGGCATGTTACTGCGTACGCTCGATGGTATCGAGGAGAGAAGTGCGCTGCACATGGATATGCTTGAACTTGGCCGGGCGCCAGTTTCGATCGAAACGCTCGTCGAGGCAGCGCGAGATGTCTCCATCGGAGAGGTCTGCACGGCTATTGATACTATCATAGCTCACGCTTCTACCCAGCAGAGGCACACGCACGTGTCTGCTCCTAAGAAGTTTCTTCCGAACGTAGATCGAATTATACGCGACCCATCACAACGAAACTGACTTAGATTGAGCAATAGCCCGGTAATTGCTAATAAATCAAAATAGTTGTATGATATATTACGTTGTCACCACTCCCATCCGACGAGATAGGAAAGGAGGAGAGGATGACGATCTTTGGTGTGGCCGTTCCGGCTGAAGTCCTCTGGGCTATTGGCATTGGTGCTGCTATCGGCTTCGTGGTCGCGTTCTTCATGAACGTGTTTGTGAACGCCTTTGGCGGACCCGGTGCGATGACGCGTCGTGAGCTGTGGCTGCTCTATGCCGGCCTGATGCTCATCGGTGCGTTCTTGCTTGGCGTTGTCGTGTGGGGACTCACTGCTAGCTGGGTCCAGGCTCTGTTGGCGGTTGCTGCGGGTGTCCTACTATGGATGATCTGCGTCGCTGTCGGCATGAACCGTCGCAGGGCATAGCCGGTACACAACACATGGTGGGCCACAAACTCCCTTCTCAGCCAGAGGAGGGAGTGCTCATGTATCAAATTTCTTACGTTTTAGATACAAATCGGTGGTTAAATTGTCGAGTACGGGTGGTATACTATATAACAGATAAGCATAACAACTTCTACAGGGGGGCGAAACAATGGGACTGACAATCAGTGAAATCCGTGATCGGACGATTCGTGCGCGGCATTTGATGCAGCGAAGTCGTCAGCAGGGATTTGCGGTCGGCGCGTTTAATATCGATAACCAAGAGACGTTGATCGCCGTCTGTCGAGCTGCCCAAAAACTCACGGCCCCCGTACTCGTCGAAGTCAGTCATGGCGAAGTCGAGGCACTTGGCCTTGAGAATATTCGCGATATGGTTGACAACTATCGAGACGAGTATGGCATAGAAATCTACATAAACCTCGACCACAGTCCCTCGGTCGAGGCCTGTAAGCGGGCAATTGACGCTGGGTTTGAATTCATCCATATCGATATCTCCCAGGCAAATCACGATGCATCCGAAGAAGAAATCATACAAAAAACTCGTGAAGTCGTGGAATATGCAAAGTTCACGGGGGCACTCGTCGAGAGTGAGCCACACTATTTCGCTGGTGGGAGCAATGTCCACCACGAAGGAATTGATTACGAAGAAATCAAAAAAACCTTTTCGACACCCGAAACTGCCAAAGCGTTTGTCAATGCGACAGGAATTGACACCTTTGCGGCAGCCATAGGTAATTTACATGGTAAATATGATGTGCCGAAACAACTCGATCTTGATTTGTTGGCGCGTATTAGAGAGACAATTGACTGCCAAATTAGCTTGCATGGAGGATCGGGCACGCCTCTGAATTACTTCGAGGAAGCCAGCAAAGCAGGGGTCAGTAAGATTAACATCAATACTGATATGCGGATAGTATTCCGCGATACGCT
>WBZP01002645.1_pt1 | contig 20270 bp, 19 predicted proteins | sample 5204301 | NCBI WGS metagenome assembly WBZP01 (sample SAMN12412401, study PRJNA552823) | activated sludge metagenome | isolation source: activated sludge from nitrification reactor of wastewater treatment plant... | place: USA: Pennsylvania | collected 2017
CGATGCCTAAGAAGATCCGCGTTTTGATCGGGTTGAAGTAGGAGTGAAAAACGTGCCCGTGAAAGGTATGTACGACCACCGGAACCTTTTCGTGGAAGGCCGCCAGTCTTCCTACGGCTCCCGCTTTGGCGGCGTGGGTATGCACGATGTCGGGACGGTATTCCCGGATGATGGAGCGAAGACGCTTGTAGGCCGCGCGGTCGTTGGACCACGACAATTCCCGTTGCATCTCCGGAAGTTGGATAAAGCTGAGGCCAAGATCCTGCACGATGTACTCCGAACTCTCTTCCGTGTCTTGCTTAACACCGGCAACCAGCAGGGTTTCGAATTCGGGCGCCATGTACCGGGTCAACAAGGCCGCGTTGTAGGTGGGCCCACCCAGGTTGAGACGGTTGATGATGCGGAGTACGCGTGGCATTGGCGCTGCAAGTTCGAAATATCGCGGAATCCTGACAGGCTTGGGTAAAAGTATCCCGGTCAGGTCAATTCTTGTATCTTTGCCGGCCAATTCAAAAACACCTCATGAACATTAAATCAATTTCTCTGGCGGTCGTCATCACCGCGACCACGCTGATGTCCTGCAATGGTCAAAAGGGCAAGAACGATGTCAAACTGTCGAATGCTGCAGATTCTACCTCCTACGCCATTGGACTCTCCATCGGTACCAACCTCAAGAAGGATGGCTTGAACGAGTTGAACCTCGACATCATGAAAAAAGGCATGGCCGATGTGATGAAGGGCGACAGCCTTCCGTTTGACATGAACACGGCACAGACGGTCATTCAGTCTTACCTCGGTGAGAAACAGAAGCGCAAAGGCGACGAGAACCTCGCGGCAGGAAAGAAATTCCTGGAAGAGAATGGTAAGAAGCCCGGCGTCGTCACGACGGCAAGCGGTTTGCAATATCAGGTGATCAAGGAAGGCGACGGTCCTAAGCCCTCAGCTACCGATACGGTTACCGTACATTATCATGGTACCCTGATCGACGGTACGGTATTCGACAGTTCGGTAGATCGCGGCCAGCCTTCAGAAATTCCGCTGACCATGGTGATCCAGGGATGGGTGGAAGCTGCGCAGTTGATGAAAGTGGGTGCCAAGTATAAACTGTTCATCCCGGCAGAACTGGCCTACGGTGATCGTCAAAAGGGTCCGGTCATTGGTCCGAACTCCACACTGATCTTCGATCTTGAACTCCTGGGTATCAAAGGCAAGTAAGCACATTACGCCATTACTATAGAGTAGAGAAGGGGACCTAAGTACCCTTTTCCCGAATCTTCAAGGGAGCCGTCCGCTGTTAGCGGACGGCTTTTTTTATTCAAAGCCGTTTTTTATAAAAATTTCGACGCTTTGACCCTTTTTCCCAAACGGCTGTAACAATCGGCCTGCCGCCCCGTCCCATGTTTAATGACGGCACATAAAATTAATAGCCTGAAAATCAGTTATATGAAAAATAAATTAGTACTATGTGTTGCATAGTAGTATCCTGTGCATATATATTTGCGTAACAATACACACGGTAATACACAGAACCCTCCTATAACAAGAACTATAAATCACTCCTCAACGCTCCCTGTCATGAAAACGAATCGCCTTCTTCTTTCCGCCGCTCTCATCCTGATGAGCGCTTGCAATTCAGTGTTTGGCGAATCCGCCGAACTCGTATCCAATGAGCGCAAGGCCACCGACTTCTACGGTCTGGTCGTAAACGCCAATGCCAACGTCATCCTTTCCCAGGGCGAAGCATGCTCAGTGAAAGTAGAGGGGGACCGCAGAACGGTTTCCGAAGTAAGTACTGAGGTAGAGAACGGCGCGCTGGTCATCAACGGTGACAACACCCGTCCGGTGAACGTCTATGTAACGGTCAACGACCTCAACCTGGTCGAAGTGAACGGCAACGCCAAAGTCTACGCCAACCAGGTCATCAACTCGGACCTGTTGCTCCTTAAAGTGAACGGCAACGGCAGTATTAAGATGGAAGTCCGTTCGCTATCGCTCGGCATGATCGTCAAAGGCAACGGACGCATCGTGGCCTCGGGCAGCACCGGCGACAGCTTCGTCCGCGTGTACGGGAACGGATCCGTTTCAGCCCGCAACCTGGACGCTTACCGTCAGACCGAAGAAATATACAACGCCAACCTTAACTATAAGCGGGAATCCGGCAACGGCAGCAAGCGTCTCACGCTTTCCCTGCACGACTGATCCCGGCTTCTTCCATAACCTGCGGGGAAAGTCCCCGTGTCATCATCAACCAATTACAAGATCATGAGCAGCAACCTGGAAAATACCCAAGCGCAGATGCGAAAAGGGGTCCTCGAGTTCTGCATCCTCTCGATCCTGTCGCAGCATGAAGTTTACCCATCCGACATCATTGCCAAGATGAAAGAATCCAGGCTGATCGTCGTGGAAGGTACCCTGTACCCGCTGCTGACGCGACTCAAGAACGCAGGCCTCCTCACATATCGCTGGGTCGAAAGCAAAAGCGGCCCGCCCCGTAAATACTACTCGCTGACTCCCCTCGGCGAAAAATTCCTCGAAGAACTTCGCGCCACCTGGAACGAACTCGTAGAGGCAGTCAACCTCACCACTCAAAAAACGGAAATGCCATGAATAAGACCGTAACCGTCAACATCGGCGGCATCGTCTTCCACATCGACGAAAACGCCTACGAACGATTCAAACAATACCTCGAAGCGGTTCGCGGACATTTCTCCGCGGCCGACGGCCGCGACGAGATCATGCAGGACATTGAAAGCCGCATCGCGGAAATGTTCCAGGAGCGGGTCGGTGACTCGAAACAGGTCATCACCCTGACCGACGTGGAAGAAGTGACCCGTCAGATGGGCAAGCCGGAAGATTTCGGTGAGGGCAGGGAAGAAGCGGCAAAGGAAACCACCCCGCCGGTGGAGACCGCTCCGCTCAAGCGCCGGCTCTTCCGTGATCCGGACGATAAATTGCTTGGTGGCGTCTGCTCAGGCATAGCCAACTATCTCAGTATCGATACCGTCTGGGTCCGTCTCGCGTTCGCGTTCATCTTCTTCGTCTTCGGTTCGGGCTTCCTGCTCTATATCCTCTTGTGGATCATCATACCGGAAGCAAAGACCACCGCTGAAAAACTCCAGATGCGGGGGGAGCCGGTAACCATCTCCAACATTGAAAAGAATGTCAAGGAGGAGATGGAACAACTCCGCAACCGTGCTTCAGAGCTGGGAAAAGACGGCGGCAAGAAGGCCGGAACGGTCGTGAGCCGTTTCTTTGAAGCGATCGGTGAGATCTTTAAGTTCTTTTTCCTGCTCGTTGGGAAGATCATCGCCGTGTTCTTCATCTTCATCGGCCTTGTCGTGGGTGGAGCATTATTCGTATCGCTCTTTTCGCTCGTAGGCCTTCCGGTTGCCAACTACCCGGAATTCATCAACCACATCTTTCCCTCCGGCAAGTATCTGGCCTTCGGCTATATCGGTGCCGTGCTGGCGATCGGCATCCCGTTCCTCATGCTGGCCTGGGCCGGCGCCCGCATGCTCTTTAACCTGAAGGCGAACCGGGTCGTGGGCTTTACAGCACTCGGTCTCTGGCTCATTGGCGTGATCATCTGCCTGTTCATCGGCGGACGTGTGATTCGCTCGTATGGTGTCAAGGACAGCTACCGGGAAGAGATCTCCATCGCGCAGCCCAAAGCCGACGTGATCCATATTGAACAGGAAAGTTTCCGCAACCTCGAGAAAGACTACGACGGTGATCGCAGCCGCGACTGGGGTAACCGGGAAGATGTGGACATCTCCGTACGGGAAGGTCACCTTATCTCTCGCAATGTTCGATTGGATATCGTAAAAAGCCCGACAGACTCCTTCCAGCTTGTCCGGATCTATTCGGCACGCGGGGGTTCCAGGAAAGAAGCGGTCGACAATGCTTCGCACATCGACTATGGCTTCACCCAGACGGATTCTTCCATCCGCTTCCAGGGATTCTATAAGCTGGCGGAAACCGAGCCGTTCCGCTTCCAGAAGGTGCAACTCGTACTCCGAATTCCGGTTGGCGCGAAGATTTATCTTGACCGTGGACTGGAAGACTTCATCTACGACATCGACAACGTTCAGAACATCTTCGACCGCGACATGTTGGGCCGCACCTGGCTCATGACCGCCGATGGTTTGACCTGCGTGGATTGTACCGGTGATGAAGATGTAGTGGGAGGTGGCAAGATCAAGGACGAAGACTTCCGGGGCAGGATCCGCATTGACGGGGAAGATGGCGCGGAGGTTAAGATCGACGAGAATGGTGTACGCATCATCAGCCCGGAAGGCGAAAAGGTCATCATCGACAGTAACGGCGTGCGTATTAACGGTCGCAAAATGCAAACACCGGCTCCGCCCCGTCCACCGAAACCCGGCGACAGCATCCGGATCTCTCCCAATGGTGTTCGGATCAGTCTGGATGGAAACAAGCAAGTAATTCCCGCGATCCAATCGCGGGGAATCAGTGTGGTCTGAGTATACGATGGTCTTGGACCTGCAAAAAGGGTTCCGGGGAGTGGTCCGGAGCCCTTTTTTCTTTCTAAGCTGAACGCTGACGAACGCAGCCGTGCACGATTCTTCGGATATTGCCGTCCCTATGAACGAGAGCATCAGATTGGAACCCATCGCGATCGCGGATGCGGAATGGATGTACCGGTTGCGCAGCAATCCTGTCGTCAATCGCTACATCGAATATTCCCGGCCGGATAGCCTGGAGAAAATGCAGGAGACGCTCCAGCGCATCATCGAAGTGAACGCCTTGGAAAGGTGGAATTTCAAGAAGATCCTGCGCGCGGAGGACGATGAGCCGTTGGGTACCATTTGCCTTTGGAATTATAACGAAGACAGAACCAGGGCGGAGTTCGGGTTCGAACTTTTCCCGGAGGAGCATGGGAAGGGGATCATGTCCGCAGCGCTCTCGTTGATGTTGGACTTTGCGCGCAAGGTTGAACAGTTGAAAGAAGTCGGGGCGTGGACCCACCGGGACAATTCCGCTGCCCGGCGACTGTTGGAACGGCATGGATTCGAACGTGACCTTGACGCGGAAACCAAAGCTGCCGCAGACGATAATCTAAAGTCGTACGTCATCTACATCCGACGATTGGTTCCTTTCGTTCAACCCGATCGGTTGGAAACGACGAGGCTCCGCCAAATGCCCTTCACGGAAGCTGACGCGCAGTTCATCCTTCAATTATTGAATACGGATGGTTGGAAACGCTACATCGGGGACCGCGGAGTATCCGACGAGGCCACCGCGATCGCCTACTTGCAAAGGAGTCCGATGCGGTTTGAGCGGGAGCAGGGCATGAGTTTTTATAAGGTATGTAAGAAAGACGACGGCACGCCGATCGGTATGTGTGGCTTGATCCTGCGCGACTACCTTCCGGGCCCGGACCTCGGATTCGCATTTTTGCCGGAAGCAGAAGGGAAAGGCTACGCATACGAAGCCGCCATGGCCTGGATCCCACTCGTGAAATCGATATTCGGTTATGAAACGGTCTATGCGATCACGGTACCGGAAAATGAGCGTTCCATCCGCCTCCTTAAAAAACTATTATTCGAACAGCAGGATGTGATCGAACATGAAGGGGAGAAGTTGATGGTGTGGAGGAGGGCGGTAGGCGGTTGGCAGTAGGCGGTTGGCAGTGAATAGCGAATAGTGAATAGTAAATAGTGAAAAGTAAATAGTGAAAAGTAAATAGTGAACAGTGAACAGTGAACAGTAACAAAATATCCGGCCGGCTTAGTGAAAAGTGTTGGCTCCCGTAACACCAATCACCAATTACTAATTACTAATTACTAATTACTAATTACAAATTTCTAGTCACCAGTTACCAGCTACCAGTCTTCCTTCTTATGCTTCCACCTCCGGTGACTCCAGAGCCAGTACTGCGGCTGGCTGCGGATGATGGATTCGTTGATGCGGACGCAGGCTTCGGTGATGGCAAAGCGGGGTTCAGTCGCGGGGTGTTCCGATATTAGTTTGTATTCCAGCCGGTACTTTCCGCGCCCGGTCTTGGTGATCATGCCGTAAAGAACCGGGAAATCATACTTCATCGCATAGTTTTCCGCGCCCAGGAGAACGCAGGTGTCCTGGTTGAGGAAGCGGGTCCAGTAGCCCTTGGATGGTTTGGATGGGCTCTGGTCGTTGATGAAGCCGTAGGTACAGCAGTCGGACTGATGAGCTTCGAAGAACTCGGCGACTTCCCGGGTCGACATCAATTTCAAGCCGAACTTGGCCCGGGTGCGACGAAGGCGTATATCAAAGTAGGGGTTGCTGAGTTGCTTGTAGATGCCGGTAGCGGTATGCGAACTGTGAAACGGCAGGGTAATGGCCGGCCATTCCCAATTGGCGTGATGTCCGGTGACCAGGATCAGGCTCTTATTAAGCTTGTAATAGTGTTCGAGCAATTCCGGATTCACCAGGTTCACCCTCTTTCGAATGGTTGCCGGGGAAGCGGTGAATGTTTTAAGGCTTTCAACGATCAGGTCGCATAGGTGAGCGTAAAAGTCGCGTGCGATAGCGCGGATCTCCCGCTCCGATTTTTCAGGAAAGGAATTCCGGAGGTTCTGCAATATGATCTTCTTCCGGTAGGGAAGCAAGTACCAGAGCAAAATGAACAGGCCATCCGACAAGCCATACAACAACGGGAAAGGCAAGAGGGAGACCGGCAGCAGGACCAGGTAGTAAAGAAGAGCCGAAAGCAATCGCACCGTGGTAAAGGTACGGCAGTTCGGGGAAAGAGAGGCGATGGGCGGAGGGCAGAGGACAGAGGGCAGAAGGCGGTAGGCGGTAGGCGGTGGGCAGTTGGCAGAAAACAGAAAACAGTAAGCGTGAGTTGGCGGTAGGGTACCTCGCGCATTGTCCTTGGTCGCCAGGCACGAATCACCCATTCCCAGCCCCCGTTTCCCCTCATATATGCGGAAATCTTTCAACAATCGCATTTTTCAAGGAATCTTTCTGGAACTTTGTTAATAAGTCGTTTGATTGTTTTACAGTCAATCGTTTTGATTGTGATACAAACACTGTATATTTGTACCGTTGATTGAGCGATAGCCTGATCTCCGGCCTAGTAACAAACCTAAACTCTATACACCATGGCATCTGAAGCAAAAGAATCGGCAAAAGAGAAATTGAAAGCCTTGCAACTGACGATCGACAAGATCGAAAAGACGTATGGCAAGGGCACCATCATGAAGTTGGGTGATGAAGCGGTGGAACAGGTGGAAGCGATCTCTACCGGTTCGATCACGCTGGACGGCGCTCTCGGAATCGGCGGTCTGCCCAAGGGCCGGATCGTAGAGATCTACGGACCGGAATCCTCCGGTAAAACGACCCTGGCGATTCATTCCATTGCCAACGCCCAGAAAAACGGTGGGATTGCAGCCTTCATCGACGCGGAACACGCGTTTGATCGCTTCTATGCCCAGAAACTTGGCGTCAACCTGGAAGACCTGCTCATCTCTCAGCCGGATAACGGCGAACAGGCGCTCGAGATCGCGGACAACCTGATCCGCTCCGGCGCGATCGATATCCTGGTCATCGACTCCGTGGCGGCCCTGACGCCGAAGAGCGAGATCGAAGGCGAAATGGGAGAGAGCAAGATGGGCTTGCAGGCCCGCCTCATGTCGCAGGCGCTCCGTAAACTCACAGCTACTATCTCCCGTACCGGTTGCTGCTGCATCTTCATCAACCAGCTGCGCGAAAAGATCGGCGTCATGTTCGGCAATCCCGAGACGACCACCGGCGGTAACGCGCTCAAATTCTACGCTTCTGTACGTCTCGACATCCGCCGCATCGGCCAGATCAAGGACGGAGAAACGGTTGTCGGTAACCGCACCCGTGTGAAGATCGTGAAGAACAAACTGGCGCCTCCTTTCCGTACGGCTGAGTTCGACATCGTCTACGGGGAAGGAATTTCAAAGATGGGCGAGATCGTGGATCTCGGCGTCGACAAGGGTGTCATTCGCAAGTCGGGATCCTGGTTCAGCTACGGCGAGACCAAGCTCGCTCAGGGTCGTGATGCCGTGAAACAGTTGCTCCTCGACAACCCGGAACTCGCCGAGGAACTCGAAGGCAAAATCCGCGCAGCCATCAGTACCACCGAAATGCCGGTGGAGGTGGAGTAAGCAGGCAGGAAAAGATTCCGATGCGCAAATCCTCAATCACTAATCACTAATCACTAATTATTAGTTACTAGTGATTAGTGATTAGTGATTTGGGGTAGGATTATTGAGCGAATCGCTTCTTCGATTCTTCCTTTCCCAATTTCCTTACTTTTATACCGCCGGGTTGATTGTCCCGGCGGTATTTTTTATGTTAAACAGGATTGTAAGTCATCTCCTGACCGGGTTGGTCATCGCGTGCCTCATGACACCTGCTGGTTGCCGGCAGGATTCGGGAAGCGGTAAGTCCGATACCCTTTCGACTCAGGATACGAGCCAGTCAGCCATCGACCGTCGGTTTCGGGAGTTGAACGAACAGCTGTTACGTGATTCGTTGAATCCCGGACTCCTGTTTGAGCGCGCTCAGTTGATGAAGATCAGGGGCAATATTCCGGGCGCTTACCAGGAAATGGAGCGGGTAGTGACCCTGGATTCGGGCAAGGCGGACTATTTCCTGGCACTGGCCGATATCGCGTTCCGTGCATTACAGGTGCCGCGTTCCATTGAGGCATTCGAACGCTGCCTGAGGATCGACCCGAAGAATACCGAAGCACACTTGCGCCTGGCCGAGTTGTATTTCTACCTGAAGGCTTATCCCAAAGCGATTGAATCGGCGAACAACGCGCTTCGATTGAACGACCGGCTGGCGCGCGCGTATTCGATCAAAGGCTTCGTCTACAAGGAGTCGGGCGATACGGCCAAAGCGATCAGCAGTTTCCAGACCGTGCTCGAACTGGATCCCGAGAACTATGACACCCAACGCGAACTGGGCCGCATCTTCGCGGCAAAAAAGGATCCCCTGGCGTTGCAGTATTATAACAATGCTTTACGCATACGTCCGGGCAGCGGGGAGATCCTGTACAACCGTGGTTTGTACTATCAGGAGAGCGGACAACTGAAAGAAGCCGAGGCCGATTACGCGACGCTCCTGGCAAGCGATCCCAAAGATCCGGATGCACATCACAACCTCGGATACATCGCGCTGCGTTACAAGGAAGACTATCCGGCCGCCATCCGGCATTTCACCGATGCGATCCGCTATAACCCGGAATACGCGGAAGCCTATTACCACCGCGGCTTGGCGGAGGAGCGCATGGGCAACAGAACCGCAGCACTGACCGACTACCGAAAAGCCACCACCATTTATCCGTCGTTTGCGTTGGCTAAGGATGGGATAAAGCGGGTGGCTGGAAGGGGAGAGTAGTGGCGGGAGGGATTGGTAATTGGTAACTAGAAACTAGAAACTAGAAACTAGAAACTAGTAATTAGTAATTAGTAATTCGTGATTGGTTGGGAGCGTTTAAGGGATGTTTTTTGTTTTACTTATCCTCGTCCCTCGTCCCTCGTCCCTCGTCCCTCGTCCCTCGTCCCTTCAAATGCCTCCCAACAAAAAAGGCCCCGTTTCCGGAGCCTTTTCGTTTTTCAAGCAAAGCGATCTTACTTCACCGAATCCACAACAGCCTTGAAGGCTGCCGGGTGATTCATGGCGAGATCGGCGAGGGACTTGCGGTTGATCTCAAGTCCTTTGGCGTGGATTTTTCCCATGAGTTCGGAATAGCTCATTCCGTGTTCGCGGGCGCCGGCGTTGATACGCTGGATCCAAAGGGCGCGGAAGTCGCGCTTCTTGGCGCGGCGGTCACGGTAAGCATAGCCGAGGCCCTTCTCGATGGTGTTACGGGCGACGGTCCAAACATTTCCTCTCGATCCGAAATAACCTTTGGCGAGTTTGAGGATTTTCTTTCTGCGGTTGCGCGAGGCAACGTGGTTAACTGAACGTGGCATTGATTTTCGGTTTTTGACTGGAGCGGCCGCTCAAACGACACTTTGGGGCTCTTTGTCTGGTTGTTGTTTTTACGGTTGTGGCAGGATCAACGCATGCCAAGCATGCTCAATACGCGATTCTCATCCGACGGGGAGACGAGGGCGGCGTGGGTGAGGTTCCGCTTCCGCTTGGTCTCCTTCTTGGTCAGGATGTGACTCTTGTAGGCATGCTTGCGCTTGATCTTACCCGTACCGGTGATCTTGAAACGCTTCTTGGCGCTCGAGTTCGTTTTTACTTTCGGCATGGGAAGTTGTTTATTGGGTTTAAAGGGTAGTGCTCTGTTGGTGCAGTTCGAACCGCTTATTTCTTCTTCTTGAGGGCAGGGGCGAGGTGGAGGAACATCCGGTTACCTTCCAGTTTCGGCATCAGTTCCACTTTTCCGTACTCTTCCAACGCCTGGGCGAACTTGAGAAGGATGAGTTCTCCCTGTTCTTTGTACGCGATGGCACGACCACGGAAATGGACGTATGCTTTCACCTTATTGCCTTCTTCAAGGAACTTGATCGCGTGCTTCACCTTGAAGTTGAAGTCGTGATCATCCGTCTGTGGACCAAAGCGGATCTCTTTGACGACCTGCTTGCCCTGTTTGGACTTTAGTTCCTTGTCTTTCTTTTTCTTCTCGTAAAGGAACTTCTGGTATTCGACGATTCGGCAGACAGGAGGATCGGCGGTAGGTACAACTTCTACCAGATCCAACCCGATTTCCTGCGCGATCTTCAAGGCATCCTCGAGGGAATAGATGTCGGGGGTGACATTGTCACCTACCAGACGGACTTTCGGAGCACGAATGAAACTGTTGATCTTGTGCTCAGGCTCCCGCTTGATCGGACCACGTCCGCGAAAGAAGGGCCTTCCCCCGCCGCCACCTGACGGCCTGTTGAAACTTGAAGTTGCGATACCAGCCTCCTTTTTTAGTTCGTATTCGTATGCTATTTTAATTCAATTCAAGGCACTTATTGATTTCATCCTGAACAGATTGAATGAAATCTGAAATATTGACGCTGCCAGTATCACCTTCTCCGTGTTTCCGGACGGAAACCTTGTTTTCGGCAGCTTCTTTTTCCCCAACAATCAGCATGTACGGAACCTTCTTCAGTTCCGAGTCGCGGATCTTTTTACCGATTTTTTCGTCCCGGTCGTCGAGGAGGCCGCGAATATCGGCATTTCGGAGGAATTGTAAAACTTTTTTCGCGTAATCGAGGTACTTATCCGAGATCGGGAGGACGGCTACCTGCTTGGGAGCCAGCCAAATAGGGAAATTTCCGGCAAAATGCTCGATCAGGAAGCCGATGAACCGTTCATGGGTCCCCAGTGGCGCCCGGTGGATACAGATCGGGGTCTCGAATTCATTGTTTGAATTCCGATAGGTCAGTCCGAATCTAGCGGGTACGGCGAAGTCGACCTGGTTGGTGGCAAGGGTGAATTCACGGCCAATCGCACTCCAGACCTGAACATCGATCTTGGGTCCGTAGAAGGCTCCCTCATCCGGTACTTCCACATAGGGAATCTTGCTGTCGATCAATACCTGGCGGACCATATCCTCGGTCTGAAGCCAGAGTTCCGGGTTGTCGACGTATTTCACGCCCAGTTTTTTCGGTTCATGCGTGGAGAATCGCATGACGTATTTCTCGATACCGAAGATCCGGAAGTACTTCAGGTACATTTCGTTCACCGCTTTGAATTCGTCAGCGAACTGTTCCCGGGTACAGTAGATGTGCGCGTCGTTCATCTGAAGCGAGCGTACCCGCATAAGGCCGAACAATTCCCCGGATTGCTCATACCGGTAACAGGTGCCGTACTCCGCAAGGCGGATCGGCAGGTCACGGTAGGAGGGATTGAGTTCCTTGAAGATCTTGTGGTGATGCGGGCAATTCATCGCCTTCAGGTAGTACTTCTCTCCGTCCATGTCCATCGGAGGGAACATGCTGTCCTGGTAATAGGGCAGGTGGCCGCTGGTGAGGTACATGGATTCCTTGGCGATGTGCGGGGTACGCACGCGTTGGTAGCCGGCAGCATGCTCACTTCGCTTGGCCAGCCGTTCCAATTCTTCGATCATGACCGCGCCGTTCGGCAACCAAAGCGGTAAACCGGGACCGACATCCTCGTCGAAGGTGAAGATGTTCATCTCCTTGCCGATCTTCCGGTGATCACGCTTCTTTGCCTCCTCGAGCATGGCCATGTATTCGTCGAGCTGGCTCTTTTTCGGGAAAGTGATGCCGTAGATGCGGGTAAGTTGCTTGTTCTTCTCATCGCCGCGCCAATAAGCTCCGGCGATGTTCATCAGTTTAACGGCCTTGATCGACCCCGTGTCGGGAATATGCGGGCCACGACACAAGTCAGTGAAATTGCCTTGCTCGTAAAAGGTGATCTTGCCGTCTTCCAGTTCCTGCAAGAGGTCAAGTTTGTACTGATCACCCTTTTCGGTGAAATAGGCAATTGCTTCCTGCTTTCCGACCTCTTTTCGTACGTACTTGTTCGCCTGTTTGGCGAGCTCAAGCATTTTCGCTTCGATCTTCGGGAAGTCTTCACTGGAGATCGTATGCTCGCCCAGATCGACATCGTAGTAAAAACCGTGGTCGATCGGAGGGCCGATCCCAAACTTGATGCCCGGATAGAAGGCTTCCAACGCCTCAGCCATCAAGTGAGCGGAGGAATGCCACATCGTCGATTTGCCCGCTGTATCGTCCCAGGTCAGTAACTGCAATTGAGCATCGGTGACGATGGGGCGCGTTGCGTCCCATACTTCGCCGTTGATCTTGGCCGCCAGGACATTCCGGGCGAGGCCTTCGGAGATGCTCTTGGCGATCTCCATGGCGGTGGTGCCCTCCGGGTACTCGCGTACCTTTTGGTCGGGAAACGTAATCTTGATCATGCTTTTCAGGAAGTGATCCCTCTACGGAATCAAGGCCTTAAAGATACGCAGGAAAGCGCCAGCAGGAAAGCTGTCAGTACAGTTGTTAGTAACGCTGGGGGAATAAAATAGCGGGGCGGAGCAGAAATGCCAATATTAACGTAACGATCTGACAGTCAGCGTTCCAGGATTGAGGCGATGTCGGGCAAAAAGTAATTGTTGCTCTTCATGATTTTTCCGTCTTCCCGGTAGATCGGCTGTCCGTCATCATCGAGTTTACTCATGTTGCTGCGGTGAATCTCGTCGAACACCTCGAGAATCTTGTCCTGCAACCCATGCGCGAGGATGGTACCGCACAGGATGTAGAGCTTGTCTCCCAGGGCATCAGCGATCTGGGTAAGGTCTCCCTTCTGGCAGGCTTCCAGGTACTCATCGTTCTCCTCCTGCATCAACCGATGCCGCAAGGTGTAGATACGCTCCGACAATTCAGCAGTTGGTTCCTGCCGGAAATCCAGCCGAAACGTCTCATGAAATTCGCGAACCTGGTTGAGTTGATGGTGCATGGGAGAGTGGATATTGGTTTCGGGTTTCGGGTTTCGGGTTTCGAGTTTCCGGTTTCAATCACTAATCACAAATTTCCAATAACAAATCACCAATTCCCCCCTTCACGTCTGAATCACCCCGACATTGTACGCCTTCGTGATCGGCGCGTGGTTGGCGGCTTCGATGCCCATGGAGATCCAGCGCCTTGTTTCCAGCGGATCGATGATGGCGTCCACCCAAAGGCGGGAGGCTGCGTAGTAGGGCGACATCTGTTGATTGTAGCGGTCGGTGATTTTCTTCAGCAGTTCTTCCTCCTGTTCCTTGGCCAACACCTGTCCTTTGGCTTTCATGGCGGAGACCTGGATCTGCAATAGCGTCTTGGCAGCCTGTGAGCCTCCCATGACGGCGATCTGGGCTGTCGGCCAGGCGACGATCAGCCGCGGGTCATAAGCCTTGCCGCACATGGCGTAGTTGCCGGCTCCGAAGCTGTTCCCGAGGATCACGGTGAATTTCGGCACAACGGAATTGCTCATGGCGTTCACCATCTTTGCTCCGTCCTTGATGATCCCGCCCTGCTCGCTGCGCGAACCGACCATGAATCCGGTGACATCCTGCAGAAACACCAGCGGGATCCGGCGTTGGTTGCAGTTCATGATGAAGCGGGCTGCCTTGTCGGCGGAATCGGAGAAGATGACACCGCCGAACTGCATTTCACCTTTCTTGTTCTTGACTACTTTGCGTTGATTGGCGACGATACCGACCGACCAGCCGTCGATCCGGGCAAGACCGCAGAGCAGGCTCTGACCGTACTTCTCCTTGTATTCCTGAAACTCCGAATTATCGACCAGCCGGGCGATCACTTCGTGCATGTCGTATTGCTTCGTCTGATCGGTCGGGACAAGTCCGTAGAGCTCCTTCGGGTCCTTCGCCGGGGCGGCAGCTTTGATGCGATCGAAGCCGGCCTTCTCGAATGCGCCCAGCTTTTGGAAGATGCCTTTGATATAATCCAGTGCAGCTTTATCGTCGGGAAACTTGTTGTCGGTCACTCCGGATATCTCACACTGGGTGGTTGCTCCGCCCAGGGTTTCGTTATCGATGTCTTCACCGATGGCGGCTTTCACCAGGTAAGAGCCGGCCAGGAAGATCGATCCGGTCTTGTCGACGATCAAGGCTTCGTCGCTCATGATCGGGAGGTAGGCTCCTCCGGCGACACAACTTCCCATGATCGCCGCCACCTGAATGACGCCCATGGAAGAGAGGATGGCGTTATTGCGGAAGATGCGACCGAAGTGCTCCTTGTCAGGAAAGATCTCATCCTGCATCGGCAGAAAGACGCCCGCGCTGTCAACCAGGTAGATGATCGGGAGCTTGTTCTCCATGGCGATCTCCTGCGCGCGGAGATTTTTCTTGCCCGTCATCGGGAACCAGGCTCCGGCTTTGACCGTCGCATCGTTCGCTACGATCACGCATTGTTTTCCGGAAACGTAACCGATGCCGATCACCACGCCAGCTGCAGGACAGCCGCCATATTCTTCGTACATGCCATCGGCTGCCAGGGCGCCGATCTCGATGAAATGACTTCCCTTGTCAATCAGGTACTGGATGCGTTCCCGCGCCAGCAGTTTTCCCTGCTCTCGTTGTTTGTCGGCATTCTTCTTCCCGCCGCCTTCCGAGATTTTCGAAAGCTTGTTCCGCAACTGATCCATCAGTTGGCGGTATTGATCTTCGTTCTTGTTGAATTCCAGGTTCGTCATACGCTCAAGAAAGCTGGCCAAAGATAGCCGAAAAAGCCCCCAAACTTTGTTCCTTTGTCGGGCTGTTTATCCACGATGCACGCACAGTTGTTGACATTTCTACTGGTGATCTCCACCTGCTTTTCGCTCACAGGACAAGAGCCGGAGCGAAAGGTGTATCACATCCAACGCTGTACGGGGAAAATTGTTCTCGACGGGGAGCCCGACGAGGCGGCCTGGTCAGCATGCGAGATCGCAGGGGATTTCTGGCAGAGTGTGCCCGTGGATACTTCACCGGCTGTTTCCCGGACGGAGTTCCGGATGACCTACGACGATGACTTTATTTACGTCTCCGCCGTTTGCTATGACGATCTTCCTGAAAAGCCCTATATCATCCAGTCGTTGAAGCGGGACTATTCGTATCCGGTCAGTGACGGTATTGGCGTTTACTTTGATCCATTCAACGATAAGACCAACGGTTTCGCGTTTACCTGCAATCCGTTCGGCGTACAACGGGAAGGTTTGTTGGCGAACAGTGGATTCTTCGGTGTGAGTACCGATTGGGACAACCGTTGGTTCGTAGAAACAAGACGGGAGGCCGGAGCCTGGAAAGCGGAGATCGCTATTCCCTTTAAGAGTCTTCGCTACAACGACGGAGTGAAGCAGTGGCGGGTGAATTTTTCTCGGAACAATCTCAAGCGGAACGAAGGCTCGGCCTGGTCGCCGGTACCCCGTGTTTACAACATCGCCTCCCTGCTGCATACCGGCTTGCTGGTCTGGGACCAGCCGCCTAAGAAGCCCGGCTTGAATGCGGCCCTGATCCCGTACGGGATACTCAGCCATACGATCGACTTTACACGCGACGATGAAACGACCAAACCGAATGGGGGTGTGGATGCCAAAGTAGCGGTGACCTCGTCACTCAATCTTGATCTGACGTTCAACCCTGATTTTTCTCAGGTTGAAGTGGACCGGCAACAAACGAACCTGAGCCGGTTCAGCCTGTTCTTTCCGGAGCGAAGGAACTTTTTTATCGAGAACAGTGATTTGTTCGCCACCTTCGGATTCAGCAAGATCCGGCCGTTCTTTTCGCGCAACATCGGCTTATACAATGGTAATACGATCCCCATTGCCGGGGGCGCCCGACTGAGTGGTAAGCTGGATCAGAACTGGCGGATCGGCTTGATGGATATGCAGACGAAAGCATCTGACGAGTTCGATCAACCCGCTTACAACTTTGCCGTAGGTGCGCTACAACGTACCGTTCTTAAGAAGTCAGCACTTGGAGCCATTTTCGTGAATCGTCAGACCTTTGAAAAGGGAAGTAAGCATTCAGGGAATTACAACCGACTGGCCGGAGTGGACTTCGTCTATAACTCGAAGAACAACCTGGCAACGGGGAAAGTCTTCTATCACCGAACCTTCGATACGCTGTCGGGAAACGATAAAGCCGCAACAGCCGTTTTCTTTCTTTACCGGACCAAGAATGTAAACCTGGAATACAACCACGAGTATGTCGGCGAGAATTTTAATCCGGTGGTTGGGTTTCTGGGGTATGACAAAGGATACTTCCGTTTTGAGAACCGCGCGGCATACACCTGGTTTCCCGATAAAAGCGCATTGTTAAGTCATGGTCCTGAGATCTATCAGAGCCAATACTGGAACGGTGGCTTCCCCGGTGGGAAGGCGAGTGAATTTTACATCGGCAGACCGCTGGACTACCAGTACCGGTTGTCCTATTACCTGCGCTGGCCGAATACGGCTGTACTGAGCGTCAACCTCAATGCGTGGTATACCTTCCTTCGACGCGCATTTGACCCGACCGGAACGAATGCAGAACGATTGCCGGCGGCTACTTCTTATGAGTATCGGGACGTGAACGTGGCGTTCGCTTCGGATTTTAGAAAGCCTTTCAATTATAAAGTGGGTGCCACCGGAGGAAGGTATTTCAACGGACGCAAACGGACCTACACCTTGGAGGGCGTATGGCGGATTCAACCGATCGCCATTCTCTCGATGGCGTATGAGCGTAACGAGATCGAATTGCCTTCGCCTTATGCGAGCGCCTATCTGGATCTGCTCGGACCTAAATTCGAATTCGCGTTTACCAAGAGTGTTTTCTTCACCACCTTCATCCAGTATAACCGGCAGATCGATAACCTGAACATCAACGCGCGTTTGCAATGGCGGTTCAAGCCGATGAGCGACTTTTATATCGTCTATACCGACAACTACTTTGCGCCGGAGCCCGGAGCCGGTGATACAGCCGGTAAATTCGCGATCAGGAACCGGGGTGTGGTATTCAAGTTGAATTACTGGTTGGCTATCTGACGACGCTCAGTCCCATTTCTTGAAGACGAAAAAGACGGCGAGGAGAATGCACAGGAAGCCCGCCAGATAATTCCACCGAAAGGTGTCGGTCTTGAATATGAAAATGGCACAGAACGAAAATACAACCAGGGTGATGGCTTCCTGCAGCAGCTTCAGTTGAAACAGATTGAACGGGCCGCCGTTCGATTCATGACCGATCCGGTTTCCGGGTACCATGAACAGGTATTCGAACAACGCGATAAACCAGCTGACCAGGATGATACTGAGCAGGCCGGACTGCTGCATTACGTTCCACTTCTTAAATTGGAGATGGCCGTACCAGGCGAACGTCATGAAAAAGTTGCTGATGATCAGCAGCAGGATCGACAGCAAACCTCGACTCATTTCTGTTTCTTTTTAAACCAGGGGATCTTGAAGTTGGGCTTCAGCTTCTCGGCCTTGAATGGTTTGAATTCAAATTTCTCGACGATGACTTCGAATTCCTTCAAGTTAGCCGGCTCGATGGATTTGTAGATCCAGACGTTCAGGCTCACTTTCTCGTTACTTGTTTCGTAAACACGGGAAGGTTTACACTTCCAACGCGCCAGCAGGGAATCGGATTTGTGGCCGTGATCGCCCTGGTAGAGTGAACGAAAGCGAATGGTATGTTTCCGGACATCAATCTCATGGCGGTTCTTTCGGGACGCATCAATGTCGAATCGGAAAGCTTCTTCCACGTATGGTTGCAGCAGAAACTGACAATTTTGTCCATCGGACTTTCCCCAACGGGAGATCTCGATGTCAATTTCCTTGTGGTTGTTCATGGAATCGAGATGGTCATACAGAAACATTCCGATCACCAGGTCTTTGTCTTCCGGTTGCGGGAGTCCGGATAGCAAGAAGGTGTAGCGGCCATAGCCAAGGCTGTTCACCATGAAGATCTCGGGACAATACCACTTTTCATCTTGTTGGGTGACACGAAGGTGTAGTTTGCCTTCCGCATCAACCCAGACATTTTTTCTCGAAGAAGAGAACAGGTTACTTCCCGGTCCAACCCGCTTGTTCATGGATTCTTTTACCGCCCAGCGATAGCCGGAAAACTCAATGGTATCCGGAGCAGTGTAGCGGGGGCGACCGGCTTCGGCAGAGGGACTGAGCATGGTCAGGAACAATACGATAAGCCACAGCCGCCTGAACAACCGCTGTGGCTGCGGTAACGGAGCATGTAGAAAGGTGAGTCGTTGTCGGCTCATGCGCGAGGGTGGTGGCTTAAGATGGATTGCCGCAGGTAGTCGCGGTCGAGGTGCGTATAGATTTCGGTTGTGGTGATGGATTCGTGTCCCAACATTTCCTGCACGGCCCGCAGGTCGGCTCCGCCTTCGATCAGATGGGTTGCAAAGGAATGCCGGAACGTGTGCGGAGAGATCCGCTTCCGCAGATCGATCTTGATTGCCAGATTCTTGATGATCGTGAAGACCATTACCCGAGTCAATCCCCGGCCGCGGTTATTGAGAAAGACGAAGTCTTCGAACCCGTGTTGGATCGTCTGATGGTTTCTAACCTCTGCCGTATAAATCTTCAGGTGCTTGGTGGCGACACTCCCGATCGGTACCAGGCGTTCTTTGTCGCCCTTTCCGATGACCTTCAGGAACCCGATCTCGAGGTGGAGGTTCGACAACTTGAGGTTGACCAGCTCGCTAACGCGAAGTCCGCAGGAGTAAAGTGTTTCCAGCATCGCCTTGTTGCGGATGCCCTCGGGTTTGCTCAGGTCAATGGCCGCAATCAGCCGGTTGATGTCGTCGACTGACAAGGTATCCGGGAGTTTTCGACCGAGTTTCGGGGTTTCGAGGAGTTGGGAGGGATCATCTTGTGTAAGATTTTCCAACAGGCAATACTTGAAGAATGACTTCAGGCCGGAAATGATACGCGCCTGGCTTCTGGCACTGAGGCCCTGCTCGTTGATGCGGACGATGAAACCCTGCAAGTGTTCGAGGCGAATATCGGCAGGGGGGAGGCGGAGTTGTTCGGATTCCAGGTAGTGTTCGAACAGACTCATGTCGTGCAAATACGCGTCAACGGAATTTCCGGAAAGCGATCGCTCGACTTTCAGCCAGGATTTGAACCCATTGATATAGGATTTCCAGCTCACGAGGCTAAAATTGCTCATTCCGGTGATGGAGAATGCTCCATTTAACACCTAATTATTCACAGAATTATTTGAATAATTATGTAAAATTTGTGCTCGCATTAAAATCCTATGAAACTCCTGATCCTTAACGGACCGAACCTCAACCTTCTTGGAAAGCGGGAGCCTGAAATCTATGGCAACCGGAATTTCGAGCAGTACTTAGTGGAGTTAAAGCAGCTTTTCCCGGAAATAGAATTCGTTTACCTTCAATCCAACCTGGAAGGGGAACTGATCAATGCTTTGCAAACCGCTGATGGGAAGTGGGATGGCATCATTTTCAATCCGGGTGGTTACAGTCATACCTCTGTTGCCCTGGCGGATACGATTGCGGCCATCAACATCCCCGTAGTCGAGGTGCATATCAGTAACCTATACGCCCGGGAGACTTTTCGACAACAGTCCCTAACTGCAAGGAACAGCCGGGGGGTCATTGGCGGATTTGGCCTGGACAGTTATCGACTGGCCGTGGAATCGTTTAGGATCCGCTAGTCATCACTCATTTCTTATAGGCAAAGGACATGCTTTGCTTCAGCTCACGTTGGAGCTTGAGGATTTTTTCGCGGGACTGTTCCGCCTGTCGGGCACGAAGCGAATCGCCCACACCACTGTAATACGTGATGTGCTGGTCCAGCATCGCCTGAAAATCAAC
>WBZP01002646.1_pt1 | contig 20268 bp, 19 predicted proteins | sample 5204301 | NCBI WGS metagenome assembly WBZP01 (sample SAMN12412401, study PRJNA552823) | activated sludge metagenome | isolation source: activated sludge from nitrification reactor of wastewater treatment plant... | place: USA: Pennsylvania | collected 2017
CCATGCCGCTGCGATGGCTGCCAATCCGGCAGCGATCAGTGCCTCCCGACGATTTCGTGCATTCAGTTCCGGTGTCACCAACATCGGTCTGTACTCCTGAGGGACAGCCCTCTGCGTGGAACGATTCTACTCCGATTTTCGTTCCTGCTCAGCTCTCAGTTTCCTGCACTTCCCTCTGATACGTGATTTCTTAAATGGAAACGGGTATCCTTCGGTAGAAATTCGTCCAAATCTGCCTGCATTGCGCCGAGACAGTCTGCGGGATGATTTAAACGGCAAAGGGATCAATGGGGAAGAAAGAAAAGACAGGCTCTCAACAGGACACCGGTGCCAATCTTGGCTTCGAGGCCAAGCTTTGGCAGATGGCCGATGGACTCCGCAATAACATGGATGCGGCGGAGTACAAGCACGTCGTCCTCGGTCTGATCTTCTTGAAGTACATCTCCGATGCCTTTGAAGCCAAGCACGCCGAGCTTGAGGGGCAGAGGAAGCAGGGTGCTGATCCTGAAGATCCGGACGAATATAAGGCCGAAAGGATCTTCTGGGTACCAAAAGAAGCGCGCTGGTCACACCTCAAGGCAAGTGCCCCGCAGCCGACCATCGGCACGATCGTCGATGATGCAATGACGGCCATCGAGCGGGACAATCCGTCGCTCAAGGGAGTGCTGCCGAAAGACTATGCCAGGCCCGGCCTCGACAAACAGCGGCTTGGTCAGCTCATTAATCTCGTCTCTGACATTGCACTTGGTAGTCCAGCCAACCGTGCAAAAGACACACTTGGCCGTGTCTACGAGTATTTTCTCTCACAATTTGCCAGTGCGGAGGGCAAGAAGGGCGGACAGTTTTATACGCCGTCGCGAGTGGTCCGCGTCCTCGTCGAAATGCTGGCACCGTATAAGGGCCGCGTCTATGACCCCTGTTGCGGGTCAGGCGGGATGTTCGTCAGCAGTGAGAAGTTCATCGAGGCTCACAGTGGCAAGCTGGGTGACATCTCCATCTACGGGCAGGAGTCGAACTACACCACCTGGCGGTTGGCCAAGATGAACCTCGCCATTCGCGGCATCGATGCACAGATCGCGCACGGTGATACGTTTCATAATGATAAGCATCCCGACCTCAAGGCCGACTACGTGCTGGCCAATCCTCCGTTCAACGATAGCGACTGGCGCGGCGAACTATTGAAAGACGACAAGCGCTGGGTCTACGGTACGCCGCCCGCAGGCAATGCGAACTATGCCTGGGTCCAGCACTTCATCCACCATCTTGCGCCGACTGGGATTGCAGGGTTTGTGTTGGCGAATGGGTCTATGTCTTCCAACCAATCCAACGAGGGCGAGATTCGCAAGAACATCATTGAGGCCGATCTGGTCGATTGCATGGTCGCGCTGCCGGGGCAGTTGTTTTACTCCACTCAGATTCCGGTCTGTCTGTGGTTCCTCGCACGGAATAAGAAGAATGGCTCCCGTTCGACGGGCTCAGGGCATGGGTTCCGAGACCGGCGTGGGGAGACACTCTTCATCGACGCGCGCAAGATGGGTACGCTGATTGACCGGGTCCATCGAGAACTCAGTGATGAGGACATCGAGAAGATCGCCGGAACCTATCACGCCTGGCGCGGCGACAAAGAAGCCGTTCGTCCTGAGCATGTCGAAGGGCGAACCACCTACCAAGACATTCCGGGTTTTTGCAAAGCGGCGAAGCTGGAAGACATCCGGAAGCACGGTCATGTGCTGACACCGGGTCGTTACGTCGGCGCGGAGGCTGTCGAAGACGATGGCGAGCCGTTCGACGAGAAGATGAAGCGGCTCACCGCGACGTTGCGTGAGCAACAGAAGGAATCCGCAAAGCTCGACGCCGCCATTGCTGCCAATCTGAAAGAGCTGGGATATGGCGGATAGGCAGAGGGAGTCTGGGGCGCTGGTGGCGCTCGAATCACAAGGACGAGCGACATGATTGATTACGACAAGCTTCAGAAGGCGCTCAAGCATCTGGAACTCCAATACGCCAATCACAAACAGGCGCAGGGTCGTACCGAACTCACCGAGATCGATCGTGAAGCGATCGCGGAATCCGTCATTCAGCGATTTGAAACCTGCTATGACACCCTGTGGAAAGACCTCAAGCGCTACCTCATCGAAGAAATTGGGTTGGCGGATGTCCCCAACAGCCCCAAACCGCTGTTGAAGCTGGCCGGGCAGAACGATCTCTTTGCCTCTTCTGTGGAGCAGTGGCTGAAATACGCCGATGCCCGCACCAGTACCGCCCATGACTACAGCGGAGATAAAGCGGAAGAAGCGCTTGATCTCATGGGCGACTTCATCGACGATGCCATCGGCCTCTATCAGACGTTGTCAGGAACGACGTGGGAATGACCGATGCGATAGACCTCACAACAGAGCAGCGCAAGACCCTGATCACGCTCTTGCGTCGATTCCTTCCCGGCGTCACCGTGTGGGCCTATGGTTCCCGCGTAAAGTGGACTGCCCGCCCCACCTCAGACCTCGATCTCGTCGCCTTTACTACCCCCGCGCAACGCCCTCAGGTGGTGGAACTCAAAGAAGCTCTTGCCGAAAGCAATTTGCCCTTCCCAGTGGACCTTCATGTCTGGGACGAAGTCCCGGAACGGTTCCAGGAGATCATCCGCAAAGAATATCTGGTGGTACAGGAGGCCAAACAGACCCCAAACCCGCGCATGGCAGGTAACTGGTGTACAAGGACAGTTAGGGAACTTCAGCAACAGGGGGTGCTCGTTGTTGAGGACGGAAACCATGGAGAGTATCGACCGCGCCCTGATGAGTTCGTCGATGCGGGAGTTGCCTTCATAAGGGCAGCAGACATGGATGGCGGGCAAGTGCTTTTCGATTCAGCCTCCAAGATCAACGACACCGCACGGCAACGAATCACTAAAGGCGTCGGATCTCCAGGTGATGTATTGCTCTCTCACAAGGGGACAGTTGGAAAGTTGGCATTGGTGCAAAGTGATGCCCCTCCGTTTGTATGCAGTCCTCAGACGACTTTCTGGCGCACGCTCGATGAGGAGCGTCTCAATCGCAGATATCTGTACGCCTTTCTGCGTTCACCCGAATTCCAAAGTCAGCTTGCTACTCGCTCTGGTGAGACCGACATGGCCCCCTACGTCAGTCTCACGTCGCAACGGGGACTATCAGTAAAGCTGCCCCCCATCCAGGAACAACGCGCTATCGCCCATATCCTCGGCACGCTGGACGACAAGATCGAACTAAACCGGCGGATGAACGAAACGCTGGAGACGATGGCGAGAGCGCTCTTCAAGTCGTGGTTCGTGGACTTTGATCCAGTTCGCGCTAAGGCCGAAGGCCGTGACCCTGGCTTGCCCGATCATCTTGCTGACTTGTTTCCGGATTCCTTCGAGGATTCGGAGCTGGGGGAGATTCCGAGAGGGTGGGAAGTAAAGACACTCGGTGATCTGCTGGAGCTGGCCTACGGCAAGGCACTCAAGGCTGAAGACCGGCATGATGGCAACATTCCGGTCTATGGTTCTAACGGTCAAGTAGGTTGGCACGACGAGCGGCTTGTGGCTGGCCCGGGAATCGTCGTGGGTCGAAAAGGCAATCCAGGGATCGCGACGTGGGTCTCGACCGACTTTTTTCCTATCGATACCACGTTCTACGTGGTGCCGAAGTCTGTATGCCCAAGCCTTGAGTTTCTGTCTCAGGTCCTACGGGCTCAGGATCTCGCTTCGCTCGGCGCAGATTCGGCGGTGCCAGGACTCAATCGCAACCTTGCTTACATGAGTAAACAAGTGCTTCCACCTCTGCCCCTCCTCGCTCACTTCGAACGGCTTGCAAGCGCATTCTCGCAGCGGGTGAATCGTGCAAACAGCGAAACCCGTACACTGGTCGATCTGCGCGACACGCTCCTGCCTAAGCTCATCTCGGGCGAGCTGCGGGTGAAGGATGCAGAGAGGTTTGTAGAGAGGGCGTTGTGAATCATCGCCACGGAATCCTGATCCTAATAGGGCCGATGGTAGGGGCGGTTCGCGAACCGCCCCTACAGGGAACCGTCAACCACGGACGATTGATCTGGTGATACCTGTTCGTGATGTCATGGATGGAGAGGTGGTATAGGATTCGTGGTTGTGGCAGAACCCCTTAAAACCACTGGCGATTGATCGGTTCGTAGAGAAGGCGATTTGACGGCAATGAATCATGGCAGACATCATCGCCGGTCTATTCGGCTGAAGGGCTATGATTATGCACAAGCCGGTGCGTACTTCGTGACGATGTGTACGCGAGATCGCGCCTGTCTCTTCGGCGACATCACAGACGGACGGATGTGCTTGGATGATTGTGGAGAATTGGTAGCGGATTCATGGCGGTGGTTATCTGGTCGATACCCCTACGTCGGTCTGGATGAATGGGTGGTCATGCCCAACCATCTGCACGGCATCATAATTCTGATAGAACCGGATGGTCGAGGCGGTTCGCGAACTGCCCCGACACAAAACCATAAATCCCTTGGGCGATTAATCGGGGCATTCAAAACGGTATCCACTAAACGCCTCAACGCAATCCGCCATACCCCTGGTGATTCTGTCTGGCAGCGCAACTACTACGAACACATCGTTCGAGACGAGGAGTCTCTGGCCCGTATTCGGCAATATATCATCGACAATCCATCCCGTTGGGATGAAGATCGCGAAAACCCGTTGGCCGTAGGGGCGCTTCGCGAAGCGCCCCTACCAGAACCCGAGGCCCTATGGCAGGTTTGACCGAATCTATCGTCGAGCAGGCAGCTCTTGCCTGGCTCGGAGCGCTCGGTTACACCGTGCTGCACGGGCCGGACATTGCCGTTGGCGAACTAGCTGCTGAGCGCAGCGACCTGAACTACCGCGACGTGATTCTGGAGAGGCGTCTTCGACAGGCACTTGTCCAGCGCAATCCCGACCTTCCCTCTGATGCGATTGAAGAGGCCTTCCGCAAGCTCACCAGAGCTGACGCCGCGACGTTGATTGAACGGAACCGCGCCCTCCATCGGATGCTTGTGGACGGGGTAAACGTCGAGTATCGACGAAAAGACGGCTCCATAGCCGGAGCGCAAGCGCGGGTGCTCGATTTTGATGTGCCGAATAATAACGATTGGCTGGTGGTCAACCAGTTTACCGTTTCCGAAGGCCAGCATACTCGTCGGCCTGATGTCGTGCTATTTGTGAACGGCCTGCCTCTCGCAGTTATTGAGCTGAAGAACCCTGCGGACGAAGACGCTACGATTTGGAGTGCCTACCAGCAACTCCAGACCTACCAGTTACAGATTCCTTCCTTCTTCGCGACCAATGCGGCGCTGATCATTTCTGACGGTGTTCAGGCCCGCATTGGGACCCTTGGGGCGGGGAAGGAATGGTTTAAGCCCTGGCGAACGATCAAGGGGGATAAGGACGCCGCTTCAACCGTGACTGAGCTGCAAGTGATCCTGGAAGGAGTCTTTGAGAAACGACGGTTTCTCAATCTTGTTCGACACTTCATTGTATTCGAGGACGGGGGACATGGAAAGCTCGTGAAGAAGATGGCGGGCTACCATCAGTTCCATGCGGTGAATGTGGCGGTTGAAGAAACATTGAGAGCTGCTCAGCGCGTGGCAGAGCACCAGGCTGCTGAGGACTTGGGCGAGTATAAGTCAGGCCATCAGCCAGGCGGCGAACCTGGTGATCGTCGTGTAGGCGTGGTGTGGCATACACAGGGTTCTGGGAAAAGTCTCACGATGGCCTTCTATGCGGGGCGGGTGATTCTGCATCCCACGATGGCCAACCCCACCATTGTGGTGCTGACTGACCGCAACGATCTCGACGAGCAGCTCTTTGGGACGTTTGCCCGATGTCGTGACCTGCTCAGGCAAGACCCGGTGCAGGCTACCGATCGGGCTGACTTGCGGGTCAAGCTCAGTGTGGCCTCTGGAGGCGTGGTGTTTACGACGATTCAGAAGTTCTTTCCGGAAGAGAAAGGCGATCGCCATCCCGTGCTGTCTGAGCGCCGCAACATCGTGGTGATTGCAGATGAAGCCCATCGGAGTCAGTACGATTTCATCGATGGCTTTGCCCGGCACATGCGCGATGCCTTGCCCAATGCGTCGTTCATCGGATTCACCGGTACCCCGATCGAAAAGACCGATGCCAATACCAGGGCAGTCTTTGGCGACTACATCAGTATCTACGACATTCAGCGAGCCGTCATCGATAAGGCGACCGTTCCCATCTACTACGAGAGCCGATTGGCGAAGCTTGAATTGAAGGCGTCCGAGCGGCCAAAGATCGACCCCAAGTTTGAAGAGGCGACTGAGGGGGAAGAAGTCGAGCGGAAGGAGAAGCTCAAGACTAAGTGGGCGCAGCTGGAAGCCGTGGTGGGGTCGGAGAATCGGATCAAGCTCATCGCGCGAGACCTCGTCGATCACTTCGAAGATCGCCTTGCTGCCATGGACGGGAAGGCCATGGTGGTCTGCATGAGCCGGCGGATCTGCGTGGAGCTGTATCTAGAGATTGCCGCCCTGCATCCACAATGGCACGCTGAGGCGGATGACCAGGGCTCGATGAAGGTGATTATGACCGGCTCGGCTTCCGATCCGATCGAGTGGCAGGGTCATATCCGGAACAAAAAGCGCCGCGAAGACATGGCGCTCCGGTTCCGTGCCCCCAAAGACCCCTTCAGGCTCGTCATTGTTCGTGACATGTGGCTGACGGGTTTTGACGCGCCGAGTCTCCATACGATGTACATCGACAAGCCGATGCGCGGGCACGGGCTCATGCAGACCATTGCCCGGGTGAACCGTGTGTTCAAAGATAAGCCCGGGGGGTTGGTCGTCGACTACCTCGGTCTTGCCGACGAACTCAAGCAGGCGCTTGCGGTCTACACAGAAAGTGGTGGCACAGGCAAGACGGCCATTGACCAGGCGGAGGCCGTCGCGGTGATGCTGGAGAAGTATGAAATCTGCCGAGGACTCTTCGGTTCATACGCCACGCCTTCCGGCATGGTGCCGGGCTTTGATTGGTCGCCTTGGATGACCGGCAAGCCGCAGGAGCGGCTGTCTGTGTTGCCTGCTGCGCAAGAGCATATTTTGAAGCAGCAGGATGGCAAGGCACGACTCCTTCGTGCTGTGACGGATCTTTCGCAAGCCTTTGCGCTCGCCGTGCCACATGAGGAGACTTTCCGAATTCGGGATGATGTGGGGTTCTTCCAGGCCGTGCGGGCTGTGTTGGCGAAGAGCACACCGAGAGAGCAGAAGACCGACGAAGAACTCGACCAAGCGATTCGCCAGATCATCTCAAAGGCGGTGGTGTCCGACGAGATCGTGGACATCTTTGCCGCTGCAGGACTCAAGAAACCGGATCTGTCGATCCTCTCGGATGAGTTTCTTGCTGAAGTCCGAGGGATGCCTCAGAAGAATTTGGCCGTCGAATTATTACGGAAGCTGCTCAGCGGAGAAATCAAGGTGCGATCGCGCAAGAACGTGGTGCAGGCCAAGTCCTTTGCCGAGATGCTGGAGCAGGCGGTGCGGAAGTACCAGAACCGCGCCATCGAAGCCGCGCAGGTGATCGAGGAAATGATCGGCTTGGCCAAGGACATGCGCCGTGCCCATGAACGAGGGGAGCGTCTCGGCCTGACCGAAGACGAGATGGCCTTCTACGATGCCCTCGAAACCAACGATAGCGCCGTGAAGGTGCTGGGCGATGAAACGCTACGAACAATCGCGCGTGAAGTGGCAGAAGCGGTTCGTAAGAATGTGACGATCGATTGGACGGTTCGTGAGAATGTTCGCGCACAACTGCGAGTGATTGTGAAACGCATTCTTCGCAAGTACGGCTATCCGCCTGATAAACAGGAGAAAGCGACGCAGACGGTCTTGGAGCAGGCGGAAGTGCTGTGTGGAGAGGTAGCGGTATAAAGGTCACCCTTGTGAATGGTTGCCGATAGATTCTTCGAACATGAGAGGCCATAGCATATGAAAAATCCAGGTCGCTTGGAAAATGTACCGGGAGCCTTGTCGTTCTCTTGAATCAGTATGACTCAACACGAGCCTGATTCCCTTGTCGTCGGGTTGGATGTCGGTGGTCCTAAAGAAAGGCGTTCACGTCCGTGCCTGCCAGGAAGAGCAATAATCCCCGAGGAGCTGTCCAATAGTCTCTTCCCTCTTGAATGGTTCACCCTCGATCACTGCTGAGCCTTGCTCCTAGCCTCGTGATCCTTTTAGAATGCGCTACTCCGCGAGATGCCCATGTGTATTCGATTTCCCATAGCCCTGGTGTTGTCGATCTTCTGTCTCGCCCTGCCCGCATGGGCCGATTTTCAGGCCGGCATGACGGCTCATGACCGTGAAGACTACGCGACGGCCTTGCGTGAATGGCAGCCGCTGGCAGAGCAGGGCAATGCGTTGGCGCAGTATCACGTGGGGATGCTGTATCACAAGGGCCGCGGTGTGCCGCAGGACGATAGGCAAGCCAGGAAATGGTATGCCAAAGCGGCGGCACAGGGCCAGCCCAAGGCGCAGTTCAGCCTTGGCACGTTGTACTTTAATGGAGAAGGCGGTTCGAAAGATTATCAGCAAGCGTTGCGATGGATCCGTCTGGCGGCAAACCAAGGCGAGGCGCTTGCTCAAACGAAACTCGCCATCATGTACGATGATGGGAATGGACTGCCGAAAGATAAGGTCCAGGCCTATAAGTGGTTGAGTCTGGCTGCGACGAACGGGGATAAGCCGGCGCCCATGCTGCGCGACTTACTGGCCAAGGAGATGACAGCGGCTCAAATCGCCGAGGCCAAAAAACTGGCGAGTGAGTGGAACCCAAAAATCCGATGAGTCGTCAATCCGTGTAAAATATCCGCACGCGCCTGTCTCGCAGACGTGAGCTGAGCCTGTCTCTCTGTCCCTTCCCAGTGTTCTGATTCGAATGAAAGGTTCCCATGAACAAGAAATGGCCGGATAGGCCGGTGCCAGTCCCGGTACCTCCTCGTCATCGGCATTCCACCGAGGTGCGGGTGCGTCTGGCTACACTGGCGGATGGCTTGGGAGCGATGGTGTGGATTGCTGCCGGGCAAGGAGCAGATGGTTCCTCTGTGCGGGGCCATCAGATCAACGACCGGGGGGTGGTTTCTCCTGCCATGCCGGCAGGCGGTGTTCGTCCAGGTGATGAGCCGACGGATTTGTGCCAACGCGGCGGTTTCGGCTGGACCGGCGGCCAATTCTACAAGCCGGACGAGGAGGCCTAGCGATGCATCGTCGTGCGATGCAGCCGCGTACCGATTGGCCGTCGCAACTTGATCGGGTCGGCGTCACCTATCATAGTCTGGACGGGGGCTACTGGCGCGAAGATGCCGCCTATGAGTTCAGTCAGGCGCAGGTCGACTGCCTCGACTCGGCTACGGCCTCGCTGCATCGGCTCTGTATCGAGGCCGTTGAGCGGATTATTCGCGAGGATCGGTTTGCCGATCTCTGCATCCCCGAACATTCGCAGCCCCAGATCATTGATTCGTATGAGCGGCAGGAGCCGTCGCTCTATGGGCGCTTTGATTTCTGGTATGACGGAGTTGGATCGCCGAAACTGCTCGAGTACAATGCCGATACGCCGACCTCGTTGGTGGAAGCTGCGGTCGGTCAATGGGAATGGTGGCGAGAGACCTGTCCGGAGGCGGATCAATTCAACTGTTTGCATGAGCGCTTGATCGGGCAGTGGCGCGTGATCCGTCGGCGGGCCTCAACCGATGTGCTCCATTTGGTTTGTTTGGATGGGAGCGACGAGGATCGACAGACGGTGACCTATCTGGCCGACACGGCGAACCAGGCCGGATGGCGCGTACAGACCTTGCCGATCGAACAGATCGGGTGGGAGCCGCGGAAGCAGCGGTTTATGGATCACCGCAACGAACCGATCTCGACGCTCTTCAAGCTCTATCCCTGGGAATGGATGTGTCAGGACGCGTTTGCGGCGGAGCTGTCTCGGTCTTCGATGCTGGTGCTGGAGCCGGCCTGGAAACAGGTGCTCAGCCACAAGGGGCTGCTGGCGTTGTTGTGGGAGTGGTATCCCGACCACCCGAATCTGTTGCCCGCCTTCTTTTCCGGACCGGGAGACTGTGCGGCCTATGTCAGGAAGCCCTTTTGGTCACGCGAAGGGGCCAATATTTCAATCGTGAACGGGGATCAAGTGCTGACGACCGCCGGGCCCTATGACGCGCAGCTCTCGGTCTATCAGCAGTACGTGCCGTTGCCCGTGTTCGAGGGATGGCATCCGGTAATCGGATCCTGGGTGGTCGGGGACGAGCCGGCAGGGATGGGGATTCGAGAGGATCGTGGTCTGATCCATGGGAATCACAGCCGCTTCGTGCCGCATTTCGTGGTGAACGACGAGTCTGCTGCAAGGGGAGGAATCGGATCGTGACTCGTGTCTGTTCGTGAACGAGGACGCTCCATTTCCAGCCGTACCTCGATCACAAGACCACAAACCGTTGTATGAGGAGTAATGACCCAGTTGGTCACGATAGAGTCGCCCGTCACATAAGAGGGAGTCGGATTGAACGAGACCTGCTGTGCTCGGCATCGTTCTCAGTGTGTAGAGCCGGGTCGTTCTGGGAGCACCCATGCTACAATGCGCTCAGCGAAGGATGGTGGACGCTAGCTGGTAACCGTCATTTCAAGAAGGGAGAATACCAATGACACGATATAACATGCCACGAACTGCCGTACTCACCGCACTGTTCGTCCTTGTCACCTCAACAGTCCTGCCATTGCAGCCGGTGTTTGCGGAAGGCGGGGCACGTCGTGATGCAGTGCGTTCTGAAGACCAGCATCGTCAGGATGCCATCAAGCTTGCGAAGGAAGCTGCGGACCATAGCAAACAGGGTCATGTGGGGCCATTTCTGGCCAGTGCGGATGCGGCCCTGCAACATGCACTGAAGGCACGGAAAGATGCGCATGTGGACGCAGGCATCGCGGAGCTGAAGCACGCCGTCGAGCATGGAAGCGCGGGTCATACGGACGTGGCCACGAAACACGCGGAACAAGCGGTCACGCACCTGTCTGAAAAGTAACGAGATAGATGGGTTGAAACATAGGGGGCGGGTGTCCTTGTAGAGGACAACTAATCTTGGAGGCTGTACTCTCATTGTCGTATGCATGCCTGTCTCAGGCGAAAATTGCTCATCCCTGTGAGAGAGGCAGGTCCTGTTTGTCTTTCCGATAGATTCACCCTGTGCTTTCTCCAATGGTCATAGGCGGTGATTACCGACGGTTGCATCCGACCATCATCCTGCTAACTCGCACTATTCATGACGATTCATCAAGAAACCGGCAAGATGCCAGAGGAGACGGGGCAGACGGAGTCCTGGGAGGCCGATGCCTGCTTGAAGCAGGAGGATGAGGCCGCAAAGGGCGAGCCTGCCCGGCAAGCCATGCGCAACTCATGGCCAGGCTTGTCACAGTGGCGTCTTGGCGGGTGTGGTAGAAGGCGTCATGACGAAGTCCAATAGCCTCGAATGACCTTCAAGGATGTCACGATTTCTGCCGATCACAAAAGTTTGTGTCGGGAGGGTTTTACTGATTGCACAAATTCTGCTATACCACACATACAGTATCCCCATTTTTGAAATGGAAGGGAGGTGAGGTTCTCATGGCGACGAAGAAAGCAGCAGCGAAGAAGCCGGCGAAGAAGACGGCGGCTAAGAAGAAGAAGTAGTCATCGTACCCTGGGAGGCGACGGTCACGTCGCCTCCTCACTTCTCCCTTCCTCGACTTTTCTCAGCTCGGCATCCAGCATTCTCTACTTCAACCGTTCATCGGCAGCCTTGGTTATAGTCGACACCACCGCGAAGGGGCGAGGAGGTACATACCAAGCTTCGCTTGACCCGCTCGCTTCGATCACATGCGAGCGGATAGGCACTTTGCCTTCAGTGGTCTCTACAGCGTCGAGCCTCTGAGTGATGCGAGCACGCCGCTGGAGGACTTTGTCAGCATTCTGCTAGAGGTAACCGGCTAGTCTGGTGACGTGTACCGCATGAGATGCCACATAGCAAAAGGGGAGAGGAGAGAATCGGTAGGCTCAGGTCTTGGCAACGAATCGCCGGCCTGGAAAAAGAAAGGGGAGGTGATACCCCTATCACCTCCCCCCATTTCTTACCGCCGGGAGAGACTCCATGGCGAAAGAAAGCAGCTCAGGGATCCTAGCACGAACCCTCACTCAAAAAAAGCACAAAGATATTCATAGAATCAATAGCTTGCAAATTTGTCGCAGGAGAGATGCCCGGAAGAGAGGATTTCAACAGGGTATAAGGCTTCGTTGAACTGCCTCGTCCATATGGACGATCTCAGCCCATTGGGAGAGGAATCGGGATGAAATCAGACGGTGCTTCCTGAGTCATTTGCCCCGCTATGCAGGAAGTGACCAACTGAAACCTGGCCCGAAACGCCCCGACAGTCAGTTTCACGATAAAGGTGGTAAGCATACTGTGTCCGTGGGCCCTGTCTCTGGCAAAACTCTAGGCGCTCCTCATGATAGAACAGGGAGGTGCTCCAGAGACTCTCAGGTTGGGAAGGGGACATGCGGATGATACAACCGGCAATGCAGTGTAGTGTCAGATTCGCCACACTGTTGGTCTTCATCATGACCATCCTATTGCCATTGCAGTCGGTTTTCGGCTCCGGTATCGCACGTCGCGATGCAGTGCGTTCTGAAGAGCAGCACCGTCAGGAGGCTGTCCAGCTCGCCAAGGAGGCGGCGGACCATGGCAAAAATGGTCAGGTGGGCCTATTTCTGAGCAGTGCGGAAGCGGCCCTGCAGCATGCGTTCAAGGCAGGGAAGGATGTACATGTGGACGCCGGCATTGTCGAGCTGAAACAGGCCCTTGAGCAGGAGAGGGCGGGTCATGCGGATGCTGCGACACAACATGCGGAGCAGGCGGTCATACACCTGTCTGGGAAGTAATGGGGGGCAGAAGGCTGTTGCGGGTCTCGCTACGGGAGCGGCTCCAAGACGCCGACAGGTGGCTTCTGTTTCAACTTACGATAGACCCAGGGTGGGAGGGGGTGTGGATCGTTCCATAGACCTCGTTTGGTCTGGCGCGCTTCAGTCTCTAATGTTTCAAGGACGGTATCATCCGGCGCATACTTCCGATACCACCAGCACCAGCCGTCTTTGACCAAGAGGTGGTTCACATTGGTCTCATCTGCAAGCATCACGTCGGCAACGAGTCGTCCGTACTTATCCTTTTCATGCGGGTGGATTGTGACGGCCTGTCCAAAGGTCAAGACCGACGTCGCGAGTTTGGCCCGGTACCCGTAGGCTTGGCGTTTCTCGGGGCAGTCGATCCCACGTAAACGAATCTTCGTGGCTCGCCCATTCGATAAGACTTCAATCGTGTCGCCGTCTTTGACGGACACGACTAAGGCCGTGAACGAAAAGGCGGGGGTACTGCACAGCAGGATGAGAAGAGCGAGCGGCAGTGGTAACCGAATGAATCGCATGTGTGTGGATACAGCCAAGCAGAGATCGCCTCGAAGGGGGATGCCGCCGCCGACGATCTACTCCTGATTATACGATAAGACACGTACGTATGCATTGCAAACAGTATCGATACGTACGATGGCGGGAGAATGCTCGAGGAGAGAGGTCCGTAGTGCGTCATGTCTGCTCGCATCAGCTACGACCATGACCGTGACGGAGCGCTCTCAACTGCTCGATTGGACGCGTCCTTGCATCATCTCTCAGGCCGCATTTTCCATGTTGGTTCCAGCGTGCGCCTTCATTCTCATCCATCCAAGCCGACAGGCTACGGTCGGCTGAATAACGAGGAGCTCGTCCCGCTTTTCCGGATTGGATTGAATACAACGGTCGAGGGAGAGACCGGCCTGCTGAATCGCCTGTGTCGATGTTGCGATGGGGCTGTGGCCAGGGGATTCAGTGTAAAAGAAACCGAATCTGCACGAAACAAGCACTTCCCTGTTAAGATACACGCCGCTCACTCACAATGGAACAAAGGAACGGGACACCATGACGACTCTCTCATCATCTCGTGCCGTGCTGGTGGCGATCCAGACTCCTGGGGTGACTCGAGAGGAACTGGATGGTTCGCTGCATGAGCTTTCCCGTCTCGTCAAGACCCTCGGGTACCAGGTGGTCGGCCATGTGACTCAAAAACGGAACTCCGAGAAGTTTTCAACCGTCCTGGGGCAAGGGAAACTCACGGAGTTGGCCCGGTGGACTGGTGGGCCAGGTACTATCGGGATGTCATTTGAAAAACCGATGCACAAAGCGGCCTTAAAGCAAGAAGCTACTGAATCGGATGAAGTTGATGATTTCCTCGAGGAGGAACCGGAGGACCCCTGCGAGGGTTCTCTCACTCCTCATCAACAGGCGCAGATTGTCATCGTGGATTGCGATCTGTCGCCGTCACAATTGAGTAACCTTGAACGTGCCGTGGGTGTTCCGGTGCTGGACCGAACCGGGGTCATCATTGAAATATTCAGTCGACATGCCAGGACCAGAGCGGCTCGGCTGCAGGTGGAGATCGCACGGCTCAACTATTTGGCCCCACGGTTGCGTGAGACCGGCGGCGGGAGAGAGCGGCAAGGCGGAGGCATCGGCGGAAAAGGGGCCGGAGAAACCAGTCTCGAACTCGATAAGCGCCGCATTCGTGATCGCGTGAAAGAACTCAAGTCGGAATTGGCGGCCATTGGAGATGAGCATCATACGCGTCGGGCAAGGCGAGGGAATGAATTGACGGTCGCGCTCGTCGGATATACCAATGCCGGAAAATCCTCACTGATGCGGGCGATGACGGGAAGCGATGTGCTCGTGGCCGACAAGCTGTTCGCGACACTCGATACCACGATTCGGCCTCTGTATCCTGAAACGCGTCCAAAAGTACTCATGAGCGATACGGTGGGATTCATCAAAAAACTTCCGCATGATCTGGTGGCGTCGTTCAAGTCGACGCTTGATGAAGCGGCCTCTGCTTCCCTGGTGCTGTTTGTCGTCGATGCGTCGGATCCTTCTTTTCGGTCTCAACTTGACGTCACACGAAACGTGTTAGCCGAAATGGGCGCCACGGACATTCCCAGCCTTCTGGTATTGAATAAGCAAGATCGTCTCGGCCCGGAGGAGATCGTCTCGCTGAAGTCTGAATATCCGGATGCCGTGTTCCTCTCCACGAGAAACCCGGACGAGGTGGCCGCGTTGCGCGAGCGCATCATGGGGTACTTCGAGCAGGAGATGATCGATGAGGAATTGCATATTCCATTTACGGCTCAGAAGATCCTGGCCGAGATCCGATCGCGAATGCGGATCCTGTCCGAACAGTATGATGCCGAAGGCGTGACGATCCAGGTGCGATCGACCCCTGAGTCCCTGACGGTAATCAAGAAGAAGCTCGCGCGGTAAGCCTCGACTCTTGCCATCGACCAGCCGTTCATGAATAGGGAGACAGGTCTCGGTTGCGGGCTAGGAGCATTATGAACTTCCAGACCTGTTTCCACGATCTGGAAAAGAGAAAAGAGAAAAGAGGGGGCAACCCGTTGGCTTCCACGTACAATGACTCTGTGACCGACTTAATTCTCTGTCTAAATCAGATCAACCCACTGTGAGGCGGATGTATGACCATTACTGAGTCTGAATCGATTGACCTGCCGACTCCAACGGGGCCGATGCGGACCTATCTCGTTCGTCCTAACGTTGAGGGTCGTTATCCGGGGGTGGTCCTCTACTCGGAGATTTTCCAGGTCACGGGGCCGATCCGTCGCACGGCCGCGATGCTGGCGAGCCATGGATTTGTGGTGGCAGTTCCGGAGATCTTTCATGAGCTGGAGCCGGCCGGTACGGTATTGGCCTATGACGAGGCAGGCGCGGCGCGCGGCAATCAGCACAAAATCACCAAAACCCTCTCGAGCTATGATGGTGATGCGCGCGCGGTCTTGGACTATCTGGCGTCGTCACCCCATTGCACGGGTAAGTTGGGTGTGATGGGGATCTGCATTGGAGGCCATCTGGCGTTTCGTGCGGCGATGCAGCCCGATGTACTGGCCGCCGCCTGTTTCTATGCGACGGACATTCATAAACACAGCCTCGGTCAAGGACTCCATGACGACAGCCTGGATCGGGTTGCCGAAATTCGTGGTGAACTGCTGATGATCTGGGGTCGCCAGGACCCGCATATCCCTCGCGAGGGGCGGGCACTGATTTACAACGTACTGAGTGATGCCGCTGTGCGATTTCAGTGGCATGAGTTCAACGGCGCCCATGCCTTTCTTCGCGACGAAGGTCCTCGCTACGACCCGGCTGCTGCGCGGATCTGCTATGGTCTCGCGGCTGAGCTCTTCCACCGTCGACTACGATGAAGACTGGAATGTGATCCTGGCCTATCGCCTGAGGAATCCAATCCAGCGCCAGAGGTTCACCAAGCTTGCCAGGGATGCGGCCAGGTAGGTGAATGCGGCGGCGGTCAGGATGCTACGAGCTCCCTGCTCATCCTCCGGCGAGAGGTAATTGCCTTGCTGGAGAACGGGGAGGGCCCGCTTAAAACTGGCATCCCATTCGACGGGAAGCGTGATCAGGTGGACCAACGTCGAGATCCCCATCGTCGCCATCCCAGCCATCAGCACGACGACACTCGCAACCGGGGTGCGCGCGACTGCCCCCGCGATGGGAATGGCCATCATGAGCACCGCCCCGATCTTTTCCGCCTTCTGGGCAACCAGCACGAGCTTTGTACGCTCCGTCAATGGCCGGTACCCCAGATGGTCCTGAATGGCATGTCCGACTTCGTGGGCGGCAATCGTAATCGCCGTCAGGGATTTGCCATCGAAGATGTCCGGTGTCAGACGAACCGTTTTGCTGACAGGATCATAGTGATTGCCTATTCGCGTCGGCTCCACGATGACGTGCTGAAGGTCGAATCGATTGAGCAGGTGTCTGGCTAACTCTCCTCCGGTCCCAGGAAAGTCTGGACGAGGCGTATTGTGTCTGGCAAAGACACGCTTGGTCCAGAGTTGCGGCCCCACGATGACCAGCGCCAGGATGAGCAGCAGTAGGACGAGGCGTATCATTTCTCCCGCTCCTCCTCGGTTGATCAGCTGACCTACCCCTGAAGTTCCCAGACCAAACCAGGTAAAGCCATGCTGTCTTACTCCATAGGCTACCACAGATGACGGCAAAAATCGGTGCCGATTTCTCAGTGCGACACTACATACACGTGGTCACGGATGCTGCCAGAGACAGGTGCTTGGCTGCCTGGTGACAGGATGTCTTTTCCTGTCGAGACCCGATGCGGTATGCTTCTGCGATTGCGAAGGCAAGGAGAAGGTGCAGACGACCATCTGGTGGCTCCTCACTACAACAGCTCCTTTCGCATCAGGCACCGGTCTCATCCTGATGGGCATTCCCCTCTTGAATGGAAACGATCTACTTCATGTTACACAGCGTTGCAAGTGAGACATGAGCCTCGCGTATGACGTCATCGTGGCCGGCAGCGGTCCAGCCGGTTCTATCACGGCATGGCGATTGGCCAGGGCAGGTGTCCGGGTTGCCGTCCTTGAGAAGGCTGCACTGCCCCGGTACAAGACCTGTGGTGGTGGGATCATTGGTCGCACCATACAGGCCTTGCCTATCGATGTGCGCCATGTGATTGAACAGGACTGTCACACCGCCCAACTCCATGTTGTTTCCGAGGGCTTAGCCTTCACCACTCATCGATCAGTACCAATTGTCTCCATGACGATGCGCGATCAGTTTGATTATGCCCTGCTGTCCGCTGCACAGGCTGCAGGTGCGGTACTGTATCAACGCTGCGCTGTCGAAGAGGTTTCTCCGAAGAATGACTCGATGACCGTTATGACCCACAGGGGGGCCATGATGGCCCAGTTTCTCGTCGCCGCCGACGGGGCGTTCAGCCAGGTTGCACGGAAAGTCGGAATGGTGGACGGACGGGTACTGATTCCAGCTTTGGAGTACGAGGTCATGCTCCCTCAGGAGCGGTTGGATCGCTTTCGCGGTGTGGCACGATTTGATTTTGGCATCCTTCCCCATGGCTATGCCTGGGCGTTTCCGAAACAACAACACCTCTCGATCGGTATCCTCTCGATGGTTCAGCGAGAACGTGAGCTGAAGCGCGCAATTACGCAGTACCTCGACTTGCTTGGGTGTGGTGATCTGACTCGGATTGATCGTCACGGATTCGTCATTCCCATTCGGCCACGAACAGGACCATTTATGAAGCACCGTGTTCTGGTGGTGGGGGACGCGGCTGGATTTGCCGATCCGGTCACCGGAGAAGGCATTTCAGGTGCCCTTCGCAGTGGTCAATTGGCTGCCCAGGCCTTGATTGACGGGAATCTGGAAGAAGAAGCCGTTCAAGGCAAGTATACTCGGTCAGTGACAGAGTCCCTCATGCCTGAACTGCGAACCGGGCGCCTGTTGGCCAGATTGCTGTACGACTGTCCTCGTCTCCGGTCATGGGCGTTTTTACGACAAGGGCAGCGCCTCTCTGAAGCGGTGACGGATGTGATGGCCGGGACCCGAACCTATTGCGACCTGACAGGCATACCTCAGGCCCTGGTCAGGCTGCTGACTCCTGCATGGAGCAAGAAGGGGGGAGACCGATCCGCGTGATTAGGGGCTGTCAGGCTAGAGAAGTATCGGGTAGGTCTTTCCACTCAGCACAGAGTGCGGTATTCTTCCGGCGGAATAAAGTATATGGGAGGGGAGATGACTCGCACATCGTTCTGTTCTGTCTCTGATTCCGGCAGGGGCTGCTTCAGGAGTATTGTCCTCTGGTTGGTTGGTGTGGGGCTTGGTCTCTTGACCGGATGCAGCGAGACCTCATTGACGGTGTCTCATGTTGACCAGGAGCCGTTCACGGTTTATCAGCAGCTTGCCCGCCTCGAAGTGACCTCGGATCATTTATTCCACATGATCGCTGCTCAGTCGGATGTGGTGGGGTACAGTCGTCTGCTTGAAGCTCAATCGGGCCTGTCCACGCCATTGACCTTGACGCAAGCTGATCGAATTGAACAATCGTTCGTCCACTCCCTCAAAGTCATGCTCATCGATCTCGCGCCGACGAACTTCTGGGAAGATCAGCTTGCAGACTATTACGGCACCAGACTGGCTGGCGCAGATGCGCAGGCGCTGGTCACAGGGTATGACGACGAGAGCCTATTGCTGTGGTCCACGTTACAGGATCTTCGCGAGTCGTTCGTGAGAGACCGTCTCCCGGAGCTCTTGCCGCTCGTTCGTGCGCGGTCTCAAATTTACCAGATCCCAAGCCAATCCATGGAACCGACGCTGTTGCCGGGTGACCATGTGATTGTGCACCAGGTGGCTTATCAGGCCGCGGAGCCCCAGCAGGGGGACGTCGTCGTCTACCGCTATCCGGACCAGAATGGGAAACGGTTTCTTCATCGCGTGATCGGACTCCCCGGTGATCAGATTGCGATTCGCGACCAGGTCGTGTATGTGAATGGGGAGGCTTTGTCGGAGCCCTATACGCGCCATTCCGATCGCTCGAGTATGGCCGGGCACGTCCGCGATCATCTCCCACCGATTACCGTTCCACTGGAGACCTATTTTCTGATGGGTGATAACCGTGAGGAAAGTTTAGACAGCCGTTTCTTGGGTCCGATCAGCAAGGAACATCTGCTGGGACGGGTGCTCTTTGTCTACTGGTCGGTCAACCCTGACACACACGATCCGCGATGGGAACGGCTCAATCAGCTGGTGCGCTGACAGCGATCACGATTGCACGAAACAGACTGTCTTATTCCCCTATGACTCCGCTGGCCCAATTGGAGCGTCACCATGTTGGGAATCTGTGATCCGCTGCTCGCGGTCTGCTCGATGTTATTTGGGGGCGCAGCTTCCTACGTCATCTTGAGTATCGCCGAACGGATGCGTGCTCCCGACCAAGGTCAGGCCACGATTCGATGGCTGCTCATTGGAGCCCTCGCAGCCGGCCTTGAGATCTGGGCCATGCATTTCATCGGGAACCTTGCCTTTTATCCAAACGTTCCGGCAACCGAAGACGCAGGCCTTGCCATACTCTCATTACTCTCCGCAGGGGCAACCGGAGCCATCGCTGTCTATGTGCTCAGCAGTCACGTCGAGAGGTGGATGCGGCTTGTCTCTGGGGGTATGTTGATGGGGGCCTGCATGAGTCTCACCCACGTGACCAGCGCCATGGCTGTGCACCAACCGACGGATGTCCAAGCCGTCATTCTTCCATTTGTCTATTCGGTCATCGGCATCGTTGTTCTCAGTGTGATCGT
>WBZP01002647.1_pt1 | contig 20268 bp, 18 predicted proteins | sample 5204301 | NCBI WGS metagenome assembly WBZP01 (sample SAMN12412401, study PRJNA552823) | activated sludge metagenome | isolation source: activated sludge from nitrification reactor of wastewater treatment plant... | place: USA: Pennsylvania | collected 2017
CATTCTAGCCTAGGTAAGGTTCCTCGCGTATCATCGAATTAAACCACATGCTCCACCGCTTGTGCGGACCCCCGTCAATTCCTTTGAGTTTCAACCTTGCGGTCGTACTCCCCAGGTGGCTAACTTAACGCTTTCGCTTGGATGCTCAATTCTAAAACCAAACATCGAGTTAGCATCGTTTAGGGCGTGGACTACCAGGGTATCTAATCCTGTTCGATCCCCACGCTTTCGTGCCTCAGCGTCAATAAAAGACCAGATAGCTGCCTTCGCAATTGGTGTTCTATGGCATATCTATGCATTTCACCGCTACATGCCACATTCCGCCATCCTCATCCTTATTCAAGATAACCAGTATCCAAGGCAATTTTATCGTTAAGCGACAAACTTTCACCTTAGACTTAATCATCCGCCTACGCACCCTTTAAACCCAGTAATTCCGGATAACGCTCGCACCCTCCGTATTACCGCGGCTGCTGGCACGGAGTTAGCCGGTGCTTATTCTGATGGTACCGTCAGTACCAGAAAAATCTAGCATTTTCTTCCCATCTAAAAGAAGTTTACAACCCATAGGGCCTTCATCCTCCACGCGGAATGGCTGGTTCACCCTTGCGGGCATTGACCAATATTCCTTACTGCTGCCTCCCGTAGGAGTCGGGTCCGTGTCTCAGTACCCGTGTGGGGGACCACGCTCTCACGCCCCCTACTGATCGTCGCCTTGGTAGGCCGTTACCCTACCAACTAGCTAATCAGACGCACATCCATCTGTCAGCGCCTCAGCTTTAATTGATATCATCTATAACATCAATACCATAGGGTATTAATCCCAGTTTCCCAGGGCTATCCCCTTCTGACAGGCAGGTCATGTACGCGTTACTCACCCGTGCGCCGCTCTCATCCCCCGAAGGGAACTACCGCTCGACTTGCATGTATTAAGCCTTCCGCTAGCGTTCATCCTGAGCCAGGATCAAACTCTCCATAGTATTTTTTTTAAAATACAACTTCTTTCGAGTTGTCCATATTTCTCAATCTACTTATCCTTTTACCTATTTCTACCCACAATGTCAATCTCTTTATCCATAATCACGCTTCCGCAATTATTTACCCAACATTTCAATTGGGACTGCAAAAGTAATGCACAGACCCATATCAGACAAGCTTTTTTACTCCTTTTTTATTAAAATTAATATTTGTAATATGTAAGTGCATTCATTACAATTATTTAGATTAAAAAATAGTTAAAAAAATATTTTGAGCGGCAAATATTGTTTTGACAAAGCCCCGAAAAAAGGGTCTTGACAGGATAAAATTTTAAATAATTTGCATTAATACCATTCCTGTTCTTTGCTTTAGGTATTGATTTCCTTACATTTGTCTAAAATTAAGTCAAAAATTACGATGAATAAGGTAAACTTCTCCGCCGGTCCGGCCATCCTCCCTCAGTCCGTTTTGAGGCAATCTTCTGAAGCTATAATCAACTACGCCGGCACCGGACTCTCACTGCTGGAAGTATCCCATAGAAGCAAGGAGTTTGTAGCCACAATGGAAAAAGCTACACAGCTGGTAAAAGAACTGCTTCAATTGACCGACGATTATGCAGTATTGTTCCTGTCCGGAGGTGCCTCGACCCAGTTTTTTATGGCACCCATGAATTTGCTCAATGAAACCGAAGAAGCCGGCTATGTAAACACCGGTGCCTGGTCAAGAAATGCCATCAAAGAGGCCAAGGGATTCGGAAACATCAATGTATTGGCAAGCTCAGAAGCAGAAAATTTCAACCATATACCCAAAGGGTACGATATTCCTGACAACCTCAAATATCTGCACCTCACCAGCAACAATACCATTTTTGGAACCCAGTACAAAGACTGGCCCGTTACCAATGTTCCACTGGTCTGTGATATGTCTTCGGATATATTCTCAAAACCCATTGACATTTCACGATTCGATCTTATTTATGCCGGTGCTCAAAAGAACATGGGGCCTGCAGGTGTAACCCTGGTAGTTGTAAGAAAATCGGCTTTGGGAACGGTAAGCAGGTATATTCCCACCATGCTTAATTACGAAACCCATATTAAAAATGAATCCATGTACAATACACCTCCTGTATTTGCCATCTACGTGGCCATGTTGACCATGGAGTGGATTCAGGAAAACGGTGGACTGGAAGGCATGGCACAACGCAACGAAGCAAAAGCAGGAATACTATATGATGAAATTGATCGCAATCCATTGTTTTATGGACATTCCGTACCGGAAGACAGGTCATTGATGAACGTTTGTTTCCGCCTGCACGACGAGACCATGGAAGCAGACTTTATGCGACTTTGCGTACAAAATGGATTGGACGGACTCAAAGGACACCGCAGTGTGGGTGGATTCAGGGCTTCCATTTACAATGCCATGGAAATAGAAGGTGTTCAAAAACTGGTAGAAACCATGCAACAGTTTGAAAGGGAAAAAGCTTAATTATACCGACACCTACGTTACCGTTTATCAATACAAGGTACCCCTGCGCATCCACATCGAAAGGAGATCCAACATCCGCATCGCTGTGGGCAAGGATACTGTATTGCTTCGCATACCGGTATTCTCCAGCGGACATATTGAAAAACACGTTGCTACCGCAACCGACTGGTTAAAAAAAATATGCAAGGAACAGCCCCAGCTCCTTGAAAAATACCACATTTCCAAGTATGAAATCAATCGCGAAATAACCATTCTGGGCAGAGATAAATACTTGCTCGAAGTGAGTGAACACAATTCGGAACTGACCGGAGAAATCAGATTGAAGGACAACAAAATGCTGATCCTGGTACCCAATGGCATCGACGATTTCGACAAGCGGGTCATGGCGCGCAATCTGATATCCAAACTCATGGCACGCAAATACAAAAAGCTGGTTGAGGAAAGAATCAAATACTGGAATGACCGCTATTTTCAAAAGGATGTCAAAGGAGTTACCCTTCGTTATAATTCAACCAACTGGGGTTCATGCTCTACCACCAGCAAAATCAATATTTCTACTCGTTCTCTTTTGCTTCCGATGGAAGTGTTTGATTACATTCTGGTTCACGAACTCAGCCATCTGGTGGAGATGAATCATTCAGACCGATTTTGGAAAGTAGTAGAGCGTGTAATGCCCGATTATGAAAAGGCAGAGAAATGGATCACAGAGAATGCTATGAAGCTCGATTTTTAACCCTTTTATTACTCTTTGGTAAAAAATTTCTTTACTGCGTCAAAGACAATTTCATGCTGGAGACTGTGATCAGAATCCTGCGTAATGATTAGTTCTGAGGAAGGCCAGCATTGGTGAATTAGATATGCCGATTCGGGTCCATTGATGTTGTCATGCAAATCGTGGACTACCAATCCGGCCGCCCCAATTTTATGTCCAAATGTTTGAATGTCGAGATCATCAATGCTAAGTCCGTATAGTTTGGGAAATAAGGCAAAGGTTGTTTTTTGCATATGCCCGGAAAGTGAAATGATGGAATAATATTTTTCCATGATCAGTCTCAACGAAGATGGAGCGGCAAGGGAAATTACTTTTTGAATGCCGCCATCATCGAAATGGGCGGCTGCAAACAAGCAAGCAAAACCACCGATGGAATGACCCACAATGGTTTGGCACTGATACTTTTTGGCAGCGGCAGCAATGGCTTCCGCATAACCGTGTACATTGAAATATTCAGATGGCGTCATGCCGTGTCCGGGAGCATCGATGGCGATGAACTGAAAATGATCGTTGCCGAGGTGTCGCATCAATTTGCGCCATCTCCAGGAATTGGATTCCCAGCCATGTGCCAATAAAACAGGGTAACCGGAATTGCCAAATATATGGATGTGGAATTGCTGGCTGTTTACTTCCAGCGTTTCTGCCTTTGCTTTTTGTAAAAATTTCCGTTGATGACTGAGGACCCTGCCTTTACGTGGTTTGGCAAAAACCTTCATGGAAAGTTCTACCGTTTTTTTTGGTGCCAATAAACCCATAACATTTAAGGCGGTACCCACCAACTTGGGGAGCGCCTTCAACCAGTATTTTTTCATAGTTTGGCTGCGTGCCTGGAGAAGAGCTTCCATGCTCCATCGCGACAGACATAAGTTTCGGTAAAACAAAGGTGAATGCTGACGTCTTTGCCTTTGTGGTTGATGTTGAAGGTGCCATCGCCTCTGACGATTCCTGTGCGATCTGCCACTATATATTTGGCGCTGTCCAAAACAATACTCTTGTAAAACAACTCTTTTTGCACTGCCGGTGAAAGGAATTCATCATTCTCTTCTGTCCAGCAGTTACTGTGTGTATAAAGAAGCTCCGGCAAGGCAAGATTCTTCAATTCTTGACTGTTTTCGCTTACCAGCCAATCGTTTTTTTGTTGAAATGTTTTTGACAGCGCTGCCTGGGTACAGGGCCGATTGCATGAAAAACATGCCATTATCAATAGGAGTAGAAAAATATTCCACCTGATCATATCTTATTCGTTTATGCGGAGATCCAAAATGTTTCCCATTTCATAACATATCCGGCAGCGGGGTTCGTATTTATCTTTCTCACCCAAAACCACCTGTCCTTCATCTTTACTCAGGCGATAAGAATGGGTAGCCAGGTTACCGCAATGGGGACAAATGGCATGTACCTTGGTAATGTATTCTGCTACCGACAAAAGGTAGGGAATGGGTCCAAAGGGAACGCCTTTGTAATCCATGTCGAGGCCGGCCACAATAACCCTGATGCCCCGGATGGCGAGTTTTTGGCAAACTTCGGGCAGTCGTTCGTCAAAAAATTGTGCTTCGTCGATGCCCACCACATTGACTTCTTCGAGGTTTTTGAGGATATCGAGGCTGGTTGCCACCGGAAGCGATTTGATAGAATTTTCGTCGTGCGAAACGACGTCTTCAACATGGTATCGGGTATCTTTCGCCGGTTTAAAGATTTGGATCTTTTGATTGGCAATCCTGGCGCGTTTGAGCCTTCTGATCAGCTCTTCTGTTTTACCGGAAAACATGGAACCGCAGATTACCTCGATCCAGCCACTTCTCTGGCCCTTAAAGCCGGGTTCTAAAAACATTCGAAATTGTCGATTTATTGCTGTGAATGTGCAAAGATTACACAATTCCTTTATATGTTTGCGATAAGTCGGGGTAATTTTTGCTGCCTATCCGTATTAAGTTGGATGGATAGATACAATAAAAAGGGGTTCATGATTCGTTTTGGAAACAAAATGCGATCCTTAAGCATTGTATTTAATAGCGTGCTCAAGGCTTAAAACCTGCATTACAAACAACTTTATCAAAGCGAAAAGAAAAAATGGATATCAACAGAATTGAACGAAGGGTGAAAAAAATTAATGCGGTACTGGAAGCATTCAAGGAAGATAACCGCATTTCAGCCATTGAAAAAGACTTGCTTTTGGGTTATGTAAGGGAATTGTATGACCTCATCAGGGAATCGGATGCCGATTCTTTTGATGTTGCAAAGACTGCTCCCGTGGTTGAAACCAGAGTTGCTGCAGAACCAACGGTAAGTGCTCCAAAAGTGGAAGCTGTAAAGGTTGTGGAGCCGCCAAAAGTTGAGCCTGTGATGCCGAAAGAAGAAATCATTGAGCCCATACAGCACACAACTCCACCACCACCACCGGTTGAGATTCCAAAAATAGAGGTCAAGGCCCAGCCTGAACCGTCAGTAGTAACACCGGCAGAAGCTGTGGTAAGTCACAAAATTACATACAGCGAAGAACTGGAAGCCATCTTCAAAATGGATGAAATTACCGATTTGTCCGCTAAATTGAGCATGAGTAAAATCGATGATATTTCAAAAGCCATAGGCATCAACGAGAGAATATTTACCATCAATGAATTGTTTGGTGGCAATGGTCAACTTTTCACGACCATCATCGACAACCTCAATGCCTGTCATAGCTTTGAGCAGGCCAAGGTACTGCTTATCAAAGAAGTAGCCATTCCGCAACAGTGGGAAAAAGAAGATAAGGTGAGGAAGGCGCAGCAGTTTGTAAAACACGTAAGGCGCAAATTCAACTAATTCATTGCGACAGGATTTTCGTTATATTTTATCCAAGCTAAGGTTTTCTGGCCTGATAGCAGGCGTGATGACCCTTACCATGGTGCTGCAGCAGTATTATCATCTATCGCTAGCATACTATGGCATTTATCCCCGTGAAACCGAAGGTTTATGGGGTATCCTGTTTGCCCCTTTTCTGCACGCCAACTGGCAACATTTTTTTTCCAATATTTTCCCCATCATCGCTTTGCTTTTCATGATGGAGGCTTTTTATCCGCGTGTATCGCGGCTGGCCAGTTTAGGTATTGCATTCCTCACGGGTGTCCTGGTTTGGCTTTTCGCCCGCAATTCCTACCACATCGGAGCATCAGGCCTGGTTTACGGACTGATATCTTTTTTATTCTGGTCCGGAATTTTCAGAGGAAACAGAAGGTCTATCATCCTGTCGCTGGTAGTGCTCACGGCTTACAGCAGTTATTTTGATGGTATGCAGCCCAGGCAAGGAATAAGTTGGGAGAGCCACCTGTTTGGCGCCCTGGCGGGTATGTTTTTTGCCTTTGTTTTGAAGACCGTAAAAGAAGCAGGTGAAGAGATAGCAGAGGTAGATTACGGGGTAGTTAAAACCCACTTTTTACCTCGTGATGCTTTTGAATATACGCGTGAACAGCGTGCTGCCATGCTGGCCGAAGCCTTGCGAAGAGAAGAAGAATTGCGACGGGCTGCCGAAGAAGGATTCAATACCTTATAGAAAAAATCAAAGCCCCTTCCTTAATCTGGCTACCGGTATATTCAGTTGTTCCCTGTATTTGGCCACAGTACGTCTGGCGATGTTGTAACCTTTTTCCTGCAGCATGTCTTTGAGCTTTTCATCAGAATGCGGTCTCTTTTTATTTTCCCTGCCTATGATGTCGCTCAATATGTTTTTGACCTCTACGGTTGATACTTCATTGCCGTCAGAAGTAGACATCGATTCTGAGAAGAAATCTTTTAGTCTTTTGGTACCAAACTCGGTTTGCACGAATTTGGAATTGGCAACCCTTGAGACTGTTGAGATGTCAAGACCTGTGATTTCAGCGATGTCTTTCAGGATCATCGGCTTCACCCTTCTCTCATCACCCGTAAGGAAGTAATCATACTGAAATTGCATAATGGCATACATGGTTCGGTACAAGGTATCCTGACGCTGTTTGATGGCGTCTATAAACCATTTGGCTGAATCTATCTTTTGTTTGATAAAGAGAATTGCCTCCTTGTCTTTGCGGGTGGATTTTTTACCCCTAAGGTTATCTCTGTACCCGCGGAGCATTTCTGCGTATTGCTCATTGATGCGTAAATCGGGTGAATTTTTGTTGTTGAGGCTGAGCTCCAATTCGCCATCCCGGTTGTGGATGATAAAATCCGGGAGGATGTAGTGGTTTGTATTTTTGGCACTTTCTTCTACGGTGCTGGCTGGTTTTGGATTGAGCTTGAGGATTTCATCGATGGCCTCTTTGAGCTCGGAATCCGAAATATTGTAAGTTCTTTTTAATTTTTGGTAGTGCTTTTTGGTAAACTCTTCGAAGTAGTCGACCAGAATCTTCATGGCCAATGTTCTTGCCCTCGAATGATCGTTTGTCTTGTCCATCTTGTCTTGAAGCTGGAGGATGAGGCACTCTCTCAGATCCCTGGCACCCACACCGGGCGGATCGAATCGCTGGACGAGACCCAGGATTCTGAACACATCGTCTTTGCTCACTTCCAAACCCTGGCTAAACATAATGTCATCAATGATGGCATTGGGTTCACGTCTCAGATAACCATCTTCATCGATGGATCCAATGATCTGCTTGGCTATGACTTCGTCGGTTTCAGAGTCCAGACCCATCATACCCAATTGCCTGTTGAGCATATCGTGAAAAGTGTTTTCTACGGCTACCGGAATGGTTCTGTCATTGTCTTCCCCATAATCTTCACCCCTGGTTTTATAGCTATCGCCTTCGTCTTCGAGGTACTGATTGAGGTAATCATCCAGTTCGTAATCGGCTGTATCTTCTGTTTCCTGTTTTTCTTCCCCATCGTAGTCGTTGTCATTATCCAGGTCGAAGACATCGTTGTAGTCATCGTCCCCTTCTTCCAGGGCGGGATTGGATTCCAGTTCCTCTTTGATCCTTTCTTCAAGGGTAGCGGTCGGAATCTGCAATAACTTCATGAGTTGAATCTGCTGAGGAGACAACTTTTGAAGCATTTTCTGACTTAAGCTCTGTTTTAGCATGATGATTTACTACGCATTATTAACAAAAAACGGATGCCACTGGTTTCATGAACGCAGTGGGATACAGCTGCAAATATAAATTCTTTATTTTATATTACAATTATTTGTAAATTTTAATTTATTGAATTTCATCATTTAATCCATTACTACAAATTGTAATATATTTACATTTTTTATATATTTTAATTCCTCCTACATTAGCGCTTCACAACCAAAAGAAGCCATGAGCAACACTGCCAAGGTCAATGCCTTAAGAGAAGTAATGAAAGCCAGAAAGGTAGACGCCGTTATTGTACCGAGTGCTGATCCCCATCAAAGTGAGTATCCGGCAGCCTGCTGGAAAGATCGGGAATGGATCAGTGGCTTTACCGGATCGGCCGGAAATGTGGTAGTTACCCTGCAAGATGCCGGCTTGTGGACAGATTCACGTTATTTCTTACAGGCAGAAGAAGAGTTATCAGGAGGTTCCATCCGGCTCTTCAAATTGAAAAACCAGTTTGCTCCTGAGCATGTTGAATGGCTTTGTTCACAGCTTGCCCCCGGCTCTGTAGTTTGTATCGATGGCGAAGACATTTCCAAAAGTCAATTTGACTATTACGAACAGTTGCTGGCAAAATCAGACATAAGTTTAAAGGCCGATGACCTGCTAACAGAAATTTGGACAGACAGACCCTATCTGCCCGGAGGCCCAGTTTCATTGCATAAAGACCCATATCCCGGAAAGACCAGGGCTGAAAAATTGCTGGAAATAAGGAAGGCCATGGCAGACAAATCAGCCGATTTATTGTTGCTCACTGCCCTCGACGACATAGCCTGGACGTTCAACATCAGAGGAAAGGATGTGGATTTCAACCCCGTGGTAGTTGCTTATGCATTGATTGGAAAAGAAAGTGCGAGCCTTTATGTGGATGCATCCAAAATCGATGAGACTATAGCCTCAGCTTTGGCAATGGATAATATTACTCTGAAACCTTATGGAGATTTGGTGGGTGATCTGAACCAGATGAGCGAAAAAACACACCTTATGGCTGAAGTTGCCACCCTCAATACAACTTTGTATAAGGCAATAAATGGCATCATTGTACCGGCAGATTCACCGGCGAGGATTGCCAAAGGAATAAAGACACCCAGCGAAATTGAACACATTCGGACTACTATGATCCGGGATGGCGTAGCGTTGGTAAAAGCATTTAAATGGCTGGATGACAATCTGGATATAGAGATCATTACAGAAGCCGGTTTTGGAGCAAAAATTGCGGCATTTCGTTCAGAGCAACCCGGTTATCAGGGAGAGAGCTTTACAGCTATTGTAGGTTACAAAGGCAACGGAGCCATCGTCCATTATCACCCTGATGAGCAAAACAGTGCTACCCTTAAAAGAGAGGGCATTCTGTTGGTGGATTGTGGCGGACAGTATGAAGGTGGTACCACTGATATTACCAGAACCATTGCCCTATCCAAACCTGATAGAGTTCAACAAAAACATTATACTCTTGTACTCAAGGGCCACATTGCACTGGCAAGGGCCATTTTCCCCGAAGGAACTTGTGGTGCCCAGCTCGATGTTTTGGCAAGGCAAAATATGTGGCAACATGGTCTCAATTACCTTCATGGCACAGGGCATGGCATAGGTTATTATTTAAATGTACATGAAGGACCCCACGGCATTGCAGGAGCCGGTACAGACAGAGGTAGAACACCTCTTGCCATAGGCATGGTGATTTCCAACGAGCCGGGATATTATCTGGAAAACCAATACGGCATTCGCATAGAAAATGTGATTGTGGTAAGTCCTTCGAAAATGGATGGCTTCCTTGATTTCGAAACCGTAAGTTTGCTGCCTTTTGATAAAGAACTCATTGATGAAACCCTCTTAGATGCCGGCGAAAAAGCCTGGATTAACCGATACCACACAGAGGTTTACGACAAGTTGAGTGTACATTTGGATGAATCGCACAGCAACTGGTTGAGAGCAAGGTGTCATCTATTCGGATAAAAACTTACTTTTTTGTGAGGTGACGAAGATCACCTGCTGAATTTCAGACAATCATATCCTAAATTGTTTTATCCTTTTAGATTTGAACCGAAAATCAACATTATGTTTTCAAAATCATGTGAATATGGGATAAGGGCGGTGCTCTTCATCGCCCGGGAAACCCTCGAAGACAGGCGGACGAATCTGGGTGCCATTGCGCGCGCCATAGACTCCCCTGAGGCCTTTACGGCGAAAATTCTACAAGCATTGGTGCATAAAAAGATCATCAAATCCACAAAAGGACCTGCCGGAGGATTTGAAATGGATCGTCACAGCTTGCGGGAAATGAAACTATCCAACATCATAGATGCCATAGATGGAGACGTTTTATTTACTAAATGTGGCATGGGATTGAGAGACTGTGATTCAGAACGTCCTTGCCCGCTTCACCAAAACTTTGTGGTAGTGAGAAATGCCTTGAAGCAAATGATGGAACAGACAGCAGTTGCCAGTCTGGCTGAAGATGTTGGTTGTGGCCTGACTTATCTCAAATAAGGGGAATGAAAAAAGACATAGAAACACTGGAGGATATCCAACAGATGGTAAACAACTTTTATGAAGTTGTTAGAAAAGATGAGCTAATAGGCCCCATCTTCAACAACATCATTCAAGACAGGTGGCCACAACACCTTGAAAAGATGTATCGTTTCTGGCAGACCGTATTGCTGGATGAGCGCACTTATCAGGGTACTCCTTTTGCACCCCATGCTGTGATGCCTCTGGAATTGGCTCATTTCGAAAGGTGGCTGGAACTATTTAAAGCCAACCTGGCGGAGCATTATGAAGGCAGTAAGGCCAGCGAAGCCCTTTGGAGGGCAGAAAAAATGGCAGAGATGTTTCAGATTAAGCTTGAGCACTTTCGCAAAAACAAGGGAAATGCAATTATTTAATTTAAAAGATACAAACATGGACATTCATTCCAACAGCATCATAGGAGAAGTAGTGGCCTATGATTTTCACACTGCGTCTGTCTTTTCAAAACACAAAATTGACTTTTGTTGTAATGGAAAAAGAAGTTTATTAGAGGCTTGTAACCAAGAACAAGATGTAACAAGTCAATTGGTAGCCGAGTTGAACGAAAGTTTGCAAAAAAACGAAGGCAAGGCATCCGACTTCAATACCTGGCCTCTGGATTTGCTCATTGACTACATCGAAAAAATCCATCACCGCTATGTAAGAAACAAAATAAAAGAAATAACGCCTTACCTCGACAAAGTAGTCAGGGTGCACGGCGTTAATCACCCCGAGCTGCATCAGATCAAAGCGTTGTTTACAGAAAGTGCAGAAGACCTGACCCAGCATTTATACAAAGAAGAAATCATACTTTTTCCTTACATCAGGCACATGTGTGCGGGTGAGATGGCGTCAGCGCACAGTTCATTTGGCAGCGTGGGCAACCCCATTCACATGATGGAAAACGAGCATGATACCGAAGGCAACAGGTTCCGCACGATCAGGGCTTTGTCCAATGATTATGCGCCTCCGGCTGATGCCTGCACTACATACCGTGTCTGCTTTTCTATGCTGGAAGAATTTGAAAAAGACCTTCACAAACACATCCATCTGGAAAACAACATATTGTTTCCGGCAGCAATGCGAATGGAAAAAGAAATGGCCCCATAAACATCCAATACCTACACTTGTGCTTTGGTGTAAGTGTTTAGAGGGGCAGTCGCATTTGGCCGGTTTGCCCCTCTTTTGTTTCCGGAGCGTTGGAAATGGTCAATCCAAGCAAACGGATGTCTTTCATCAAATCTGCATTGTCATTGACCAGCTGGTGGGCAATCTCTCTGATTTCATTTTCTGTTTCCAAAGCATAAATTCGGGAAACGGAGCGTGTGCGGGTAACAAAATGCCGATCTCGAAATTTGAGGGTAAGCGTTTTGCCGAAATACTGACTTTTCTTGAGCCCCACATACAATTTATCCACAATGCCATCAATATAATCGTGAATATCATTTAACCGGGTAAGATTTTCATCAAGGGTTCTTTCCACGGCATAAGATTTTCGGGGTCGGTCCGGTTCCACAGTTCTGTGATCAACTCCCCTGACGATGTCATAATAATAGTGCCCCGCCTTGCCAAAAAGACTCACCAGATCGGCCTTCGACCATTTCAACAGGTCGCTGCCCTTATGGATGCCCAGTCCCTGCATTTTAGAAGCTGTCACTTTTCCCACACCATAAAACTTTTCTATGGCCAGATTTTCTATGAAGGCAGCCGCCTGGTAGGGTTTGATGACTGTGAGTCCGTTGGGTTTTTGCACACCGGAGGCCATCTTGGCTAAAAACTTGTTGTAACTCACTCCCGCCGATGCCGTCAGCTGGGTCACTTCAATAATTTTTTGCCGTATCTCTTTGGCAATGTCGGTGGCGATGGTCATGTTTTTTTTATTGATAGTGACATCGAGGTAAGCTTCGTCCAGGGCCATCGGTTCTACCAGATCGGTGTACTCAAAAAAGATAGATCTGATTTGTTGTGAAACTTCCCGGTACACCTCAAAGCGAGGCTTCACAAAGATGAGTTCGGGGCACAGTTTGATGGCCTGCCAACCGGGCATGGCACTCTTTACGCCAAATTTGCGCGCCTCATAACTGGCGGTAGTTGTAACCCCTCTTTTCTCGCCTCCACCCACAGCAATGGGCTTTCCCCGCAACTCAGGGAAGTCCCTTTGTTCGACCGACGCATAAAAAGCGTCCATGTCGATGTGGATGATTTTTCTGGTAAATTCTGACATTAAACGAAAGTCACTACATAATGCATAAATCAACATTGCCCTTCAAAAATAGCACTGGTCTTCGTAAAACTCAAGGAAGTATCATTAGTGGGTGACCGTTGGAAGAAAAAAATTCCTTTACTTATTTGAAATCAGATAAATATGAAACATAATTTTCGGATGTAATCACCTCCAGCACAGCCTCCGGATATGCCCGTGTAAACGTTTTGGAAAATTTGGCTTTAGGGGCCGGATTCCATTTAAAATCGAATGCGTGAATGGCACCTGAGCTTAGCTCATTCATTTGAAAATAAAAAAGACTGGAAATCATTCCAAATAAAATACCTCCTTTAAGGATTATATTCCTAAACAATTATGTTTTTGAGGAATACATTCCGAAAATATTACCTTTTTTACGGATTCTATTCCAAAAATGTGGTGTTTTTAGAATATTGCTTTGCAGATCAACTGATTAGATGGTTTAAAAAATTCGCACGACTTGAAATGTATTATTAATTGGGCCATTATTTTTCTCCGACTAACACATAATCAAAATTGTTTTTGCCGTATTTACCCCCGTTTTTGTTTTGGGCGGAAAATATTCCGGGTTTGGGCGGAAAATATTCCGGGTTTGGGCGGAAAATATTCCGCCCCTACATGCGTGTGTAATCGAAATTGATTTTACCGTATTCGTTGCCGTTTTTACCTTCGATGCTGGCATAAAGGTTATCACCAATGCGACGATACTGGATGCGCTGGGGAAAATCGTGGGCAGGGTTCTCCGCAATGAATTCTGTTCCTGAAATAAAAATCACTTTAAAATCCACTTCCTGATTATCATTTTGTCCCAAGGCAGTGGGCTGGTAATGCCAGCCATCGGCTTTCAGTTGCAGCCTGATTGTTTCCTGGGGTGTAATGCTGCCATCCGGTGCCACCATCTTGCTCTCCCCCACAAACAACGAATCACTGGCTTTGGCCCAGCTTTCCATTAGGGTCTTGTTGTTTTTAAGGGTCAGCTTCCATTCACCCACCAGCCAGTCGGGTGATTTTTTAGACTGGGCCTGAATAGCCATAGAAACCATAAAACAGCAGCAAAACAAAAAGGAAAGGAATTTTGTCATGGTTACCTTGTTTGGTAACAAATATACAAGATGCTATGCAAAGCATAGCATCTTGTATATTTGTAAGGGCGGAAGATGTTCCGCCCCTATGTCCCTGCCAAATGGGCAATGGGGACGTGGAATGGGGAACAATGGTCGGAAAATTTTCCGACCCTACAATCGTGCCAATCCTTGTTCCAAGGTGGGCGGAAAATATTCCGCCCCTACATTCATGCCAAACCTTGTTCCAACGCGGCTTGCGCGGCTGCCAAACGTGCAATCGGAACCCTAAATGGGGAACAACTGACGTAATTCATGCCGATTTTCTGGCAGAAATGTATGCTTGCAGGGTCACCTCCATGCTCTCCACAGATACCCACTTTTAATTTGGGTTTGGTGGCTCGGCCTCTTTCTGTACCCAGCTTGATCAACTCGCCTACTCCGTCCTGATCGATGGTCTGGAATGGATCGTCTTTGAGAATCTTTTGATCCAGGTAGTTGGGCAGGAAGCCACCGATGTCATCCCTACTGAAACCAAAACTCATTTGGGTTAGGTCGTTGGTACCGAAGCTAAAGAAGTCTGCTACGTTGGCCATGTGGTTGGCTTTTAAGGCAGCCCTTGGAATTTCGATCATGGTACCGTACAGGTAAGGAATTTTTCTCACCTTCATTTTGGTGCACACTTCCGCATAAATTCTTTCCACGATGGCTTTCTGGTGTTCCAATTCGTTGGCACTGCAGGTAACCGGAATCATGATTTCGGGCATGGCCTTTTTACCGGCTTTGATCAGTTCAGCTGTAGCTTCGAGGATAGCCCTCACCTGCATCTCTGTGATTTCAGGGTAGCTGATACCTAACCTCACACCGCGGTGTCCCAACATAGGGTTGTTTTCGTGCAAAGCTAGTACCCTCCGTTTGAGGATGCTCATACTGATGCCCAATTCTTTGCTCAGCTGGTGCAGTTTTTCTGAATCGTGCGGCACAAATTCGTGGAGTGGTGGATCGAGCAACCTGAAGGTTACCGGGTGACCACTCATCACACTCAATGTATCCTTGATGTCTTTTTTGACGAAGGTGAACAATTCTTTCAAAGCCGATCTTCTTTCAGATTCGGTCTTACTCATGATCATCTTGCGCAACAAAAACAATGGCCTGTCGCTGCCTTCTCCATAAAACATGTGTTCTGTTCTGAAGAGGCCGATGCCTTCTGCGCCGAAGGCCAGCGCCTGGGCTGCATCCTTGGGCGTATCGGCATTGGTACGCACACCCAGAACCTTGGTTTTGTCAACGAGCTTCATGAGGTCTTTGTACGACTTGTTGCTGTTGAGGTCGGTGGCGATCAGGGGCAGCGCTCCTTCGTATACAAGGCCTTTTGTGCCATTGAGTGTGATCCATTCACCTTCGTGAATAAACCTTCCATCTTTGGTTTTAAAAGATTTGGATTCGTGATGGATTTCAATCTCACCGCAGCCCACAATACAGCATTTACCCCAGCCACGGGCTACCAATGCAGCGTGGGACGTCATACCTCCCTTGGTGGTAAGGATGGCTTGAGATTTGTGCATACCATCTACATCTTCCGGAGAAGTATCTTCCCTAACCAGGATTACTTTTTCACCTTTGAGTGCCCAGGCAACTGCATCATCAGATGAAAATACAGCCCTGCCGATGGCACCACCCGGTCCGGCGGGCAATCCCTTGGCCATTGGCCTGGATGCTGCCTCCGCTTCGGGGTCAATCATCGGCAATAAAAGCTCAACCAGTTGATTGGGAGAAACCCGCATAATAGCCGTTTTGGCATCGATGAGTTTGGAGGCGTACATTTCTGTGGCCATCCTCACGGCAGCCACACCATTGCGTTTACCCACCCTGCATTGAAGCATAAAGAGTTTGCCTTTTTCAACGGTAAATTCGAGGTCCTGCATGTCTTTGTAGTGGGCTTCCAGTCGCTTTTGGTAGGTGTCGAGTTCTTTGTAGAGTTTGGGCATAACTTCCTGCATAGAAGGCAGGTGTTTGCTCTGGTCATTGGTAGAATAAGCATTGATAGGAGCCGGTGTGCGGATACCTGCCACAACGTCTTCGCCCTGGGCATTGACCAAAAATTCACCATAGAATTTATTTTCACCATTGCCCGGATTTCGGGTAAAGGCCACCCCTGTTGCGCTGTCGTCGCCCATATTACCGAAAACCATTGCTTGTACGTTGACAGCGGTTCCCCACTCGTCGGGTATTCTTTCTATCTTTCTGTATTCAACGGCTCGTTTGCCATTCCAGCTAGAGAATACGGCACCAATGCTACCCCACATTTGTTCCATGGGATCTTCAGGGAAGGCCTTGCCCAAAGTTTTTTTAATGGTGGTTTTAAAATCAGCTACCAGTTTTTTGAGGTCGGCTGCCGGGATTTGGTCATCACTGGCATAGCCTTTGGAAGTGCGAAGTTGTTCGAGTTTTTCATCGAGAAGTTTTCGGATGCCTTTTCCGTTTTTGGGTTCAATGCCGGCTGCTTTTTCCATCACCACATCGGCATACATCATGATGAGTCGGCGATAGGCATCGTAGGCAAATCGTTCATTGCCTCCTGATGCATCGATCAGACCCTGGATGTTGTTTTCATTGAGGCCTACGTTGAGCACGGTTTCCATCATGCCCGGCATGGATTTGCGGGCACCACTGCGGATGGATACCAGCAATGGATTTTTGGTAGCCCCATACTTTCTACCCATGATGCGCTCCATCTTGCCGATGGCTGCCTTTACCTCTGCATCGAGGGTTACAGGGTATTTGTGTTTGTTTTGGTAGTAATAGGTACAAACCTCGGTGGTGACCGTAAAGCCCGGCGGAACGGGCAATTTGAGGTTGGGGTGCCCAGCCATTTCAGCCAGGTTGGCGCCTTTGCCCCCTAATAAATTTTTCATGGATTCATTGCCATCCGCCTTTCCTCCTCCAAAAAAGTAAACATACTTCGGTGGTTTTTTGGACTTAATTATTTTGCTCATACGCTTAATTTATAAGCTACATAATTACAGCCATTTGTATGTTGCAACAAATCCCAGTATCATAAAAGGGCATGATCTTAATCAATGGAGTACGGAATGATTGCCAAAAGAAGCCGATTACCAGGCATGGATCAATTGAACCAAACTGCATAACGTTGTCTTCGCAATTCGAGGGCCAGGGCCTTTTCTGCTTCTTGTGCTTCTGCTCTTGTGGCATATTTTGGCAGGTGTTCATATAAGCTGGGCCTGAGGTACACCCCGTACTTTTTTACGATGTCTGCCGAAAGATCGTGGCCCTTTTTACTAAGGGTACCATTGATGTGTTCGTCGAACCGTTGGTAGGGAGTCTTGCTGGTCATGCCCACGTACAGACATTCCAGTACACCATTGAACTGAGGATTGGCTTCACGAAACTTACGGTTTTCGGTGAAGACTTTTTTGCGGAGTTCTATGACGTAGAGGGTGTACATGGGGTGAGGTTCAATTATTCAATTTTCAATTTATCAATTTTCAATGGGCAATTTTCAATTGACAATTTTCAATGGGCATTTGACAATTTTCAATTTATCAATTTTCAATGGGTAGTTATTTTTGACACCTTTGTTAGTTTCTGGAGGGTGACTTGAAAATTGTGGGCTTGAGGCAATTCAATTTATATACTAAATTAATCTACTTCAAACCTATTAAATTAAAAATCACAACGGAGGTATTTTGTCCACCAGTCGTTTTCAATTTGCTATAGCCCTCCGACGGAAAAAAGATATCCGTCATCACTACCCTGCCCCCGTTGATAAACAACTCTATGGAAGTGGCATCGAGGTAGACTTCAAAATTTTGATCTGTATTTTGGGTCATCACGGGGCCATAGTGCTTTGCTGCAAAGCCGGTGAAAAAATTGTTTACACCAGCTTTGGTGCGATCGATGAACCAACGGTTTGTTTTGGCTTCATAACCAAATGTAAGTTGTTCGCCTTTTGAGTTGGATAATATGTATTTGACATCACCACTTGTTGCTTTGAGTGTGCCTGCCATTTTGCATTGGCCTAAGGCTTTGTTTTCTACTAACAAGTTCTTGTCATCTTTTATTTCCAGCTTGCTATTTTTCAGGGTCATCAATTCAGCAGCAGGCTTTGATACCAGGGTATAATCATCTCCCTCCTTCACCAATGACAATTCCCTGGGCAGTGTCATGGTGCTGCGCCAGCGGGTGGTAGGTACATTCTGGGCGTAGAGCCAATTGCTCATCCAGCCCAGAGCGAGTGTACGCTCGCCGGATGTGTTGCCCCAGGTGACCATGGCATAATTGTCAGTACCGTAATCGACCCACCGCTGTTTTTTGACATCTCCTTTAAAAGTTTTACCATCAAAGTCGCCTACAAAATAAGAGGTGCCGTTACCGCCATTGGGTGCTCTTTTCTGGATACTGGTGATGAGCACCCACTTATATTCTTCGCTACCCTCCACCTTAAGTTTTACCAAATCCGGACATTCCCACAAGCGGTCATCGCCGGGGATGCCAAACTCACCCGTGGGTGTCCAATTTTTCAAATCCGGAGAAGTATAAAACTTCGCCCGATCATACGCTGCCAAAACCATTACCCAGTATTTGCCCGGTGCATACCACGAAACCTTGGGATCTCTAAAATCTCGGATACCCGGATTTTTTACCACCGGATTGCCATCGTATTTTGTAAAAGTCTTGCCTCCATCGTTGCTAAAGGCAATAGATTGGTATTGAAAAACATTACTGCCCGCCTTCTCCATCTTATCATTGTGGTGGGTAAACATAGCCACCATGGCATTCTTGCCAAAGCCCGCGGTATTACCGGTATCTATCACTGCTGATCCTGAAAAAATGTAACCCAGTGAATCCGGATACAAGGCGATGGGCTGGTGGTCCCATTTCACCAAATCTGCACTCGTTGCGTGTCCCCAGTGCATAGGCCCCCATACGTTTGAAGCGGGATAAAATTGATAAAACAGGTGGTAGATGCCATCCGCGTACACAAGGCCATTGGGGTCGTTCATCCACATAGAATCTGGAGTAAAATGATAGGCCGGTCTCCATTTTTCGACCATGTTTTCCATTTGTGGCTTCTTCTGGTTGCAGGATAAAAAGATACATACAATCGAAAACAGAAACATCTTTAGAATGGAGGATAAAACATTAGCCATTTTTTATTACTTGAATTGTTTGTAAAAATAGACTTTTCGGGCGACATCTCTTATTGGGGAATCCGAGAACACGGTGACGGGAGACACGGTGACGAGAGACGCGGTGACGCAGGAAACCACGTCGCATTCGCTTGTCGCAGGTCGCCTGTCGCGTCTCGCCCGTCGCGTCTCACGTCTCAGATATCGCGTCTCGGATAAGGTGAGTAAAAAATGGCCCTGAAACACAGGAATTTACTACCTTTGTCGCCCAATAAAATTTGGTAGGATGATCTCAGTTGACGGCTTGACCGTAGAATTTAGCGGAAAAACTCTTTTTAACAACATTTCTTTTGTTATTAATCCCAATGACAAGATCGCGCTGATGGGTAAAAACGGAGCGGGTAAGTCGACGATGATGAAGATAATAGCGGGCGTCAACAAACCGACCCGTGGGCATGTGAGGGCACCCAAAGATGCAGTAATTGCCTATTTGCCCCAGCATTTGTTGACAGAGGACAACAGTACTGTTTTTGAGGAAACCAGTAAGGCATTTGGTCATGTTTTTGCCATGAGGGATGAAATGGACAGGCTCAACCATGAGATGGCTACACGCACCGATTACGATTCGGATGAATATATGAAGTTGATTGAACAGGTATCAGAATTGGGAGAGAAATACTATGCATTAGAGGATGTAAACTTTGATGCAGAAGTAGAAAAAACATTGCTGGGACTGGGTTTTGAACGCGAAGATTTTACAAGGCCCACCAGTGAGTTTAGCGGTGGCTGGAGGATGCGTATTGAATTGGCCAAAATCCTGCTGAAAGATCCCGACCTCATTCTGCTCGATGAGCCTACCAATCACATCGACATTGAATCGGTGGTATGGCTGGAAGATTTTTTGATCAATAAGGCCAAAGCGGTGATGGTGATATCACACGACAAGGCATTTATCGACAACATCACAACGCGTACGGTGGAACTGACCATGGGTAAG
>WBZP01002648.1_pt1 | contig 20266 bp, 35 predicted proteins | sample 5204301 | NCBI WGS metagenome assembly WBZP01 (sample SAMN12412401, study PRJNA552823) | activated sludge metagenome | isolation source: activated sludge from nitrification reactor of wastewater treatment plant... | place: USA: Pennsylvania | collected 2017
TGCCTACACAGCGGCGACGTCTGGCCCGAAGGACCAAGTTGGGACCGAGGTAAACCGTGGTCGAAGAACTGGACCGCCGAGCTGGTCGCCGAGGAAACACGCCGGCTCGCACGCAACATCGCCGCCGGTCACGTCGAGCCGACGCAGCTCGATTGGCTCGCCCAGGCGGCCGCCGAACTGTCCGGTGCCGCTGCGCATGTCGCTGACGACGAGTGGCCGGTGGGTGAGGTGCAGGGCACGCTGCTCGCCCTCCAGTGGGACCACCTGACGACCGGACCCCAGTGGCCCGTCGTGCTGCACTGCGAACGCTGCGGCCGGCCGTTCGAGACCGATGTCATCCGCGCGCTGTGCGGGGCATGCCAGAGAGCACAGGAGGCGGCGTGAAGTACGACGAGTTCCTGGCGGCCAAGGCGCAGTTGGCGAACGCGGGCGGGTTTGAGCCGGAAGGCTTGCCCGAGCACCTGTTTGACTTCCAACGCGCGCTCGTGGAGTGGGCGGTGCGTCAGGGCCGGGGTGCGATCTTCGCGGATTGCGGCATGGGCAAGACGCCGATGGCGTTGGCGTGGGCCGACCAGGTGTTCCGCCACACGGGTAAGCCGGTGCTGTTCTTGACGCCGCTGGCGGTGGGCCGTCAGGTCATCGGGGAGGCGGAGAAGTTCGGCTACCGCGATGTGGCGTTGTCGCGCGACGGGCGACCGTGGGGTGCGATCACGGTCACGAACTATGAGCAGCTCGCCAAGTTCGACCATGCGGACTTCGGTGGGGTGGTGTGCGACGAGTCGTCCATCCTGAAATCGTTCGACGGGGCCACGAAGGCAGCGGTGACGGAGTTCATGCGGCAGGTTCAGTACCGACTACTGGACACCGCGACGGCCGCACCGAACGACTACACCGAGTTGGGCACTAGCTCCGAAGCGTTGGGCGGGCTCGGACATATGGACATGCTGTCACGGTTCTTCATCGCCAAGGACCAGAAACAGTCCTCGCGCGGCGGGCGGGTGATGCGCTGGGAGCTGTCGGACCGTGTCGGCATGGACCGGCCTGGGTCGTGGCGGTTGAAAGGCCATGCGGAGGAACCGTTCTGGCGGTGGGTGGCTTCATGGGCGCGGGCGATCCGCAAGCCATCAGATTTTGGGTTCGATGACCGCCAGTTCGTGCTACCGGAACTGATCGAGCGGACGCAGGTGGTCGAACCGTCGCGGGTCGCTGACGGCTGCCTGTTTGATGTGCCGGCGTTCGGCCTGTCCGAGGAACGTGAGGAGATCCGCCGCACCATGACGGAGCGGTGCGAAGCCGCGGCCGCCGCGCTCGGGGGCGCGGAGACAGGTGTCGCGTGGTGTCACCTCAACGACGAATCGACGCTCCTCACCAAGCTGATTCCCGGCGCGGTGGAGCTGACCGGCTCTGATTCGCCATATGAAAAGGAGGAGAAGCTGACCGCGTTCTCCCGCGGTGAGATCCGGTTCCTTGTGACGAAACCGAAAATCGGTGCGTGGGGCCTGAATTGGCAACACGCTCACCGGATGACCTATTTTCCGTCGCACTCCTATGAGCAGTATTACCAGGCGGTTCGTCGGATGTGGCGGTTCGGGCAACAGCATCCCGTCGAGGTGGACATCATCACCACCCCCGGCGGTAAGCGGGTGTTGCGGAACCTGCAACGCAAAGCCGACCAGGCGGACGAGATGTTCAGTTCCCTTGTGGCACATATGAACGACGCGCTCGCCGCGACGACCGTCCGCTATGACCGAGAGATGGAGCTACCCGTATGGGCTTCCTAGATCAGCAGGTGACCGACCGGTGGGCCATCTACAACGGCGATGCGATGGAGATGATGCAGGCCCTGCCCGACTCCTCGATCCATGCGGCGATCTATTCACCTCCCTTCGGTGGGCTGTACCACTACAGCTCTGATGACCGGGACCTGTCGAACGCCCGCGACTACAACGAGTTCTTCGACCAGTACGACTATTTCGTGCGGGAGTTGTGGCGGCTGCTGATCCCGGGCCGCGTCATCGCGGTACACGCCTCACTAGTCCCTTCCGGCAATACGGGCGTGGATTCGTTCACCGACTTCCCTGGCGACGTGATCCGCGCCCACCAGCACCGCAAGTGGGAGTTCATCGGCCGTCACGTGATCTGGAAAGAACCCCTGTGGGTGCGCAACCGGACGATGGCGAAGAACCTCGCGCATCGCCAGGTCTGCGAGGACGCCGGGAAGGTCAATTTCGCCCTGCCTGATGAGCTGCTGATCTTCCGCCGCAAGGGCGAACACAACCATCCGATCCAGCACCCCAACGGACTCACGGGTGACTACGCGGGAGAGGAGCAGGTTCCCTACGACCTGCACAAGGTCCGTGGCATGTCGGGTGATCAGAAGTTGAACACCTATTCGCATTGGATCTGGCGGCGCTACGCGTCCTCGATCTGGGATGACATACGCATGACCCGCGTGCTGCCGTTCCAGCCCGACCCTGACGACGATGACGCCGAGAAGCATGTCCACCCTTTGCAATTGGATGTGATCGAACGGTTCATCGACCTGCGGACCATGCCGGGTGAGCGTGTCCTGACTCCGTTCATGGGTGTCGGCTCGGAGGTGTTCACCGCGGTGCAGATGGGCCGCTACGGCATCGGAGCCGAACTGAAACCGTCGTACTACCAACAGGCGGTCAGGAACCTGGCGGTGGTGGACGCCGAGAAGCCCGCCGAGGCCGAGTCGCTGTTCGAGCTGGGGGTGTCGCCATAGTGGCCGAGAAGCGTAGGCCCGGCTTCAACATCCCGTTGAACTTCTACGACGGCCCCGAGGTTGACTCGATTCCGAAGCGGATTCGTGCCGCCGCGGTGGGCGTCTGGTCGCTCGCTGGCAACTACGCAGCAACGCAATTGACCGACGGATACGTGCCCGCCGGGATCTTGAAATCGTTCGGTTGCACCGACGCGATCCGGGGTGCGCTGAAGGTCACGATCAACAAGAAGGGCGAGCTGTCGCCCCTGTGGATAGATGCGCGCAATGGCGGTATTCAGCTCACTAATTGGCCGAAACATCAGCGAACTAACGACGAAGTTACGGCCTACAAAGCCAGCGACGCTGAACGTAAGAGACTCGAACGTGAGTCGAAGCGCAACGCGACTACCACGCGAAACGGTGAAACGTCCGACCGGACAAGCGATGGACAACGGACGGACGTCCAGTCGGACTCTCGCGACCCTAAGACAGAGACAGAGACTAAGACAGAGAACAGTTACGTTTCCGAGTCGGCTACGGAACCGAACGGGCGCGATTCGATCGCCGCAACGCCCGGCGCCGAACTCGTCCGCGAGATCATCCCGCCGGGCCATCCCGCTGCCACGCTGACCTTGCTGCGAATCCGGTCGGGCGAACTGCTCAAGCAAAACCACTCCCGGGCCGATGTCGCTGCCGCCCTGGAGCTCTGGCTCACCAAGCCCAACCTCGGACCCAACGCGCTGCCGTCGCTGCTGTCCGAGGTCATCAAATCCCGAGCCGCGCCCGGCAACGGCCAGCCAACCAGCAAGATGCGCGCCCTGGCCGAACTCGCCAACGAGGTCCGCGCTGCCGAGCAAGCCCAAGCCACCCCCGGTCGAAAGGAACTCACGTGATCACCACCAGCGACGCGATGCAGGTCATGCTCGTCGTCCAGGCGTGCCACCGACGCACCGCGCCCCGTATGGACGACCGCGAGGCCACGATCGCCACCGCGGTCATCTGGGCCGAGCTGTTCAACGAATACCGCCTGGAACTCGACGATCTGACCAAGGCGGTCAAGCGCCGCGCACTGAGCCAGGCCGACGCACCCGAGCCGGCCGAGATCATCCACCACGCCCGCGAGATCCGGCGCGAACGCGATGCCAAGACTGGGCCGACCGCCGAGTACGAGGCGCTGTGCGAATCCAAGGGCGCTGACACCCAGGAGCTGGCCGCCAACCGCGATCGCCTCAACCGGATCGTTCACTCGATCGCGGAACGTCGGACGGTGCGCGATGCCTGACCGTTACGGCGAAGACCCCGCCATCGACCTGCCCGACGCCGAATGGTCCGCAGCCCAGCGCCGCAACGCGATCAACGCCTGCGACCGGTGTGATGACGACGGGCTGGCTGACGGGTTCCAGTGCGATCACCAGGACCACGCGGCAGAGACCGAGCACGGGCGCGCGCTCGTCCAGGCCGCGCTCGACGCCATCCGCCGGCGCAAGGCTGACCGAGCGCGAGGTGTCCAGTGACCGTCGACCCCGCCACCGTCCGCGCCGCGATGACGCCCGTGGTCCAGGCCGCTGTGCTCGATGCGTTCAAGCTCGGCGTGGGGCATGCGATTCGGGCCATCGACGCCGCACTGCAACCCGGCAACTCGCTGGCCATCCCGATCGAGGGCACGTACCAGGTGATGCAGCGCGAACTGTCCGAACTCCGCGCCTACGTGGCGACGATGACCTACGAGGATCTGCCGTGAACAGCAGCCGCATGGCCGTCCGCGCGGACTTCGGCGTTCGCATGACCGTCCAGCCAGATCCGCTCGGCCCGGTCAACAAGATCCTGACAATCTGGGCGCACGGCCAACGCGCTGGCACTGTGCTGCGGCCGGTTCGCGAGGATGCCGTCTGTCGGCTGGGGTACGACAGCGGCACACCGCGATTCACCGTCTGGGCATCCGATTGGGCCAAGCTCGCCGAGACGCCCTACCGCCCACCGTGCTGGTACATCGAGGTCGACGGGCGCCGCGTGCTCGAAGTGGCCGAGAGTCAGATCAAATCACCCGCGCCCCTGCGCCGGCCGATCCCCTGGCGCACGCGAGCCCAGTGGCGACTGCGCAAGTGGTTCTACGCCGCCGCGGATCGCGTCGTTGTGCCGCTGGGGTATCACCACGGGGATGACTGTGGGGACTACCGATGAGCCAGAGCCGTCATTCCGGTACCCCAGCGTCCACGCTCGCGGACGAACGGGCTGCGCACGACCATCGGGAAGGGCCGGGGGCTCAGCGGGGCGCACAGGGCGAAAACCCGCGCCTGGGCTGGGATGAGCCACCGGACGATGACACTCTCGACGAGTTCGTGGCCACCGACGTCAAATCGGTCCACTTTGAGGCGCTGGACGACTGCCGGTGGTACGCGAACATCGAACTCAACGACGGCCAGCTCTGGACGCTGAACTTCGGCTCGGTCAGTGGACGCGCTCACGGGTACGCCAACGCGGAGCTGATCGAGGAATCGCGCGAATGCCGAGCGAGACTCGGGACACAGACGCGCTACTGCCGCCGACCAAAGGGCCATGACGCCGACCTTGGCCATGATGACGGCTCGGTCTGGTGGCCCGCATGAGCACCATCATCGGCCTCGATATCAGCCTCACCCGCACCGGCATCGCACTCTGGCGTGACGGCCAGATGCGAACCGTCAGCACCGTCTCGCAGCCCATCGGCGCGCAGTCGTGGGACGAGCGCAACACCCGCATCGTCGGTCAGGCGGGCTCGATCATCCGGTGGCTGAGCGAGAACGCTTGCGGCCAATGGGGGCAGGTGACGCCGGACCTCGCCGTCATCGAGGCGCCGATCCTGCACGGGCCGCAGACGGGCTCGTTCTTCGATCGCTCGGGGCTCTGGCACGGCGTCTACAGCAAGCTCCGATCATCCGGCTGGCGCATCCCTGTGGCGGTGGTGAACGTCGCCACCCTCAAGGCCTGGGCGACGGGAAAAGGCAACGCGGACAAGGCGATGATGCTGCACGCCGCACGCCGCGAGTGGCCCGGTGTGCTGAACGACGACGAGGCGGATGCGGGATGGCTTGCGGCCATGGGGGCGGCGAAGTTGGGCCACGAGCCGGTGGAGATGACGGCGTGGCGGGTCAGTGGGCTGACAAAGGGAGATTGGCCCCTCGATGGATTGGAGACGCTGTGAGCGACGAGCTGGTTGAACGGCTGGCGGTGGTCATCTGTGAGAGCGACACCGTGCAGCCGATGGGCTGGGAGGACGTAACGGCGCATTGGCAGGACAACTACCGCACCCAGGCCCGCGCTGTCCTCGACGCACTCACCCGGCGGATCGAGACGGTGGCACAGCTCGACGCGCTGCCGGATCGGACGGTGGTCCGGTCGCGCGAAGAGGTGATGGGCGATCCGGTGGAGCGGGCAGCGGAAGCGTTGGAGCGTTTTCGGGTGGTCGACCTGACAAGCGCGTTCGCTCGCGGGAACGTCGCCAAAGCGGTGGTTGATGCCCTCGGACTCACCAAGGAGGCGAAGTGAGCCACATCAACCAGGCGAGCCCCGAACCCGGAATCCAGGTCGGCTCAGCACGGGTACACCTCAGTGGCGACGGCTGCAACCACCGGGATAGCAACGTCTGCCCCGCGTGTGCCGAACTGACCGACGACGAAGTAGCCGCGCTCCGTGAGTATTTCGAGCGGATCGGCTGATGTCTGATGTGTCGGCTGTCGAGGTCATCGCCGGGGTACTGCGGAAGCATGGCCGCACGCCGGAATCACATCCCATCGGTGGACATGCCCCCCTCTACCGCTGCGGTTGTGATCCGCTCGGGCAGCCGCCGAGGTGGTCCGGAACGGAACACGCACAGCACGTCGCCGAGGAGGTCGACAAGGCGCTCGGGGGACTCACGCGGGAACGTAAGCCGGTCAACCAGAAGAACCGCGCGAAGCCCTGCGGTAACTGCGGCCACCTCAAAGGCGTCCACGCTGAACCGTGCGTCATCTTGGTGCGCGACGGGCTGGGCGTACATGAATGCGGTTGCCCCGAGCACACGTACACGGAGCCAGTGACCGAGTGGGTTGGCCGCTGGATCGGTGGCTGGACACCCGAGGAGGCGTCGTGATGACGTTCACGGCGAAGTACTCCAGCCGGTGCCCCGCCTGTGGCGAACGCATCCACGAGGGTCAGCAGGTCCGCTACGAGGACGACTTCGTGGTGCATGACGACTGCCCCGACCTGATCGACGTGGACCAACCCCGACGCACGGAACGAAAGTGCCCCGACTGCTTCACAATTCACGCAGGAGAATGCCTATGAGCACCAACAGCCAGTGCGCCTCCTGCACCGCACCCGCCGCCCTGTTCCTGTGCGCCCGTTGCCAGACCGAGCTACGCGCCCAACTCCACGCACTCGCCCACGGCCCAAAGGTCAACGGCCACAGCACCGCTGGACTTCTCGACGCCTGCGAGGACGTGGTGCTGCGGCGAACGCGACTGTCGACCGGTGGGGGTCACCGCAAGAAGGGGGACGAGCAGCCGGCACCGTTTGCGCCGGATGAAGAACGCCTGGACAAGGACGGCCGGGTGATCCCCTCACGCCAGGAGAAGGCCGCTCGGCTGCTGACGTCGGCCCGGAATACGTTGAGTACCACCATCCGCGACCTGTGCGAGACCCGCGGCGTCGAGTGTCCCGAGATCCCCGACGTGGGTGACATGGCGCTGTGGCTCGCGGGCAACATCCACGCGATCGCGTGCGATGAGTCGGCGGGGAAGGTTCGCGCGGAGGTGGATTCGCTGGTTCGGAGCATCAAGACGGTGGTGGACAAGCCGGTAGCGATCCAGCGCCTCGGGTACTGCCCAACAGAGGTGAATGGTGCCCAGTGCCGCACGCTGTTGTCGGCCCGCGAGGATGCCATCGAGGTGTACTGCCCGAAGTGCCACACCACCCGCTCATGCGACCGGATGCGCGCCATCACGGCGGCCGAAGCGCGGCGCACGTACATCACGTGGGACCAGGTGCTCGAAGCGAACAAGGAGTTCGGCGCGCTCGAAGGCCGGGAGCGTCGCATCAACGAACGGACGTTGCAGAACTGGCGGGCAACGGGTGCGCTCAAACCGCGCGGGTATCTGCGCCCATCGGGCCGACGCGGTAACCATCGGCGCAGTGAAGAGGACGAGCCGCTGTACTCCTGGCCGGATGTCGAGGAGCTGCGGGCCAATCCCGTTGGCACTGCACGGCGGAAGGTGAGGGCCAGGAGATGACGATTGCCAGAACGCTTCCTCGGCATGTCCTTTGAGTCGCCACGTCCCGGGCCGGTCGAGGCCGACGCGGTCGGACATCTCCCAGCGCATCACTCGGCCGCCGCGGCTGGATTGCTTGCGGTCCTTGTTGATGAAGAACCGAGTGAGCATGTCCATGTATCCCAGTCCGCCGAGCGCCTCGGATGCGGTGCCCAGTTCGGTGTAGTCGTTCGGCGCCGCAGTGGCTGTTGCCAACAGCCGGTACTGAATCCGGCGCATGAACTCGGTCACCGCCGCCTTGGTAGCCCCGTCGAAGCTCTTGAGGATCGACGACTCATCGCAGACCACGCCACCGAACGCGCCCGGGTCGAACTTGTCGAGCTGTTCGTAGTTCGTCACGGTGATGGACGCGGTCACGGTGCCGTTGCGGGAGATCTCGGCGTCGTGCCCGAACTTCCCGGCCTCGGCGACGATCTGCTGCCCGACAGCCAATGGCGTCAGCAACAGCACCGGCTTGCCGGTGCGCAGGTGAACCTGCTCGGCCCACGCGAGACTCATCGGCGTCTTGCCTAGCCCGCAGTCGGCGAAGATTCCGCCGCGGCCCTGCCGTACCGCCCAGTCGACGATCTGCGCCTGGTAGTCGAACAGGTGCGACGGTAGTTCGCCTGGGATGAATCCGCCCATGTCGGGCAACTGCTCACGCGCGGCGAGGAACTCGAAATAGTTCACGCGCTCACCCCCGTTTGTGTATTGACACACGTATATACACGCGCTAGATTTATCGCATGACCACGACGATGAGCTCCATCGAAGAAATCCTTGAGCACTCCGACTACTCCGAGGTTGCCTACCGACGCATCGGGTTCGGCATGGAAACGTGGGACATCACCGGCCCCGACGAGGACGCGACCGTTCGCATCTGCGACAACGACGGGCAGATTGAGGTCTACCTGTTCACCAATGGGCGGGCGATGATCGAGTCGGGCCGGATGACGTTCCGCCACAACCTCGCAGCTCCCACGTTCGTCGCCGCCGCTGTTGACCAGATCGTGGCGGACTACCTGTGAAGCCGACCCATACCCCGCCACGGTCGATCCGTGTGCCCGATGATGTGTGGCAGGCCGCGAAGGATGAAGCTGAGCGGCGCGGCGAGACGCTGACGGATGCTGTTGTTCGGTTCTTGACGCGGTATGGCAAGTCACGCTGACACCCACTCGAACACCTCGGACACCCGTCCCTCGACAGGCATCCCGGCCAGTGCCACGGCGGCCAGCTCCCGCACCTGGTGATCGTCGAGCCGTGTCAGCACGTCCCAGACCAGTTGCGGATCTTCGTCGCGCATCATCACCGCGAGATTCATCGCCTGGATGGCGACTCCCTCGGGGTTTCCAAGAACATCTACAACCGTGAAATGGAGTTGCCATCATGGGCTTCCTAGATCAGAAAGTGACCGACCGGTTCGCCATCTACAACGGCGACTCGATGGAGATTGGACTGAACATGTTCAACCGGGCCGGGGAGAACGTAGTTCTGACCGTCGTGCGGCGGCGGGACGGTGACGACTATGACCACGCCTGCGTGTCGCTCAACCCGGCCCAGCAGCGCGCTCTCCGCGCGGCCCTGTTCGGCATCGGGACGAAGCGCCGCGAGCAAAACTTCGGACCTGACATAAGAACCGACTAGTGCCACATACCCGCTGGTGACACCACCCGTGGTATATGCTCAGGCGCAACAAAGTCGGGTTCGTCATACCCACAATCACCTTGAGCGCCCCGTTTCTGCTGGTCAGAGCGGGGCGTTTCTCGTTGCCGAGCGAGGTGCCGATGCTGCTGCACCGCCGAATCGCCCTCGCGCTGGCGCACCTGCGAGCTGCCCGCTACGACGGGTGCGCGAGTGACATCAAGCGTGCTGAGCGGCGGTTGAACGGCCTGCTCGACGAACTGCCCCGATGCCCAACGGGGAACGCCCGAATGGAGTGCTGATGGCTGAACACCCCGCCGCCCCGCTGCTCGCCGCCGACTTCGGCCGCCTGCCGCACACGAACAAGCTCGGCGAGAAGGGGTTCGTGCAGCTGCCCGGCTTCGGTACCGCCGGCATGAGCAAGGACCAGGCCGACGCGACGGGTGCTGCCGGGTTGGCCATTGCCGAGGCGATCATCGAGGACTTGCAGGACCACGGGTATCCGGTGTTGAGCAAGGCCGACATCAAGGCGCGGATCGACGCTGCGGCACAAGGGACACCGCCGCCGAGCGACATCTCGCTGCTGTGTAACCGGTGCCGTCAGCCGGTGCTCGGGGTCAAGGGTGTCGACCAGGCGAAGATCCACGTGGGCACTGCGGTGGCGTTGTTGCAGGCGCACATGGAGGCGTGCCGGTGAACCACGAGGAGCACCTGGCATACAAGGCCGCATTCGCCGAGCGGTCCACCGGTCGCGCCTCCGGTTGCGGCCACGAAACAGAGTGCCCACCAGCACTGTCGGTACCCGACGTACTCGTTCTCTGTCCAGCGTGTGGCGGCTATAACGAGTGGCACTACTGTCACTACTGCTGCCCCTCGTGCGGACACGGCGCATGAGCAGCCGATCCAAGCGCCGCGGCCAGATCCCGCCACGACCGCAGATCATCCCCGAGCAACTGCGCGCCCAGTTCGCCGGTGTGCCACAGGTGCTCAACCGGCAGCAGAGCATGGAGCTGGTCGTCATGCTGGCCGCGCAGTTGAACCGGATGCTCAACGATGACACCAGGTTGCCGTGGGTGACGTCGACCATTGACCAGCGATCCGATGGGTTCAGCCTGCATGTGCAGGTGTTGGAGCCGAGCGGGGATGTTGACGCGGTGGTGCTGTGATCCTCGTCGCCGGCCCGCCGTGTGGTGGCAAGTCGACATACGCGACTGAGCACGCAGCGCCCGGCGACCTGGTGCTGGACTTCGACGACATCGTGGAGCGCATCACGGGTGATCGGTACTCACGCGACGCCGATGCACTGATGCGAGCCCAGACCGAATACCACGAGATGGTGTGTAGATGGTTCAACGAGTGGGAACCATCGAGCACCGGGCGTGAGCAGATCGTCGACACCACCAATGGCACGCACCACTGATCTCGGCTACGGCGCCGAGCACCAGAAGCGGCGCGAGCGTGAACGGCCACTCGTCGAAGCCGGCAAGGCGGTGTGCTGGAGATGCGGCAAGCCGATCCTGCCGGATGAGCCGTGGGACTTGGGCCACGACGACAACGACCGAACTCAGTACAACGGACCCGAGCACGTTCGGTGCAACCGAGCGACCAAGGGACACCGCGCTGCGTTAGTGGTGGACGACTCTCGCGTGTGGTGAAAGTCGTTGCAGTGCAACGTGATTCGCGTGACTCACAGGCGTGAAATCCGTTGTGCGACAACACAATAGGGGGGGTGGGTTGGCATCGTGACACGCGCAAAAGAGTCGCTGACACCTCGCAACTCTAGTTTCCCTCCCCCGAACTGCTCGCACGGATCACTATGCGGCACAACAACTTTCGCGCATCGAAATGCGTTGCAACACAACGTGATTCGCGTTGGCGCGCAACAACTTTCGAGAGGAGCGAACCGTGCAACGAACGTGCGCAGTGTGCGGTCGCGACTTCGATGCGAAGCGCAAGGACGCCATTACCTGCGGCGCGACCTGTCGCAGCAATCGGCGCAACGGTAAGTCGGCAACGACCCCGACCGATACGCCGCTAGTCCGAGCCACCCGCGCGGAACTCGAAGCCGCCGGCAAGCTCGACACTCGGCTCGGTCAACAGGCGCTCGTCCTGGCAGCCGGCATGTCGACGGGCTCGGGCGTCGGCCAGTTGTCGAAGGAACTCGATCGCGTCATGGAGGCGGCGATCGGCATCTCGGTCAAGCCGCCCGCGGCGGGGACGGGCGATGCTGTTGATGAGCTCCGCGCTCGTCGTGATGCGAAGCGGGCCGGTTGACCACCGCGCTGCGACAGGTGACGCCGGCGTTCGCCAACTTCCCGGCGTACACCGAGACGCTCGGGCCCGAGGTTGCCGACCTCGCCACGATGGCGGGACTGACACCGGACCCCGAGCAGGAGCTGGCGCTCAATGCGTTGTTCGCGCTGAGTCCCAACCCGCTGATCTCCGCGGCGTTCGAGTTCGCGATCATCTGCGCCCGGCAGAACATGAAGACGGCGCTGTTCCAGATGGCCGCGCTCGGCTGGCTGTTCGTCACCGATCAGGAGCTCGTCGTCTGGTCGTCGCACGAGATGGACACCACCGGCGAGGCGTTCGACGACATCGTGAACCTGATCGCCGACACCCCGCAGTTGAGCCGGCGCCTGGATCCGAACTTCGGCAAGGAGCCGGGCATCAAGCGCGGCAACGGCAAGGAGCTGATTCGGCTGCGGCCGAGCGCGGAGTGCCGCCACGGTCAACGGCTGAAGTTCAAGGCCCGCACCCACGGCGGCGCCCGCGGTCTGACGGGGAACAAGATCATTCTCGACGAGGCGTACGCGCTCAAGAAGGTCCACATGGGCTCACTGCTGCCGACGCTCTCTGCGGTCAAAGATCCCCAGGTGGTCTACGGCTCGTCGGCCTGCCACGCGGATTCCGACATGCTGCGCGCGCTGGTCGCCCGCGGCCGGGAAGGCGCCAGTCCCCGGCTGGGCTATCTGGAGTTCTGCGCGCAGCCCGAGGTGAACGCCTGCGCCGACGAGAACTGCTCGCACGTCTTCGGTGTCGACGGGTGTGCGCTCGATGACATCGAGTACCTGCGCCAGGCGAACCCCGCACTGGAGCGGCGCATCACCATCGACTACATCCGAGCCGAGCGGGAGGCGCTGCCGCCGAGTGAGTTCGGCCGGGAACGGGCGGGCTGGCACGACAAGCCCGACGCGGCCGGCGAGGCACTGATCAAGCCGGACGTGTGGAACGCGCTGGCCGATCCGAAGTCAGAACCGCTCGATCCGGTGGCATTCGGCGTGTACGTCAAGCTCGACCGCACCGCATCGGCCATCGCGGCTGTCGGCCGCCGCGCTGACGGCAAGCTCCACGTCGGCGTCGTCCCGGCGGTGCGCGGCAAGGCGATCGACTCACTGCCGGGCACCGCGTGGATTCCCGACCGGATCAAGGAACTGGTCGACGAATGGCACCCGTGCGCGGTGGTGATCGACGGCCACTCGGCCGCCGCGTCGCTCATCACCCAGATCGAGGGCATGGGCGTCGAGGTGTGCAAGTCCAACGCAACCGATCTGGCCAAGGCGTGCGGCGCGTTCTACGACGCCGTGACGGCCGAGCATGATTCGCCGGCCAGCCTGCGCCACCGCGGCGCCGGCCCATTGTCGCGCTCGGTCGCATCGGCCAAGCGGCGCGACCTGTCCGACGCCTGGGCGTGGGATCGCAAGGACAAGGACAGCGACATCACTCAGCTGATGGCGGTCACTCTCGGCCTACATGGGCTGATCGAGTACGGGACACCGGAGAAGGTCGAGGTATGGGGATTCCTGTCGTGACACCGCTTCGGATTTCGGCCACATTGGCACTGCTCGCCGTCGCGGCGATCATCGCTGGCGTTGCGCTGCTGGCCGGCGTCGCATGGGGCCTGATCGTCGGCGGCATCCTCGGGCTGATCGGCGCGGTGGTGCTCTACCCGGTGGACCGATCGGCCATGTCGTCGGCGGGCGGCGGGATGCGCCCCGGGCGGCATGAGGGCCCGTGAACCTACTCGACCGGATCAAGGGCGCCGGCGCCGAGCCAGCGCGGGACATCGCGACGATTGACGACTATGCCGCGCTGCTCAATCAGTTCGCGTTCAATGGGATTGGGTATGGCTACGGCAGCGGGCTCACCTCGGGCGTTCAGCAGACGCTCAAGGGTCCGGCGACCGAGATGGCGCCCAACAACTTTCGCGGCCTGGCCGAGCACGCCTACGCGGCGAACGGGATCGTGTTCGCCTGCATGTTGGTGCGAATGCTCGTGTTCTCCAGCATCCGATTCCGGTGGCGGTCGATGGCCAACGGTAAGCCGTCGGACATGTTCGGCACGCCCGAGCTGGCGGCACTGGAGCGCCCCTGGGTCGGCGGCACCACGCAGGACATGCTGTTGCGCACCATTCAGGACGCCGACCTGGCGGGCAATTCGTATTGGTTCCGCGAGACCTCGATGGCCCGGCTCGGCACGCAAGACCCCGGCGGCGAGATGGTGCGGCTACGGCCGGATTGGACCGACCTCATCGTGGGCGAGCGCCAGCTCGCCGATGGCCGTGGCCAGATCGGTTGGCGCAAGCTCGGGTTCGTCTACACCGAGGGCGGCATTCAGTCGGGCAACGATCCGGTCGGGCTGCTCGCCGACGAGGTGGCGCACTTCGCGCCGACGCCCGACCCGTTGGCGGCCTACCGTGGAATGTCGTGGCTGACCCCGGTTCTGCGCGAAATCCAGGGCGACCAGGCGATGACCCGCCACAAGCGGTCGTTCTTCGACAATGGCGCCACGGTCAACATGGTGATCAAGCACAAAGAGGGCGCCCAGCAGGCTGCGGTCGAGAAGTGGGTCAAGGAGTTCGACTCGAAGTTCGGCGGGGTGTCCAACGCCTACAAGACGCTGCAGCTCTATCCGGGCGCGGACGTTCAGGTGGTCGGGTCCAACTTCAAGGACATCGAATATCGGAGCACGCAGGGCGCCGGCGAAACGCGAATCGCCGCCGCCGCCCAGGTGCCCCCGATCATCGTCGGCCTGTCCGAGGGGCTCGAAGCCGCGACGTATTCCAACTACCTGCTCGCCCGTCGGCGGTTCGCCGACGGCACGATGCACCCGCTGTGGAAGAACGCATCGGGGTCGTTCGAGGACATCCTCGCCATCCCCGGCGGTGCCGGTAATCACCTCTGGTACGACACCACCGACGTGTCGTTCCTGCGTGAGGACGAGAAGGACGCCGCCGAGATCGCAGCCGCGAAGGCCGCGACGATCAACTCCTACATCACCGCCGGTTACGAACCTGAGTCGGTCGTCAAGGCGGTCGAGGCCAATGATCTACGGCTGCTGGTCCATTCGGGCCTCTACAGCGTGCAGCTCCAGAAGCCGGGCGCTGATACACCCAGTCCGACAACCCCGCCCGCCAGCGCGACCGAGCAGGGCCAAGGAGGTACCGAATGACGACCACCGAGAATCGGGCCGCGCGCCCACCGTTGGAGTCTGTGCGCGAGACACCGTTCTCACTGTGCCGCTCGGCCGATGATGACGAACCCGGCGACGGCCTCACGCTCGACGGCTACGGCGCGGTGTTCGGCACCCGCACGATCATCGACAGTTGGGAAGGCCGATTTGCCGAGGAGTTCGCGCTCGGTTCGATGAAGCGGTCGTTCCGCGACACCCCGCCCAAGGTCCAGTTCGACCACGGCCGGCACCCGATGATCGGCTCCATACCCATCGCGGCGCTGCGTTCGATCGCCGAGGAGGTCGACCCCGAACTGGCGCCCAACGGCGGCGCGCACATCGTGGCCCGAGTGTTCGACAACTGGCTCATGGCGCCGGTGCGTGACGCCATCGCGGCCGAGGCGATCAACGGCATGTCGATGCGCTTCTCGGTGGTCCGCGAAGTGTGGACGACGTACGACGGCAAGCCGATCCGCGACGAGCAGACGCTGATGCAACTGCTGCGCGAGGCCATCTACGACGACGTGCCCGACGAACTACTCCCGATCCGCACGGTCAAGGAGGCCAAGGTGCCCGAGATGGGTCCAGTGGTCTGGCCGGCCTACACCGAGACCTCGGTGTCGATGCGTTCCCAGGTGATCGACCTGGGACGCCTCCATGAACCCGAGCAGCGAAAGTTGCTCGCTACGGCGGTATTCCTCGCGGATGCCGCCGAGCAGGACGACGACGCGCAGCGAGACGCCACCGAGCAATCGGCCGCAGTCGAGCACCCGTCCGAGTCCGACGACGCGCAGCGATCCACCGCCATTCCGGCCGTAGGTGAGCACCCGTCGAAATCGCGCCGAGCCAAGGAACGAGCGATCGACCTGGCCGAAGTGCGCACGTCGATGAAGTCCATCTACAAGAAGAAAGGCTCACTGAAATGAGCGACATCGATCCCCAGGACGAGGCCCGCGGTAGCGGCCCGACCCTGACCCATTCCCAGTCGGTCAAGCGCCTCGAAGAGGTGTTCGCCCGCATGGAGGAACTCGGCGAGGCCGACGAACTCAGCCCCGAAGAGGATGCCGAGTTCGCCGAGCTGCGTTCGGAGTTCACCGAGGTCGACGAGCACCGCAAGCGCCTGGAGCGCGCCGCGGAGCTGGCCGCCGTCCGCACCGCCGCCGCCGGGGTGAAGTCCTCGCGCAAGCTGCGCGTCGACAGCGGCTCGCAGCGTGGCCGCGACGAGTACGACCGCGACTCGATCCTCGAACCCGATTCGGTCGAGGACTGCCGATTCCGCAACCCGTGGGATCTGTCCGAGGTCCGCACCTTCGGCCGTGACGGCGGCGAGGTCGCCGGCGAACTGCGTGCCCGCGCACTGTCGGCGATCGAGAAGATGCAGGGCGCATCCGACGACATCCGCCAGGCGGCCACGCACATCATCGAGCGGTTCGACTCGAAGGACTCGCGGCTGGCCCGCCAGTGCCTCGTGACCTCCTCGCCCGAGTACCTGCGGGCATGGTCGAAGATGGCCGTCAGCAAGGGGCACACCCTGACGCCGGCCGAGCAGCGCGCCATGAACGAGGTCGAGCAGTTCCGCGCCATGTCGCTGACCGATTCGGCCGGCGGCTACCTCGTTCCGTTCCAGCTGGACCCCACGGTGATCGTCACCTCCAACGGGGTGCGCAGCGACATCCGCCAGGCGGCCCGCGTGGTCGTCGCGACGGGTGACACCTGGAACGGCGTCAGCGCGGCCAATGTGTCGTGGTCGTTCGATGCGGAAGGTTCCGAGGTGTCCGACGACGCCCCGAGCTTCGCGCAGCCGTCGATCCCGAACTACATGGCCCGTGGCTTCGTGCCGATCTCCATCGAGGCGCTCGACGACGAGCAGAACGCGGCCCAAGAGGTCGGCCGTCTGCTCGCCGGCGGCAAGGAGGATCTGGAAGGCACCAAGCTGATCCTCGGATCGGGCTCGGGTGAGCCGACCGGTCTGATCACCGCGCTGGTGGCATCCTCGCCGACCGTGATCGCCACCTCGGCGACCACCGACACCTTCGCGCTGGCCGACGTGTACGCCCTCCAGGGCGCACTGCCGGCGCGCTACCGGGCCAACGCCTCCTGGCTGGCGAATAACCTGATCTACAACAAGGTCCGGCAGTTCGACACCGCGGGTGGCAACGGCCTGTGGGCGCAGCTCGGCGACGGTCGGCCGTCTGTCCTGTTGGGCCGCGAGGCCCTGGAGGCCGAGGCGATGGACGGTGTGATCAACACGTCCGCGGAGAACTACTCGCTGGTGTTCGGCGACTTCTCCAACTTCGTGATCACCGACCGGATCGGCATGAGCGTCGAGTTCATCCCGCATCTGTTCCACACCAGCAACAACCGGCCCTCGGGCCAGCGCGGCTGGTTCGCCCGGTACCGGATCGGTTCGGACTCGGTGAATGACGGCGGGTTCAAGCTTTTGAACATTACCTAGTCCGACCCAACATGGTGAGAGCTGGGGCGGCGTGAAAGCCGCCCCAGCTCAACCAGAATCAAGGAGAACCTGATGGCGATCTACGCAGCCAAGGAAGCATTCACGTTCGACCAGGGCGGCGTGCCGCGGTTCTTCTCCGCCGGCTCCCTGGTCTCCGACGATGACCCGGGATTCAAGGGCCGCGAGCATCTGTTCGAGCCCGTCGAGGTCACCGCAGCCACCCGTGCCGCTACCACCGAGACGGCGACCGCCGGCCCCGGTGAGACGCGATCGCGCCGGCCACTCAAGAAGTCCACCGAACCGAAGGACGAAGACTGATGCTCAACGTCTACTCCAACACCCTGGCCGTCAAGGCGCTGGCATCGGGCACCGTCCAGACCGGCACCACCACCGGCGTCGCGATCGACACCGGCCTGTACGGCAACAACTTCCGCGACGTGCTGTTCGTCGTCCACTCGGGAGCGTTGACCGATGGCAGCTACGCCGTGACCGTCGAGGAGTGCGACACCAGCGGCGGCACCTACGCCGCGGTGGACTCCTCGCGCGTCCTGGGGTCGTTGCCGACATTCGCGGCCACCGATGACAACGTGTGGAACTCGTTCGGCGTTCGCCCGACGAAGCGGTACGTCCACATCGTCGTCACGGCCACCTCGGCAACCACCGGCGGCGTCCTGGCCGCGACCGCGGTCCTGGGCAACGGCGGCAACAACCCGGTCGCGCGTTCCTGACGCATGCCCGAGCTGGACACCTCCGACCTGCCGGCCGCGGTCCTCGCCCGATTCGCCGACGACAACGCCGCCCAGGACGCCATCGACGCTGCACTCGCTGCGGCTCGGCGGCACTGCGGATGGCATGTGTCGCCGGCGAAGTCGGAGACGATCGCGGTCGACGGGCCCGGTGGTCGAGTCCTCTCACTGCCCACGCTGAACCTGACCGGTGTGACATCGGTGACCGAACTCGGTGTCGCGGTGGATGTGTCGAAGCTGGACCGTTCGCAGCGCAAGGGCACGCTCACCAAGCAGTACGGCTGCTGGACGGGGCGCGACGGGGCGATCAGCGTCAACATCACCCACGGCTACACCGAGGCCGAGGCGATCGACTGGCGCGTGGCCATCCTCGCGTTCGTTGATGCCCGCAGCCAGGTGGTCGAGCGCGCCGGCGATGAGAAGCGCCGCAAGGTCGACGACGTGGAGACCGAGTGGTTCGAGGCGGCGATCTCGACCGACGCTGAACTCCAGGCCCGGTTCTCGCAGTTTCGGATCCTGCCGTCGCCATGACCAGCTTCGGCGGCCAGACAATCACGATCGCGACGACCACCCCGACCGATCCGCCCACCTACGACGAACTCGGCCACGAGATCGTCACCACTGACGAGGTGGACGTGGGCGGCTGCCGACACCGGCCTCTCAACGTCAGCGAGACGCCTGAGTGGATCACCAACGTCGGCACGCAGGTATGGAAGACAACTGCTCCACCCGTCGATGAAGTCCTGGCGCTCGGCACCGAGAGCACGTTCGACGAGAGCGGCGTGACGTACCAAGTGATCGCAGGTGTGCAGCCGTTCCGCGACATGAACGGCAACCTGTTCAAATGCACGATCTTGTCCAAAGTCCAAGAGGCATAGGAGCTTCCATGAGTCTCTACACCGTGACCGAGCCGTGCGTCATCGGCCAGCTGCACTACGCCACCGTGCCGACACAGCCCATCGAGGTCGACGACGAGGTGGCGGCCCCCCTGGTCGAAGCTGGGTCGCTGGTGGCCTACCGGGCCGCCGTGCCAACTGACCACACGGGCGTGGCCGAAGGAGATCCAAACGTGGACCTGCTGCCCACCGGCGACTTCGCACCGGCAGACGGGCCGGCCGAGAAGCCGTCCCGCCGTTCCCGCAGGGCCGTCGAGGACTAACGAGCCCCCGTGGCGAAGCTGACTGATTTCATCGACCCGGACGTGATCGCTGAGTACCTCGAAACTAGCGAGGACATTCTCGCCGGCAAGATGGCGCTCGCCCAGGAGGTTGTCGACTATGCCCAGTCGATCGCCCCCGTCGACAGCGGCGACTACAAAGCGGGCATCCGCGTTCGTCGCTACGGCAAGTCGGGCGTCGGCATCGAGTTCTCCGATGACGCAAGCTCGTTCGTCGAGTATGGCACCGAGGACACACCCGAGTTCGCCGTGATGCGCAAGTCGATCGAGCACTTCCAGAACCGATGACGACCCCGCTCTCGGCCTACGCGCCCGAGGACATCACCACCGCCCTCATCGCCTGGCTGACCCCACTGCGCCGCACGTCCGACAGCCGCGCCGCGTCCGACCCGCTGCCCTTCACAGTCGTCGAGCACATCACCGGTACCGAGGACGCGGACATTGGCACCGCCGACCAGGTGGTGTCGGTCCACACCTTCGTGGCCAAGACGGCCGGCACCACGGTCCTGCGTGACGAGACGACCAAGACGCACCGTCGGATGCTGCTGCTCAACGACATTCGCCGCATCACCATCGGCGCCCGCACGATCGGCGTCGCCTATGTCGAGGTGGTCGAGCCACCCATCCCGGTCTATTACTCCGATGTCGTGCTCAGAAAAGTGGGCCGGTATCGGATTGGCCTCCCCTACGTCGCGGTGTAGTCGCCCACTACCGCCGCACGCGAGCCCCTGGTCAACGCCGGGGGCTCGTCGCATTTCGCCCAGTCCATATCCGCCGGATGTTCGTCCGGTTCAACCCTTTTCC
>WBZP01001713.1_pt1 | contig 20256 bp, 16 predicted proteins | sample 5204301 | NCBI WGS metagenome assembly WBZP01 (sample SAMN12412401, study PRJNA552823) | activated sludge metagenome | isolation source: activated sludge from nitrification reactor of wastewater treatment plant... | place: USA: Pennsylvania | collected 2017
GAGAGTCGCGACGACGCGTCGGTCGACCTCACGCTCGCGGACGGCGCGTTCGTGACCGGCCGCCTCGTCGACTCGGGCGAAAGACCGCTCGCCGGCGCGGTCCGCCTCGCCGAGTTCGAAGACCGGGCGCTTCACCCGAGGCTGTACGCGCTCGTACAGGCGGAGGCGGCTCCCGACGGCCGCTTCGTTCTCGGTCCGCTGCCGCCCGGCTCGCTCGGGATCGAGGCGCGCGCACCCGGCGTCGCGGCCCGGACCGTGCCGGCGACGATCGAGGCGCTCGCGCGCCAGGCCGACCTCGGCGACGTCGTCCTCGAGGCCGGCCTCCGCCTGCAGGGCGTCGTGCGAGCCCGCGACGGCACGCCCGTCGTCGGAGCGACGATCCTCGCCCTTGGGCGCGCGAGCGGAACGCGGCCCCCCTCGACGGTGAGCGGCGAGGACGGGTCGTTCGCGGTCGGCGGTCTCCAGCCGGGGCCGCTGCAGCTGCTGGTGAACGCTCCCGGCTTCGCGCGGGTTCAACGCAGGGTCGCCGCGGGGCCGGATGATGTCGAGATCGTGCTCGAGGCGGGCGGCGCGATCGTCGGCTCGGTGATGGACGCGAAGGGCAGGCCCGCGGAGGGCGCCTCCCTCACGGCGCAGACGGAGGAGACCGGCGAGAAAGGCGCCTTCGGCACGGCGGTCGCCGACGAGGGCGGAGGCCGCTTCACCATCCGCGATCTCCAGGCCGGCCGCTACGTGGTCCGCGCCCGCGCGCCGAGACAGGGCCAGGGCACCGTCACGACCGCGGTCTCCGCGGGACGCACCGTGGACGTCGGCACCGTGCGCCTGCGCCAGGGCGGCACGGTGCGCGGCGTCGTCGTGGACGCGTCCGGCGAGCCGGTGGCCGGCGCGTCGGTGACCGCACGCGGCGGCTCGCCCACGGACGCCGACTGGTCCGAGCCGACCGATGCCTCGGGCGGATTCGAGCTCCAGGACGTGCCGACCGGTCGGCTGCGCGTCGTCGCCCGGCACCCCGCCTTCGCCCCCGCCAGGGCGGAGGTGGACCTCGACGGCGAGAGCGCCGTCGCCGACGTGCGCCTCGTGATGCCGCGAGGCGGGCGCGTCGAGGGCGTCGTCCGGCGCCGCGACGGGCAGCCGTTCGCCGGCGCCCAGGTGGAGATCGGCTCGGCGGCGAACGACCTGTCCGACTGGAGCGCCGCCCGACGCGTCGCGGTCGGCGACGACGGCTCCTTCGTCCTCGAGCATGCGCCTCCGGGCCGCGCTCGCGTCGTGATTCACGCGCCGACGGCGGCGACCGGCCTGCGCAGCTACGACCCTCTCCTCCAGCGCGAGATCGACGTGGCGGAGGGCGAAACGACGCGCCTCGACATCGCGACGCGGGAGGTGATCGTCAGCGGCCGAGTCACCCGCGGAGGCGATCCCGCCCCGGGAGTCACGGTCGTCATGAGGAGAAGCGAGCCGGGTCTGCTGCCCGGCGGGGTCGGCGGGCCGACGCCGCGAAGCTCGGGGCCGCCACCCCTGCGAGACACCACGCGCGAGGACGGCACGTACGAGCTGCTCGTCTTCGAGCCCGGACGCTATCTCGCTCTCCGGATCGCGAACGACGGCAGCGGCGGTCCGCTGCGGCTGGCCGCGGCCGACCCACGCGGCCCGTACCAGGCGCTGCAGATCCCCGACGCGCCGACCTACACCGCCGACTTCGCGATCGGCGCGGCCACGCTGTCGGGCCGCGTCGTCGATGCCGAGACCGGCAGACCGGTGTCCGGCGCCCGGCTGTCGTTCCTCGCACGCGGCAGCCACGGCAGCGGCCAGTCGGGACCCGACGGCCGGTTCCAGTTCGACGTCGATCCCGGCGAAGGCCGGCTCGCGGCCAGCGCCGAGGACTACGGCCCCGCCGAGCAACCCCTCACCGTTCCCGCGGCCGGCGCGCCGGACGTGCGCGTCGAGCTGCAGAGGGGCCTGACGATCGCCGGGAGCGTCGAGGACGTCGCCGGGCGGCCACGCGGGGATGTCGAGATCCGGGCGCGGCCGGAGGGTGGCGACGGGCGCGGTGGCGCCTTCGCCCAGAGCCTGCCCGACGGCCGCTTCCGCCTCGCGGGCCTGCGCGAGGGCTCATACGCGCTGGCCGCCGGCTCGGGTTCGGCGGGCTTCGCGCTGCGGTCCGGTGTGCCGGCCGGCGCCCGCGACGTCGTCCTCTCGCTGCGACCCGCGGCACGCCTCACCGTGCGCTTGATCGCGCCCGAAGGCCAGCTGCTCGGCCAGGTCCTGGTCCGAGTCGCGGCGTGCGGCGGCGCGCCGGTCGAGTTGCCGATCGGCGGCATCGCCCAGGCGAGCGCGGCGGGCCTCGCTGAGCTCGCGATTCCCGAGGGCCACTGCGTGATCGAAGCGTCCGGCCCGAAGCTCGCGGGCCGAGCCTCCGTCGAGGCGCGCGCCGGGTCCGCGCAGTCGCTCGAGATCGCGCTCTCGCCCCCGAGGCCACCGACGCCTCGACCCTGACCGCTCGCGGCCTCGCGCGCTTTGACGAGGCGGCGCGCGTGTGTTTGAATGTCGTTTCGCCGCGCTGGCCTGGTAGCTCAGCTGGTAGAGCAGCGGACTGAAAATCCGCGTGTCGGCGGTTCGATTCCGTCCCAGGCCACCAAAGCGCCCCCCTCTCACGCGCGCCGCGTCTCGCGGCGTCTCCGCACGGCGCTGGTGCAGCCGCCCTGCCAGACGACGAACGACTCCCGTCTGATCACCATATGTTCTTGACACGCCCATCGGTCAGGCGCAGGCTTTCGTCGGAGACAACCAGCGAGTCGTCGTGTCGAAAGGCCCGGGCCCTTCCCTGAGGGTTTCTCGCGAAAGGGCCAGAGGCGCAAGGAGAGAGGTCGCCTTTGTCGCGAGGGAGGTGTCCAGTGCCAACGCATTCGACCTCCACAGTGGCGCAGCAGGATCCCTACGTCGTCCCCGACTGCGGATGTGGCGAGAAGGAGTGCTTCGGCCCGGACCCGGTGCCGTGGCTTCCCTGGAAGCACTGTTTCAAGGTCTACGACTTCCGAACTGCCGTCATCTCCGTCGACCGGAAAGCAGCGGCCGACGTGCGTGTGGATCGCCTCGTGATCCGCGTGCGGTACGAGCACGCGCTGTGCCTGCTGGGCCGGAAGCAGGGGCCGATCGTCCACAGCCTGACGCTGCTCCCCAAGGAGCAGGTCCGCATCTTCGAGTCGGACCGCTACCGGAGAGCCACGAGCGCGACCGCGCGGTTCAGCGTCCGGACGTCGTTCTTCACGATGACCCAGCGGGTGAACGATGCATACTCGAGCACCAAGACGAGCGCGGGAGGTTCGGCCTCCGTCTCGTCCAGCGTGAGCGCGGGGGGGGGCGGCGGCATCGACCTCGGCATCGTCAGCTTCGGGGGTGAAGCGTCCACGTCGGTGACCGGAACGACCAGCAGCCACTTCGACGTGGCCCGCGTGAGCGAGCAGTTCAGCCACGTGGCGGAGACCAGCTCGCAGGCCGTGGAGAGCGAGCGGTCGATCGTCGTGAGCACGTTCGAGGACCAGGAGAGCCTTCAGTCGACGGCGAGAACGCTTCGCAACGACAACGCGTGCCGGGCGGTGACGTACTTCATCCGCAGGGTCTTCGAGGTCTACGAGCTGCGCACTCGCACCGTCGCCATCGAGGTCCAGATCGGAGGCCAGTGGGTGGATCTCGGCTCGGCCTCCGAAGCGCTGCAGAACGTCGTGCGGAAGTTCCTGGCCAGGGTGGTCATCGGCGCCGACCACAACCCCAAGGTCGAGATCGCGTTGCCGACCGATGGCCTGCTGTACGAGGCCGAGCTCGCACACTGCTGCTCCTGCGAATGCGAGCAGGAAGCGAAGGCCCGCCTCGAGCTGGAGCGCCTGCAGCTCGAGAACCTGAACCTCCGCCTGGAGGCCGAACGACGGCGGAAGCGACTGGAGGCGGGAGAGCTCGACTCGTTCGAGAACCCGCCTGCCGCTCCCCCTGAGGCGTAGGCCACCGCCGCTTCCCCATCAGCGAGGGACCCGGCCGAACCAGCCGAGCACCGTGCACATCCCCGCGTGGAACGGGTCGACGGGCTCGCAGTACATCAGAGGGCAGCCGCCCACGATGCACGAGAGGCCGGCCTTTCGGCACTCGTCGACCGCTTCCCGCGACACGCTGCCCTGGAGGGAGCGGTGCAGCCACACGCGAGTGACGCGGCGGGCCGCGGCCTGGCGGACGATCTCCGCCGACACGGAGGGATGGGTTGCGATCACGACGCCGTCGAGCCCGCCGGGAATGCTCGCGAGGTCGGGATAGCAGCTCACGCCCTCGACCTCGGTGGCGTTCGGGTTGACCGGGAAGACCTCGTAACCGCGTTCGCGGAGCTTCAGGAAGACGCCGTTCGCGGCGCTGTTCGGTCCCCTCGAGACGCCGGCGACCGCGAAGCGCCGCCCGCGCAGGAACTCGGCGACCGACTCGGGAGTGCGTCTCATGGTGTCCTCCGTGCGATTGCGGCGCTCGGCGCTCTTGGAGCACGCGCCGTGGCGGGCCCAAGACGATGTACGGAGAGGGTCGCGCGGGTGTTCGAGCCGGCGGCGGACGCGACCGCGCGCGGATCTCGCCGGATGCCAGCCCCCGCCATCGCGGAACAGCGCCAGGTCCGGCAGCGTCTCTGCTGAGGAGCCCCGCCCATGGCCACGTCCCCCCGATGAGCGCCGCCCGCCAGGAGCTCGAGCGGGCCGTTCACGCCGCACTCGAGACCTACTCCAACGTCCACCGAGGCAGCGGCCACGACTCGCTCGTGACCACGCACCTGTACGAGCGGGCCCGCGCCATCGCGCTCGAGCACCTGAAGCTCGACCCCGCGGACCACGTGCTCGTCTTCGCCGCGCCGCGGCGCGCCGAGCAGCTCGCGAGGCAGCTCCCGCCCGGCGCGGTCCGCACGACGTCGAGCCGCGACCTCGGCCTGCCTCTCGGCGTGCGGGCGGTCGCGGTGGCGAGGCGCGCGCTGCCCGGCGGACGCCCATGGCCGGCGGGCGGAGGCACCGCACGCCTCGTGGCGCCGGACTGGGTCGTCTGGACGGGGGCGCCGGCGCGGTTCGAGGCCGGCACGCCGGCCATCGTCAACGTCGTGGCCTTCGCGAAGGCCCTGAGGCTCGTCGCGCGCCACGGGGCCGACGCGTTCGCGGAAGATGCCGACGAGTCGGCCACGGTGGAGGGCGTCCTCGGCGCCGATCTCTGGCCTGGCCTTTCCGGACGCGCTTTGCTCGCGGCGCTGCGGGGCACGCTGGTCGGGCGCGGACATGCCGTGCCGACCGTCGGCGGCCTGCGGCCATACGTGAACCTCGACAACGCGGCCAGCACGCCGACGTTCGAGCCGGTCTGGGACGCCGTCCGCCGCGCGTGGCGCCTGCCCGAACCCCGTCGCCCCGAGCTCGTCGCGAGAGTCCGCGCGCTCTGCGCGGAGGTGCTGAACGCGCCGCCGGCCGATTACGACGTCCTCTTCACGTCGAACACCACGGAGGCGATCAACCTCGTCGCCGAGGGCCTCGCGCGTCGACGCGACGACCGGCCCGCGGTGGTGGTCAACACGCTCCTCGAGCACAACTCGAACGAGCTGCCATGGCGCCTCTCGCCCGGCTTCTCTCTCGTCCGGCTGGCGGTGGACTCTGACGGCTTCCTGGACATGGACGAGCTCGAGGCGGCCCTGAGCGCGCCGGCGGCGCACGGGGCCCCGGGGGCGACGCGCGTCGAGCTCGTCGCCGTGAGCGGCGCGTCGAACGTCCTCGGCACGTTCAACGACCTCGCCGCCATCGGCCGCACGGCTCACCGCCACGGCGCGCTCCTCCTGGTCGACGCCGCGCAGCTCGTCGCTCACCGCGCGGTCGACGTGGCCGCCACCCGGATCGACTTCCTCGCGTTCTCGGCGCACAAGGCCTACGCGCCGTTCGGCTGCGGGGTGCTGATCGCGCGGAAGGGCCTCCTCCGGTTCGATGCCGAGGAGCAGGAACGGATCCGGGTGTCGGGCGAAGAGAACGTGGGCGGCATCGCCGGGCTCGGGATGTCGCTCGGCCTGCTCCACCGGATCGGCTTCGACGTGATCCGCGAGGAGGAGGAGGCGCTGACACGCTACGCGCTGCGCGCCCTCGCCCGCGTGCCGGGCCTCGCGGTCCATGGCGTCGCCGATCCCGACTCGCCGCGGATCGACCGGCGGGGCGGCGTCCTGTCGTTCGTGCTGAAGGGACGCTTCGCGGACAAGCTGGCCGGCGCCCTGCGCGATCGCGGGATCGGCGTTCGCTACGGCTGTCACTGCGCTCATCTCCTGGTCAAGCGAATCCTCCGTGTGCCGCGGCTCCTCGAGCAGTTCCAGTGGCTGATCGTGAACCTCTTCCCGAGGCTCGAGCTGCCCGGCGTCGCCCGGGCCAGCCTCGGCCTCGCGAGCACCGAAGGCGACGTCGACGCGCTCGTCGAAGCCCTGCGCGAGATCGCGGCCGGCGGGCGGAAGGGGGATCCCGAGGTCGGGCGCCAGATCGACGAAGCGGTCCGCAGCGCTTCGGAGCGCGTCTACTCGCGGCCGACGGGGTGGCGACCTACCTCGGACCGGCGACCAGGGCGGCTCCCCATCGGGTTCGTGACGCCCACGACGCTGTGGGTCGGCGGGCCCGCGCGGAGGTCGAGGGACGACGATCTCGCTCGGCCCTTCCGGAGCCGGACCCGGTGCGGAGGTGAGGGGAAGGGCGGCCGCGCCGGCGCGTCGGTGGACGGACCCGCCGGCCGCGCCTAGAATCCCGCCACTCGGATCCCCTGAGAGCGGAGGACGGACCATGGCCCTCTGGAAGAAGGTCGCGCTGGCGATCGTCGCGCTGCCGGTCCTCCTCGTCGCCGCCGGCGTGCAGGCCGTCGTCGGCTGGGGGCCGCTGCTGTTCGGCCCGCGGACCCGCGCCCTCACCGATCGCCGGTTCGAGGCGACTCCGGAGCGTCTGGCGCGCGGCCGCTACCTTGTCGAGCACCGACACGCCTGCGTGTTCTGCCACAGCGAGCGCGACTGGACGACGCCCGGCGCCCCGCCGAAGCCGGACCGGCTCGGCGCCGGAGTCGCGTGGAGCGCGGAGGGGATGCCGTGGCTCACGGCGCCGAACCTCACCCCCGACCCCGAGACCGGCCTCGGCCGGGCCAGCGACGACGCGATCGCGCGGGCGACGAGGGAGGGCATCGGCATCGACGGCCGCGCGCTCTTCGCGCTCATGCCCTACCAGGAGTTCCGCCGCATTCCGGACGAGGACATGGCGGCGATCGTCGTCTACCTTCGCTCGCTGCGGCCGGTGCGCAATCCCCTGCCCGCCACGCGGCTGCCCTTCCCGCTCCCGCTCGTCATGCGCGGCGTGCCCGCGCCGCTCGACGGCCCCGTCGCCCCGCCGGACCTCTCGACGCCGGCGAAGCGCGGCGAGTACGTGCTGCGCACCTCGGCCTGCCACCACTGCCACACGCCGATGAAGAGGGGCGACTTCGACATGTCGCTCGACATGGCCGGCGGCAACGCCCTGCCCTCGCCCGAGGGCGTGATCGCGGCCACCAACCTGACGCCGGACAAGACGGGGATCGGGAACTACGACGAGGCCACGTTCCTGACGGTCATGAAGACGGGCAAGCTCGGCACGCTGCACGCGATCATGCCCTGGGTGGTCTACTCCGGGATGAACGACGAGGACCTGCAGGCGGTCTACGCGTTCCTCCGCACGCTGAAGCCGGTGAGCCACGTCGTCGTGAACGGACCGAATCCCACGCCGTGCCGGGTGTGCGGAGAATCCCACGGGGGCGGCGACCGGAACTGAGCGGGGAGGGCCGCGGGGAGCGTAGACTACGCGGCCGGAGGATCTCGGCGTGGCCTCTCCCCTGACCTGTCCCGGCTGCCGCGCGCCCATGGCCCCGACCCGGCTCGAGGCGCGGCTCGGCGGCCAGATCGACATCGACCTGTGCGCCGCGTGCCAGGTCATCTGGTTCGACCAGGGCGAGAGCCTTCAGCTCAGCCCGGGCGGCACGCTGGCGCTCTTCCGGACGATCGGCGAGAAAGCCGGCGCCTCGCGCTCGCCCCTCGGCGACGCTCTCGACTGCCCGCGCTGCGGCCGCAAGCTCAAGCTGAGCCACGACCGCCAGCGCAACACCGCATTCCAGTACCGCCGCTGCGAGGCGGGCCACGGCCGCCTCATCACGTTCTTCGACTTCCTCCGCGAGAAGGACTTCCTCCGCCCGCTGTCGAAGGAGCAGGTCGAGGAGCTGAAGCGGAACGTGCAGACCGTGGGCTGCTCGAACTGCGGCGCGCCCATCGACCTCGGCCGGGGCTCGACCTGCCCGCACTGCGGCTCGCCGCTGTCGATGCTGGACCTGAAGCAGGCCGGCGCCCTCGTCGAGCAGCTGCGGAAGGCCGCCGACCCGAACCGCCCGGTCGACCCGACGCTGCCCCTGCAGATGCTGAGGGCGAGGCGCGACGTGGAGCAGGCGTTCGCCGCGTTCGAGCGCGAGCCGTCGTGGTCCGTCGACGCGTCGCGGGGCGGCCTCGTCGGCGCCGGGCTCGCGGCTCTCGCGCGCTGGCTCAGCCGGCCGGCCTGAGCTCGCCTTGGGCGGCTGCGCCAGAGGCCGCATCACGGAGGTCCCCGATGATCCAAGACCCGTACCGCCGCTGGCTCCACGTCGCGCGAGGCTTCGCGGCCGCGGCCCTGACCGCCCTGCCCGCGGTGTCTCCCGCGGCCGAGCGAGAGGGTCCGGCCCCCCAGTGGCGGGAGGTCGAGATCTCGTTCACCTCGAGCCGGCAGACGGACGATCCCTACACCGACACCGAGGCGTGGGCCGAGTTCGTCCACGACGACGGCACGACGATCCGGCGGCCGATCTTCTGGGACGGGGGGCGCACGTTCCGCGTCCGCTTCGCCTCGACCCGATCGTCGGGGGCCTGGCGCTGGACGGCGCGGGACCGGGACGGCGACCCCGGGATCGAGGGGCACTCGGGAGCGCTCCGGGCGACCGCCGGTACGGCGGCACGGCCGACGGCGTTCGACGCGCACGGGTTCTGGAGGATCCCGCCGGGAGGACGCAACCTCGTCCACGCGGACGGGACGCCGCGCCTGCTCTGCGCGGACACCGCCTGGGCCCTGCCGTGGCGCGCCACGGTCGAGCAGGTGGAGCTCTACGCCCGCGACCGTCGCGCCAAGGGCTACAACGCCGTGCTCCTCATGACCGTGCAGCCGGACAGGGAGGCGCGGGGGCCGCGCTCGCGCACGGAGGACCTGGGCTTCGACGTCGGCTTCGAGGACCTGCCGCGGGGCACGCTGCGGCAGCCGGTGCCGCAGTATTTCCAGACCTTCGACCGGCTGGTGGACGTGCTGGTCGCCCACGGCCTCGCCCCGGTCTACCAGCCGGTCTTCCACGGTTACGGCTGGAAGGGGCGGAGCGTCGCCGGAGTGGTCGCGAGCCCCGAGGACTACGCGCGCTATTGCCGGTACCTCGTGGCGCGCTACGGCGCGCGGCCGGCGGTTTGGCTGGTGGGCGGCGACAACCCGGCCACGGAGCCGAGGATCGTCGAGCAGCTCGACCGCGCGGGGCGGACGATCGAGGAGTGGGACGCCTACCAGCAGCCGACGGGGATCCACTACGCGCCGCACGCGCTCTTCCGAACCCACCAGGACAAGGCGTGGCTCGACTTCCAGTGGTGCCAGACCGGCCACAACGGCGAGCACCAGCCGGACCGGGTGGCGGGGATGTGGCGCGACACGCCGACCAAGGCCGTGGCCAACGGCGAGCCCACCTACGAGAACATCGGGCGCACCGGCCGCGGCGCGGGCTGGTGGCAGGGCCACGAGGCCTGGCTCAACCTGACCGCGGGGGGCACGATGGGGCTCGTCTACGGCGCGGGGAGCCTGTGGCAGTGGCGACTCCACGCGAACGAGCCCGACCACGCCGACTGGTGCACGGCGCCGGGCGCCGGCTGGCGCGAGGCGTTGGACTTCGAGGGCTCGCGCTACCCGGGCATCGCGGCGAGGATCTTCGAGGGACTCCCCTTCGACGGCATGCAGCCGAACTGGACCGCGACCTACGGCCGTCGCGGCCTCCTCGTTCCGGGGAAGCTCTTCGTGCTCTATCTGCCCGAGGGGGGAGACGTGCCCGTCCTCACGCGAGACGTCCCGAGGCCCTACCGCGTGTTCGACCCTCGCGACGGCCGGGTGGTGGCCGAGGCGCGGCTCGCCGACGCGGAGCCCGCCCTCGCCCGCGGGGGAGCCGGCGAGGGGCCGCGCGTCCTGGTGTTCGCCGGAGAGTGACGCGCCGGCTCAGCCGAGGTGCTGGAGGATCACGAGCAGAACGATCGCGGCGAGGACGGCCAGCGCGATCTTGATCCAGCTCCACGGACGGCGGCCCGCGATCCGGCCGGTGACGCCGTTCACCACGACCTGGTACGACTTGCCGCGGTAGGTGTACGCGACGAGCCACACCGGGGCCAGGATGTGCTTGAACGTCTGGTCGCGGTACGCCGCGCGCACCTGGAGGTTCCTCTGCGTGTCACCGGGAACCTGCCGCGCGCAGATCGCGCGGAGCGCCGCCTCCATCTGCTGCCGCGAGCGCTGGGCGGCGGCGACGAGGTCGATCTGGTAGCGCTCGACGACCCATCCCGCGAGGTAGCCGGGGTCGTACGGCACGAGCTCCGCCGTCGGGAACGGCTCGATGCCCCGCAGGAGCGAGGGATCGACGCCGCGCGAGGCGCACACGAGGTCGTCGTCGAAGAAGTGGTCGACGTGGCCCGCGGCCGGCGTCCACCGCACCCGGCGCTCCTTCTTCCCGCCCCGCTCCACCCAGTAGTAGGTCCCGGACTCGGCCGTCCAGTCGGCGCTCGTCTGCGCGTCGAAGGTCCAGTACGGCACGTAGACGCCCTTCACGGTGTCCGTCGCCGCCTTCACGCCGAAGCGGTTCGGGGCGAACCACAGGCTCCCGTACCACCGGCGCATCGCCTCGCGGGCCTGCGGCTCGGCGATCTTCAGCGGGAGGAGAGACTCCGGGCGGAAGGCGTCCTTCACCTGCTCGTACGGCACGAGGGAAGCGGAGCCGCAGAACTCGCAGCGCGCCCCGACCTTTGCCGCGTCGAGCACCGAGATCGCCTGGCAGCTCTGGCAGCGAACCTGCGTCTTCTCGGCCTGCCAGCCGCGGCGGTCGTCCCCCAGCCCGCGCAGGGCGGCCGCGAGGTCGTGCTCGACGATCACGGTGTCGGCGCCGCGCTGCTGGAGCGTGGCCGGCGAGGTGGCGCCGCAGTACGGGCACACGAGGGCGTCCCGGGCCGGGTTCCAGTGGGCCTCCGCCCCGCAGGCCGGGCAGTGGTACTTGTCGCGCGCCGTCGCGACCGCGCCCGGGTCGGGCGGGGACGCCTCCTCGCCGCTCACGGCCCGCCTACTGGAGGAACTGGGCGAGGGCCGCCTTCGTGATGCGCCACTGGCTGCCGATGCGCTTGCCCTTCAGGTCCCCGGACTCCAGGCTCGCGATCACGTCCGCCTCGCTCACGCCGAGCGCCTTCGCCGCGTCGGCCGGGCTCATCGTCTCGGGCAGGCCGGCGGCCGCGGCCGGCGGCGCCCCGGCGGCCGGCGTCGACTGGGCGGCGATCCCGCCCTGCTGCGCCATCATCTGCTGCGCCATCGCGAGGCCGACGGCCATCTCGGCGCCGATCCCGCCCGCGCCGGCGCCCTTCTCCATTCCCTGCGCCATCTGGTACTTCACGAAGTCGTTCAGGTTCCCGACCGCGGCCATGCCGGCCCGCTTGTCGATCGCCTGCTCGACCTCGGGCGGGACCGACACGTTCTCGAGGACGAAGCTCGTCATCTCGAGGCCGTACTTCTGGTCGAGCACGGGGTTGAGGAGCGGCAGAAGCGCCTCGCCGAGCTCGGTGTAGCGCGTCGCCACGTCGAGCACCGGGACCTTGCTGGTCGCGAGGGCCTCCGAGAAGACCGACACGAGCCGCGAGCGCATCACGTCGGCGAACTCGTCGAGGCGGAAGTGGTCGTCGGTGCCCGCGACCTCCTTCAGGAACCGCGGCGCGTCGACGATCCGGAAGTCGTAGGTGCCGAACGCCCTCACCCGGACGATGCCGAAGTCGGCGTCCCGCATCATGATCGGGTTCGAGGTGCCACACTTGTTCCCGGTGAAAAGGCGCGTCGTCACGTAGTAGACGTCGGCCTTGAACGGCGACTCGAAGCCGTACTTCCAGCCCTTGAGCCGGGTGAGGACCGGGATGTTGTCGGTCGTCAGGTCGTGCTTGCCGGGGCCGAACTCGTCGCCGAACTGGCCCAGGTACACGAACTGGACGACCTGCGACTCGCGGACGATGAGCTGCGCCCCGCGCTTGATCTCCTTGTCGTCGTCCGGGTAGCGGTACGAGAGCGTGTCGCGCGAGTCGTCGGTCCACTCGATGATCTCGAGAAGCTGTCCGCGGACGAAGTCCATCAGGCCCATGAGTTCCTCCCACCCGGCAACGCCTGATTCTGCCACACGCGTCCGTCGGCGGCGGGCGCGTTCGGCCCCGCCCTTCCTCGGGTACGATAGATCTTTCTTCCCAGGAGGCCCGTCCCCGCATGCGAACGAAGCTCGCCGTGTCCGCCCTCGCCCTCTTCCCCCTCGCCGCCACCGCCCAGGGAGGTCCCGTGCCCGAAGGCTCCTTCTACACCCTCAAGACGACGACCCTGCAGGGACAGCCGGCCGACCTCGCGCAGTACGCGGGGAAGGTCGCCCTCGTGGTGAACGTCGCGAGCCAGTGCGGCTACACGCCGCAGTACGCCGGCCTGCAGAAGCTCTACGACGAGTACAAGGACCGCGGCCTCGTCGTCCTCGGCTTCCCGAGCAACGACTTCGGCGGCCAGGAGCCGGGCTCGGCCGACGAGATCGCGACGTTCTGCAAGAAGAACTACGGCGTCACGTTCCCGATGTTCTCGAAGGTGGTGACGAAGGCGGGCAAGGACCAGTCGCCGGTCTACGCGCTCCTCGGCAAGAGCGGCTCGCTCCCCGCCTGGAACTTCTCGAAGTACCTCGTCGCGAAGGACGGCGCCGTGCTCCAGTTCTTCCCGAGCAAGGTGGCGCCCGAGGCCGCGGAGCTGCGCAAGGCGATCGACGAGGCGCTCGCGAAGTAGCGGTCGGCGGACGCCCCCCGGGCGCGCCGGCGGCCGATCAGGCGCCGACGTCCCACGAGACGAGCGCCCACCGCATCGGCCGCCGGCCGAGGGTGCCGGCGTTCGCGTCGTAGTAGGCGCGCAGCCGCTCCGCCTCCTCGGGCGAGAGCGCGCCGAGCGACCACTCGACCTTGCGCCGGCAGTCGTCGAAGTCGCGGACGGCGCGCAGGCGGCTCTCCGCGTCGATGTAGTCCACCCTGGGGTGGACTCCCTTCTGGTGCAGGAGCGCGACGACGTAGAGGTAGTCCGGCAGCGGCTCGTCGTCGCGGCCGAGCGCCCGCAGGAGCTCGTCGTCGAGGAACCGCCCGCCGGCGAGATGAGTGAGGTAGACCCGGCGGCGCGCGCGGGAGATGAGGCGGGAGAGGGCGAGCGCGAGGTCGCCGACCTGCGTCGAGCGCGAGGCCACGACGACGTCGCACGACGGCACGTCCGCCCAGTCATCCTCCCAGGCGCGGAGGATCGTCGAGGCGTTCCCGATCCCCCTCTCGGCCGCGTTGCGCTCGAGCTCGACGAGCATGGCCGGGCTGTAGTCGAGGCCCCACACGCGCTCGAGTCGCGGGGCGAGGGTCAGGGCGATCGTGCCGGGCCCGCATCCGACATCGAGCAGCGTGCGGCAGCCGGAGAGGTCCATGCGCGAGACGAATCCCTCCACGTAGGAGCCCGAGAAGATCCCGCGGCTCATCGCCGCGGCCCGGCCGTCCCAGTCGGCCGCCGTCTTCTCCCGGCGCCGCGTCCTCTCCCAGTGGGCGCGGTAGAGGGCCGCGACGTCCGTCCGGTCGAGGCTCACGCCAGGCCTCCGCGAAAGGCCACGCGACCCGCCCCGAGGCGCGACGGATCGACGTCGTAGAGCCGCGCGAGCGCCTCGGGCACGAGGAGGTCGCGCGGGTCGCCGTCCCCCACCAGCCGGCCCGCCTTCAGCAGGGCGACGCGGTGCGCGACGCGGAGGGCGTGGTCGGGATCGTGCGTCGTCATGAGCACCGCGATGCCGCGGCCGGCGAGGGCGGCCACGTGGTCGAGGACGCGGATCTGGTTGCCGAAGTCGAGGCTCGAGGTCGGCTCGTCCATCAGCAGCGCCCGCGGCTCCTGCGCGAGCGCGCGGGCGAGGAGGACGAGCTGCCGCTCGCCGCCCGAGAGCTCCGAGTAGACGCGCGGGGCGAGGGCACCGACCCCGAGCCCGTCGAGGACCGCCCGCGCGACCTCGTGGTCCCGCCGCGAGGGAACGCCGAACCGCGGCAGGTGGGCGGTGCGGCCCATCAGGACGATCTCCTCCGCCGTCCACGCGAAGACGCCGGCGTGCGCCTGGGGCACGTAGCCGAGGAAGCCCGCAAGGCGGCGGCGCGGCCAGCGCCCGAGCGGCTCTCCGGCCACGAGCACCTCGCCGGACACCGGGCGCAGGCTGCCGCCGAGGGTGCGCAGGAGCGTCGTCTTGCCGCCGCCGTTCGGGCCCAGGATCGCGACCACCTCCCCGGGCTCGACGCGGAGCGAGACGCCCTCGCCGACGAGCCGCCCCGGATGGCCGAACGACAGCGCACGCGCCTCGAGGAGGCTCACCACGCCCGCCTCGAGCGCGCCAGGAGCCAGAGGAAGAAGGGGCCCCCGCCGAGCGCGGCGAGCAGACCGAACGGGATCTCGGTCGGCGCGGCGGTGCGGGCGATCGTGTCGGCCGCCACCACGAACGTCGCACCGATCGTCGCGGCCACCGGCAGCAGCCGCCGGAAGTCGGGGCCGACGAGGAGACGCGAGACGTGGGGCACGACGAGGCCGACCCAGCCGACGATGCCGGAGATCGCGACCGCCGCCGCCGTCATCAGCGTCGCCGCGCCGACGAGGACGAGGCGCACGCGCGCGGGGCTCACGCCGAGGGCCATCGCCTCCTCGTCCGGCTGGCTCAGGAGGTTCACGCGCCAGCGCAGCAGCCAGAGGACGGACAGGCCGACGAGGACGACCGGGGCGGCCGCCGCGACGTCCGACGCGGTCGTGCCGACGAAGCCGCCGAGGAGCCAGTAGGTCATCGAGGGAAGCTGCGTGTACGGGTCGGCGAGGATCTTCAGCAGCGACGACCCGGCCCCGAGCACGGTGCCGACCGCGACGCCGGCGAGGACGAGCACCAGCACGGGATCGTGGCGCCGCACGCGAGCGGCGACAGCGGCCACGACGGCCACCGCGGCGAGGCCGCCGGCGAACGCCAGGGCCTGGACCGCCGCCACCGGCAGGCGGAGGTAGATGCCGAGGAGAGCGCCGAAGCCGGCGCCGGCCGAGACGCCGAGGATGTCGGGCGAGACGAGAGGGTTGCGGAACAGGCCCTGGTAGGCCGCGCCGGCCGCCGAGAGGGCGCCGCCGACGAGCACCGCCGCCGCGACGCGCGGCAGGCGGATGCTCCAGAGCACGGTGCGGACGGCGGGCGCCACCGCCTCGTCGCCGGTCACCAGGCCCGCCGCGGCCCGCAGCAGGTCGAGCGGCCCGACGGCGTAACGGCCGACCCCGAGCGCGGCCACGACGACCAGGAGCAGCCCGGCGGCGAGGCCGACGGCCAGCCAGCCCGCCGGGACCGCGCGCCGCGCGCTCACGCCGGCGGCTCGAGGAGCTGCCGCAGGCGGGCGTCCGTCACCGGGACGCCGTAGAAGAGGTCGTAGAAGCCGCGGACCGTCGCCGCGAGCGCCGAAGGCGAGGAACTCGGCCGCAGTCGGTGCGACAGCCACGCCGCGCCGAGGATCCGGTTGACGCCGGGAGGGGAGTCGATCCAGCCGAAGGGCACCGACGGCGGGCAGAGCACTCGGCCATCACGCACCGCGGCCACGGACTTCCAGAGGGGATCGGCCACGACCGCGCGAGCGAAGTCGCGGTCCTGCGTCACGACGACCTCGGGGTCCCAGGCGATCACCTGCTCGAGCGAGACTCGGGCGAGGCGGCCGGCGCCGGCTTCGGCCGCGACGTTGCGGGCGCCGACGAACTCGAGCACTTCGGCGTTGATCGAGCCGCCGAGCCCCGTCTCGAGCCCGTCCTGCCCGCGGGCGAGATACACGCGCGTGGTCGCGACGCGCGGCCGCGCGCCGACGACCTCGGCCAGCAGGCGGCGCGCCTCCTCTTCGAGGCGCTCCGCACGCCCCGAGACCCCGAGCAGCCTCCCGGCCTCGCGCAGGAGAGCCGGGCTGTCGCCGATGCGGCCGTCCAGGAGCTCGCACCGGAGCCCTGTCTGCGCCCGCACGCGCTCGATCGCGCTCGCGTGAGTCGGGTCCGCCGAGCCGACGTCGAGCACGAGCCCCGGCGACAGCCGCACGAGCGCCTCGAGCGACACGGTGCTCCCTCGCCCCGAGAGCCGGCCGAGGACGGGCAGATCGGCGAGGCCCGGCCTCATCCACGACGCCGCTTCGGGCGCGAGGGGCCCCGTCCAGCCGAGGAGCGCGTCGGGCGCGAGCACGTAGACGAGCACCGCCGCCGGCGGGCCGGCGGCGAAGACGCGCGCCAGCCCGGCGGAGTGCGCCGGACGCGCGGCGCCGAGGCCGGCCGCGCCGGCCCCGATCAGGAAGGACCTTCGACTGGGCATCGCTCTTCCGTGGCCGGCAATGCTACAACGAAGCTCTCCGTGCCGCCTCGGGAGGAGGAAGACATGAACCGCCTGGTGATCGCCTTCGCCGCCGCGCTGCCGACGGCCGCTGTCGCGGGGGCCACGGAGTACCACGTCGCGCTCGACGGCCGCGACACGAGCGCGGGCACGCGCCAGGCGCCCTTCCGCACCATCCAGCGGGCGGCCGACGCCGCGCAGCCGGGCGACACGGTCACCGTCCACGCGGGGATCTACCGCGAGCAGGTCGACCCGCCCCGGGGCGGCCGCTCCGAGACGGAGCGCATCGTCTACCGGGCCGCGCCCGGCGAGGCGGTCGAGATCCGCGGGTCCGAGGTCGTGAAGGGCTGGACGCGCGTGAAGGACGACCTGTGGAAGGCGCAGATCCCGGCCGGCGTCTTCGGAGCCTTCAACCCGTTCGCCGACGAGATCCACGGCGACTGGTTCGACCCGAAGGGCCGGAAGCACCACACGGGCGCCGTCTACCTCGACGGCGAGTGGCTGGTCGAGGCGGCCCGCCTCGCCGACGTGATCGAGGGCGCCCCGTCTCCCGTGCCGGGAGCCTCGCTGTGGTTCGCCGAGCCGGGCCCGGCGTCGACCACCGTCTGGGCGCGCTTCCCTGCTGCCGACCCGAACGCCCGGCTCGTCGAGGTCAACGTCCGCCGGGCGGTCTTCTACCCGAGCGCGCCCGGCCGGAGCTACGTCACCGTGCGCGGCTTCACGATGCGCCACGCGGCGACGCCCTGGGCGCCGCCGACCGCCGAGCAGGTCGCTCTCGTCGGCACCCACTGGAGCCGGGGCTGGGTGATCGAGGGGAACACGATCAGCCACGCGACGTGCTCCTGCGTCTCGCTCGGGAAGCACGGCGACCGCTTCGACAACACGTCGGCCGACACGGCCGAAGGCTACGTCGAGACGATCCGGCGCGCGCAGGCCCACCCGATCCCGTGGACGCGGGAGTCGATCGGCCACCACGTCGTGCGCGACAACACGATCTCGCACTGCGAGCAGGCCGGGATCGTGGGGAGCCTCGGGCCGGCCTTCAGCGTCGTCACGCGCAACACCATCCACGACGTGCACGTCCGGGCCCTCTTCTCCGGCGCCGAGATGGCCGGGATCAAGCTCCACGGCGCGATCGACGTCGTGATCGCGGAGAACCACGTCTACCGGACGGTGCGCGGAGTGTGGCTGGACTGGATGGCCCAGGGCACGCGCGTCACGCGGAACCTGCTGCACGACAACGCGGCCGAGGACCTGTTCGTCGAGGTCGACCACGGGCCGTTCCTCGTCGACGACAACGTGTTCCTCTCGAACACCAGCCTGCTCGACGTGTCGGAGGGCGGGGCCTACGTCCACGATCTCTTCGGCGGCCGCATCGTCAGCGTCGAGGAGCCGTTCCGCCTGACGCCATGGCACCCCGCCCACTCGACGAGCGTCGCCGGCCTCGTCGCGACGCGCGGGGGCGACGACCGATTCCACAACAACGTGTTCGTCGGGCGGGGAGAGCCGGCGCTCGAGGGCCCCCGCCCCGAGGACCGGAACCGCCGGGCGGCGTCCTGCGGCCTGGCCGTCTACGACCTGCGCCCGCTGCCGCTGCGCACGAGCGGCAACGTGCATCTGCGCGGAGCGAGGCCCGCCGCGCGGGAGGCGGACGCCGTGGTGCGGCCCGACCTCGACCCGCGCCTCCGCCTCGTCGAGGAGGAGGGCGCGTGGGTTCTCCGGCTCGCGGCCGGCCCCGAGCTCGCGGAGGCCGCGACGCGCCTCGTCACGACGGAGACTCTCGGAAGGGCCTTCGTGCCGCAGGTCGCGTACGAGAACGCGGACGGCACGCCGCTGCGCGTGGACACCGACTTCTTCGGAAACCCGCGCGACCCCGAGCGCCCGACGCCGGGGCCGTTCGAGAGGCCGGGCCGGGGCGAGGTGGCGCTCCGCCTGCGCTGAGCCTCCGGCGCGCGGTCCCTCGCCGCTAGGGCAGCGGCTCGTTCCGGATCGCTCGCCCGCCGCTCGTGAAGGAGTAGCCGACGCTGCCGGCGTGGCCGATCATCACCGCCTCGATGAGGGGCTCGTCGACGTCGGCCGGGCCGCTCCACTGGACGAGGAAGTTCGCGCCGGGGCCGCCCGCGTCGTCCCGCTGCCGGACCACGAACTCGACGGTGGCGAGCGGCCCGAGCTCGGACGGCGTCGCGAGGTACTCGCGGACGCGCCGGCCGTGCGAGTCGTAGTAACGGACGTGGTCGATCACGATGCTCTGCCGGGCGCTGACGTTGCGCACGCTCACCGTGACGGCCAGCTCCATCATGCTCTGCGCGGCATCGCTGTGGTAGATGCTCGAGTACACCGGCACGTAGACCGTGCGCTGGACGGAGGCCGCGGCCGGCGGGCTCGAGACGGGCCGGAGCCGCTCGGCCGCCGTTCCCTGCGAGGCGGGATCGGGCCTCGGCGCCGCGCACGCGGCGAGAGCGAGGGCGGCGGCGAGGAGCGGCGAGGAGCGCATCGGGGGGATTGTGACACAGCGCCGCGGGCGCTAACCTCCCTCGTCCGGCCGGCGCTCGGCCGCGGGCGGAGGTCCTCGTGAGACTCGTCGTGGCGGCGTTCGTCGGCGTGCTCGTCCCGGCCGCGGCGTGGGCCGCGGACCCGCCTCTCCCGCGCCTCGAGCGGCGCGGCACCGCGGTGCAACTCGTCGTCGACGGCCGGCCGTTCCTCGTCCGCGGCGGCGAGCTCGGCAACTCGAGCGCGTCCGTCCCCGCCACCTTCCGGCCCCTCTGGCCGAAGCTCGCGGAGCTGCGTCTCAACACGGTGCTGGCGCCCGCGTACTGGGAGCTCCTCGAGCCGGAGGAGGGGCGGTTCGACTTCTCGGCCACGGACGCCCTCCTCGCCGACGCGCGCGCGCACGGGATGAGGGTCGTCCTCCTGTGGTTCGGCTCGTGGAAGAACAGCATGTCCTGCTACGCGCCGGCCTGGGTGAAGCGGGACCCCGCCCGCTTCCCGCGCGCGGAGGACCGCGACGGGGTCGCCCAGGAGATCCTGTCCGCCTTCTCGGCCGCGAACCGGGACGCGGACGCCCGGGCCTTCGCCGCTCTCCTGCGGCACCTTCGCGAGACCGACACCGCGCGCACGGTCGTCATGGTCCAGGTGGAGAACGAGGTCGGCATGATCCCCACCGCGCGGGACCACTCCCCGGGCGCCCGCCGCGCGTTCGCGCAGGCCGTTCCCGACGAGCTCATGAGCCGCCTGGCCGCGCGGCCCGGCGACCTGACGCCGGAGCTGCGCGCCGCCTGGCTCGGGGCGGGGGGAAGGACGGCCGGCACGTGGGCGGAGGTGTTCGGGGACGGGCCGGCGGGCGAGGAGGTCTTCACCGCCTGGCACCTCGCCCGCTACACGGAAGCGGTCGCCGCGGCCGGCCGGAGGGAGCACCCGCTGCCCTTGTTCGCGAACGCGGCGCTCATCCGGCCGGGGCACCAGCCCGGCCAGTACCCGAGCGGGGGGCCGCTCCCCCACCTCTTCGACGTGTGGCGGGCC
>WBZP01002652.1_pt1 | contig 20255 bp, 19 predicted proteins | sample 5204301 | NCBI WGS metagenome assembly WBZP01 (sample SAMN12412401, study PRJNA552823) | activated sludge metagenome | isolation source: activated sludge from nitrification reactor of wastewater treatment plant... | place: USA: Pennsylvania | collected 2017
GAGGATGCCGCCCGCCGCGGCGAGGTGCCCATCGTGGATGAGGCCGATCACACCGGCGAAGCCTGAAACCTAGCGCGGGTTCGGCCGGATGAACACGCCTTCGGCCTCGACGGTCACGCCCTGCGCATCCGAGATATGGCCCACCGCATAGGTTTTCACGCCCTCGACGCGGTCGACGTGTGCTTCGGCGTGCAGCCGGCCGAGTCGGGTGGGGCGAAGGTACCTCAGGGTGATCGTCCCCGTGAAGGCCGGCCTGCCCGGCTGATGGGCGGTAGCCCCGAGGATGTGGTCGAGGATCAGCGCGCACACTCCGCCGTGGACGTGGCCCGGCGGTCCTTCGTAGGCGGCACCGAGATCGATGTCGGTGTAGACCCCATCCCGGGTGTGCGTGAGGACGAGCGGGGGAGCGATGGCGTTGCGCAGGCCGATCGCGGCATTGCCCCAGGCGACCGTCCCCCCGTCGAGCGTTCGCTGCACCCCGCGAGCACCCGGGATCAATTGGGTGGCCAGCAGGTTCGACGCCTCGTCGATCAAGGCCCTGGCGACACCGATGGCCTCTTCATCGACCTCGCTGCGGATCGTCGCGTCGATGAGCCGGCGGACCGAGTCGGTCAGGGGACCGTAGAGCGCCTCTCCCCGCGCCCGGTCCACGGGATCGGGTTGCTGGCCGAGCCCGGTCATATCCGACCCCTTTCGTGCCGTGCGGCAGGTCACCGCCGCCGGTAGCACAACTGTGGCCGTCGCGGAGGCCGCCGGCAACGGAGATTCCCGGTCAGCGGATGTTACGAGGCGCTGGTGAACGGCCCGATTGGTAGCCTTGACCGGTGGAAGGCGCTACTCCCAGGCCGAACCTGGCATCGACCGGTTGGGCACTGCTCGGCATGTTGTCCGGTGGGGATGAGCTTTCCGGATACGACATCAAGAAGTGGTCGAACTGGGTCCTGAGGTTCTTCTATCAGAGTCCGGCGTACAGCCAGATCTATTCGGAGCTCAAGAAGATGGAGCAGCTCGGGCTGGTCACCTCGCGGATGGACAGCGACGGGGCTGCCCGTAGTCGGCGGCTGTACCGGATCACCCCGGTCGGTATGGAGGCCGTGTCGGCATGGACGGCCGAGGCGCCCTATGACCCACCGACGCTGAAGCACAGCGTGCTGCTCCGGGTCATCTTCGGCCATCTGACCGAGCCGCAGAAGCTTCGTGAACTTCTCCAGGAACACGTCGCATACTGCGATCGCATGCAACGCAGCGCCGCGGTCGAAGCACGCGCAACCGAGGAACAGCCGGCGTGGGCCTACCCGAAGGTGGCGCTGAAGTGGGCAGAACGCCATTACGCATCCGAGCGTGAGTTGGCCCTCGAACTGATCAAGGACCTCGACGAGGCGGAAGCGGAATTCGCCGGGGCGCGGCAGACCGGCGGCGCCGGTGTCGTGTGGCCCGAACGCGACTACTGGTACGAGGTCGAGCAGCGGGTCAAATCCGAAGAGGGCGACTAAACCGATTGCCGTTGCGCGGCATCCCGAGCGGCGATGTAACCGAACACCAGTCCCTGCGCGATCGTCGCGCCCGCCCCCGGATAGCTCGCCCCGAAGGCGTTCGCGGCGGTGTTGCCGATCGCATAGAGGCCCTCGATCGGTGTGCCGTCCTCGCGCAGCACCCGAGCCCGCTCGTCCGCGCGCAAGCCACCGCAGGTACCCAGATCGCTGAGCACCATCTTCACCGCGTAGAACGGCCCCTGATCGAGCGGCCGCAGGTTCGGATTGGGCGTGATCGTCGGGTCGCCGTAGTAGCGGTCGTAGGCGGAACCGCCTCGCCCGAAGTCGAAATCCTCACCCCCGCTTGCCATGTCGTTGAATCGGGAGGTCGTCCGGAGGAATTGCGACTCCGGAACGCCCATCATCCTGCCGAGTTCGGCGAGGCTGTCCGACCGGTGAGCGATCCCGGCCCCATACCAGGTCTCCGGAATCGCCATCCGGGGGAACAGGTCCGCGGCGAAGACATAGCTGTTCCGGTATGCCTGGTCGAAGACGATCCACATGGATGTCACCGGATTCCCCGAGCGGTTGAGTTCGAGTATCCGCTGCCCGAATGACATGTAGTCGGTCGATTCGTTGACGAATCGGCTGCCGGTTTGATCGACGATGAGCGAGCCGGGCAGCGAGCGCTCGGCCAGCATGACCAGTGGTTGCGTGCCAGGCAGGGGCGCGACGGCGGGAAACCACCAGGCCTGGTCCATCAGATCGATGGAGGCACCCACCTCCTGGGCGATCAGGATGGCGTCGCCGGTGTTGCTCGTCGCTCCGAGGCTCAGGTTCTCGCCGAGCGATTCGGACTGGAATTTCCATCGCATCGCCATGTTGTGGTCGAAGCCGCCGGCGGCGAGCACCACACCCCGGCGCGCGCTCACCGTCACGTCGCGGCCGTTGTGCTGGAAAACCGCACCCGTGACGCGGCCGTCGTCGGTCGTCAACTGCCGCAGTGTGGTGCCGGTCCAGACCGGGATGCTGGCGCGTAGCGCCCCGGCGAACAGTCCGGCCGCCAGCGCCTGGCCCCCGGCGACGTACCGCCGTCCGATCAGCAGGCCACCGACTCCCTGGGTGAGCCGCTTGACGATGAGCGGCAGTCCCTTTCGGGGCACCCGCGCCATCAAGTTCAGCCACCGGTAGTCCGCGCCGGTGGTGGGCATCGGGATCTTGACCTCGAGCACACCGGGCCGGAGCCGGGTCCGATATTCGCCGAGCACCGACGAGTTGAACGGTCTGCATTCGCAGGTGCGCCCCACCGCGGTGCCCCCGGGCTTCTCGGAGTGGTAGTCGGAGTAGTCCCGCGCCCAGAACAGCCGCATCCCGGTGGTGCGCCTTAGCATGTCCACCGTCGCGGCCACATGAGCCAGGAACCCGGCCGAGCGTTCCGGCGGCGCGGTCCCGGCAACGGCGGACTCGAGGTAGGTGGTGGCGCGCTGCAGTGTGTCGTCGGCCCCGGCCTCCTCGAGGATGGGGCTGGCGGGCAGCCAGAGCGCACCGCCGGAGCGCGCGGTCGAACCGCCCACGAACGCGGACTTCTCCGCGACGAGTACGGACAGACCACACTCGTGCGCGGCCAGGGCCGCTGCCAGGCCCGTGCCCGAACCCACCACGATCAGGTCGAAGGTCGCGTCGCCGACCGTCAGTCCGGCGGGAATCGTCGCACTCGGGGCTGTCACGCACCCGAGGATATGGCGAGGCCGCGGCAAAAACGATGCGGTCTCCCTACCAGCGGGAGGAACGGGGCGTCACCGGGCCTACTCGCTGTACAACGAATGCATGACCCTGCAGTCAGACAACGACGAGGTACGACAGATCGAGACGGGTGCCGCACCGACCCGGTTCGCGCGCGGCTGGCACTGCCTCGGTCTGACCAGGGACCTCGGTGACGGTAAGCCGCACACTGTCAACGCCTTCGGTAAGCGCCTCGTGGTCTTTCGGAGCCAGGACGGCAGGCTCAACGTGCTGGACGGCTACTGCCGACACATGGGCGGCGACCTGTCCCGGGGTGAGGTCAAGGGAAATGAGATCGCCTGCCCCTTCCACGACTGGCGGTGGGGCGGCGACGGCCGTTGCAAACAGATTCCGTACAGCCGCCGCGTCCCCAAGCTGGCGCGCACCGCCACATGGCGAACGCTCGAGCAGGACGGCATGCTGTTCGTGTGGAACGACCCGGAGGGTAACCCGCCGCCGGACGGCGTCACGATCCCACGCATCGCCGGCGCCACCAGTGCTGAATGGACCGACTGGCACTGGTACACCACCGTGGTCAACACCAACTGTCGCGAAATCGTCGACAATGTCGTCGACATGGCGCACTTCTTCTATGTGCACGGGTCGATGCCGACCCACTTCAAGAACGTCTTCGAGGGCCATGTCGCGACGCAGTACATGAGCAGTGGCAACCGTCCCGACCTGCCGGCCCCCGAGGGCGGCCCGGTTCTGCTCGGCACGAGCTCGCTCGCGTCGTACTGGGGGCCGTCGTTCATGATCGACGATCTCACGTATCACTACGAGCGCGAAGACCAGCAGACCGTGTTGCTCAACTGCCACTATCCGATCGACGCGAATTCGTTTGTGCTGCAATACGGGATCATCGTCAAGAAGTCCGAACACCTTCCCGAGGAAGCGGCAATGCAGGCGGCCGTCGCGCTCGGCGACTTCGTCAAAATGGGCTTCGAGCAGGACGTCGCGATCTGGCGAAGCAAGACGCGTATCGAAAACCCCCTGCTATGCGAGGAGGACGGCCCCGTCTACCAGTTGCGACGGTGGTATGAGCAGTTCTACGTCGACGCCGCCGACGTCACGCCGGACATGGTGGACCGGTTCGAGTACGAGATCGACGTGACCAGGCCCCGTGAGGCGTGGCAGAAGCAGGTCGATGACAACATCGCCCGCCGCGCCGCCGCGGCCGGAACACCCACGATGACCGCCCCTGCCGAATAGTCGTCCGGCATGCGGGCCAGGCCTGAGCCGCGCTGGGCCTTGTCGGCTGTGAAATACGCTGTGCCGGAGGCCGAACCGAGAAGGGACGTGCGTGATGCAGATTGCTGACAGGGTGTTTGTGGTCACCGGCGGCGGTAACGGCATGGGACGCCAGGTCGTGCTCGGTCTCGCCCGCAGGGGTGCGCGGGTCGCCGCGGTCGACCTTGATGTGGCGGGCCTGACCGAGACGGCCGACCTTGGCCGGGCAGCCGGCGCTTCGGTGTCAACACATGTCGTGGATGTCACCGACCGCGGCGCCGTCGCGGCGTTGCCCGATCAGGTGATCGATGCGCACGGGCAGATCGACGGGCTGGTCAACATCGCCGGCATCATTCACCGCTTCGCGCCGTTCGTCGAGTTGTCCGCCGACGAGACCGATCGGATCATGGACGTGAATTTCTGGGGGACGGTCAACACCTGCCGGGTGTTCCTCCCGATCCTGCTGCAGCGCCCCGAGGCGAATCTGACCAACATGTCCAGCCTTTCGGCGCTGGTGCCCTTCGCCAGCCAGACGTTCTACGGTGCCAGCAAGGGCGCTGTCAAGCAGTTCAGCGAGGGTCTGTACGGCGAGCTGTCCGACACCGGTGTTCACGTGGTGACGCTGTTCCCGGGCAACATCACCACCAACCTGACCGGCAACTCCGGGGTTCAGATGATCGATTCAGGCGGACGGAAGGCGCCGTCGAAGACTCCGGAACAGGCCGGCGAGAAGATCGTCGAGGCCATCGCGAAGGACCGCTTTCGTGTTCTCGTCGGCACCGATGCCCGCCTACTCGACCTGCTCGCCAGGGTATCGGCGAAGCGCACGACCGGGTTCATCGCCAAGCAGATCAAGTCGGTGCTGTAGAGCCGGTTCTTCGTTCTATGCGAACTGAAATGCGCTGACGGGGGCCTCATCCGGGTAGCCGGCCGGGCCGCCGAGGTCGTAGACGGCGTTCAACGCGCCGATGAAGGCCGGGTCGTGTAGCGGCGCACTGGGCACGTCGAGCTTGATGCCCTTCTTGTGCACGTCGTCGACCAGCATGTCGATGGCCCTGTCGATCGTCAGGTCGGCGCTGCCGTCCATGTTCTTTCTCAGTTCGTCGAGATCGGTGAACACCTCCGCCGACCAGTGCACCAGAAAACGCAACTCATCGGTGTGGTGCCGGGCTATCACGTCGTCACCGTTCTTCAGAACCCAGCGGTCGCGGTCGCCGGGCTCACCGGCGAAGACGGTGTCGAAGGAGAGTCCGGCCGGCATCTGTTGCTCCAGTGGGCCGTTGGCCTCGCCGCGATGCACCATCATCTCGTTCTGCACGACGACACCGCGGTTGTACACGGGGGGCAGCACCCGCCTGGGAGCCCGGAGCGGGCCCTCCGGCCAGTAGGTGAAGCCGCTGGCCGAATCGTGGGAGAACCAGGTGATCACCTGGGCCATCTTGATCAGGTAGTCGGTGAACAGGCCGGACTTGCCCATGACGCTGGTGAGCCAGGTCGGGGCGTTCTCGTGCCGGACACCGCGAAAGCTCGGTGAATCCAGGTGGCCCGGATCGCGGTTGGCGCACGGCCCGTTGATGTTGAACAACATCATCTGCGGCTTGGCGTACTCGGCGTTCCAGTAGCTCTTCGCGTGCTCGACGAAGGTCTTGTTGTAGAACACGTCGTGCAACTCGGGGTAGAGCACGGTTCCGTAGTTGGCCAGATACCCGCGAAAGGTGGGGGTGAGGAACATGTCCAGCGACGGGGTGAAGCCCTCGGGAAACGCGCCGCTCATGGTCGCGATCAACTCTTCCGGCGAGGCGAAATGCTGGGCGATGATGAGCCGCCACGGACCCTCCGCATGCACCACGTCCAGCAGGCGTTCCCGCTGGTCATCGGTGTAGATGTTGTCGATCTCGCGCGGTGGCGACGCGGGGCGCAGAATGTCGGAAAGTGCCATCCGCTGCTCTTGGGTCAGCATCCTCGATCTCCTGTCGTCGTCACCGTGCCGATTCTTTACGGGCTCGGCCCCGGCATGACCCGGCCGTTCCGGTCATCGGGAGGTTCCCCGTCAGAACCGCAGCGGATGGGCGAATTTGGCGCGCAGCAGCGCGCCCGTCTCGGCGATCGCAAGCCGGCCACGCGCCGTCGTCTCGGAGCGCATGAGAAAGCCGTGATACGCGCCCGGGTAGCGGGTCACCGTGGTCTGAACGCCGGCATCCCTGAGCCGATCCGCGTAACGCTCACCCCAGTCGCGGATCGGGTCGCATTCCCCGGTCACCACGATCGCCGGCGGCAGCTCCTGCAGCCGCTCGGCCGCGGCCGGGATCCGGTACTCGTCCGGTGCGGCCGCGGCGCCGGCGTCGGCCAGTTCGTGCATGTACTCGATGTCATCGCGACTCAACATCGGTGCATTGGCCAGCAGGCGGATCGATGGGACCGTCATATCGCGGTCCAGGCCCGGGTAGAGCAGCACCTGGCAGAAGATCTCGGGCCCGCCGCGGTCGCGGGCGGCCAGTGCCACGGCCGCCGCCAGCGATCCGCCCGCGCTGTCACCGACGACGGCGAGCCGCATCGGGTCGACGCCCAGCGCCGCCGCATTCTCGGCGACCCAGACCGTCGCGGCATAGCTGTCGTCGAACTGCGCGGGCGGCGGCGATTCCGGAGCGAGGCGGTACTCGACGGCCACGACGGTGGCTCCGGACTCCGCGGCAAGCGCCCGGGCCAACGGCTCGAAGGAGTGGTTGGTTCCCATCACCAGGCCGCCGCCGTGGAAGTGGATCAACACCGGCCCGTCGGTGCTGTTCGTCGGCCGGTAGATCCGCAGCGGAATCGGTCCCGCCGTGCCCGGCGCCGCGGTGTCCCGCACATCGGCCATCTCGGGCATGTGGTTCGGCAACGGTGCGGTCTCGATCGATTCGCGCACGGCCGCCAGCCCGCGTTGCCGCATCGGCGGCAGTGGTCCGAACGAGGCGACCCGCGCCGCCGCGTCGGGATCCAGGCTCGGCACGGTCCCCGTCATTGCCGTGTGGGGTCGAAGCGGCGCTTGCTGCGCAGCACCGGGGCGCGGCGATCGGCCAGGATGGCGGCGCGCTCGGTCATCGCCGATCCGACGTACTCGGGCTGGGTCAGGACGTAGAACTCGCCGGCCGCGGACTTCTCGAAGATGACTTCGGCGGCGGCGAGCGGGTCCATCGCCTCGGCCCTGATCTCGAGCATGGCCGATCGTTGGGACTCGGCGGCATCGATGTCACCGTCCTCGACACCGCGGGCGGCTTCGAAGATGTTGGACTTCACGGCCCCGGGCAGCACGGCCTGGATGTGCACGTGGTCGGCGTGTCCGGCCAGTTCGACCTCGAGGCGAAGGCACTCGGTCAGTGCCAGTACGGCGTGCTTGCTCATGATGTATGGGGCCTGCAGGGGGACCACGGCCACGCCGCCGATCGAGGACAGGTTCCACACCCACGACGGTGATTCGGCCGACAGCATCCGGGGCAGGAAGGCGCGGATGCCGTGGAACACCCCGCTGATGTTGATCTGCACCAGGCGTTCCCAGTTCGCCACCGGTGTGTCCCACAGATAGCCGAACTGTTCGACACCGGCGTTGTTGACCAGCAGGCGGGCGGGTCCGAACGTCGACCAGACGTGATCGGCCAACTGCTCCAGGGCGTTCGGGTCGCGGACATCGCAGCGGACCTCGGCGGCGCGGGCGCCGTCATCCACGAGTTCGGTGCGCAGTCGGGCGGCCGCTTCCTCGTCCACGTCGGCGAGCACCACGGTCATCCCCAGCGCGGCGGCGTGGCGGGCCAGGCCGGCCCCGATTCCGGCGCCGGCGCCGGTGATGACGGCGACGCCGCCGGCGAACGTCTCCCGGGCGCCGGGCACGGGCCTAGTTGGCGGCGGCGTTGGCCGCCGCCTTGAACTCCGCGAACGGAACGGAGTCGTCGGTGTCCATGATGAGGTCGAACCTGGTGAACTGGAGACCGTTGGGGCCACGCCTGATTCCGGTCTCCAGGACACCGCTGCTCACCGCGAACGGGACATGGTTTGCCACCTGGGTGACGAAGATGTACGAGCGCACCGCGGTGGTGTCACCATCGCTTCCGGTGCGGTGGATGTTGGTGCCGTTGTGGCGCAGGGGATACGGGCTGCCCTCCCGGTGCTCGGTCAGCCAGGCGACGATTTCCGCTTTGCCGTTGAGATGGGCGGCGAGGATCTCCTCGAAGGGTGAGGCGCCGCTTTCGCTGCGGCTGATGTAGGTGGCGTCCTCGGTGAAGCTGGCGGCTACCTCCGCGTAGTGCCCGGAGTCGTAGTGAAACCAGAACGAGCCGATGAACTCCTGGATCTCACTGAGCGCGATCTCACTGCTCACCTGGTCTCCCGTCGCTGCTGGACTGCTGTCGACCGCCGAGTCAACCCGTCGCGGCGGCCGGCGGAAGGGGCGATGACCGGTCAGTGGAACACCGGCACGGACTCCGTCATGCGGGGCCGGGTCGTCGGTCGGGACCGAAGCGTTCCCGAAGGGCGCGTTTGAGCAGCTTTCCGCTCGGATTCTTCGGCAGGGCGTCGACGAAGAAGATGCGCTTGGGGATCTTGAACCCGGCCAGGTGTGCTCGGCAATGGGCGATGATCTGCGCGTCGTCGAGTTCCACACCGTCGCGGCGGACGATCGCGGCGACGACCGCCTCCACCCAGAGCGGATCGGGCAGCGCGAATACCGCGGCCTCCTCCACACCGGCGTGCCGGTACAGGACCTCCTCGACCTCCCGGCTGGCAACGTTCTCCCCGCCCGTCTTGATCATGTCCTTCTTGCGGTCCACCAGATGCAGCAGGCCGTGCTCGTCGTAGTAGCCGAGGTCCCCGGAGTGAAACCAGCCGCCGCTGAACGCCTGCGCCGTCCTCTCCTCGTCATCGAGGTAGCCGAGCATCAGTTGCGGACTGCGGTGGGCGATCTCGCCGACCGTTCCGACCGGGAGAGCTGTGTTGTCGTCGTCGAGGATGGCCGTCTCCACGTTGATCACCGGCCGGCCGGCCGCACCGGGGTGGGCGTCCTGCTCGTCGGGGCCCAGCGCCGAGGCCAGCGGTGCCATCTCGGTCTGGCCGTAGAAGTTCCACAGCCGTAGGTCGGGCAGCCGCCGGCGCAGTTCGGCGAGTACCTCGACCGGCATCGCCGACGCGCCGTAGTAGCCCTTTCTGAGGCTGGAGAGGTCGACCCGGTCGAAGAGCGGTGAGCGCAGCAGCGAGATCCATACCGTCGGCGGGGCGAAGTAGTTGGTGACCGCATAGCGCTCGATCGTCCGCAGGACGAGCTCGGGCTCGGGGCGCGGCAGGATGATGCTCGTGGCGCCGAGGTAGACGTCGGTGATCAGGAAGTTGTCCAGCTGCGCGCAGTGATACAACGGCAGCGAGTGGATCTCGACGTCGTCGCTCTCCATCGAACCGGCGACGATGGTGCTGACGTAGTTGGCCATCAGGCCGCGGCTGGAATGCATCACCCCCTTGGGGTGCGATTCGGTTCCGCTGGTGTACATCAGGCGGATCAGGTCGTCGTCTTCGATGTGCGGATGCGCCGTCTGAGCGGTGCTGCTCAGCCACTCGGTGAAGTCCGGCCAGCCGGTGGGCAGCGACTGCCCGGGCGGCACGATCGCCGCGATGGTCATCGTGGCCCCGGCCATCGAGGCCAGTCGCATCGCCGCTTCGGCCGTCGGGGCCAGTTGAGCCTCGACGACGAACCCGCTCGCACCGCTGTGCCCCAGGATGAAGGCGATCTCCTCGGGTGTGAGCATGAAGTTGATCGGGACCAGGACGACACCGGCGCGTGCGGTGGCGAATGCCAGCACGGCGTACTGCCAGCAGTTGTGCGCCAACAGGGCGATCCGGTCACCTCGCCGGAAATTGTTGTCGCACAGTGCCGAGGCCACCCGGTCCACGAGTCCCTCGAGCTCCGCGAAGCTCAGCGTGACCTCCCCGTCGATGATGGCGGCCTTGTCGGGCCGCTTGCGCGCCGACCGCCGGGGAATGTCGCCGAGCGCACTGCTGCGGGCCTGGGCAAGCAGGGACTGCCGGTCGAACCCTCGCACGCGGGGGACTGTAGCCGCGCCGGTCGCGTTCGATCGGACGGCATCCCGCTCAGTAGACATGACCCCTGCCGCCTGCCGGCACGGGCCACATACTCGGCCCACGAGCAAGGAGGATCGATGGCATCGCAATCGAGTGCCGCGGCCGGCGAGCGCGGTGTGGAGCCGGGCGATCTACGTGCCTACCTGCGGCGCGCCGACGCCGGAGTGCTGGTGGCCGTGCTGGCACAGCTGACCGGTGACCCGGCCGTGGTCGACCGGTTCGCGTCGAAGATCTCGTTCACCCCGGATCCCCCCGAGCAGGCCGGGACGACGGATCCGGATACCGCCGAGGTGCTCGTCGAGGCCGTGGTCGCCGCACTGGGCGCCCCCCACGCCGCCGATGCGCTCCCCGCCGACGACCCGGAACTGTTCGCCAGGATCGCACCGCTGGCGCTCGGCACCGCGGTGGGCCAGGAGTACGTCGATCTGCTGCTCGAGCAGGGTGGCTTCCACGCCTCCCAGCCCGTGTTGCCGCGCACCGCCGCGCTGCCCGCCGATTTCAGCGTGGTCATCATCGGAGCGGGAATCGCCGGCATGACCGCGGCACTTGCCTGCGCGGACGCCGGCATCGACTACGAGATCATCGACCGCAACGACGAGGTCGGGGGCACCTGGTACACCGCGGTCTACCCGGGTATCGGCGTCGACACCCCGTCGGCGTATTACTCGCTGTCCCGGGACATCAACGGTGACTGGACGAGTTACTACCCTCAAGGTGGCGAGTACCAGGCGTACCTGCAGTCGGTGGCGGACAAGAACGACCTTCGGCAGCACACCCGGTTCGGCACCGAGGTCAGCGCGCTGCGCTGGGACGAGCAGCGCGACGAATGGGAGGTGCACACCGTCGGCTCCGACGGTGTGCGCGCGGTCCGGCACGCGAACGTCGTGATCCCGGCCGCCGGCTATCTGAACCGTCCGCGCTGGCCCGACGTGCCGGGCCGGGACACGTTCGCGGGCATCGGTATCCATTCCGCGGAGTGGGATCCGGAGTTGGATCTGACCGGGAAGCGGGTTGCGGTCATCGGCGCCGGATGCACCGCGGTGCAGATCGTCGATGCCTGTGTGGACCAGGTCGCGCACCTGACGGTCTTCCAACGTCAGCCGCATTGGGTGGCGCCCCGTAAGCGGCTGACCGACGACGTGCCGGAGCACCGCCGGTGGCTCAACACTCACATTCCCTTCTACGCGAACTGGAATCGGCTCAAGTCGTTCTGGGGGGCCGCCGACAACAACTACCCGGTCATCGTGCGTGATCCGGAATGGGCGGCCGACCACCTGTCGATCTCGCCCGCCAACGACGTCCTGCTGCAGATGTGCCTGCAGTACATCGACCGGACATTCGGGGCGGGAAGCGAACTGGCCGACAAGGTCACCCCAGACTTTGCGCCATACGGCAAACGCATCATCCGAGATCCCGGGGGCTACTACGCCGCCCTGACCAGATCCCATGTCGACGTCGAAGCCGACGAACCTGCCTCGGTCAACCCGAAGGGGATCGTGACCCGCGACGGCCGCCAGATCGATCTCGACGTGATCATCTACGCCACCGGCTACCACCTCGATTTCCTGTCCACGATCGACATTCGCGGCCGCGACGGTCTCCCGCTGTCGCAGGCGTGGGGCGACAGCCCCAGCGCCTACCGGGGCGGAACCGTGCCGGGCTTTCCCAACCTCTTCATCTCCTCGGCGCCGAACTACAGCCCGGGCCACGGGGCCGGACACAACTTCGGCGTGGAGGTGATGGTGCACTACGTGATGGAATGTCTGCAGTTGATGGCACTGCGGCGGGCCAAATCCATCGAGGTGCGCCCGGAGGCGTTCCGGCGCTATGTCGAGGAAGTCGACCGGACGATGGCGGGCACGGTGTGGTGTCACACACCGACCGCGCACACCTACTACCGCTCGGCCGGTGGGCGCATCGTCACCGCGTTTCCCTTCCGACTCGTCGACGTCTGGCAGAGCCACCGTGCGCCCGTCGAAGCCGATTTCGTGCTCCAGTGAGCGGGTTGCTCTCGGGCAGAACGGCTTTGGTGACCGGCAGCAGCCGGGGGATAGGCCGTGCGGTGGCCCAGCGGCTGGCGGCGGAAGGGGCCACTGTGGCGGTCACCGCGCGTTCGGTCGCGCCGTCGCCGTCCCACCGCGGCGGCGGCGCCGAAACGCTGCCCGGCACCATCGATGAGACCATCGCACTGATCGAGCACGCCGGGGGGCAGGCCTTCGGGATCGCCGCCGATCTCGAGGACCCGGCGCAGCGGGCCGGTCTGGTCGAGCGGGTGGTCGAGCGCACCGGCCGGATCGACATCCTGGTCAACAATGCGGGTTTCGCCGACTACTCGACCATCGAGACCATGTCGATGGAGACCTTCGATCGCACGGTGGAGCACTATCTGCGGACCCCGTTCGTCCTGACGCAGTCGGCGATACCCTACATGCGCTCGCAGGGCGGCGGCTGGATCGTCAACATCGGCTCGGTCACCGGGTTGGCGCCGGTGCGGCCGTATCGCGAGTACAACAAGTCCTCGGGTGATGTCGTGTACGCGGCGACCAAGGCTGCGCTGCACCGGTTCACGCAGGGGGTCGCCGCCGAGCTACTCGACGCAGATATCGCGGTGAACGCCGTCGGCCCGTCCAGCGCGGTGCGCACCCCGGGCGCGGCCGCGCTGATCCCCGACGCCTTTCCCACCGAACCGGTGGAGTATCTGGCCGAGACCGTGCTGGCGATGTGTCACCGCCCGGCCGCGGAGCGGACCGGATTGGTGGCCTTCAGCCTGCACTATCCGTGGTCTCAGCGGCTTCCGGTGCACAGCCTCGACGGCACCACGGTTCTGCCCGCGCTGCGGCCGCCGGAGGCCGCGAACCCGAACATCCTGCCGTCAGGGCTCTGAGGCCGACCGCCGGTCCGTCGCCAGCACCGGCCCGTCACAGCGGCAATAGCTGTGACAGATGCGCTCCCGCACAATGACTTCCGGACACTCGGGGTCGAACCACCGGTCCACCAGCCCCCAGTGCACCGGGTGCATCAGGTACGCGCCCAGCAAGCCGGCCTCGTCGGTGAACTCCTGCTCGAAGACGTGGGTCCAGCGCGAGGCGCCGAGTGTGCGACTGGGCCGGTTCAACTCGCACGCCGTGATGGTCGACACGAACTGCGGCATCAGCAGCAGGTCCGACTCGAACCGGGCGATGTCCGCTTCGGGAGTGTGCGGCGCGACGGCCAGCAGCAGCGTGCGGTAGACGGATCCAGACGAGTCCGGGGTCGGGTGGCGGTCGGTGTGGTAGTCGACGCCGTCGACATGAGTGATCTGAACCCCTGAGAAGACCTGTTCGGTAAGCGCATTGGCGTTTTCACGTGCCGCTTGGGTGACGAACGCGGCATGGAGCAGCAGGTCGCCGCCATTGCGTGAGCCGGGTAGCGTGCGCTCGACGATGCCCCGCTCGGCGCCGTCGAGGGTCTCGTGCAGGCGCGCCATCAAGGCGTCGATGCGGGTGTCGTCCAGACCCGACGCGAGGTGTATCAGGCGGGTGAGCTTATACATCGCACAACGTGTCGACGTCGCCCGCGGCGCCCGCCATGGTCCGGGTTCGTGATTCGACCAGGGCCGCGATGTCGGCCCACCACTGCGCCAAAGCCTTGTCCGGTCGGCCCTTCCAGGTCATCTCCCACCAGGCCTGCGGTCCGTTCAGTTCCCAGCACACGGTCACCGTGTTGGACTGGTTCGGCAGCCAGATGGGCGGACTGACCAGGACGCGGTCCAGCGTCATCCCGCGTTCGGCGGCCCCCGGTGCGTACTCGGCGAGGTAGCGGTCGACGAATTCGCGAGCGCGCCCCGGCCGGGTCACGACGTGGTCGATCACGTAGACCTTGGCCTCCGACATCAGACCGGCCATCACGGCGTACCCGTCTGCGCAAGCAGTCCGCGCAGGTCATGCCAGGTCTGTTCGCGTGCCCGGGCGCCGAGCCCGAGGTTGGGCATCGTCATGAACCCGTGAATGGCGCCCGCGTAGCAGCGGTGGACGACGGGCACCCCCGCGTCCGCCAGCGCGTGCGCGAACGCATCGCCCTCGGTGCGGGGCGGATCGAACTCCGCGGTGATGACGACCGCGGGTGGGAGGCCGGCCGGATCGGCGTGCGCCGGACTGGCATACGGGTGTTCGCGGTCGGCGGCGTTCGGCACGTATTGGTCCCAGTACCAGGTCATCGCCTCACGGGTGTTGTAGTAGCCGGTGGCGCAGGTGCGGTAGGACTCCGTCTCGAAGTCGGCGGCGATGACCGGATAGATCAGGAGCTGTGCGGCGATGCGGGGACCGCCGCGGTCGCGTGCCATCACCGAAGTCACCGCGGCGAGGTTGCCGCCCGCGCTGTCACCGGCAACCACCAGTCGACCGGCATCCGCGCCGAGTTCGGCGGCGTGTTCGGCCGCCCATTCGGTGACCGCATACATGTCGTCGGCCGCTGCGGGCCAGCGGTGTTCTGGTGCCAGCCGGTAGTCCACGGCGACCACGACGGCACCCACACCGTTGGCCATCGCGCGGCAGAGCGCGTCATGGCTGTCCAGGTCGCAGAACACGAACCCGCCACCGTGGGCGAACACCACCAGCGGCACCGCGTCGGGACGGCCGGCGGGCCGATAGATCCGGACGGGTATGTCGCCACCGGGGCCCGGTAGCGCGCGTTCGCTGACTTCGGCAACGGGTTCGGGATTGTCGACCGGCTGTCGGCGTGCCACGATCGCGGCGCGCACGTCGGGGCCGGTCATGGTTGCGACCCGGGGGAACCCGCTGTTGAGGGCGTCGATGACGGCGGCGATCTCGGGATCGAGCGTCACGCCATCTGCAATCCGGTCGCTCTCGGCGCCCCGTCGTAACCGCGCACCGCGGGGCCGCCCCGCAGGGGGCGCATCTGCTGCAGGGTCGGTGCCACGCGTCCCGCGCCGTCCTGGATGTGCCGCCAGACGCCGAGGGCGGCGGTCCGTACCGGCGCGATCAGGCGATGGTCGAACATCATTCGGTTCATCGGCCCGCACACCGACAGCGCGCCGACGGCTTCCCCCGGGTTACCGATGGCCGCGGCGACGCAGCCGAACCCGGCGAGAAACTCCTCGCGGTCGAAGGCGACACCGTGTTCGCGCGCCTTGGTCAGTTCCGCGCGCAGCCGGTCCGGGGTGGAGATCGAGTACTTGGTCTTGCGGGCAAGGGGTGCGGACTCGAACGAATCCAGCATCTCCTCGCCGCCGGCCGCGAGAATCGCCTTGCCCACCGCCGTGCAGTGCGCGGGGTGACGGCCGCCCACCCGGGTCGGGATCGCCGTCGTCATCCGGTCACCGACCTTCTCCAGGTAGACCACATCGGAACCGTCGAGCACCGCCAGATGGACCACCAGACCGGTCGCGCGGTGCAGTTCGTGCAGTACCGGCATGGCCGCGCGGTGCACCCGGTCCTGATGCACGGCCAGCGAACCGAGTTCGACCAGTCTCATGCCCAACTCGTAGTCGCGCCCGCTGCGGCGCAGCCAGCGGAGCTGGACCAGCCGTTCGAGCATGCGATGGGCCGATGATCGGGGCAGCCCGGTGCGTCGGACGATCTGAGCGAGCGTGAGCCGCCCGGGCCCGTCGAAAGCATCGAGGACCAGGGAAACCCGATCGATCACGGCACTGGGGGCGATGGCCTCGGCAGTCGTCATACAATTCTCCCGGCATATGACTAATTGAAATATGCCTTTTTGTACCACAGGGCGTGGCGGTTGTCACACATCTTCGGTCGATCGTTCACGGGCAGGGCTGTGCCGGCCGCGGTCGGGTGGAGCCGGGACGACGGATCAGCGGGCGGCCGAGCGGCCCGCGCGCCGGCCGTAGAAACTGCCGTCACCAAGGGAGACGCCGCTGGCGTAGCCCCATGCGGCCAGGCCCGCGGTGCAGCGCCCGGCGGCGAACAGGCCGGGGATCGGCTCGCCCCCGACGTGCAGCACCTCGCCGGACAGCGTGGTAGCGAGCCCGCCGAGGGTGAACCCGCCGGTGCTGTTGCGCAGGTCGATGGCACCCACCGGGGAGCCGATCGGACGCAGCCACTGGGTCTTCTTGTGCAGCACCGGATCCTCGCCGCGGGCCGCGCGCGCGTTGTAGTAGTCGACCGTGGCCTGCAGCGAGCCGGGGGGCAGCCCGATCTCGGTCTCCAACTCCGCGACCGTCTCGCACACCGAGGTGGGCGGGCGCATCATCAGGTGCGGTGACGGCGCGGCCATCGCCTCCTCCTGGGCATCGCCGTCGATGATCAGGTAGGCCGTGTCGTCCTGGTGGTAGAGGGTGAGCTGACCGATGCGGCCGGGGTAGGTGTCCTCGGCGACGTAGCGCTGACCGCGGGCATTGACCAGGATGCCGCGCACCAGCTGCTGGGGCTCGATGAAGATCGCCACCTCGGTGGCGTCCATGTGGGCCAGGTCGGCACCGAGGGCCTGCGCCATCCGGATGCCCACCCCGTCGTGCTGCTCGATCGAGGCCGCCGGCTTGCCTGCGATGCGGGGCGCGTACTGCGCCACCATCGCGTCGTTGTAGGCGAAGCTGCCGGTGGCCAGCACCACACCCCGGCGGGCCCGTACCGCGATGTCCCTGCCGAACTGGCGGGCGGTGATGCCGGCGACGCGGCCGTCGGGCTCGACGATCAGCGATTGCACCCGCACGTCGTATTCGGAGCGCACCCCCAACTGGGTGGCGGTCTCGACCAGTGGCTTCATCAGCATGAAGCCGGCGCTGGAAAGGCCCTGCTGCTTGTTCGACATCTGCGGTACGTGCCCGCGGGGTGCGGGTTGCGCGATGGTGTTGAACGGGTAGGAGTTCTCGCCGCCGCTGTAGGCCAGGCCCTGATCGCCCATCGGCTCCCAGCCGGGCTCGGACCAGAACTCCGCCTTGAACGGCACACCGCAGCCGACCAGCCAGTCGAAGTGCTCGAGGCTGCCCGCGCAGTAGTCGGCGATGCGGTTCTGGTCGGCCCCCGGTCCCATCGCGACGTTGAGGAACGCGGTCATGTTGTCGACGGAATCGTCGAAACCGCAGGCCTTTTGGATCGGTGTGCCGCCGCCGAGGTAGACGAACCCGCCCGCCATCGAGGCCGCGCCGCCCCAGGATCCGGCCCGCTCGAGCACCAGAACGTCCGCTCCGGCCCGGGCCGCCTCGACGGCTGCGGCGGCGCCGGCGATGCCGAAACCGGCGATCACCACGTCGGCCTCGTGGTCCCAGCTGGGGATCGAGGCGGCCGGGACCGGGTGGACGTCCGAGCTCATGGCCGCATGGCGGCGGGAAGGTCACTGACCCACTGGTGGCCCCAGTAGCTGTCGGCGGTGATCTCCTCTGCGGTGTAATGGCTTTCGTCGATCCGCATGCCGCCGGTGCCGAACTCGATGTCCCAGTCGCCGGGGGCGCGCACGTAGAAGGACACCATCTTGTCGTTGGTGTGCCTGCCCAGGGTCGAGGAGAGCTGGAAGCCCTCCTTGGTGACCCGGTCGAGGGCCTCGCCGACGGCGTCGAGGGTGTCGACCTCGACCATCATGTGGATCAGGCCCGGGTCGCGCAGGGTCATCGCGGGTGCGATCGCCAGGCTGTGATGGCGTTCGTTGACGCCGAGGAACCGGATCCGGATGGGCCCGAATTCCTTGGGCAGCGGCACCCGGAAGGCGCCGCGGGACAGGAAACCCAGTGTGTCGGTGTAGAACTCGAACAGGCCGTTGGCGTCGAGCGCCGGCAGCACCACATGACCCATGCCCTGGTCGCCGGTGACGAACCGGGCGCCGAACGGGGTGACGACCGGGCTGTGGTCGAGCACCGCACCGTGAAACACCTCCAGGGTGTTGCCCGCCGGGTCGTCGAAGGTGAGCACCTCCTCGACTCGGCGGTCGTCGGCCTCGCCCTGGCTCAGCTGCTTGTAGGCGATGCCGGCGCCGTCGAGGGTCTCCCGGACCCGTTGCAGTTCGGCGCGGTCGCGGACCTCCCAGCCCGAGGCGATGATTCGGTCGGTCTCACCGGGGGTGACCACGATGCGCGCCGCCCGCTCATCCATCCGCAGGTACAGCGCGTCGGGATCGGGTCCCTTACCCTCGGCGAAACCGATGAGCTGGAACGCGAACCGGCGCCACCGCTCGATATCGGCGGTCTGGATCGTGACGTAGCCGAGGCTCTTGAACAGGCTCACCCGAGGACCCGTCAGATCATCGCCCGCAGCGGGCCCTGCGGTTCGACGCCGAACGAGCTGAGCGCCGACGCGTGATACGCGGTGCCGGGCACGTGGATGGCGTGCGCCAGGCCGGTGTGGGCGTCGCGCCAATACCGTTGCAGCGGCTTGTCCATCCGCATCGCGTTGCCTCCGGACCGGGAGAAGATCTGGTCCACGGCCATCACCGCGCGCCACACCGCACGGATCTGGGTGCGCCGCCCCGCGGCGCGGTCGGCGAACGACACTTCCTTGCCGGAGTCGACCATGTCGTAGATGCGATCGGCGTTGGCCAGGATTTCCTGGCGGGCGGCGTTGATGTCGGCGGCGGCCTCGCCGATCGCGTACAACACGTACGGGTCGTCCTTGATGGCGGTGCCGGCGGCCCCGACCCGCTCCCGCTGGTAGTCGAGGTGCGCCGCCAGCGCGCCCTCGGCGATACCGATGGTGGCCGAGGAGATGCCGAGGGGGAACATCGTCGACCAGGGCATCAGGTACAGCGTCTCGGTCATGCCGGCCTCGCGCTGGGCGGTGCCGTCCATGACCTTCATCGCGTCCATGGTGCGGTAGGCCGGCACGAACACATCCTTGACGATGACGTCCTTGGAGCCGGTGCCGCGCAGGCCCACGACGTCCCAGGAGTCCTCGACGATCTCGTAGTCCTTGCGCGGCAGGATCATGTGCAGCATCTGCGGCGGCATCACCGGCTTCCCCTCGGCGTCGCCGAGGATCGCGCCGAGGAAGATCCAGTCACAGTGGTCGGTTCCGGAGCTGAACTGCCAGCGGCCGTTGAAGATGTAGCCACCGTCGACCGGCCGCGCCACGCCCTGAGGGGCGTAGGGGGAGGCCACCCAGGTGTCCACGTCATCGGCCCAGATCTCCGCGGCCACCCGCGGATCGGCGTACGCCAGCTGGTAGGGGTGCACGCCCACCACACCGTTGATCCAGCCCGCCGAGGGGTCCAGTGCCGCCGTCGCCATCACGGTCTCGGCGAACTCCCGGGGATGCACCTCCAGGCCGCCGTACTCCTTGGGCTGCAGCAGGCGGATGTTGCCCGCCGACTTCATGATCTTGACGGTCTGGTCGGTGAGCTTGCCGATCTTCTCGGCTTCGACCGCCTGCTCGCGCAGCTGGTCGGCGGCGTCCATGACTTTGTCGATCACCGGGGTGGTCATGCGCGTTCCTCATCTGTCAGGTGTGGTGATTCCATAGTGGCCTGCTGCACCCGACTTGGGGGGCCTTGTCCCGATCAGCGGGTCGGAAACCTGGCTCGGCGCCTGCGCCGCCGGGCCGGGTGACCGGTGAACGGGATGCCGTGGCGCATCTGGGCTTGTGCGGCTCTACCGTCTGGCCCGTGAGTTGGGCGACCGGAGGCGCGGTGCCCGGGTTCCGGCCGATGCGGCCTTTACAAAATCGCTGGGAGTTGTCACTGTGACCAACATGGATCCCGCACCGGTGTCGCACGTCGACGTGGTTGTCG
>WBZP01002653.1_pt1 | contig 20253 bp, 24 predicted proteins | sample 5204301 | NCBI WGS metagenome assembly WBZP01 (sample SAMN12412401, study PRJNA552823) | activated sludge metagenome | isolation source: activated sludge from nitrification reactor of wastewater treatment plant... | place: USA: Pennsylvania | collected 2017
TTCACCTCATTGACAAAGTCGTCCATGAGAGCCGGCACACGATAGTGCTCGGGCGGCGTGTATTGGTTTCCTACCTTCACAGGACACGGCCGATACTCGCCCGCGTTAGTGTGCAGGCAGGCAATGGCGTGGAAGTTGAGGGCTTTGATTAGCTGCTGCGAAAGAAACCGCTTATCGATTTCGATGGCAATTTGAACAATGGAATTCAAAAACTGATACTGACGATTTCCGTTAGAAATTGTCAGTGATTTGTATTGCGGATTATCTTCAGTGTTGAAAAGCTCGAATAATATCACGCTACCTTTGTAGCGCGTGACTGGTTCATGCTCAAGGCTTCCTCAACGTCTGCGCGAGTAATGCCACTGTCATTACCCACACTGCCCATGATGAAAGAAACGCTCTGATCCCGTAGTTCATCGAGCGTGGGATTTTTTACAGCTGCCTTGAGCTTGGTGAGGAGTTCCTGCGGAGTCTTGAGATTTGGCATAGCAGCATCCTCTGTCGATCTCGCATAACATAAGCGAATCTCTCAAGAGAATCAACTACATGCCTTAACATTTGTTCCTGTGAGTCAACCCCGTGTATTCATTTAGCAATCTCCCACAACATGTATTGTCCCGGCCCCTGATCGCAGCGAACTAGGCCGTTCCCCCGCTGGCCCCGCAACGCGACGCCCACCCGTTTTGTCATGAGACGCAAGAGCCGCTGGTCGCTCTTGTCCAGCGCCCTTTCTATGAGAAGTTGCAATGCAATATCCCGGGTCGTCAGCGGCTCCGCAGCCTGCCGCAGCACGCTCAAGATGATCCGGGACATCTGGCCCCGGTTGCTCCAATCCTTCGGCGGTCGGAAGGCTTTGGCCTTGATGGACTCCACCCGATAGTCCGGGTCGAATTGCAGGATAGTCGCGTCCAGGCTTTCGAGGTCCAGAACCATCTTCCGCAAGGCTTCGTGGGCGTTCTCTATGTCGCCCGCCAGCCTAGCCCGTCGCTCGACAAGCCCGCCCAATACAAATGAGTTCATGCTCAATCCCCAAAACGGGGCGATGTGAACGCTTAATATCGCCCCATGATGACGAGAGCATAAGCTGGACAGGCAGCGAGGCCGACAGGCGGCTTGGTGAGTTTGCTACCTAATGCCGGAGCTGCTCGAAGTTTCCATGATCGCCTCCGTTGCCGGGGAAATCCGCGACGGCGCGCTGACCGCGCGACGGCCGTTCCGCAGCCCGCATCATTCCGCCAGCATGGCAGCCCTCACCGGCGGCGGCTTCCGCGCCAAGCCAGGCGAAATCTCGCTGGCCCATCACGGCGTGCTGTTCCTCGACGAGCTGCCGGAGTTCGACCCGCGCGTGCTCGATTCCTTGCGCCAGCCGCTGGAGAACGGCGAGGTCGCAGTGTCGCGCGCCAATCATCGCGTCACCTATCCGGCGCGCTTCATGCTGGTGGCGGCGATGAATCCGTGCCGCTGCGGCCATGCCTACGAGCCCGGCTATTCCTGCAAGCGCGGCCGCATCGACCGCTGCACCGCCGACTATCAGATGCGCATTTCAGGCCCGCTGATGGACCGCATCGATCTTCGCATCGAGGTGCCCGCGGTCACGGCGGCCGATCTCATCCTGCCGCCGCCCTCGGAAGGCTCGGCCGAGGTCGCCGCCCGGGTGGCCGCGGCGCGCGACATCCAGTCGGCGCGGTTCGCGGCAGCCGGCATGCCCGGTATCCGCACCAACGCCGAAGCGCCGGCTGCGCTGCTCGATACGATCGCCCGGCCCGATGCGGCCGGTGAGAAGCTGCTGCGCGAAGCCGCCGAGACCATGCATCTCACCGCGCGCGGCTATCACCGCGTGTTGCGGGTGGCGCGCACGCTTGCCGACCTCGACGGCACGGAACAGATCGGCCGGCTGCATCTGGCCGAAGCGCTATCCTATCGGGCCTTGGCCGACGACCTGCGCCGCGCGGCCTGATTTTTCCGCCCGTCAACGCGGCGGTAACCACTGTTCTTTACGCTCTGCCAACCATAGGGCCCGCGCGTGTGTTGGCGGGCCGGTTAGTGAGCGTTCCATGTTGCGTTTTCGTATCCTGGCTTCGGCCGTGCCGCTGGCAGCCATCGCCTTTCTCTCGGACGGCCAACTTTTCGCAGGCACGCGTCCCTGCATCGCGGTGGCCGACAGTTCCGTGCAGCTCACTTCGCTGCCCTGGCAATCCGACGTTCACGTCAGCTTCACCACCAATCCCGCCAGGGCGACGGTGCGGGTGCAGATCATCGACAGCGCGGAGACCGCCGATTTCGCCGTCATCGATGGCGCCGGCACCGCCGAGGGCAGCGGCTGCCAGGCCAGCCGGCCACCGCAACTGGTCTCGATCTCGCGAGGTTTCTCGACATCCGATCCGGTCATCTACATGACGCCGGACGGGCCGGCCGACTATCGGATCTTCGTGCACTCGAAGACCTTCTCGATGCTCGACGCCGCGGCCCTGATCGTCGGCGCCCGCATCGGGCACGGCAAGGGCTCCTCCACGGCGCTTTAACCCTTCATCCACCGTGTTCTTATCGCGCCGATGGGCGCGATACGCCTTCAAGCACTTTGCAACGTCGGGCGGCGCATCGTGACGATGCAGCTCGGGGCGATCATCCGGAAGAATAATGGGGAACTCGGCGATGGGACGGACTTTCCGGATCAAGATGCACATTCGCCGTTTTTCGCGCCGGCATCCGTGGCTCACTTCCGCCGTCCGCTCGCTGATGATCTTTTCCGCCGCGTTCGGCAGCGCCTACGGCTTCATCGCCGGCAGCACCTCGCCGGTCGCCGGCTATGACCCCCATGCCTTCGCGATCGGCGCGAGCTTTCTGTTCGCGCTGGCCTGCGTGTGGATCGTCACCCAGGGCATTCGCCTGCGGTTGATGCGACGCAAGCTGCGCAAGATCGCCCTGCACAACGAGGCGATGGCGGACCGCAACTGGGAACTGCAGGAGGCGGAAGCGCGCGCGCGCAGCCTCTACGAATCGCAGGCCGACCTGATCGTGCTGCGCGATGCGGAAGGCCGCATCACCTTCGTCAACGACGCCTATTGCGCGCTGGCGGGACTGCCGCGCGAAAGACTGATCGGAGGCACGACGACCCTCAAGGTCGTCGAACAGGGCGACACCGCCCTGGAGCCCAGCGGCACCCGCGTTCACGACCAGAAGATCGACACCCCGCTCGGCCCGCGCTGGATCGCGTGGCGCGAAGGACTGGTACGCAGCGACGCCGGCGGACCGGCCGAGATGCAGAGCGTCGGCCGCGACGTCACCGACCGCACCGAGAGCGAGCGGGCGCTTGCCGAGGCGCGCGATCTCGCCGACGCCGCCAACCGCGCCAAGTCGCGCTTCCTGGCGATGGCCTCCCACGAGATCCGCACGCCGCTCAACGGCATCATCGGCATGAGCGCGCTGCTGCTCGACACGCCGCTGACGCCGGAACAGACGACCTATGCGCGCGCGGTCAAGACCTCGGGCGATGCCCTGCTCGCGCTGATCGAGGAATTGCTGGACTATTCCAAGATCGAGGCCGGCAAAATCGACCTCGAGGCGCGCCCGTTTGCGCTGGCGGCGCTGGTCGAGGACATCACCGAACTGCTGGCGCCCCGCGCTCAGGCCAAGCAGATCGAGATCGCCGCCTATGTGGACGACCGGCTGCCGCGCGAAGTGGTCGGCGATGCGGCGCGGCTGCGCCAGGTGCTGCTCAACCTCGCGGGCAACGCCATCAAGTTCACTTCCAGCGGCGGCGTCGCACTGATCGTCGAGCCCGGCATCTGGCCCAACGAAATCTCGTTCCTGGTGCGCGACACCGGCATCGGCATCGCGCCCGACGCGCAGGAGCGCATCTTCCGCGAGTTCGAGCAGGCCAATGACGGCATCGCCCGCACCTATGGCGGCACCGGCCTCGGCCTGTCCATCAGCGAGCGCATCGTGCGCCGCATGGGCGGCCGGATCACGCTGGAAAGCACGCCCGGTGAAGGTTCGACCTTCGAAATCGCAATCCCGCTCACGGCAGCCGACTGGAGCCTGCAGCCGGCCTTCGAGGCGCCCGACCTCACCGGCCAGCAGATCATGCTGGTGGCACCGGCAGGGATCGGCGTCATGCTGACGGAACGCCGGCTGCAGCGCTGGGGCGCACAGACCTGCGTGATATCCGACATCGATGCGGCCGAAGCGCTGTTGCCGGAACGCTCCTGGCACGCGGCGATGGTCGACCACGCCTTTGGCGCGGCTGCGATCGAGAAGTTCGGCGAACGCGCACGCGCGCATGCCACCCACCGCATCGTGATGTTCACGCCGTCCAACCGCCATGAACTGCGACTCGCTGTCGGCTCGGCCTTCAACGGCTATCTGGTCAAGCCGCTCCGCGCCGCCTCCCTCGCCGCGCGCCTTGCCGCGCCGCCCGAGATTGCCTCGCCCGATATCGCCGCCGACTCCCCGGTGGAGGCGCCGGAACGCATTGCGCCTGTCGTTGCAACGGGCGGCCTTTCGATCCTCGTCGCCGAAGACAACGAGATCAATGCGCTCTTGATGCGCTCGCTGCTGGGGCGGCTCGGCCATCGCGCCGTCATCACCACCAATGGCGAGGAGGCACTGGAGTCCTGGCAGGCCGCGAAATCCGCCGGCACGCCGTACGACCTCGTGCTGATGGACATCCAGATGCCCCGCCTCGACGGCATCGAAACCACCCGCCGCCTGCGTCGCCAGGAAGCCAGCGAGCCCGGCCGGCGCACGCCGATCCTGGCGCTGACCGCCAATACGCTGGTCGAGGACCGCTACGCCTGTTTCGAAGCGGGCATGGACGGCTTCCTGATCAAGCCGCTCGACCGCGAAAAGCTCGAGGAAGCGCTGGCGGGACTCGCCGAAGCGCGTCACATCGCGGCCTGACGCGGCCGATCAGAGACGCCGCAACGCCACCTGCTCGACGACATGGTCGGCGCCCTTCTTGAGGATGAGCGTCGCGCGAGGCCGCGTCGGCAGGATGTTGTCCTCGAGATTGGCGAGGTTGGTGCGTTCCCAGATCGCGATCGCGGTCGCGGTCGCCTCGTCATCCGACAGCAATGCATAGCGGTGGAAGTAGGAGCGCGGGTCGGTGAAGGCGGTATCGCGCAGCGCCAGGAAGCGCTTGATGTACCACTGCCGCAGCACCGCTTCGTCGGCATCGATATAGACCGAGAAATCGAAGAAGTCGGAGACCACCGGCACCGCCTTGCCGTCGCGCGGCAATCGGCCGGTCTGCAGCACGTTGACGCCTTCAACGACGAGGATGTCGGGCTGGTTGATCTCGACATAGGCGTTGGGAACGATGTCGTAGGTCAGATGCGAGTAGACCGGCGCACGCACCGGCCGCCGACCGGCCTTGATGTCGGAGAGGAACTGCAGCAGCATCGGCAGGTCGTAGCTCTCCGGAAAACCCTTCTTCTGCATGATCCCCTGCCGCTCCAGCGCGGCGTTGGGAAACAGGAAGCCGTCCGTCGTGACTAGCTCGACCTTCGGCCGCGGCGACCATCGCGCCAGCAGCGCCTGCAGCACGCGCGCCGTGGTTGACTTGCCGACCGCCACCGAACCGGCGACGCCGATGATGTAGGGCACCTTGCGGTCCCTGATGCCGAGGAACTGGCGCTGGGCCTGAAACAGCCGGTTGGTGGCATCGACATAGATCGACAGCAGGCGCGACAGCGGCAGGTAGATGTCCTCGACTTCCTTGAGGTCGAGACGATCGTGCAACGAACGCAGCCGCTCGAACTCTCCGGGCTCCAGCGTCATCGGCGTGTCGTCGCGCAACCGCGCCCACTGCGCGCGCGTAAAGACGCGATATGGATTGTATTGCTGTTCCGGCGCCCTGATATCCATGGCTCACCCCTCCCGCTTGCGCGAGGCCTTCTCTTCCAGTCCCGACATTCCCGTGCGCTGCGCCAGCGCCGCCTCGACGTCCTCGAGCTTCACGCCGCGCGATTTCAGGAGCACCAGCAGGTGAAACAGCAGGTCGGCGCTTTCGGCGATCAGGTGGCCGCGATCGTTCTCGATCGCGGCGATCACGGTCTCGACCGCTTCCTCACCGAGTTTTTTGGCGCAATGCTCCGCGCCCTTGTCGAGCAGCTTGCGGGTATAGGACGCCTCCCCGCCCGCATCGGCGCGGGCATCGATGGTGGCGGCCAGATCGTGGACCGTGAAACGCGACATCACTCAAACTCAAGATACGCCCGCGCCGCTCAACCCCCGGCGCCGTCGAGGAACACATCTAGCACTTTTGTGACGGGGAGTCGTCAGGGATCGAGCCGCATCGGCAGGCCCCGGTTCACCATGTGCTCCTTGGCTTGCCGGATGGTAAATTCCCCGAAATGGAAGATCGACGCCGCCAGCACGGCGGTCGCGTGTCCCTCGCGGATGCCGTCGACGAGGTGGTCGAGGTTTCCGACGCCTCCGGAAGCGATCACCGGTACGGTGACACTGTCGGCAATGGTCCGCGTCAGCGGCAGGTCAAAGCCCTGCCGCGTGCCGTCGCGGTCCATGGAAGTCAGCAGGATTTCGCCGGCGCCGAGCGCGACCACTTCCTGCGCGTATTCGATGGCGTCGATACCGGTGCCCTTGCGGCCGCCATGGGTGAAGATCTCCCAGCGGTCCGAACCGCCGGGGCGGCTGACGCGCTTGGCGTCGATCGCCACCACGATGCACTGCTCGCCGAACTTCTCGGCGCCCTCCTTGACGAACTCCCGGCGGGCAACTGCGGCACTGTTGATCGACACCTTGTCGGCCCCGGATCGCAGCAACGTCTTGATGTCGTCGATCGTGCGCACGCCGCCGCCGACCGTCAGCGGCATGAAACAGGCCTCCGCCGTCCGCCGCACCACGTCCAGCATGATGCCTCGGTTCTCGTGGGTGGCGGTGATGTCGAGGAAACAAAGCTCGTCGGCGCCGGCCGCGTCATAGGCGATCGCCGCTTCCACGGGATCGCCGGCGTCCCTGAGATCGACGAAATTGATGCCCTTGACCACCCGGCCGTCCTTGACGTCGAGACAGGGGATCACGCGAACCTTGAACATGGAACTCTCTCTTCTAGGCGGCCGCGCGGGCGCTCTTGATCAGCGCCAGTGCTTCCGCCGGATCGAGCCGGCCGTCGTAGAGCGCACGGCCCGCGATGGCGCCGGCCAGCTTTCCGGCGCGGGGCGCCAGCATCGCCTTCACGTCCTCGATCGACGCCAGCCCGCCGGAGGCGATCACCGGAATGGAGATGCGATCGGCCAGCGCGATCGTTGCGTCGAGATTGAGGCCCTTGAGCAGGCCGTCGCGGGCGATGTCGGTGAAGATGATGGCGGCAACGCCGGCATCCTCGAAGCGCTGGGCAATCTCCAGCGCCGTGACCTCGGAGGTCTCCGCCCAGCCTTCGACCGCCACCTTGCCGTCGCGGGCGTCGAGCCCGACCGCGACGCGACCGGGGAATTTCTTTGCGGCCGATTTCACGAAGCCGGGATCGCGCACCGCAGCCGTGCCGATGATGACGCGCGTCACGCCCTTCTGCAACCAGCCTTCGACGGTGGCGATGTCGCGGATGCCGCCGCCGAGCTGCACCGGCATGGCGACGGCCTTCAGCATCGACTCCACCGCCTGAGCATTGATCGGCTTGCCGGCGAAGGCGCCGTCGAGATCGACGATGTGCAGGTACTCGAAGCCCTGGGCGGCAAAGGCGCGGGCCTGCGCCGCCGGATCGAGGTTGAACACGGTCGCGCGCGACATGTCGCCCTGTTCCAGGCGCACGCATTGTCCGTTCTTCAGGTCTACCGCAGGAAAGAGAATCACGGCTTCCACTTCAAAAAGTTGGCGATCAGCGCCAGCCCGAAGCGCTGGCTCTTCTCGGGGTGAAACTGCGTGCCGATGGCGGTGTCACGGCCGACGATGGCGGTGACCGGTCCGCCGTAGTCGGCGCGCGCCAGCACGTTCGCCTCGTTGGCGGCGTTGAGGTGATAGGAATGGACGAAATAGGCGTGCCGGCCTTTGGGACCGAGCGGAAGCCGTTCCAGCACCGGATGCTCCTGCACCAGATCCAGCGTGTTCCAGCCCATGTGCGGGATCTTCAGGTTTTCGTCGCGCGGCTGGATCTTCTCGACGTCACCCTCGATCCAGTCGAAGCCGTCGGTGATGACGTGCTCCTTGCCGCGCGTCGCCATCAACTGCATGCCGACGCAAATGCCGAAGAATGGCCGCGCCTTGTCGCGCACGGCTTCCGTCATCGCCTCCACCATGCCGTCGAGCGCGTCGAGCCCGCGGCGGCAGTCGGCGAAGGCGCCGACTCCGGGCAGCACGATACGATCGGCGCGGAACACCGCATCGGGATCGCGCGTCACCGAGATCTTCTGCGGGTTTTCCGACGTGCGCGTGGCGCGCTCGAAGGCCTTGGCGGCGGAATGCAGATTGCCGGAGCCGTAATCGATGATGGCAACCGTCATCGCGACCCTCCCGGCTCGGGAAACAGGCCGATGATGCCGCCTTGCGGCATCGGCGGCGGCTTGGAGAACGGCTGGCCCGCGACGTTGCGGGTCGGCGGCGGTCCGCCGCGATCGACCGAATAGGGATCGTTGCCGAGGCGGACCCGCGCCGTCCACCGATCGAAGAAGCGCCGTTCGGCGGCTTCTTCGTCATCAGCGACCACGATGTCGAGCAGCCGCCAGTTGCGGCGCGACAGCGTCCAGCGCCGCAGGCTGGCCGCTTCGAATCCCAGCAGCAGCGCCAGCACCACATCGATGACGAGAATGGTGCGCGAATTCATGCCGATCCATGACAGCCCGGTATCGATGACGGCCATCATCACGATCCAGCCGATCAACGCGAGCCAGAGCCGGTGCCAGGCGAGCCAGAAAACGCCCGCGACCGCGGCCCAGAAATGGAAGCCGTCGCGCACGAAAGCGAACTTGTCGGTCGCCGTGAGATCGGCGCCATTGGTCACCGGGGCATGCACCGTATAGACCGGCATTGCACTCTCCGAAGTCAGGTATTGAGCGTGATATCACCGGAAGACTGCCGCGCGCTTCTTCCGCATCACGCTCTCAAAGAGCTCAGCCGCCGAGCTGCCCCTTGGTGGACGGCACCTCGCCCGCCGCGCGCGGGTCGATTGCCACAGCCGCGCGAAGCGCCCGCGCCAGACCCTTGAAACAGGATTCGGCGATGTGATGGCTGTTCTCGCCATATAGGGTCTCGACGTGGAGTGTCACGCCGGCGTTCATCGAAAAGGCGTGGAACCACTCCCGCACCAGTTCGGTATCGAAGCTGCCGACCTTGTCGCGCGGGAAGTCGACCTTGAACACCAGCACCGGCCGGCCGGAAATGTCGATGACGACGCGCGACAGCGTCTCGTCCATCGGCATGTGGATCGACGCATAGCGGGTGATGCCGGCCATCGAACCGAGCGCCTGCTTCACGGCCTGGCCGAGCGCGATGCCGACGTCTTCGGTGGTGTGGTGGTGATCGACATGCAGATCGCCGTCGGCCTTCACGGTGATGTCGATACGCGAATGCCGGGCCAGCAGGTCGAGCATATGATCGAAGAAACCGATGCCGGTCGAAACGATGGACACGCCCGTGCCGTCCAGGTTGACCGCCACCTCGATGTCGGTCTCCTTGGTCTTGCGCTTGATGGTTGCCGTGCGCATGGAAAAATCGCTTTCTGGTCCCGGAAAACGCGGGTCTTTTAACAGGCCGATGCCGCCTTCGCTACTGCGGGATGGCGCTCAAATGCTTGAAGTTCGCCCTATGGTGACCGGAATCCGGGCCGCTCCCGCCCGATTGTAACCGCCGCCCCAAACCCCTAAATCTGGCGGGAGGCGAGGTATCCAATGCAAGCATCCCCCCATGAGCCGGCGGTCTGGCACGGCACCACGATCCTGACGGTCCGCAAGGGCGGCAAGGTGGTGATCGGCGGCGACGGCCAGGTCTCGATCGGCCAGACCGTCATCAAGTCCAACGCCAGGAAGGTTCGCAAGCTCGGCAAGGGCGACGTGATCGGCGGCTTTGCCGGCGCCACGGCCGACGCCTTCACCCTGTTCGAGCGGCTGGAGAGCAAGCTCGAGCAGTATCCCGGGCAGTTGACCCGGGCGGCGGTCGAACTCGCCAAGGACTGGCGCACCGACCGCTATCTCCGCCGGCTGGAAGCCATGATGATCGTGGCCGACAAGGACGTCTCGCTGGTGTTGACCGGCACGGGCGATGTGCTGGAACCGGAGGCGGGCGTGATGGCGATCGGCTCCGGCGGCAACTATGCGCTGGCGGCGGCGCGCGCCCTGGTCGACAGCGACAAGGACGCCGAGGCCATCGTGCGGCGGTCGCTGGATATCGCCGCCGACATCTGCGTCTACACCAACCGAAACATCACCATCGAAACGCTGTAGGGCATGCCGACAGCCTCGCCTTACCTGTTTCGGGCGATGACGGCGGCCGATCTGCCGCTGATACAGGGTTGGTTGAGACAGCCGCATGTGCGGGCGTGGTGGGGCGATCCCGCCGAGCAATACGCGCTTGTCCGCGACGACCTCGACGAGCCCGCGATGGATCAGTTCATGGTCTCGCTGGCAGGCCGCGCGTTCGCCTTCATCCAGTGTTATGACCTGACCGCATGGGATTCGGGTCTCGGCCTGCATCCGAAGGGGACCCGGGGCATCGACCAGTTCATCGGCGAGCCGGACATGGTCGGCCTCGGCCACGGATCGGCTTTCGTCCGCGCGTTCGCGGGGCGGCACCTCATGGCCGGCGCGCCGCGCATGGTGACGGATCCCGATCCGAAAAATGCCCGGGCGATCCGGGCCTACGAGAACGCGGGCTTTGCAAGGGATCGACTGGTCGATACACCTGACGGCATCGCTCTCCTGATGATGCGTGACGCATGACCTCATCTCCGAAGCAGACCATCGCGACCGCCGTGCCGGCCTGGCAGTGGTTCGTCATTGCCGCGCTGTTGCTCGCGCTGCAGGCAGCGCTTCTCTACGGCATGGGCCGGCTGCCGATCTGCGCCTGCGGGTATGTCAAATTCTGGCATGGCGTCGTGCAGAGCTCGGAGAATTCGCAGCACATTGCCGACTGGTACACCTTCTCGCATATCCTGCACGGCATCCTGTTCTACGGCGCAACCGTCCTGTTCTTTCCGCGGCTGGCCTGGCCGGCGCGCCTGATCATCGCGGTGCTGGTCGAAGGTGCCTGGGAACTGGTCGAGAACTCCAGCTGGATCATCGACCGCTATCGCGCCGCCACCATCTCACTGGATTACTACGGCGATACCATCGTCAATTCGGTATCCGACACGCTTTCGATGGTGCTGGGCTTCCTGCTCGCGCGGCGGCTGCCTGTGCTGGCCACGGTGGCGCTTGGAGTCCTGTTCGAACTCGTGCTGCTGTTGCACATTCGCGACAATCTGACGCTGAACATCATCATGCTGCTCTACCCTCTCGAAGCGATCAAGCAATGGCAGGCCGGGCCGCCGATCCTCTGATCCGTCTTGCCGAGCGCCGTGTTCCGACATAGCTAGGGCCAATGACCGACTTTTCTCCCCGCGAAATCGTTTCCGAACTCGACCGCTTCATCGTCGGGCAATCCGATGCCAAGCGCGCGGTGTCGATCGCGCTGCGCAACCGCTGGCGGCGGCTGCAGCTCGCAGGCTCGCTGCGCGAGGAGGTGCTGCCGAAAAACATCCTGATGATCGGGCCGACCGGCGTCGGCAAGACCGAGATCGCACGCCGTCTGGCCCGGCTTGCCGGAGCACCATTCATCAAGGTCGAGGCGACGAAATTCACCGAGGTCGGCTATGTCGGCCGTGACGTCGAGCAGATCGTGCGCGACCTCGTCGAGGTTGCGATCGCGCAGGTTCGCGAGCGCAAGCGCAAGGACGTGCAGGCGCGCGCGCAGCTCGCGGCCGAGGAGCGGGTACTCGATGCGCTGGTAGGTGCCGGATCGAGTTCCGCGACCCGCGAGTCCTTCCGCAAGAAGCTGCGCGCCGGCGAACTCAACGACAAGGAAATCGAGGTCGAGACGCAGGCCTCCGGCGGCGGCATGCCGATGTTCGAGATCCCGGGCATGCCGGGCGCGCAAATGGGCGCGATCTCGATCGGCGACATCTTCGGCAAGCTCGGCGGACGCAGCAAGACGCGCCGGCTAACGGTTGCCGATTCCCACGAGATCCTGGTCAACGAAGAATCCGACAAGCTGTTGGATACCGATCAGCTCGTGCAGGAAGCGATCGGCGCGGTCGAGAACAACGGCATCGTGTTCCTCGACGAGATCGACAAGATCTGCGTGCGCGAGAACCGGCTCGGCGGCGACGTCTCCCGAGAGGGCGTGCAGCGCGACCTGCTGCCGTTGATCGAGGGCACCACCGTTTCGACCAAGCACGGCGCGGTCAAGACCGACCACATCCTGTTCATCGCTTCGGGCGCCTTCCATATCGCCAAGCCCTCCGACCTGCTGCCGGAGCTTCAGGGCCGGCTGCCGATTCGCGTCGAGCTCCAGGCTCTGACCCGCGACGACATGCGCCGCATCCTTACCGAGCCGGAGGCTTCGCTGATCAAGCAATACGTCGCGCTGATGCAGACCGAGGGCGTGACGCTCGACATCACCGACAGCGCCATCGACGCGCTCGCCGACGTCGCCGTTGCCGTCAACTCGACGGTGGAGAACATCGGCGCGCGGCGGCTGCAGACGGTGATGGAGCGGGTGCTCGACGAAATCTCCTTTTCTGCGCCCGACCGCCGCGGCGAGACGATCGCCATCGATGCAGCCTACGTGCAGAAGCACGTCGGCGACCTCGCCAAGAATGCGGACTTGAGCCGCTTCATTCTCTGATTGGGCCCACGTTGGATTCAGCCCACATTGCGCGCGGCCTGCCCGGCGTGTGATAAGCACGCCTGGTCTGGTTCGGGTGGGCGATGAATCTCCGGCTTTGGCAAAATCCATGGCGGCTGATGCTGGCCGTCAATGCCGCCGTATTCGCGGGCGTTTTCCTGCACAAGATTTCGCTGCCGCCCTTCGTTCCCTACATCCATCTGCTGGTCGATTATCATTTCGGCTTCACCAAGCGCGCCCTGATCGGCGCGGCGGTGTCGCTGTTCGCCGCCAAGGTACCAGTGTGGCTGGTTTTTGCGCTCGCCGGCATTGCCTGGGTGGCGACGCTCGCGCTGTTCGTCCACCTGTTCCGGCGCACCTTCGGTTTCGATGACAAGCACCTGCCGCTGTTCGTCTTCGTGGCGGGCTCGCCGTTCTTCCTGAAGAATTTCATGCACACGCTCGGCCATTTCGACATCTATGGCTGTCTGCTGGCGATCTGCCTGCTGGTGATTCCCGCGCGTTCCCTCGCTTACGTGCTGCTCGCCGCGGCGTGCTCGATGGTGCTGGTGCTGGTCCACCACATTCACATGCTGATGTACGTGCCCACCATCGCGGCCATCGTAGTGTTGCGCCATTATCTGGTGCATCGCCTCACTCCGGCGAGCGTACTTGCAGGCGGCGGCGCGGCCGCCCTGACCGGATCGCTGTTCCTCGCCCTGCAGTTCTACGGCACGGTCGACGTCCCGCAGCAGGATTTCGTGACGTATCTCCAGAGCAGGATGGCTGATCCCTCGCGCGCCGACCTCCTCGGCTTCGCCTACATCTGGTACCAGCCGCTGTCGAAGGAGATCGCCGATACCTGGGCGCGGCTGCCCTCGAACCTCCTCGGGGTTCCCGTCTTCGCGCTCTTGATCTGGCTGCACACACCGCTGTGGCGCTACTTCGCCGACCTGATCCGCGCGCTGGCCAGCGAGACGCACCGACGCACGGTGGTCACAGCGCTCGTCGCGATCAGCGCCGGCTATCTCGCAATGTTCGCCATCGTGTTCGATTACTCACGCTGGATATCGAACTGGGCGGTATGCTCTTTCCTGATCCTGCATGCAGTGAAGACGCTGCCGGCACGACAGGAAACCGCGCCGCCATCTGCCGCGGACGCCAGGACCACGATCGTCGGTGCGATCCTCACGCTGATCCCGCGCGTCGGAATCGTCCGGCCGTTCTAGTATCGGGCTCGCCGCATCCGGACATACAACGCGCCCTCGCCGCCATGCCCGATATGCGCTTCCTCGAAGCCCACCACCAGCGCGCGGAACTCCGGCAGCGCCAGCCACTGCGGCACCTGGCGGCGCAACACACCGCGCTCGGACTCGGCGCCGCCGACCTTGCCCTTGCCGGTGATCACGAGCACGAAAGTGAAGCCATCGTGATGGGCCCGTTGCAGGAAGCCGAGCAGCGACCGGTGCGCACGGCTCTGTGTCATGCCATGCAGGTCGATCCGGGCATCGATCTCCTGCTTGCCGCGCGACAGCCGTGCGCGCTCGCGCCGTCCGATCGGCGCCAGCGGCGGCGCGTGCGGCTTTGCCGGATGCGTTATCTTCACCGGCGACGCCGGACGCGACACCGCTGGCGTGACGGAAGGGGCTTGCGGCTCCGTCGCGTGCAGCCGGGTCAAACGCGGGTTGGCGCGGAGCGGCTTGACCTGTTTCGCCACACTCTCCCACAGCACACGCTCATCTTCGCTGAGATGGCGCCGGCGCCGTGGAACGGCAGGCAGGTCATTGATTTCTGGCGGACGGCGTTTCATCGGTCGCGAGCGGGAAGTGGGCGCTTCGTGTTGGGCGCGGGAGCTTCTTTCGGCCGCGCGGCGGGCAGCGGCACCGACGCCTGCGCCGATGAAGCCGGCTCCGCAGGCGGAGTGCCTTTCGACTGATCCTTCGAAACGGTCTGCGGGAAGAGTTTGGCGATTCGAGCCGACGGCCGCTCATCCGGCACCGGCAGCCTGCGAGCGCGGACAACCGGATCGAGCGCCTTCGGGACCAGCATGACGAAGCGGGCATTGTTCTTCAACCGCCCTGCCACTCGTCCGGCTTCGTTGCCGGCGCCGAAGTACAGATCGGCCCGCGCCGGCCCGACGATGGCCGAGCCGGTATCCTGGGCGATCATCAGCCGGCGGAACGGCGTCTTCGACCGCTCCGATTCGATCGGCAGTTCGCCCTCGATGAAGAACGGCGTACCATAGACGTGCAGCGCCCTGTCGACCGCGATGGAACGGCCCGCGGTGAGCGGAACGCCCTGCGCGCCGACGGCCTCGTCCTTGTCGGAGAGGTTCACCTCGCGGAAGAAGATGTAGGAGCGGTTCTGCCGCCGCAATTCGTTGGCGCCGTCAGGATTCTGCTCCATCCACTCCCTGATCTTCTGCATCGACATCTGCTCGCGCGGGATGATGCCGCGGTCGATCAGGATGCGTCCGACCGGCGTGTAGGGGTAGCCGTTGTGGGCATCGTAGTTGATCCGCGCCATCGATCTGTCCGGGAGTTCGATCCGCGCGGAGCCCTGGATCTGCGCGAACAGCAGATCGGTCTGATTCTTCAGATAGGCGATCTCCAGGCCACGGCCTTCGATCTTGCCATCCTCGATCTCGGCACGATCATAGTAAGGGACCAGCTTGCGCCGGCCGATCTTGCGGTAGACGGCGCCCTTGTTCGGCAATCCGGCCGAGGCTTGCGTCTGTCCCTTGACGAACAGGTTGGAGGGACGCCGATAGATCGGCACGGTGTAGATTTCGTTCTGCGTCCGCGAACCCTCGAGGACGGGCTCGTAATAGCCGGTGACGAATCCTTCGCCCTCTCCCAGTCGCGAGATGCGAAGCGGCTGAAAATTGTCCTCGAAGAAGGCTTTGGCCCTGGCGGCATCGGTAAGCTCCAGTCCTTTGGCGATGCGGCAGGGATCGCGCAGCGACGTCCCGAGCGCCTTCGAATCCATGGGCGGCCCGTTCTGGGCGGCGATCGGCTGGCAACTGGTGCGGAACGCCTTGTAGGCGGCCAGATGATCGTCGTCGCCCCAGCCGACGATTTCGCTCCAGGCGAGCGGCACATACTGGCTGTTGGGAATTTCCAGCGGCAGTTCGAGCACGGGATAAGGCAGCGGGCGCGGCTTTGCCGCGGGTTCGGCCCGGTGATGGCGGGAATGCACGACGCGTGAGTCCGCGCTCGCCGGCAGCAATGCGAGCGAAAGCGCGATGACCCAGCCGGCAGCGGCGCGATAGCGAAAGCCGGGCGGACTAGCCGGCGCTTCCGGTGCCGACCAACTTCCAGTTCGGGTCGCGTGAGGTGGTGTCGCGGGCGAACGTCCAGACATCGGTGATATCGGCGACCTTGTCGGGATTGCCATCGACGACGGTGCCGTTCTTGTCGCGGGTCACGGAGATCATCTGCGACACGAAGCGGACCGTGAGCTGCGCGGCGCGATCGCGCGCCTCCGCGGCCACGATCTCGGCCTTGTCGATCGAGACGAAACGCGTCTCGGTCTTCTGGTCATGCTTCTCGCGGTCGCGGATGGCGGTATCAAAACTTTCGTAGACTTCAGCCGACAGAAGATCGCGCAACGCGCGGCGATCGCCATTGGCGAAGGCGAGCACGATCATCTCGTAGGCGCTGCGGGCGCCAGACAGGAAATGACGGGGATCGAACGAGGAATCGTGGGCGACGATAGCGTCCAGTCCTTGTGAAAGCGCCGTACCCGGCTCGGCCAATCCCTTCCAGCGATCCGCCGGCGCGACATCGGCCGCAGGCGCCATCGGCGCCTGGTCGATCACGCTGCCCGGGATCGGGACCACGTTGTCCGGAGCGCCGGGCGCGACATTGCGCGGGGCCCGCTCGAACGGCGGCCGCTCTTGTCCGGTCCGCTGTCCGAGAACGCTACGCAAGCGCAGGAAGATAAAGACGGCCAGCGCCAGGAAGATGATGGTGTAGATATCCACGTCGTATTTCGCTTTCTTGCTACTCAGGCCGGCAACGGGTCCGGCTGCGGAGCGTTCCCGGGGGCGGGAACAGCCGGATGACATCGCCGATCAGGTCCGAAGCATGTAGGCACGAAATCTTGCCCGGCCAATGGCGCGTTTTGGCGCGGGCATTGTAGCGCGTTTTCCGGACGGGAGGAAACCCGATCGGGCCTGGAAATCACGCATCTTCAATAATTTACGATAATCTCGGGAAGGTTTCCGCGGCTTTCGCCACGGCATCTCTAGACATTCCACGCGCTCCCGCCATCCTCCTGCTTGTGGAGGGGCTTGGCCCTATGATAGCCACTCGCGCCGATCCGGGCGTTTTCGCACCTTGCGAGCGAATTGAGGCCTGAAACCGGTCCCGGGCCCTTGCCCACTCCAGGAGAATTTTTCGATGACCAACGGCAATGGCGCCCCGCAGGAGGGAGCCCCTCCCCAACTCAACGTGTTGGCGCAGTATACGAAGGACCTTTCGTTCGAGAATCCGAATGCGCCTGGTTCGCTGCAGCAGCAGCAACAGCAACCCGCCATCAACATCCAGATCAACGTTTCCGCCAACAACCTCGCCCAGAACGAGTTCGAGGTGACCCTGCATATCGACGGCAAGGCGGAAACCGGCGGCAAGGTGCTGTTTTCCTTCGACCTCGCCTATGCCGGGGTGTTCCGTATCGTCAACGTGCCGCAGGAGAACCTGCACCCGCTGGTCATGATCGAGTGCCCTCGCCTGCTGTTTCCGTTCGCGCGCGAGATCATCGCCACTTCCGTGCGCGATGGCGGCTTCCCACCCTTGATGCTCGACCCCGTGGATTTCGTCGGTCTCTACCGCCAGAACATGGAGCGTCAGGCGGCCGCGGCCGGGCAGGCCAAGCCGAGCTAGAGCGTTTTCAAGCGAAGTGGATCCCGGTTCGCTTGAAGAAAACGCGTCAAATCAAGAATCTAGAGCCTCGGTTTTGATCCTATCAGAACCGGACGTGCTCTAGCCGGAAGGCGCCGGCAGGAATTCATTCCAGATCGGCTTGTCGCCCAGCGTCGCGACGAAGGCGCGATGCGCGATGCGATCCTCGTCGGTCACGCGGGGTTGCAGGGGCGTTTCGCGCTGCCGCCGCGGCGCGTCTCCGGCAGCGCCCATCCGGGCATCGGCGGAATCGGACGCCAGAATGAGCTGCGACTGCCGCGCGCCGATCAGGTCGATATAGACTTCGGCAAGCAGCTCGGCGTCGAGCAGCGCGCCGTGCTTGGTGCGCCTGGAATTGTCGATCGCGTAGCGCGAGCAGAGGTCGTCGAGCCGGTTGGAGACACCGGGATGTTTGCGGCGGGCGAGCAGCAGCGTATCGACGAGGCGGTCCTTCGGGATCGGCGCGCGCTTGATGCGGTCAAGTTCGGCGTTGATGAAGCTGACGTCGAAAGACGCGTTGTGGATCACCAGCGGCGCATCCGCGATGAATTCGAGGAATTCCTCGACGACTTCCGAAAACAGCGGCTTGCTCGCCAGGAACTCGGTCGACAGGCCATGCACCGCAAAGGCCTCGGCGGGCATGTCCCGCTCCGGGTTGATGTAACGGTGAAACGTCTGGCCCGTCGGCATGCGGTTGAACAGCTCGATGCAGCCGAGCTCGACCAGGCGGTCCCCGCGCAGCGGGTCGAGGCCGGTGGTTTCGGTGTCGAGAACGATTTCACGCATGATCGGATGGCCTGACGGTGAGGCGAATCAGCTCCGCCGCTTCGGCATCTTAACAACGGCTGCCAGAATTTCCTTGATCTGCGCGCGGACCGGATCGAGTCCGTGCGAGGTATCCACGACGAAATCGGCGCGTCGACGCTTTTCGGCATCGGGCAGCTGGCGCGCAATGATGGAGTCCAGTTTCGCCGCATCCATGGTTCCGCGCGCCAGCACGCGCTCGCGCTGCAGCTCCGGCGACGTCGTTACCACCACCACGGCATCGACACGCTTTTCCCCGCCGGTCTCGTACAGCAGCGGCACATCGACCACGACCACCGGCGCGCCGGCGCGCTCGGCATCGGCGAAGAATTGCAGCCGGCCCGCACCCAGCATCGGATGGACGATCTGCTCCAACTGTTTCATGGCCTGGGGATCGTGGACCACGCGTTCGCCGAGCTTCTGGCGGTCCACCTTGCCGTCTGCCGTCGTGCCGGGAAAGGCGGCTTCGATCGCCGGGACCGCCGCGCCCTCGTACAGCTTGTGAACTTCCGCGTCGGCGTCGTAGACGGGCACGCCCGCTTCCACGAACAATTTCCCCGTCGTGGATTTTCCCATCCCGATCGAGCCGGTCAGTCCAAGTACCAGCATGGTTCAGTCCCATCCGCCCGGTTGTTTTCAGAAACCGAGTAGCCTCTGCCCGCGCAGGAATGCAAGCAGGGACAACAGCGGCAGACCGAGGATGGTGAAGTGATCCCCCTCGATCTTCTCGAACAGATGGACACCCAGGCTTTCGAGCTGATAGGCGCCGACACTGGTCGTCACGGCCTCCCCCGCGGCATCGAGATAGGCGCGAACATCGTCGCGGCTCAGCGGACGCATCGTCATTCGCGCGACCGAAACCGACGAGAACAGGATCGCGCCGCCCTGCGCGACCGCGACCGCCGAATGCAGCTCGTGCGTTTTCCCGGCGAGCGCCTCGAGCTGTTCGGCTGCCTGGCCGCGTCCGGCCGGTTTGGAAAACAGTCGCTGGCCGAGCGAAAGGGTCTGATCGGCGCCGATGACATGGCGTTCCGGCATTTTTGCCGAAATGAAGAGTGCCTTCTCCTGCGCCAGCAGTCCTGCAATTTCATCCGGCTTCAGCAGACCGGATTTCTGCTGGATGCCCCGCTCGTCGATATCGGCGGGAACGGCTTGAAACGAGAGGCCGGCGTTGCCCAGTACCATCTGGCGCGCGCGGCTTTGCGATGCCAGAACCAGTGGATGTCTGCCCTGCCAGATCGTCATGCCGGTCGCGACTTTTGCCGGTCGGCATAGAGCTTCATGACGGCGGCCGCGGTTTCCTCGATCGAGCGCCTCGTCACATCGAGCTGTACCCAATCGAACTTCGCACTGAGCCGCCGGGCATAAGCGACTTCATCGGTGACGGATTGGCGGTCGATGTAATCCTCGTTGGAGGGCGTGGCGCCCATGCTGAGCAGCCGGTTCTGGCGCACCTGTATCAAGCGTTCCGGCGTCGCATGCAGGCTGACGACCAGCGGCTTGGTCAACGTCTCCAGTTGATGCGGCAACGGAATGCCGGGGACCAGCGGTACATTGGCAGTGCGGATGCCGCGGTTGGCAAGATAGATCGAGGTCGGCGTCTTCGACGTCCGGGACACCCCGACCAGGACAACGTCGGCTTCCTCGAGCCCTTCGACATGCTGACCGTCGTCATGCATCATGGTGTAGTTCAGCGCATCGATCCGCTTGAAATATTCAGCATTGAGGACGTGCT
>WBZP01000827.1_pt1 | contig 20244 bp, 18 predicted proteins | sample 5204301 | NCBI WGS metagenome assembly WBZP01 (sample SAMN12412401, study PRJNA552823) | activated sludge metagenome | isolation source: activated sludge from nitrification reactor of wastewater treatment plant... | place: USA: Pennsylvania | collected 2017
CGGCATGGCCCTGGATGTCACCGCACGCCACCAGACCGAACGGGCGAAGGCCGCTGCCTTGGAGGCCGCCGAACGCCTAACACGCCTGAAAAGCGAGTTCATGGGCAATATCAGCCACGAGTTGCGTACCCCGCTCAACGCCATTCTCGGTCAGACATGGATCGGGCAACGTACCACCGACCTGTCGCGGGCGCGGGAATTGTTCGGGCGTATCCATGCCTCGGGTCAGCACCTGCTCACCCTGGTGGAGGATATCCTCGATTTCTCCAACCTCGAAAACGGCCGTTTGCGCCTGGAACCCTCCCCCACCGAGCTGCAGATCGCCATCGACAATGTCATCCTGCCAGCCCAGACCCAGGCCCAGGCCAAAGGACTCGGCTTCAACGACCAGCGTGACCCGGATCTGCCACGGGTCTGTCTGACCGATCCGCGCCGGCTCAGCCAAATCCTGGGTAACCTCCTGTCCAATGCGGTGAAATTCACACCCACCGGGGAGATCGGCTTCTCGGCGTCACAGGAGGACAAATGGCTGGTGTTCCGCATCTCCGACACCGGTATAGGCATGCATCCCGAGCATCTGGAACGGCTGTTTCACCCCTTCGAGCAGGCCAACGGCGGCACCAATCGCCCCTTCGGCGGGCTCGGTCTGAGTCTCGCCCTCTCCTACTATCTGGTTCAGCGCCTGGGCGGCACCCTCAAGGCCGAAAGCACCATTGGCAAAGGCAGTACCTTCGAGTTGCGCCTGCCCCTGATCCTCCCCCCCCAGAAACCCGTCACCAAAGCCGGTCCCGGTGACACACAGCGCCTGGACGGCCTGCGCATCCTGGCGGTGGACGACTACGAACTCAATCGCCTGCTGCTGCAGGAGATTTTGTCTCGAGAGGGGGCCAGGGTCACCTTGGCCGAGAGCGGCAGCCAAGCCTTCAAGTGTTTGGAGCAAGAGGGCGTCGAGGCCTTCGATATCATACTCACGGATATCTTCATGCCCGGGCTGGATGGCTATGAGACGGCGCGCATGATCAGGAAGTTGGCACCGGAATTACCCATCATCGGCCTGGTCTCGGAGAACCTGCCACATGAAGAGGAGCGTTGTACCGCCGCCGGCATCGGGGATTTCATGGTGAAACCCCTCCTCCCGGATATCCTGGTCGAGAGGATTTGGCGGATGACCAGAGGTGGCTCCTGAAGGGTCGCTCGTCTGCGCCTGTTGGTTGCGACTGAGATAACGCCAACGCCCAGGTGCCGGGGCGGTCCCGGGCCTCGACCGAAAACGGCCTGTTTTCGTTCTCTTTAAGAGAATATTACGTCAATATCGAGATAGATTGTTCTCTTCAAGAGAACAAAATATCGGCTCCAAAAGCCCAGGCCCGGAACGACGGAGTAGAAGGGGCCACCGCGACCAGCCTTGCCGTCAAGAACTTACCGCGTATACTTCATATTGTGGTCAAGTTATCTTGGGCAACTATATGTTGTGTATCTCTGGTTTATTACCGGGCTCCGGCCCGATAGGCTGAGCGCCGAGGATCTTGGCCTCCTTTGCCACCCACATCGGTGTCGGGCTCTCCCTGAGCGGGGTAGCCGCCACCAGCGTCTATGTCGCCGGGCTGGCCACGCCGCGCGAGATGCTGGTGTACCTCGGGCTAGGCACCATCGGCAGCCTGCTGCCCGATGTGGATGCCGACAACTCCACCCCGGTCCATGTCGGCTTTACCCTGGTCTCCATCGCCCTCGCCTTCGGCGCCATGTTCTCCCTCACCGACAGGGGACTGTCGGTGGCGGAACTCATGGTGGTCTGGCTGCTGACCTACGGGGTGTTTCGCTGGTTGGTGTTCGCCCTCTTCATCCGGCTCAGCGTCCATCGCGGCCTGTTCCACTCGGTACCGGCGGCGATATTGATGGGGCTGCTCACCGCCATGGCCGCCCACCGCCTCCTGGGCCAGCCGCCCTTGTCGTCCTGGATCGGCGGCTGTTTCGTCTGCTTCGGCTATCTCGTCCATCTGACCCTGGACGAGATCTACAGCGTGAACCTCTTCGGTCTGCGCGTCCGCCGTTCCTTGGGGACGGCGCTGAAATTCTGGTCCCCGGCCAACCCCCTGGGGGGTCTCTGTCTCTATGCCGCCTGCATCACAGCGGCCTGGATGGCGCCCGATCCCCAGCCCTTCCTGCGGGTGGTATCCGCCCGGGAGACCTTCAGCCAGGTCGGCAAGCGTTTGTTGCCGGATCAAGGCTGGTTCCAGCGATTGACGACCGAGAGCCCTGAGGCCCTGCGCCCTCCGGCACGGCTCCACTCCCCCTGAATCCGGTCGCCGATGACCTCGGGTGCCGCTCCAGCGGCGCCGAGGGCCTTGCACCGACATAGGGCAGAGGCCGCACCGCGGCGATCTCCCCTGCCCCCTGTTGAATCATCGGCTTGGTCGTCATCCCAGGCCAGCAGCCGATCTTCGGCCAAATCGAAACATGACATGGCGCATCCGTTCAGCTCGTCTCGCCCTTTGGGAGAGGGGAGCGGTGGAGTCTGTGCAGGCAACGAGTTAACCCCCTCACCCTGGCCCTCTCCCCCTCCGGAGGCGAGGGGAGCCGAACGGATACTGGCATGTTTCCTGCTGCTCACTGAGTGACGCGCCCTGGCCGCGCTCATCCATCCGGCTTCAATCACCCCGATTAGGAGAAAACATGCAAGCAACTCAGTGGAGCCTCAAATCCCATACCCTCGGCGTCCTCTTCGCTCTGGGTCTGCTCGGTGCCGGTACGGCCCAGGCGGCGGATACCATCAAGGTGGGTATCCTGCACTCCCTGTCCGGCACCATGGCCATCAGCGAGACCACCCTCAAGGACACCATGCTGATGCTGATCGACGAACAGAACAAGAAAGGCGGGCTGCTGGGCAAGAAGTTGGAGCCGGTGGTGGTGGACCCGGCCTCGAACTGGCCGCTGTTCGCCGAGAAGGCCCGGGAGCTGATCGCCAAGGACAAGGTGGCGGCGGTGTTTGGCTGCTGGACCTCGGTGTCGCGCAAGTCGGTGCTGCCGGTGTTCGAGGAACTCAACTCACTCCTGTTCTACCCGGTGCAGTACGAGGGTGAGGAATCCTCGAAGAACGTCTTTTACACCGGCGCCGCGCCGAATCAGCAGGCCATCCCCGCCGTCGACTATCTGATGAAGGACCTGGGGGTGAAACGCTGGGTGCTGGCGGGCACCGACTATGTCTATCCCCGCACCACCAACAAGATCCTGGAGGCCTATCTCAAGGCCAAGGGGGTGGCCGCCGAGGACATCATGATCAACTACACCCCCTTCGGTCATTCCGACTGGCAGTCGATCGTGTCCGACATCAAAAAATTCGGCTCCGCCAGCAAGAAGACCGCGGTGGTCTCGACCATCAATGGCGACGCCAATGTGCCTTTCTACAAGGAATTGGGGAATCAGGGTATCAGCGCCGAGAACATCCCGGTGGTGGCCTTCTCGGTGGGTGAGGAGGAGCTCTCCGGCATCGACACCAAGCCCCTGGTCGGCCATCTCGCCGCCTGGAACTATTTCATGAGCGTCGACAAGCCGGTCAATGCCGCCTTCATCAAGCAATGGCACAGCTTCATCAAGAGCGACAAACGGGTCACCAACGACCCCATGGAGGCCCATTACATCGGCTTCAATCTCTGGGCCAAGGCGGTCGAGAAGGCCGGCAGCACCGAAACTGACAAGGTGGCCAAGGCCATCATCGGGCTCGAGGTGCCCAATCTGACCGGCGGCCAGGCGGTGATGTTGCCGAACCACCATGTCACCAAGCCGATCCTGATCGGCGAGATCCAGGGCGACGGCCAGTTCAGCGTGGTCTGGCAGACCGACAAGGAGGTCCCGGGCGACGCCTGGTCGGACTTCCTGCCGGGCAGCAAGGATCTGGTCGCCGACTGGACCGGCAAGGAGACTGGCGGCACCCCCTGCGGCAACTACAACCTCGTCACCAAGAAGTGTTCCGGGCAGAACTACTGATCCTCCCCGTCTGAGATCGCCTCCATCGAGCCATAAGGCGCGCCCGCGGGCGCGCCGCGAGAGGATAGTATGCGCAACCTTCTGAGTCGCCTCTTCAGCACCGGCGCCCGCGGCTGGTCCCGTTTTCTGTCGGGTCTGGTCTTGATCGGGGTCATGGGAGCCGCCGCGGCGGCGGGCTTCGACGAGGGCCTGACCTTGATCCGGGAAAATCGCTTCACCTCTATCGAGCAAGGGGTGGAACGCCTGACGAGCAGCGGCGACCCGAGAGCCTTGGCCGTGCTGACCGCCCTGTTGGAGGGCCGCCTCTATCTGCGCAAGGGCGAGGAGCACCTGGTGACTGGTCGGGAGGTCGGCGACAGCTTCCAGATCAGCGATCCCCTGAGCGGCGAGGACCTGGGCCGCGCCGAGAAAAGCGAATTCAAGCGCCTCGCCATCAACAACAAGCTACGCACCCAGATCCGTCGCGCCCTGGCGGGGCTGAGCCTGTCCCATCCCGACCCGGCTACCCGGCTGGCGGCAGTCAACGAGATGCTGGACAAAATGGACGCCGAGGCCCTGGCGCTGTTGCAGGAAAGGATCAAAAGCGAATCCGACCCGCGGGTGCAGGACGCCATGCGGGTGGAGATCGCCGTGGCCCAGTTGAGTCTGGGCTCGACCGCCGAGCGGCTGGCCGCGATCGAGCAACTGGAAGGTCATCTGCATCCGGCGGTGCATAACGCCTTGCAACGTCTTCTGGAGGTTGAGCCGGATCAACTGATACAAGAGCCGGCCCGCCAGGCCCTGGACCGCATCGAGTCACGGCGGCAGTGGTTGAGGCTGGCCGAGACGCTCTTCTTCGGCCTCAGCCTGGGCTCTATCCTGGTGCTCACCGCCATCGGCCTGGCCATCACCTTCGGCGTCATGGGGGTCATCAACATGGCCCATGGGGAGTTGATGATGCTCGGCGCCTATACCACCTACATCGTGCAACAACTCATGCCCGGACAGCTCGGCTGGTCCCTCATCATCGCCATTCCGGCGGCCTTCCTGGTGTCCGGCCTGGCCGGAATCCTCATTGAGCGCACGGTGATCCGCTTTCTCTATGGGCGACCGCTGGAGACCCTGCTCGCCACCTTCGGCCTCAGCCTGGTGCTGCAACAACTGGTACGCACCCTGATCTCGCCGCAGAACGTGCCGGTCGCCAATCCGGACTGGATGGCCGGATCGCTCCAGATCAACCTCGCCCTATCGCTGACGTTGAACCGACTCTATATCCTGGCCTTCTGTCTCTTGGTGTTCGCCGCCCTGGTCATCATGCTGCGGCGCACCTCCTTGGGGTTGCAGGTGCGCGCCGTGGCCCAGAACCGGGCCATGGCCAAGGCCATGGGGGTACGGGCGGGGCGGGTGGACGCCCTGGCCTTCGGTTTGGGATCTGGCATCGCCGGGGTGGCGGGAGTAGCCCTGAGCCAGCTCACCAATGTCGGGCCGAACCTGGGACAGAGTTACATCATCGACACCTTCATGGTGGTGGTCTTCGGCGGGGTGGGCAATCTCTGGGGCACCCTGGTCGGTGGCTTGACCCTGGGGGTCGCCAACAAGGTGCTGGAACCCTGGTCCGGGGCGGTGCTGGCCAAGATCCTGGTATTGGTGTTCATCATCCTCTTCATCCAGAAACGTCCCCGTGGTCTCTTCCCGCAACGGGGCCGGGCGGCGGAGTCATGAACATGGGTCTGGCCGCCATCCTGCCGTCGGATCGGGGCAGCCGGGTGTTCCTGACGCTGCTTGGCCTGGCCATGGTCACGGTGCCGGTGCTCAACCTGGCGCTGCCGAGCGGACATACACTCCACCTGTCCACCTACACGGTCACCCTGCTGGGTAAATATCTCAGCTATGCCCTGCTGGCCCTGGCGGTGGACCTGGCTTGGGGCTATCTGGGTATCCTCAGCCTCGGCCACGGTGCCTTCTTCGCCCTCGGCGGCTACGCCATGGGCATGTACCTGATGCGTCAGATTGGCGAGCGGGGAGTCTATGGTCACCCTGTCCTGCCGGACTTCATGGTGTTTCTGAATTGGCAGGAATTGCCCTGGTTCTGGCACGGCTTCGACCTGTTCGGCTATGCCCTGTTGATGGCGATCCTGGTTCCGGGGCTGCTGGCGCTGCTGTTCGGCTGGCTGGCCTTTCGCTCCCGGGTCACCGGGGTCTATCTGTCGATCATCACCCAGGCCCTCACCTATGCCCTGATGCTGGCCTTCTTCCGCAACGAGATGGGCTTCGGCGGCAACAACGGCCTTACCGACTTCAAGGAGCTGCTGGGCTTCAACCTCCAGGCGGACGGCATGCGCCTCGCCCTCTTCGTCGTCTCCGCCCTGGCATTGGCGCTGGGCTATCTGGCCTGTCGCTTCATCGTCGATTCCCGCTTCGGTCGGGTGGCGGTCGCCATCCGCGACGCCGAACCCCGGGTCCGCTCCCTCGGCTACCGGGTGGAGGGCTTCAAGCTGTGGATCTTCACCTTCTCCGCCACGCTGGCCGGGCTCGCCGGGGCACTCTATGTGCCCCAGGTCGGCATCATCAATCCCAGCGAATTCTCGCCGCTGAACTCCATCGAGGTGGTGATCTGGGTGGCGGTGGGCGGCCGCGCCACCCTCTACGGCGCCGTCCTGGGCGCCCTGCTGGTGAATTTCGCCAAGACCTATCTGACCGCGGCCATGCCGGATGTCTGGCTCTTTACCCTGGGTGGGCTGTTTGTGCTGGTCACCCTCTTGTTGCCCAAGGGGCTGGCCGGACTGGTGGCGGGACGGAGGGCCGACTGATGGACAACTATCAATTACCGCCGGTCTCCGAACACCCGGTCGACAATCCCCTCAATGTCAGTCATCCCACCCTGCTCTATGTCGAGGGTGTCACGGTCAGCTTCGACGGCTTCAAGGCCCTGAACGATCTCTCCTTCTACCTGGACACCGGTGAATTGCGCTGCATCATCGGCCCCAACGGCGCCGGCAAGACCACCATGATGGATGTCATCACCGGGCGCACCCGCCCGGATGAGGGCGCCCTCTTCTTCGGCCAGTCCATCGACCTGCTCAAGCTCGACGAGCCGCAGATCGCCCAGATCGGCATCGGGCGCAAATCCCAGAAGCCGACGGTGTTCGAGCAGCATTCGGTGTTCGAGAATCTGGAACTGGCCATGGCGGGGAGAAAAGGGGTGTGGTCGACCCTCTTCGCCAGGTTGTCCGGGGAGCAGCGGGATCGCATCGCCGAGGTGCTGGGGATCATCGGCCTGCAAGATCAAGCCCGGCAACGGGCGGGAGCCCTGTCCCACGGCCAGAAACAGTGGCTGGAGATCGGCATGCTGTTGATGCAGGATCCCTTGCTGCTCCTGGTGGATGAGCCGGTGGCCGGCATGACCCACCAGGAGATGGACCGCACCGCCGCCCTCCTCACCTCCCTGGCGGGCAAGCACTCGGTGGTGGTGGTGGAACACGACATGGACTTCGTGCGCTCTATCGCCCATCGGGTGACGGTGCTGCACCAGGGCCATGTGCTGGCGGAAGGCCGCATGGAGCAGGTGCAAAACGATCCACGGGTGAAAGAGGTGTATCTGGGGGAATGAAGATGCAGGAAAAACCAAGCCGCCGAACTCCCAGGCCCAACGCCCCTTGCTCATCTGCGGGAGAGGGGTTGGGGGTGAGGGCCACACCGGAGCCGCCACTATGCTGAGCGTCCGCGGCCTCAACCAGTTCTACGGCGAGAGCCACAGCCTCTGGGATCTGAACCTCGAAGTCCTGGAAGGTCGTTGTACCTGTCTCATGGGTCGCAACGGCGTCGGTAAAACCACCCTGCTCCAGTGCATTATGGGTCTGCTGCCGGTGCGTTCCGGTACCCTTGAGTTTTCCGGCCTGGACCTCACCAAGCTCGCCGCCGACCGTCGCGCCGGTCTGGGCATCGGCTATGTCCCCCAAGGGCGGCAGATATTTCCCTTGCTCACGGTCCAGGAGAATCTGGAAATCGGCCTGCCGGCCAGGAGAAACCATTGTCGGCGACTCCCTGAGTTGGTCTTCGAGTTGTTCCCGGTGCTCAAGGAGATGCTGGGGCGTCGCGGCGGCGATCTCTCCGGCGGCCAGCAACAGCAATTGGCCATAGGCCGCGCCCTGGCCCTCGACCCCAAATTATTGATCCTCGACGAGCCCACCGAAGGCATCCAGCCCAATATCGTCGCCGAGATCGGCGACATCATCCGCCGACTCAATCGCGAGACCGGCCTCACCGTGCTGCTGGTAGAGCAGAAATTGCCCTTTGCCCGCCGGGTCGCCGACCGCTTTTGTATCCTGGATCGTGGACGGGCGGTAGCCAATGGGGCGATCGCCGAGCTGGGTGAAGACCTGGTGCGTGAATACCTCACGGTATGAGGGCGGCGGGGATCTCAACCCCGGGTTGGGAGGCCAGTCTGGCGTTGCGGTTCGCGCCCCGGGGCTCGCGGACCGAATTGACACGGCGGGTGCAGCGGGGGCCGCTGGTGGTACAGCGACCCTTCTACCCCGAAGGCGAGGTCTGTCACCTCTATCTTCTGCACCCGCCCGGGGGTATCGTCGGCGGCGATCGACTCGACCTCGGCCTGGAGGTTGCGAGCGGCGCAAAAGCCTTGCTCACCACCCCGGGGGCGACCAAGATCTATCGCAGCGGCGGCGCAACCGCACAGGTAAATCAACGACTTGCAGTCGAGTCTGGCGGTGCGCTGGAATGGTTGCCCCAGGAAAGCATTGTGTTCGACGGCGCGCGATTGACGCAGCGCACCAGAATCGAAGTTGCCGATGGCGGGACCCTCATCGCCTGGGATATCCTCTGTCTCGGGCGTCCGGCCAGCGCCGAGCGTTTCACCCAGGGCCAGCTCGATCTGGGCCTGGAAGTCCGGCAAGCGGATGGGCCGCGGTTGATCGAGCGCCTGTACCTGGGCGATGGTCAGGGGTTCGACGGCCCCACCCGATTGCGGGGTCAGGCCGTGGTCGGCACCCTGCTCGCCTTGCCGGCGACTTCCGCTGAACTGGCGCTGGTGCGAGATGAGGCCATGTCACCGTCAGCCCGACATGGTGCCACCCTGGTGGACGGGCTGTTGGTGGTCCGTTGGTTGGGCGCGGACACAGCGGCGGCACGACGGGATTTTCTGCGGCTGTGGGAACGACTGCGGCCCCGCCTCATGGGGCGCACGGCCTCTGTGCCGCGCATCTGGGCCACCTGATCTGAATTGACGAGCGAGGCGAATGGCGTGGATTTGACCCCCCGTGAAAAAGACAAACTACTCCTCTTTACCGCCGCCCTGCTGGCTGAGCGCCGCAAGGCCAGGGGCCTCAGGCTCAATTATCCGGAGGCGGTCGCCTATCTCAGCGCGGCCATCCTGGAAGGCGCCCGGGATGGTCGTAGCGTCGCCGAACTCATGGACTATGGGCGCCATATCCTCAGTCGGGAGGAGGTCATGGATGGAGTGGCGGAGATGATCCCCGAGGTCCAGGTCGAAGCCACCTTTCCTGACGGCACTAAATTGGTGACCGTCCATCAGCCCATCATTTAGGGGGACCCGGCATGATTCCAGGTGAAATCGTCGCTGTCGCGGGCGAGATCGAACTCAATGTCGGTCGTCCAGGGGTTACCCTGATGGTCGCCAATACCGGTGACCGCCCCATCCAGGTGGGCTCCCATTACCACTTCTTCGAGACCAACCCGGCCCTGAGCTTCGACCGCGCCGCCGCCCGGGGCTATCGCCTCGATATCCCGGCAGGGACTGCGGTGCGCTTTGAACCCGGGCAGACCCGGGAGGTGCGTCTGGTCGCCTATGCCGGGGCGCGCCGGGTCTATGGCTTCAACGCCGCCGTCATGGGTGCGTTGGACGAATGAGGGATAGTGATCAAGAGGGGTTTCCCGATGGCGAAGCTATTCATCCGGCCCCAAAATTCACGACACCCCCTCGGGCCGGGTGCTGAGCCCGTCGAACCGTCGAAGCCCATAGTGTTTTGCCCTTTGTGCTTCGATACCTCAGCAGGCTCAGGGCGAACGCCTGTTTCATGGCCGGATTCGTAAGCTTTTCGAGGTAAGGCAAAATGGCAAAGATCTCCCGGCAGGCCTATGCGGAGATGTATGGTCCCACGGTCGGCGACCGGGTCCGGCTGGCGGATACGGAGCTCTGGATCCAGGTTGAAGAGGATCGCACCTGTTACGGCGACGAGGTGAAGTTCGGCGGCGGCAAGGTCATCCGCGACGGCATGGGTCAGGGCCAGAGCCACAGCCCCGAGGTGGTGGATCTGGTGATCACCAATGCCCTCATCCTCGACTATTGGGGCATCGTCAAAGCAGACATCGGCATCCGCGGTGGTCGCATCAGCGGCATCGGCAAGGCGGGCAATCCGGACATCCAGCCGGGGGTGGACATCCTGATCGGACCAGGCACCGAGGTCATCGCGGGGGAAGGGCACATCCTCACCGCCGGCGCCATCGACGCCCATATCCATTTCATCTGCCCGCAACAGGTGGAAGAGGCGCTGATGTCCGGCGTGACCACCATGATCGGCGGTGGCACCGGACCGGCCACCGGCACCAATGCCACCACCTGCACCCCGGGCGTCTGGAACCTCCACCGCATGCTACAGGCGGCGGAGGCGCTGCCGATAAACCTGGGCTTTCTCGGCAAGGGCAACGCCAGCCTGCCGGAGGCGCTACGGGCACAGGTCCGCGCCGGAGCCATGGGGCTGAAGCTGCACGAGGACTGGGGCACCACCCCGGCGGCCATCGATTGCTGCCTGGGGGTGGCGGAGGAACTGGATATCCAGGTGGCCATCCACACCGACACCCTCAACGAGTCCGGCTTCGTCGAGCATACCCTGGCGGCCTTCAAGGGCCGCACCATCCATACCTACCACACCGAAGGCGCCGGCGGCGGCCACGCTCCGGACATCATCAAGGCCTGCGGCGAAGCCAATGTGCTGCCATCCTCCACCAACCCAACCCGGCCTTATACGATCAATACCGCCGACGAGCACCTGGACATGCTCATGGTCTGCCATCATCTGGACCCGGGCATCGCCGAGGATGTCGCCTTCGCCGAGTCCCGCATCCGCCGCGAGACCATCGCCGCCGAGGATATCCTCCATGACCTCGGCGCCTTTTCCATGATCAGCTCCGACTCCCAGGCCATGGGCCGGGTGGGCGAGGTGGTGATCCGCACCTGGCAGACCGCCCATAAGATGAAGGTGCAGCGGGGCCATCTCCCAGCTCCCGCCGGGGGCGATGGAAATCACGACAATTTCCGCGCCAAACGCTATGTCGCCAAATACTCCATCAATCCAGCCATCGCCCACGGCATCGCCCATGAGATCGGCTCGGTGGAGGTCGGCAAACTGGCGGACCTGGTGCTCTGGCGACCGGCCTTCTTCGGCGTCAAACCCAGCCTGGTGTTGAAAGGAGGTCTGATCGCCGCTGCCGCCATGGGCGATCCCAACGCCTCCATCCCCACACCCCAGCCGGTGCATTACCGACCCATGTTCGGTGCGCTTGGCGGGGCACGATCGGCCACCTGCATGACCTTCCTCTCCGCCGCCGCCATTGAGGCCGGAGTGCCCCAAGTACTGGGTCTCAAGCGTCTCATCGGCAGGGTGCGCGGCTGTCGCGGCCTCGGCAAGGCGGATATGCGGCTCAATGACGCCTTGCCCCGCGTCGAAGTCGATCCCCAGACCTACCAGGTGCGCGCCGACGGCGAATTGCTGGTATGCGAACCGGCGATCGAGCTGCCCATGGCCCAGCGTTATTTCCTTTTCTGACCATGGTCCGTCTCACCCACAAGCTCGCCGAGCCAGCGCCCGCCGCCGCGACCCTAACCCTGGCCCTGGAACAGCGTTCCAAGAGCCGTCTACGGGTCCGACTGGACAACGGCCTGGAGGCCGGGTTGTTCTTGGAGCGGGGCGGGGTATTGCGCGACGGCGACCGGCTCGCCAGCGACGAGGGCTATATCGTCGCTGTCCGGGCGGCGGACGAACCGGTCTCCACGATACGCTGCGCCGATCCCCGGCTGTTGGCCCGGGCCAGCTATCACCTGGGCAACCGCCATGTGCCGCTGCAGATCGGCGAAGGATGGCTGCGTTATCCCCAGGATCCCGTATTGGACGAGATGGTGCTGGGGCTGGGGCTCGGCATCGAAATCGAGATCGAGCAGGCGCCCTTTGACCCCGAACCCGGGGCCTATCATGGGCATGAAGTGATTTCCCACCACGCTGATCAAGGTATTGGGAGGCATCATGGCCACCAGCATCACGACTGACCCTGGCTTGCCTTTGCTGCGGCTGTTGCAGTTGGTCAGCCCGGCCTTGCCCATCGGCGCCTTCGCCTACTCCCAGGGCTTGGAGTGGGCCATCGAAGGCGGCTGGGTTAAGGACGAAGCCGACCTGGAAAGCTGGTTGGCGGACCTGATTCAGAGCAGCCTCATCCACGTCGACCTGCCGGTGCTGGCGCGGCTCTACCACGCCTGCGCCAGGGGCGACGCCCAGGCCCTGGCGCGCTGGGGCACCTGGCTGCTGGCCTGCCGCGAGACCACCGAATTGCGCGCCGAAGAACGACAGCGGGGGCGGGCCCTCGCCGGTCTGCTCGCCGATCTCGGGGTTCCCGGCGCCAAACGCTGGCGCTCCCTGCTCGAATCCTGCCAAGCCGCCAGCTTCGCCCTCGCTGCCCAGGCCGATGGGATCTCCTTGCGTGATGCCCTGCTCGGCTACGCCTGGAGCTGGTTGGAAGGCCAGGTGCTGGCGGGGGTGAAGCTGGTGCCTTTGGGTCAGACCGCGGGTCAGCGGGTACAACGCCATCTGGCACCACGCCTGCCGTCAGCGGTCGAAACAGCCTTGACCCTGGTAGACGATGAGCTGGGGGCCTCCACCCCGGCCCTGGCGATCGCCAGCAGCCGCCACGAGACCCAATACACCAGGTTGTTCAGATCATGAATTTAGCCTTTTTGATAAGTCCAGTAGGGTCCGCTGTGCGGACCATCCGATGGTCGGTTGGCAAGCCAATAAGGTCCGCCAAGCGGACCCTACGAACTTATATATGACGACGGAGAGGCCCCAGGCCCCCAGCGGTCCTCTGCGTGTCGGCGTTGGCGGTCCGGTCGGTTCGGGCAAGACCGCCTTGCTCGATGCCCTGTGCAAAACCATGCGCCGGCGGTATCAGATCGCCGTAGTCACCAACGACATCTACACCCGGGAGGACGCCCAATTCCTCATCCGCAGCCAGGCCCTGGAAGCGGACCGCATCATCGGCGTCGAGACCGGCGGTTGTCCCCACACCGCTATCCGTGAGGATGCCTCGATGAATCTCGCCGCGGTCGAAGACCTGATCCGGCGCTTTCCGGATCTCGACCTGCTTTTCATTGAAAGCGGCGGCGACAACCTCAGCGCCACCTTCAGCCCGGAACTGGCCGATCTCAGCCTCTATGTCATCGACGTGGCCGAAGGGGACAAGATCCCGCGCAAGGGGGGGCCCGGCATCACCAGATCCGATCTCTTGGTGATCAACAAGATCGACCTCGCCCCCTATGTGGGCGCTTCCCTGGAGGTGATGGAACGCGACAGCCGACGCATGCGCGGCGATCGCCCCTTCGTCTTTACCAATCTCAAGACCGGTCAGGGGTTGGAATCGGTCATCGCCTTTCTAGAACAGGAAGGCCTGCTGGAGACAGCGCCGGATCTCGGCACCCCTGATAGTCCACCATCACCACTCCCGAGCCGCGACGAAGACGCCCGGACCTAACAAAGCCGCCCGATCATTGAGGATGATCCGCACCTGGATGCCTTCCAGGAGCGGCCTCATGCGACCTTTGGCGAGGAATCCCGCGAGAAAGCCGCCTTCTAGGAGGGCGGGCAGGATCTTGGGAGCAATGCCGCCACCGACGAATACCCCGCCGGTCGCCATGACCTTGAGCGCCTGGTTGCCCGCCTCGACGCCATAGAGGCGCACGAAGAGGTCGAGGGTTTCGCGACAGAGTTCGTCCCGACCCTCCAGCGCGGCATGGGAGATAGCCGCGGCGGCGGGACCTGTCGACATCTCTTCCACCAGCCAGGTTGGGGTCTTTGCCTGGTGATACTCGCGCATGAATTCATAGAGGTTCACCAGACCCGGCCCCGAGAGGATTCGTTCCCAGCTCAGATGCTGGTATCGCCGCCGGAGAAAACGCCAGAGTTCGACTTCCAATTCATCGTTGGGACTAAAATCCGTGTGCCCCCCCTCGGAGGCGAAGGGGCGATGATGGCGACCGTCCCAGAACATCCCCGCCTCGCCGAGGCCGGTGCCGGCGGCAATGACGGCACAATTCCCGCTGGAGGAAGGGGCGCCCGGTTGAAGTTCCGCAAAATCCTCCTCACCCAGGGCGGCGATACCCCAGGCCGTGGCTTCGAGGTCATTGAGCAACCAGACCGGGCCGAGGCCGAGCGCGGCGGCCAATTCACCGCCATCAAGCTGCCAGGGGAGATTGGTGGTAGTACAACGATTGTCCTGCACAGGTCCGGCCACGCCGAAACAGGCGCCGTCACATCTGTGATCGGAATAGTCCTGGAGAAAGCCGGCGAGGAGGCTCTCGAAGCTCGGGTAAGCCGGACTGGGATAGGTCTTTTCAACCAAGACTTGGATCCGGGGACCGATAAGGCTGAGAATGGCGAGCCGGGTTTTGGTACCCCCGATATCGCCCGCAAGGATCTGCATACTCTTGACTCCCCGAGAATGGCCCGCGCCTGCGGGGCCTCGAGAACAATGAAGGGATTATGCCACAGGGAACCATCTTCACCAGGGGGTCGATAGTTGTTTGAAGGCGATAAACCGGGATGTGACTCCTTTCCCTGCCGACCCGCATCCCCCGCTGTGCTGCTTGGAGATACAAAATCATCATGAGCTTTCTCGACCGGATCCACGAATGTAACGGCTGGGATCCTTCCCACTTTTTACCCTGGAGCATCGCCGGGAAACCCGTAGGGAGACTCCGCCTGGAGTTCGCTGAGCGGTTGCGGCGCTTCACCGACATCTTTGTCATCGCCCCCTCCGGGGTGAGGCTGGCCGCTCATCTGGATACCCAGGCGGCGCGCAGCCTGGCGCTCGATCTGGCGATCCGGGAACTGGTCCGGGAGGGTAGCATCAACCATCTGCATGGAGAGTCCTATCCGGTCATCGCCGATTGCCGCACCCGGCCCCTGGCGGTCATGGATCGGGCGGCAGCACCCTATTTCGGTATCCGCACCTTTGGGCAACACCTCAACGGCTTCGTGCGCGATGCCGGGGGACTTCGCATGTGGATAGGTCGACGCTCGGTCCAGCGGCGGGTGTTTCCCGGTCGGCTCGATCACCTGGTGGCGGGCGGATTACCCCGGGGCATCAGTTTGCAGGCCAATCTGGTGAAAGAATGCTGGGAAGAAGCCGCCATCCCCCAGGACCTGGCGATGCAGGCGCAGCCAGTGGGAACCGTGACCTATATCAAGGAAACGGAAAAGGGCCTGAAACCCGATACCCTCTATTGCTACGATCTCGAGCTACCCAAGGACTTTGTCCCCAGATGCACCGATGGCGAGGTGGAGTCCTTCTCTCTGCTTCCGCTGGAAGAAGTGATTAGCTTGGTGCGGGACACGAGCGAGTTCAAACCCAATTGCAATCTGGTCATCATCGACTTTCTGGTCCGCCATGGCTGCCTCGATCCGGAGCAGGAGGAGTATTCGGCCATCGTGGAAGGGCTGCACCCCCCATCGAGACCACAAGCCGAAACAATGACAGCCGACTTCTTCTAAGGATGGCGGCACGAGCTTAGAACAATAGTTCAAAATCCAGGTCCAATCGGGTTAGTATGGGAATCCATCCCTTTTTATTCAGATTCGATGCCGGCTCCCCCGCCCTCGCTACGGTTCGGTAGGGGCCCTATCCCCTGAGCAGATCCATGACCAAGACGCTTTTCCGCTGGTTTCTCGGTTTCTGGCTATTGGCGGCTAGTTGCCTGTCCGCCAAGCCCCAGGATGTCCCTGTTGCCGATCTGGTGCCGAATCGCACCCATCAGCAGACGACCTACATCATCAGCAAGGTCATCGACCGTTACAGTTTCAAGAAACAGAAACTGGACGCCAGCCTGTCCGAAAAGATCTTCGACCGCTATCTGGAAACCCTGGATGCCGGCAAAACCTTCTTCTATCAGGGTGACATCGATCGCTTTTCCCGTTTCCGTCGGGAACTGGACCAGGTACTCCGCGAGGGGCGACTGGATCCGGCTTTCGATATCTTCCGCCTCTATCGCGACCGGGTGGAGGATCGGGTGGCCTACGCCAAGGGTTGGTTGAATAAAGAGCTGGACTTCACCATCGACGAGAACTATCAGGTGGATCGCGAATCGGCCACCTGGGCCAAGGATCGCGCCGAACTCGACGATCTCTGGCGGAAGCGCGTCAAGAACGATTATCTGAGCCTCAAACTATCGGGCAAGACCAGAGACGAGATCCGCAAGACCCTGACCGAGCGCTATGATGGCATCGCCCGCCGGGTGCGGCAGTTCACCGCCGATGATGTCTTTCAGAGCTTCATCAACGCCTATACCCTGAGTTTCGAGCCCCACACCAGCTATATGTCGCCGAGCCTGTCGGAAAACTTCGACATCAGCATGAGTCTGTCCCTGGAGGGGATCGGGGCGGTACTCACGGCCAACAACGAGTTGACCGAGGTACAAAGCATCGTCACCGGCGGCCCGGCCAAGCTCAGCGGTCAATTGCAGCCCGGTGACCGCATCGTCGCCGTCGGTCAGGGTAAAGACGGCGCCATGGTCGATGTCATCGGCTGGCGTCTCAACGATGTAGTCCAACTCATTCGCGGACCCAAGGGCACCCTGGTCAGGCTCCAGATCATCCCCAAGGAGGAAGGGGTGGACGGCAAGCGCAAGTTGATCACCCTGGTACGGGACAAGATCAAGCTCGAAGAGCAGGCGGCCAAGAAACAGGTCGTCGAAGGCCTCGATGGCATGGGGCGGCTCAAGATCGGGGTGATCGAGATTCCTACCTTCTATCGGGATTTCCAGGCCGAGGGCCGAGGCGACGCCAATTTCCGCAGCACGACCAAAGATGTCCGCGCCTTGCTCGAACAGTTGCAGGCCGAGGGGGTCGACGGGGTGGTGGTGGATCTGCGGGACAATGGCGGTGGTTCCCTGACCGAAGCCACCGAGCTGACCGGCCTCTTCATCGAGTCAGGTCCGGTGGTTCAAGTCAAAAGCTCCAACGGCGAGGTCGAGATCGAACGGGATCCCGATCCGGGTGTCGCCTATGCCGGCCCCCTGGCGGTGCTGGTGAACCGCAACAGCGCCTCGGCCTCGGAGATCTTTGCCGGTGCGATCCAGGACTATCGCCGTGGCATCGTTATCGGTGAACCCACCTTCGGCAAGGGAACGGTGCAAACCCTGGTCGATCTCGACCGTTTCGTGCGGGGCGGCACGCCGGATCTCGGTCGGCTGCGGCTGACCATGGCCCAGTTTTACCGGGTCAACGGCGACAGCACCCAGCATCGCGGGGTGATCCCGGACATCCTCTTCCCATCGGCGGACATGGCGGCCGATCACGGCGAGCGGGCGCTGAAAAACGCCCTCCCCTGGGATCACATCCAACCGACCCACTATGCTCAGGAATCCATGATCAGCTTGGGAAACATCAGGGAAAACTCCGACAGACGCATCGCCATCGACCCTGGTTTCCAGATGCTGCTAGCGGAGGAAAAGCTATTCGACGCCATGAAGGATCGCAAGCTGGTCTCTCTCAACGAAACCAAACGCCGAGCCGAGCGGGAGGCCCGTGAGCAGCTGACGCGGGGTTTCAAGGAAAGGTTCCGCGCCGCCAAGGGGCTCAAAGCGGTCAAGAACGACACCCAGATCGACGAGGAAGAGACCGAGACGACGGCGAAAGCCAACAACGATGAAGAAACCAAGGTCGTCAATCGCATCCAGGCCGAAGAGGCGGCCCACATTCTGGCGGACTTGGTGTTGTCCCGACGGCCCTTGTCCGCCATGCGCTAGGTTCTGTTGACATAGCCTCCGCCTGCTGCGGTGGTCAGCGTTTTTTGACCATGGTGAACCGGCTCGAAATCAGCGACGAAGAATGGGGGGAACACTCTACCCGATATTGTCCGCCCACAAGCCCGTCCGCATGGCGTCGGAAGACGCCTGCCGGGCCTTCCTGGTGGCCGTCTTGTGGGTGCTGAGGTCGGGGCACAATGGCGCTTGCTGCCAGCGGAGCTGGGCAAATGGAACTCGGTGTTCAAGCGCTTTTCCCGCTGGTGCCGCTACGGGGTCTGGGCAGACCGGCACTCGGGATGTTCGCATCGGCCTGATTTACAAAGCGTGCTTATCGACTCCACGCTCATCCATGCCCACCCTTGCGCGGACGGGGCGGCGAAGAGCCACGCCGAGGCTGATGCGCTGGGCCGCTCGCGCGGCGGGTTTGGCACCAAGATCCACGCCATCACCGACGCCTTGCTGGCACCCCGTGCGGAGGACAAACACAATCGCGTTCATGGCGAGGCGCTCATCGACCCGGGGGCGATGGCCTCCCAAAGGATGGGGTTTGGAAAGGGGAACAGGAAGGAGAGGCTGAATCTTCTTCCATAAGGAGTCCGAAATCTGCCAGCCATCTTTTTCAGCCATTCGACCCATCGGTCACCTTATCGGTCATAATCTTGAGGCTTCTATTATCGCCCATTGGGATAGGCTCTAAGCCCGTCAAACCGAGGGACAGCCCCATGAACGACCTGCGCGAACTCGAACTCCTGTTCAATTCCTCGACCCCGGTCATCGTCATCGAGACGGTGGAAGAGGTGCGGCTGTTGCAACTCCTGAAGCAGCTCGGTTCACGCCTGTCTCATCCGCTGTTTCAATGGAGCGTCACCGAGGGGGTGCGCACCCTCGGTCTCAGTATCGACCCCCAGGCGCAGACCACCGGGCCGACCGAGGCCCTGCGTCATATCAAGGGTATGGCCCGTCCGAGCTGTTTCGTCATGCTCGACTTCCACCCCTACCTGCAAGACCCCGTCCATGTGCGCCTGATCAAGGAGATCGCCCAGGGCTTCGAGTTCATGCCGCGGACCCTGGTGTTCGTCAGCCACGCCTTCGAGATCCCCCGCGAGATCAAACACTTCGCCGTCCGTGTCGAGTTGCGGCTGCCGAACCGGGAGGCGCTGCTCGCCCTGGTGCAGGATGAGATCCAGTCCTGGCAGACCCGGCGGCGGGGCAGTCAGGTCCGCATCGACCAAAGCGCCGTCGATCGGCTGGTGGAAAACCTGCTCGGGGTGACCTTCACCGATGCCCGGCGCATCATCCGCAACGCCATCGAGCATGACGGCGCCATCACCCACAACGATCTGCCCGAGGTGATGCGGGCCAAATACCGCTTGATCGAGCAGGAAGGGGTCATCGCCTTCGAATACGACACCGCCCGTTTCGCCGACATCGGCGGTCTCAACCACCTCAAGCAGTGGCTGCTGCAACGCCAGGTGGCCTTCAGCGGTCAGGCCGGGATGCTGGACGCCCCCCGCGGCCTCATGCTGATCGGCGTCCAGGGTTGCGGCAAGAGCCTCGCCGCCAAGGCGGTGGCGGGTACCTTCGGCGTCCCCCTGCTGCGACTGGACTTCGGCGCCCTCTACAACAAATACATCGGCGAGACCGAAAAGAACCTGCGCCAAGCGTTGAAGACCGCCGAGGTCATGTCCCCCTGCATCCTCTGGATGGACGAGATCGAAAAGGGCATCGCACCCAGCGACGGCGACGAAGGCTCCTCGCGCCGGGTGTTGGGGACGCTGCTGACCTGGATGGCGGAACGCAAGGCGCGGGTCTTTATCGTCGCCACCGCCAACGAGATCGAGCGCCTGCCGCCGGAACTGATCCGCAAGGGCCGCCTGGACGAGATCTTCTTCGTCGACCTGCCGGAGCTGGAGACCAGACGCGAGATCTTCTCCATCCACCTGCGTCGACGCAATCTCGCCCCCAGCCGCTTCGACCTCGGAAGCCTCGCCAAGGCCAGCGGCGGCTTCAGCGGGGCGGAGATCGAGCAGTCCATCGTCTCCGCCATGTACGCCGCCCAGTCCCAAAATCTTGACCTCAACAGCGGCCATATCCTCCAGGAACTGCACCACACCCGCCCCCTCTCGGTGGTGATGGAGGAGCATATCCAGGAACTGCGGGACTGGGCCGCCGAGCGCACGGTACCGGCGGGGTGAGGGCAATAGCCTTTCCGAGCAGAGGCTTTGCTTTCGCGTGGT
>WBZP01000223.1_pt2 | contig 20241 bp, 14 predicted proteins | sample 5204301 | NCBI WGS metagenome assembly WBZP01 (sample SAMN12412401, study PRJNA552823) | activated sludge metagenome | isolation source: activated sludge from nitrification reactor of wastewater treatment plant... | place: USA: Pennsylvania | collected 2017
CCCACTTTGTTTTACTTCCTTTTTTGAAATTCATTGAAGGTCATTTTTCACATGGAATAATGGTTGGTTGGCCTATTTACAGTGCTATTAATTGTCCCAAAGGTTCAGCTGTTCGCCGATTAAAGTGGCACGTAAACTGGGTTCAGATCGTCACAAAACAGTTCGGTCCCTATCTCTGATGGGTGTTAGTAAATTGAGAGGAGATGACTTTTTTAACATAGATTAATAATACCTCACTTTTTCAACTAATTATATTATGTTAACTTATTTATGAAGTAAGATCTAAAGATATATGGTGTGACTCTACTTTCATAAATCTTACATCTTTATGGTGGTTTTACCGAAGAGGTTTACCTCTTTCCATACCAATCCGCCACAGCTCATAAGCCCTCCTGTTTACTTTTTAAGTATTTCAAAACTTTCCGGCTTTCCAGTAATAACAGTATTTGATAAATGGTATTTTAAATGGTAGAAAGGCGCCACATTTAGTAATGATTAAATTAACTTGTGTCACACTAAAAAATTAACCATGGCTACTACAGTAAATGTATACCTTACTTTCAACGGTAATTGTGAAGAAGCGTTCAACTTTTACAAATCAGTATTTGGCGGTGAGTTTCCATATGTTGGCCGTTTCGGTGAAATGCCTCCGGGTGAAAAACCGATGCCTGAAGCCGATCTTAATAAGATCATGCATATTTCCCTTCCCATAAGTAAAGAAACCACCCTGATGGGCAGCGATACCGGCGGTGAATGGGCTTCCGGCTTTAAACAGGGAAATAACTTCAGCATTTCTGTAAATGCAGACACAGTACAGGATTGTGAAAAAATATTTAACGGGTTGGCTGCAGGAGGATTTACTACAATGCCACTGTCAAAAACATTCTGGAGTGAAGCATTCGGTATGCTTACAGATAAATTCGGCATCAACTGGATGGTAAGTCTGAATACGGCACCACAGGGATAAATGTAATGGCTGAAACTTATTTTGAGGTATGTTAATACTGGCCGCCCATTTTTCTGAGCTTAACGAATACTGATTTCAGTATAACTATATTCTGCCGGCGGGTAATATGTAGCCCTTTGTTTAAAAACGATGGCAAACCTGTCCGGGGAATATGAATGTACATCCTGAACAACCTGGAAGTTAATGGTGGTTGCCTGGCTCAAATCTAAAGGTAAAAGTGTATCAAGGAACCTGTCAAAAAGAAACGGAGTCATTTCCCATCCCGAAAGATTCATACCAGTGAAGCATAGCTGATATTTCCTTGTTCTCAGGTTGCTGATTTTTAAGAAAATAGTATCGTTATTTTCAGGGAAACGCCTTCTCTCCACAGCTAGTTCAGTGTTATAAGCGTAAATTGAAACTGATTCGTTTGTATGTTTAAATTTATACGCATCCATTGGGTCAGTTCCATTAACCAGTTCTCGGCCAAATTCGGCTGTACACCCATCCAGTAACAATGTATCTGTATTAATTACCTGTTTTAGCTCACAGTTAATCTTTGTGGCTGCGGTAGTTCCTAATGAAGTTCTGAATGGTGTGCTGCTGCCACTGGCCTTTGCATTTTCATTAAATGAAACTGTTCCAGTTGCCCCCGATGCCCTTACAAAAAATGCCTGCCCGCTTTGTATTATATTATTTACCGAGCCCATGCTACCATAGCTTCCACCGCCAGGAGTTATATAATAGTTGTTATCGGCGCCAATGCCCCTGACCAGTGTCTGGAATCCTCCATACCCGCTGCTGCCACCTAGTTTCGGGTCCCAAACATAATATACTTTCTGTATGGCAGCAGATTTTACTACCCCTGCATCATTAGAAAAATCGATAGCAGATGCATATGGATTACCAATGGATTCAAACTTATCCATAGCTACAACTGTTGATGGTGGAGGATTTGATACAGGCCACCTGATCTGCCCGCCACTTCTCAGTATGGTTGGATTGGCGGCACCATTGAATGTGGTAACACTGCGGTCGCCCCTAACAAATACCATATATCCTTTCTGGTTAAATATGGGAGTTGTGGTTGTATTGGCAACCCCTGTCCAGTTGTTACCTGATGCGTCATAGGTTTTCATACTTGGCCCATTCACAGTGTACACATCAAAACCTGCAGGCAGTGGTGTGATGTCACTCGTTATCTGTGTGCCATAACCACTATAACGGTTTTGATTAGGTGCAGTTGCTGTATCCTGCCAAGCCTGGTTGATGGTCTGAGTGCCGGTAGTTGGGATGGAAATGAATTGCCATGACTTGCCATGATTGGGTAAAGGGCCCGTTGCAATATACCGGTGAACCGTAAACCGGCCATTGCCTGTGTAACTCACCGTGGCATTAGTGGGAATTACGCCTACACTGGCTGTTCCGGAAAGTGAAGAAAGCAGTATCACATGGCCGGTGGTTTGCAGGTTCAGCTTTGAAGAACTTCCGAAAGCAAGTTCCCGCTCAATGCTCATTTCACTGTTAACTGACAATCCAACAGTATTGTTATTGGTAAAATTGTAAAATTTCATATACGGAAAGCTGGACGTATATCCCTGTGCGGCCGTTCCGTTCAATACAACCGTTCCGGAATTGTGTATAAAAGAAGCTGTTTCTTCTTTGCTGAGGTTGCCTTTGATAGTAAGGGTTCCCGCTGGTGCTGTCTTGTTTCCCGAATTGCTCAGTGTAAGATGCTGGTAATGCGCATCGGCAGGAGAACTGATGGCCTGGTTTGTAATCACCTGGTCAGTACCGTTATATTCTATCGTGCTGCCCGTTTCAAGTGTGATTAAAGGGTTATTGGCATTGCTAATGGCTGTTGAAGCACCTCCTGAAAAACCGGAAGTATTGGTATGTTTAAATACAGCACCTGTCTTTACAGTTAAACGGCCACCAGTTTGAAAACGGATACCGGTTGTTAGAGAGGCTGTTCCAACAGAACTGCCAGACACTATGATGTTATAGTAATTCACGGTACTGGCACCTGTAAAACGGATGCTCTCCAGCCCCGCCAGGGAATTGGTGAATTCAATGCTGGTACCGGTACCAAGAGAATAAGTGCCGGCTGCATCCGGTTTTACCTGCGAAGCTCCTGCAGTTTTGTAAACAGAAGTCCCGGTCATTGTCAGGTTGGTGCCGGTTCCGCCCATGGTGTTATTGGCAACATCCAGAATCACTGTATTGGCAACCGTAACAGTACCGGTTATGTTATTAATAGCGGAAGATATGCCCTTTGTACCACTTACGGAAAATGTAAGATTCCTGTAATCCCTGGCACCCCGTAATGTTTGCGTTCCTGCACCGTCAAGTACAATGGTACCACCTGTGATATTATATGATGAAATCGAAAATTCAGGCAGTGTAACATTTAGTTTCGCCAGCCGCAATGTGCCCCCCGACATATTCAATGCAGATGTTGCAGTTCCGGTGAATGAGTTTGTGCCTGCATTGATGGTTCCGGCAGAAAGGTTCAGGTTGCCTCCTGCCGCAATAGCAACATTGCTGTTGAATGTTAAAGTGCCGGTATTGTTTTTTCTAAGCACATAAAAACTTTCCCCGCCGGTTGTATTAATGGTTTGCGCACCGGTGCTGTCAAATGTTATAGTACTGGTTCCTTCATTTAACCCGGTGGCACCGTAACTTGTCCAGTTTCCGGTAATGGTAGCAAACCTGGCTCCCATAACCAACACTGCAGTTCCTTGTATATTCAGGTCTTCTTTTACAATGAAATTTGCTGCAGGCGTTTTATTGCCCGACCCGGAGAAAACCAGGTTTCGGTAATTACTAATCTCAGCTAAAGAAGGGTAACTGTTTTTTAAAAATGACTGTGCGGATGCAGCACCATATTCAATGGTACTTCCTTCATACTGAGTGAAATTTTCCAATCGTAATTGTGGAGTGGCTCCCAATAAACGTAAGGTTCCATAGTTATATAAATTATAAGGAGGGTTCCCGCCAAGGTCAGTTATGATGCAATTGGTATTTGTTGTTCCTGTATTGGCAGTTTGTAAAGTGGCACCTGCTGCAACCGTTAAAGTTCCGTTACCGCCTGCTCCTGCAGGAAGATACATTGAATTGCTCCCCATATTCAAAGTACCTGAATTAACCTTAATATGACTCGCGTAAAAAGGAGATTGCACCGTTGCTGTATTACCTGCATTCATATCAATATGAACATAAGTAAAAATTAACCCGGGAACTCCCCATTCTCCTGTATTGATGATATTCCTGGTTGTACCCTTGAAGAAAATACCCGTTGTGGCATTTAGATTGCCAATAATAAGTGCTGCACTGCTGGATCCATTTGCCTGGCTGCTGTAAAAAACGCCATCCGTTGAACCTGTAACAACTGTGCCTGTATACTTGCGCAATTTTCCATAAATACTTAACGTTCCATCGCAATCCAGCAAATAGCTACCACCTGCATAAATATGCAGGTCGCGGCACTCTGCTGTAAATGTAACTCTCATTACATGGCCGTTCTGTATATACACATTTGATGTTGAAGAAGGGACTGTAGATGCATTAACCCAGCTTCCTCCGCTTCTAACCTGCCAGGATGTTGGTTTTTCCCAGCCATCACTCCCTTTTGAACGGTAATCGCCATTGGTTGGAGTTTGCGCATATGTATAATGGCTGAAAATGAGCAGGCAAATGATGGTAATTATATTACATACAAAAAATTTCCATCCAAATCGGTTCATATCTTTATTTATTCCACACTAAAATAAATTTTCTACTATTTTTTACCAATAATCCAAATGGATAAGCTGGGTGGTAGTGATTTATACAGAAGTTTGAAGCCGCCATACGGTTATCGACAGACATAATTGATTATAGCATATTGGAATTAAGTCAGTTAACATTTATTTTCCGGTAAAAAACATGACAAAAATTCAATTAGCCTGTTTAGAAGTACCTGGTTTCGAAGCCTTTTATCAAAAATTCCTTCGCCGGATGTCAATCATTGACAGGGCAACAAGTACCTGTAATAATTATGGCAGGAGCCTGGCAGCTATTGCACTACACTATAAAAGCCTCCCAATTTCTTTAACGCTGGATGAAATTGAGGATTACCTATTCTTAGTGAAGGAAAAGTCTGTAAACGGGTCTTTAAATACAATTAAGTTCACCATCTGTGCCTTAAAGTTCGTATTTAAAATGGAAGGGATGGATGAATTACGCATAAAGCTTCCCGTTATCAAAATCAGGAGAAAACTCCCTGTAGTATTAAGCAAGGAAGAAGTGACAAGCATGATGAACATCCCTTGTCTGCTCACACATCGGCTTATGATTGCGATACTCTACGGATGTGGTTTACGATGTGCTGAAGTTAAGAATATTAAGGTAGAAGACATAGACCTTCAAAGGCAAGTGTTATTTGTAAGGCAGGGTAAGGGCAAAAAAGACAGGTATATGCCTCTTGGAATAACTTTGCCTGCTATCCTTAGCCAGTATCTAAAAATCATGAAACCAACCAACTGGTTATTCCCCGGGAAAAGATGGGGGAAAAATTCAAAAAGGTTTTTTCCACAGCTAGACAAACAATTCGGAGTAAGAAGTATTCAATGGGCTATAAAGCGTGCTGCAAATCTTGCAGGAATTTCTAAATCAGTATCTGTTCATAGTTTAAGACATACTTATGCCACTCATTTACTGGAAGATGGAGTAAATATCTTGACTATCAAGGAACTGATGGGGCATGCACATATCCGCAATACCATGATTTACCTACACGTGGCACAGGTAAATAACAGGAACAAATGCTCACCACTCGACAAATTGCAGGGTTTGCACATTATACCTGCGGTGCAAGGCGAATTATTTTCTTTGGATTAGACCTGGTAATTGAACAGCATTTGTATTGACAGATGTAAATTCATGTTATAGTGATGGAGATATATGATTAGATGATTGCAAATCAGCATTATCTTCAAATTTGTTAATGCTTAATCCTGCATGGATACATGTTCCTGATAAAAAATATCCCGTCGAAGATCCTGTTCCATTGCCCGGGGTTGCTTTTATGTACATTGTTATCGGTTACACAACTTTTCATATCAAATTCCATGTCATAATTGGGGTTCAATAAATTGAATTTCCTGAAATCGATAAATGCAAAATCTGTTTTTTCATCAATCCATGTTTCAAATCCATTTTTTTTTGGGGGATCTACTTTGAATATTTTAGTACCGATACGACCTGCTTCACCTCCATAAGATGTAAAGCCAATGATATAGGTGGTTTTATCCAGTGCAGAATCTTTAGTGAATTCGCCAGCCATAGAAATGTTATCGTTAAGTGAAGTCTTTTTAAAATGCCCCATGAATTTTGATATATGATAATTGGCTGCCCAAACGATAATCTTTTCTGTTGGAAACTTGATATTACAAAGCCAATACAGGTTTTCAGCCATTTGGATATCCCTGATATTGACCATTGAAGTGAAATTGTTTTTACTGAGCAACTGTTGTGTGAAAGCATTTAAATTATCGATAAGAATGCAGGCTATATTATCTGCACCAGCCTTTACTAGAATGTCTTCTTTCAATATCCGTAATCCGTTTAAGGCATTTTTATAAAATGACTTGTTCTGTGAATTGCAGATAATAGGGTTAGATAAAATGCTGATAGCGGATAATATGCTATCATAAAAGATTGCATTTTTCACCAATTCAGCATCATATGCCCTTGAAATGCTATCTATATAATGTGCAAGATGTTTTGTTGAATGTCTGTAAAACATTTGATTGTCAAATCCGGCAATTATTAAAGGATCCTTTGAACTAAAACTTTCCGGAATAATTTTATCAAACAATGGAAATGCAGCATCACATAATGTCCAATAAGGAACTATGTTCGCTTTACAGAAATTCAGGAAATCCTGTTTCTCTTTAGCGGTTTTTTCAAATCCGTAAGTGGCAGAAAAAAAATCGCTTTCAAATGCAATAACGTTAAAACCTTTTCTTTCATGTAAGAATTGTATCAACCTGGTTTTAGCCGAAATAGTGGGAGCATCACCATGGTCCTGTTCACCAAGCATTACAATCCTTGAATTTCCGATGGCATTGCCTATTTCTTCCAAATCACTGAAATTGGTTGAGTCGGGGCTTATTGACAGAATAGGAATTGTATTTGACTGAACAAATTCTTTGAGGCTATTTTGAGAAAAAACTAAACTTGCGTGAATAAAAAAGATAACCGAAAAAGTGATCTTCATAAATATTTGTTATTCATTTAGTTAAGTAAATATAAGTTGTTTTAAGTTTCTGCATTACTCAACATACAGTTAATAGATAACTATTTTTTCATTAGTAATAATTTGTATTTTTAGAATACAAGCCTTCAGATAAAAATGAAACGGAGTTCCAGTATACTTTTCTCAATTGTATTTATATTGGCTGCTTATTGCATTTATAAAACATTGAAAAGTAGTCCTACTTCGCCTTCATTTATTGCTAATGAACGCCATGCCGCCACTGAAAATACATACGGAAACAGCATCAAAAGCATAGTAGTTGATTCTTCCGAATACCTTTCACAGATTGAAAATGCAGGCATATTCAATAATACCGGAAGAATAACCAGCCTGGTAATAGATGCGGCCGATTCTAACCACCTGATAGCTGGAGGCGACTGGGGCGGTTTGTGGGTTTCCCACAACAGGGGCACTACCTGGAGCCCGGTAAATGATTTCGCTCCAACACTCAGGGTAGCTTCTCTTTGCCAAAATTATTTCAGGCATAACGAATACTATTACAGCACCGGTATAAATAAATATGATAACAATGTGCTAAAAAACGATTTATATAAATCAGTTGATGGCGGGCAACATTTTTTTCAGATCACACCGTCAACAACACCTGCTATCGGTACAGTAGATAAACTGCTTTGTTCCCCTGCAGACCCTAACACAGTTTATTTTTTACAGAGATTTGGTGCAAATAATACATTTGGCGCATTATACAGGACAACTGATAATTTCGCCAGTTTTCAGCAAGTCTTTTTTATTCATGGTGTTATTCCAAGAGATTTCATCTTATTGCCGGATGGAGGCGTTGTTATCAGTTCCGACAATAAGATATGGAATTCCCCAACCGGCAATCCGGGTTCATTTGTTTTATCCAATGCTGGCATTGCTTCCGGGATTTACAACCTGCATGTGGCAGCATGCGAATCACAACCGGATACCCGATATGCTGCAGGGAACTTTATCAACAACAAGATAGCTGTATATAAGTCTACCGATGCCGGTACAACCTGGATTTTCCTGGATACATTGAACATTGCAACAAATGCAGGAAGGAATATTATTGCCGTAAAACCGGATAACCCCGATTTCGTTTTGGTGGGAGGTGTAAACCTGAGGGGATCAACCGATGGCGGGGTAAACTGGAAAACCGGTATACCGGGTTGGGATTTTTTTAAATTCATATTCGATAAGCACCAGCCGAACATGATTTTCTTTGCCAGTGATAATGGGGTACAGTCACTCAACCTGGTCAATATGACAACATTTTCATTCGGAACTCCTAAAAAATATAATAACACCCTGGTTGTACAGGATATTGTTCATGGCGACCATTCCATCAATGGAAACATGACAATCACAGGCTTGATGGATATTCGAACACAATTGAACAGGAATAATAACACATCAGTAACCGTTGGATTGGGAGATGGGATGTATGCTTATTGCAGCAAAACAGATAGTAACCTGGCTTATTTCTGTCACCAGGGTGCTGTGATGTATAGAATTACTACTGCAACCGGCACGGTTATCAATTACAGCCGGATTTTGAATCAACTGGATATTAATAACGATGGGAATATAGATGAAGGTGCTGCTTTCTATAATCCATATATTATGAATGAAGCAGACCATAACCAGTTGTTCGTTCCAACCCTTAAACGCCTGTGGCGAAGTACGGATAAAGGCAGTAACTGGGTGCCGGTATCAGGATATTACGGTAATACGGCATACCGGTTAAGCATAACTGCTTCTGCTAAACCAAACCCGATCGTTTACTGGACGAATACAGATTCTGTTTTCGTGTTACCCGATGCAGCTACAGCAGCGCCATTGTCGGAATTCGGCATGCCGGTGCCGGTTGATCCCGAACGCATACAGGTTGACCCCAATAACGACTCTGCGCTTTTCCTGTTGAAGAAAGGGCTGCCTTCCCAGATACTTTATGCTGCAAATATGTTCAGTGGAAATGTGCAATGGACTAATGTAGGAGCTAATTTCCCATCAGGAGTTACACCGTTATGCATTACAGCTTACCCGGGAAACAGCCAGGTAATGCTGGTTGGTGCTTATGAAGGAGGCATTTACATAACCCTGGATGGCGGGCAGACATGGAGCAGGGAAAAGCATATTCCAAATGTGCGGATTTCAGAAATGAAGTTCAGGGTTTCAGATAATAAGCTGTTTATTTATACTTACGGCCGGGGAGTATGGACAGCCAGTCTCCCAATACAGGTAGTGCCAGTTTATTTGGCTTCTTTTAATGCCATTGCTATTGAAACAGATAAATCAGCATTAGTTTCTTGGAAAACAGCATCGGAATTAAACGCCGGGATATTTATCGTTGAAAGAAGTTATGACGGAATCCGGTTCCAACAGGAAAAAACTGTAAAAGCCATCGGACAGGGAAGTCATTCATATTCAGCAAGGGTAAACATGATTAGACAGGTGGAATATTACCGGCTTAAAATGATGGATGCTGACGGCGGATTTTCTTATTCAGATACCAGGAAAGTAAAATTGCCCGATGGAATGGAAGGTTTTACTGTTTTAATAAATCCCGCACGCGAAGGAATGCTGCATATAAAAGTAACAGATGATCATTTAATTGGGACAAATGCATCAATCATTGATCACCTCGGCAGGCTGGTAAAACAGTTTTGGTTGCAAAATGGCCGTCAATCGGTGAATGTTAAAACCCTTCCTGCCGGCATTTATTATATACAAACATCAGCCGGAACAAAGAAATTTATCATAGGTAAATAACACTGATAGATAGGATATTTATTATTTTGATTTATTTCAACTAATATTAATGTTCTATAGAAGAATTCAGTATAAAAAGCTCATCTCCCCCTTTTTTACTTTCTGCAACCTCTTATTGTAAAACTCAAAACCATACAAAGAACTAATGCAATACCGTTAACGTTACCCCGGGTGATACGGTAACACTGCCAGGGGGATTTACCTGTAAAGAATTGCAGGTAGTGTTTACATTTACCACAATATTATTTAAGATAATGATGTCTGCATCGGGAGGTGGAATTATGTTGTTTTCCCATACAGCAGGATCATTCCAGTTGCCGTTTGCAACCGTTACAAAAGCTTTTACCAGGAGTTTATATATATACCTTCCCTCAATAACGTACCAGGATGAATCCCGGTAACAAAGTTTTCCCAAAGCTGCTCCCAGAGGCCTGGGGGTTTGTATTATCCCTTTTTTGACATAATAGCGTATGCCATCATTTTTGTATACGATATCGCCATTGGGGGCAAGTCCTTCTATAGTACTGCTCGTATTAAAAAAAGTAACCTGTGCATTTGAACCAGTAGTATCTCTTAACCATACTTGCAATTGACCTGAATTGCCTGGCTTGCTGTATGCTACAAATTTATTGTTTACCTGGTAATTAACGCCGGCCTGCGGACTTTCACCGGGTGTATAAGCGCCAAGATCACTTAATAAAATTTCTGAAATTCCATTATGCAGATAAATAGAGTATTCATTGAACATGGCCAGGTTTTTCAAATAGACAACATAATTTCCATCTGTTAATGGAAATTCATTGAAAAGGGTGAATCCTGCATTATTTGTTAGTGTTGTAAGCGTTCCGTTCTTATACCTGATAAGATTAAATTGATCATTCCTATACACTACTACTCCGTTTGGAGCCACACATTCATCTTCAAAATACTCATAATAAGTGCCAATCAACTGATCACTTTGAGTTGCAAGATTCCTTAAATAAACATCAGATTGATTTGGCCCTGATATTTTTTCAAATGTTGCATACTGACCGCTTGCACGTACGCTTTTTTTACCCGCAATGGAATACAGTACGCCATTGTTCCAATCATAAGGATGCTCGTTTTGATTTTGCCCGTATATTACTCCATAAGGGGTCAGGTAGGTTAAACTTTCATTGTCTATCCTGTGATATAATCCGTTTCCCACCTGTTCAGTATTTGCAGTACTTATATCAACGATTCTTCCCTGGTATTGGGCATTTACTTCAAGGGCCTTGCCATAATTGAAATCAAATATTTTATCTGTGCCAGTGTATTTGGGAGATAAAAAAATGTTGTTGTCATAGAGGATCGTACGGCTAGTACTGCTTACCTGCCCCCATTTGTCTGTTGCAGTAATATACATTACCCCAAATGATGATGCAGCAGGTGAAAGCTGCAGTACTGTATCTATCGTATTGCTGAAATTCATGTCAAACACATGTTGAGATCCAAAGTCAATCTTTATACGGAGGGTAGACGTGTCAATTCCGGTGCAAATCACTTTTAGGGGCAGTAAAGGATAAGCATTGGACCAGCTTAGCGGATATATAAAGTCAATACCGGGAGGGTTGGCATAAATGAAATTTACGGATGCTTGCTGCTGGGTATTAAAAATATCAGTGACCGTAACAGTCAACGGGTAGCTTATCCCTTCAGGTAGCCCTGTCAGTAAGAGATTACCGGAAAAATGGCCCGATCCAATATCATAAATGAGTGTTGCCAGGTGTCCGTTTACATCGGCAACAACTGAATTAACCTGGAAAGTGGAAACAACAGATACCTCAATCGGCAATGAATTTCCATATACCTGGTTTAATTGCGGGCTGATGAAGTTTATGGAAATGCTACCGGCTATACTATGGTTAAAAGCAAAAAATAAAATCGTAAATGCAAGTAATTTTTTCATTTGCCGGGAAATGATACAATTTAACTGATCATAGCCAGATTGCCAATTTTCTATAATAATATTTAGTGGAAATGACTTTCATTTTGTGGTCATTTTCTTCGGCCTGAAAACAGGAAATACCTGATCTTCCGGCATTATTAATAAATACTCGTTGATCATTTCGGTTGATCAGGTGAACTAGCCATAGACTGATATTTAAAATCCTGTTTGCGGCGTATAATAAAATATGAATGCCTTATAATTAAAGATGACATCTCATTGTGAATTCCCCAAACCTTTATCCATAAAGGGTTATAGCGGAAAATGTAAGGATGAGGTCTTTTTTTGGGGAGGAATTTCCTCATTCCTGGCAATCTCATGTGAGATAGTTGACTGGGGGCTGCAATTAAAGTTTTGATGCAAATTTTTAATTGGCTGCTTTCCGTTTGTAAAAAGTAAAAAGATAGTCTTTACAGAGAATAAAGTATTTAAAACCAAGATGACTTCTTTTTTAAAAAGCGCCAAGCCCTTACCCATAAAGCGTTATGGCGGAAAAGTAGGAGATGATGTCTTTTACAATGCCATTTTTTACCGCCATCTCCCCAACCATTTTGCAACAATCAGGAAACATCTTGTCCGAAGAAAATAATCCGGTAATGGCATATAACCCGACCCTTATTCCTACCTTTTATATAATCCTTTCATTATCAAACTGTAATACTTAATCATTATAATAGACAATACGATAAAATAAAATTATTTTTATTTTACTATAAAATATTATTGTTTATCAATAAAAATATATAGTTTTGTGTTATAAAATTACTTCAATATGGAAATTCGAATTGGTTCAAAGCACATTGTAGCCTTTCTAAAAATCCTTTCATGGATTATTTTTATTTGTCTTTGTGTTGAAGCCGGTGGTATCCTTTTTAATGGAGCCTATGTAATCTATAAACCTACGGTGGCTACATATTTCTGGAATGGCACCGATTTTTCAGCATTAATCGCACGCGACAAAGGCCAGTTCATTACACAATTAGTACTCATGGTTATTGTGGCGGTTTTCAAAGCGCTTATCTTTTACCAGATACTGAAACTGTTTTACAATAAAAAGTTCAGTATCGACCAGCCTTTTAGAGGCGGAATAACTACTGTTGTATTTACAATTGCATATCTCTGCCTGGGAGCAGGATTTTTTTCGAATTGGGCAGTAAGGTATGCAAACTGGCTAAAAAGCCAGGGCATACAAATGCCCGACATGCATTACCTGAATATCGAAGGCGCAGATGTATGGCTTTTCATGGCCGTTGTGCTTTTCGTGATCGGGCAGGTATTTAAAAAAGGAACCGAATTACAAACTGAAAGCGATTTAACTGTATAAGTTATGCCAATAATAGTAAACCTCGATGTGATGATGGCAAGGCGAAAGATGTCGCTCAATGAGCTGTCAGAAAAGGTTGGGTTAACCTTATCAAACCTGTCGATCCTAAAAACAGGTAAAGCGAAAGCGATTCGCTTCAGCACACTGGAAACCCTTTGCAAAGTGTTGAAATGCCAGCCTGCAGATATACTGGAATATGTGGATGACGATCATGCTCATTTAATATAAAGAAGTAATCTTTCTGCTCTTTTTAAGATGGCACATTTAGCATGAATTTATGGGAGTGATTTCTGTTTCAGAAATTGACCTTGTCATTGCAAAGTCTCCAAAAGTACATTTGCAAAATGGGTACATTTCGGTTAATAGATGGCAGCAATTAATTTGTTAGCAGCAATTCTACTATTAAAATTTCGCATATTTTGACTATTTACTATTAATTTACATAAAATCATATTTATGTCGACAATTTTAAATTCCGGCAGACTCCAAAATAACATTGTTTATTTGTTTATTGGAATATGGATTTGTGCATTAATAGGGTTTCATAAAACTTATACTATATTTTTCCCGTCCTTTAAGGGGTTTCATTGGGAACAACATTTTCATGGGCTAATGTTAATGAGTTGGTTCGCAATGCTAATAATTCAACCACTTTTGATAAAATCCGGGAAAAACAATATTCATCGAACTTTAGGTAAAGTTGGCTATATCTTGGCTCCTTTGGTCTGCTATTCAATCTTTCTCGTTACTAAAATGGTTTACTATCGTGAAACAATGACAAGGCCTGAAAGTAGCGTTCTGGCACATTTATCATTAGACATTCCAACCATTTTTATATTTGGTTTATTCTTTCTCCTGGCAATGGTTAACCGAAGAAAACCGTATGTGCACATGCGCTATATGATTGGAACTTCTTTATTGATGATTGGACCAGGGCTCGGAAGAGCATTAATAATTTTCGGCGGAATTCCGTTTCCATTAACTGTGACAATTGTATATTATATAACAGAGTCTATTGCAGCATTATTCTTGTTGAATGACTTAAGAAATGGTACAAACGTAAAACCATTACTGACAATCGTAATTGTATTAATAATTAATCATGTTATTTGGGCACTTCAAGAATCTATTATTTGGCAGAAGATTGCCAAACTGTTTGTTGCTTTAACTTTCTAAAAGAAAAAAAGTTTCAAATCCAATTCCCTTAATTGAACTGTTTTTATACAAAGCGATTTTTCATGGAAATTAATATTATACGTACCGACTCTTCTAATCCGCATTTTCAGCACCTGGTAAACCACCTGGATAAATACCTGGCTTATATTGATGGCGATGAACATGGATTTTATGCACAGTTCAATAATATTGATGTACTTCGGCATACGGTTGTTTTGTATCAAGATAATTTACCCGGGAGCTGCGGGGCGTTCAAGGCGCTGGATGATAAAACAGCTGAAATTAAAAGAATGTACACCATAACAACCGCCCGGGGTAAAGGGTTAGCTTCCCGGGTTCTACATGAACTTGAATGTTGGGCTAAGGATCTGGGCTATACGTCATGTAAACTGGAAACAGGTAAAAGAATGGCGGAAGCGGTGAATTTTTACCGGAAACAAGGTTACCGTGTTGTACCTAATTATGGGCAATATGAAGGGATTGAAAATAGTATTTGTTTTGAGAAATCATTAAGCACTTGATGGTTAGTAAGGGATGACATCTGTTTGTAAAATCCCCAACCCCTTTCTCATAAAGGCTTTTAGCAGCCAAATGTCGGATGAGATCTTTTTTAAAGCCATTTTCACTCACCTGGCAATGTCTCCGGCTAACATATTAATAACCGTCTGATTTTGCTATTATCCTGCTTCTTGTATCCCTTATACTGCATCCTGTATCCTGTGCAGCCCGTATCTCTCATCCACACAAAAAAACCTCCCCAAAATGGAGAGGTCCTATCAATGATATGAAGAGAATATTAATAATCCCTGTTGTATCCGCCGCCGTTTCCACCGCTGCGTCCACCACCACCATATCCGCCACCGCTGCGTCCGCCGCCGTAGCCGCCACTTTTCTTGTATCCGCCGCCACCGCCGCCAAAGCTGCGTTTAGGGCGATCACCTTCCTGGCGTGGTTGTGATTCATTAACGATCAATTTACGACCCTGAACTTCAGTTTCGTTTAAATTGGCAATGGCAGTTTTAGCTGCTTCTTCATCTTCCATTTCAACAAAACCAAAGCCCTTGCTGCGGCCATTCATTTTGTCTTTCAGGATTTTTGCACTAGAAACTGTACCGTACTGTGCGAAAAGATTGTTTAAATCATCATCAGTCATAGACCAACTAAGATTTCCTACATAAATGTTCATTGTAAAAAAACGTTTAATAATTAAATAAAATCCATAATGACTTAGTTGCTACAATGAACTGAAAACCTACTTCAAACAAGTTAAATCAGCCAACAGTGAAAAACTAAATCCATTAAAGCTTTGTAAAGGTAATGTTTTCCACTTAAAAAGATAATAAATCTCAAAATATTTAATATTCGTTATAATGAATTGATATTAAGTTTATTATGAAATAATTTCTGAGATTTCTCACTGAGGCTGGCTCCATATTTTCATAATATTCAGTTTTATATACTTACTTAAACAACCCCAATTCCATTTTTCAATACCATTTTTTATTACCTTCGGAAGGATATATCAACCATGAAGGCTCAACCTGCATATACGTTTTCTATCACTGAAATATCAGTGCGTGCCAGGCTGCATATATTGTTCACTGCTACAACAACCACCACAACCCGTTAGGGTTGTACTTTTTCATATCATCCATGGGCTTACAGCTATTACCTCCGGGAAGTTCACAATTTTCTTAATGAATAATCAGAATCAAACATGCAGATATTAAAATTTGGCGGCAGTTCTGTTGAAAATGCCGAGAATATAAACAGGGTGGCGGGTATCATTAAAAAAGCTTCCCGAAAAGACAAAACAATCGTTGTTGTTTCCGCCATGGGTGGAATAACAGACAGTTTATTGAAAACAGCCGTAACGGCTGCTGCTGCTGATAAATCATATTTGGGTATGCTGGAGGATATAGAGAACCGCCATATCAATGTAATCCACTCCATACTTCCAGTAAAACATCAATCGGGTTTATTGAAAATGGTAAGCAGCACTTGTGAAAACCTGGCCGCTATATGTAACGGTATTTTTCTGTTAGGTGAATTGTCTGAACGGACAAAAGATAAAGTAATCAGCTTCGGCGAACTCTTATCTTCACAGATATTGTCGCAAAAACTTCGCTCCTTGTCCCTGCCTAACGAATGGAAAGATGCACGGGAAATCATTACCACCGATTCCAATTTTGGAAAAGCCGCTGTTGATTTCAGCCTCACCAATAAAAAAGCGGAAAAATATTTCGCACTGGCAAAAAGCAGGTTGTTCGTCTTCCCGGGATTTATTGCTTCCAGCCGCGATGGCGAAAATACCACGCTGGGCAGGGGCGGTTCTGATTTTACAGGTGCCATACTGGCCGCAGCAGTAGATGCAAAATGCCTGGAAATATGGACAGACGTTTCTGGAATGATGACAGCAGACCCACGCCTGGTGAAAAATAAAAAACGCATACCTCAGATTTCTTACCGTGAAGCCATGGAATTATCTCACTTTGGCGCCAAAGTGATTTATCCTCCAACCATACAGCCGGTGATGGATAAGAACATCCCGGTATGGATACGAAACAGTTTTGCTCCCGAAGACACTGGTACACTTATCCATAACGATGTTGTAAAAAGCGGTGATACCATTTGCGGCATTTCAAGCATCAGCAATATTGTACTCATCAGCCTGGAAGGCAGCGGTATGGTGGGTATCCCAGGATTTTCCAAAAGGCTTTTTGAAGCTTTGGCCAATGCCAGGATTAATGTGATCCTTATAACACAAAGCTCTTCTGAACACTCCATTTGCGTAGGCATAGAAGAAGCCATGGTTAAGAAAGCGAAGGCAGCAGTGGATAATGCATTCGCTTATGAAATTGATACAAAAAAACTAATGCCACTCATCATAGAGAATGACCTTTCCATTGTTGCCATCGTGGGCGATAACATGAAGAACCACTCGGGAATCAGCGGCAAAATGTTCAGTGCTCTGGGACGAAACGGGGTTAACATACGTGCTATCGCACAGGGCTCTTCGGAAAGAAATATTTCCACGGTCATATCAACCTCCGATGTAAAGAAAGCAATCAACGTATTGCACGAAGAGTTTTTTGAAACAACCTATAAGCAGGTAAACCTGTTTATTACCGGTGTTGGTAATGTTGGTAAAAGGCTGCTGGCCCAGTTACAGCAGCAGCATGCATACCTGCAACAGCACCTGTCGCTCAATGTACAGGTTGTGGGTTTGGCCAATAGTAAAAAAATGCTGTTCAATGAAAATGGTATCGACCTCAAAAAATGGCCGGAAAAACTGGAGGAAGCTGAAAAGCTTAACCTGCATGGTTTTGTAGATACCATCCAGCATAAAAACCTTCGCAACAGTGTGTTTGTAGATGTTACCGCCAATGAAAACGTAGCGGCACTTTATGAGCACCTGCTTTCAAAAAGCATTTCCGTAGTTGCCTGCAACAAAGTGGCCGCTTCTTCAGATTACAGCAATTATAAAAAACTGAAAGAGCTGGCCAATGAATTCAGTGCGGCACTGTTGTTTGAAACCAATGTGGGGGCAGGCCTGCCCGTTATAGGCACGCTGAACGACCTGGTGCGCAGTGGCGATGTTGTTAACAGGATAGAAGCGGTGCTCAGCGGAACACTGAATTTTGTCTTCAATCATTATAACGGTGAAAAACCATTTGCCGAAATCGTTCAGCAGGCACAGGATGAAGGTTATACGGAACCCGATCCGCGGCTCGACCTTAGCGGGAAAGATGTAATGCGCAAGATCATGATACTGGCCAGGGAAGCTGGTGCTAAAATGCAGATGGAAGATATCCGAAATAACAGTTTTATGCCACCGTCTTGCATGAAGGGCACCGTTAAGGATTTTTATAAGGCAATGCTTAAAGAAGAAACGCATTTCAGGAAACTGTACCAGGCAGCCGCAGCCAAAGGGAAAAAACTCAAATTCGTGGCCACATTTGAAAATGGCCATGCATCAGTTGGTTTGCAGCATATAGGCCCTTCACACGACTTCTATCATTTGTATGGTAAAGACAATATTGTTTTGTTTTATACAAATCGATATACTGATCAGCCATTGGTTGTAAAAGGAGCAGGTGCAGGGGCAGAAGTTACAGCTTCCGGCGTGTTTGCAGATATTATCCGGGCTGCCCGGGTTTAAATGTAACCAAAAATGAAAAAAGTTAAAGTTCGCATACCCGCTACCGTTGCTAACCTTGTATGCGGTTTCGATATACTCGGAATGGCTATCAACGAGCCTTTTGATGAGATGGAAGTAACATTGAGCGACGAACCCGGTATCAGGATCAGGCACCTTGACGATTTCGGTTTACCGGAAGAACCTGGAAAAAATGTTGCTGGCGTTGCCTTGCAGTCATTATTGGATGTGTATGGCAATCAAACCGGATTCAACCTGGTGGTGCATAAACATATTAAACCCGGAAGCGGACTGGGGTCCAGTGCTGCTGCCGCTGCCGGCGCTGTAGTAGCCGCTAACATGCTCCTAAACGGGCAATTCTCAAACGAACAGCTCATTGAGTTCGCTATGAACGGGGAAGAACTGGCTTCCGGTTCCAGGCATGCCGATAATATTGCTCCCTGCATTTACGGAGGCATCACCCTTGTCCGATCAGTTTCTCCCATGGATATCACTTCCATCCCTTCTTTACCATTATTCGTTACCGTTATCCACCCGCAGATAGAAGTGAAAACAGCAGAAGCCAGGAAAATACTGCCGGTAATGGTACCATTGAAAGACGCAGTAAGGCAATGGGGAAATGTGGCCGGACTGCTAACCGGGCTGTTTAAAAACGACTTGCCACTCATCAAAAGGTCATTGGAAGATGTACTGGTTGAACCGGTTAGGAGTAAACTGATCTTCGGTTTTGATACTATAAAGAAGAACTGTATGGAAGCAGGTGCCCTGGGCGGTGGTATTTCAGGCTCCGGGCCTTCCATTTTCATGCTCAGTGAACATGAACATAAGGCAAGGCAATTGGCAGCCATCATGGAAGATGTTTATAAAAGCACAGGCATCGATTATAAAACCTATGTAACAACTATCAGCAGTAAAGGCGTTCGATTGTTTGCTGACTAAATCACGTAACTACCATGCAGTATTTCAGTACAAATAAAATATCACCGTTAGCCGGTTTTAAAGAAGCAACCATCCGCGGGCTCGCACCCGACAAAGGGCTTTATTTTCCGGAACATATACCGTTGCTCGATAAGGATTTCATTATGGATATTGAGCAATACAGCAATGCAGAAATCGCTGAAACGGTAATCAGGCCATATGTTTCAGATGATATACCCCTGAATGAACTGAAACGTATCGTGGAAGAAACGGTAAATTTCAACATGCCTTTGGTGAAAGTGAATGAACAAATGTATTCGCTCGAACTGTTCCATGGCCCCACACTGGCTTTCAAAGATATTGGTGCCCGTTTCATGAGCCGCTGCCTGGGCTATTTTGCCAGGGAAACCAACCGGAAAGTAACAGTACTTGTTGCAACTTCCGGCGATACCGGCGGCGCAGTAGCAGATGGATTTTATGATGTTGACGGTGTGGATGTAGTGATATTGTATCCATCCGGGAAAGTGAGCAGTGTACAGGAAAAACAACTGACCACGCTGGGAAAAAACATACATGCGCTGGAAGTGGAAGGGGATTTTGACGACTGCCAGCGCATGGTGAAACAGGTATTTGCAGATGAAGCACTAAATGAACGGTTCTTTCTCACATCGGCCAATTCCATCAATGTGGC
>WBZP01002656.1_pt1 | contig 20240 bp, 19 predicted proteins | sample 5204301 | NCBI WGS metagenome assembly WBZP01 (sample SAMN12412401, study PRJNA552823) | activated sludge metagenome | isolation source: activated sludge from nitrification reactor of wastewater treatment plant... | place: USA: Pennsylvania | collected 2017
GGCCAGAACGTCCAGGCCGCGGCGACCGAGGGCCGTGCCGAAACCGACCACAGGACGCTGGAGGCCGTGCACACGCTCTCCGTGGAGATTCACCGGATCAACCAGCAACAGACCGAGATCCTCCAGCAGTTGGACGGGCTCAAGCGCGCCTGATTTGCGTAGCCGGGGCGGCGTCGCTCACGCTGGACGGCATCTTCGTTTGCAGGTCATCCCATGCCTCTTTCACAGTCCGAACTCGACACCTTCCTTTCCGAGCCTCACATCGCCGTGGTGGCCACGAGCGGCCCGAAAGGCAAGCCACACGCGATGCCCGTCTGGTACGCGTGGCGCGATGGCAAGGTGCTCTTCCACACCGGCGCCGAGTCCAAGAAGGTCCGCAATCTCCGGGCGAACGACCGCATCAGCGTGGTGGTGGACACGAAAGACGCGCCCTACAAGGTCGCCGTCATCGAGGGGACCGCGAAGCTCTTGCCCGGCGATGGGGCGCTCGCCCGCGACATCGCCATCCACTACCTGGGCGAAAAAGCCGGCGCGAGGTATGCGAGCCAATCGACAGACCCGGGCGCGCTGGTGGAAGTTACGCCTACCAGGGTCATCTCCTGGGACTACGCGCGGGAATCCAACCCCTGAAACAACGGGCAGTCTCGGCCAACCGGATCAAGCGCACCGTCCAGCCCGCACGGCTGGCCGGCAGCGCCGCGGTGCGCTGGGGCGTCGCCCATCTCGCGTTTGGAGAGAAGCGCCAGGTTCGCAAGAAGCAGGCGATGCTCCGGACGGCCGAGGACGTCACGCGCACGATGGGCGAGATGAAGGGCGCCGTGATGAAGGTAGGGCAGGTGCTCTCGCTGATGTCAGGCGTGCTGCCGGATGAGATGGCTTCGCAGCTCGCCAGCCTCCAGTCGAACGCGCCGCCGATGAGCTACAACCTGGTCAAGCAGGTGTTCGAAGCCGAATACGGAGAGCCGCCAGAGCACCTCTTCCGCAAATTCCAGCACGAACCGTTCGCGGCAGCGTCCATCGGCCAGGTCCACCGCGCCGAGCTCCGCGATGGGACGGCCGTAGCGGTGAAAGTCCAGTACCCCGGCGTGCGCGAAGCCATCGACCACGACCTGGCGAACGTCGGGATGATGATCAAGCTCGGCGGGCTGGTCGCGCGTGGCCTGGACGCTGGGACCATCGTGAAGGACCTCGAAGCGGGCATCCGCGCGGAGCTGGACTACGTGCGCGAAGCCCAGTGGCAGGAACGCTTTGCGAACGCGTTCGCCGGCCATGCGTTCATCCGCGTCCCCCGCGTCATTACGGAGATGAGCCGCGAGCGCGTCCTGGTGCAGGAGTATCTCAGCGGCAGACCGTTCGCGGCCGCGTTGGAGCTCCCGCGCGACGAGCGCAACCGGTTGGGGGAGATGATCTACCGCTTCTGCTTCGGGAGCATCTACCGTCACGGGCTGTTCAACGGCGACCCGCACCCCGGCAACTACCTCCTCCTGGACGAGGGTGGCATCGGGTTCGTGGACTACGGCTGCATCGCCGAGTTCGACACACCGACGATCGAGGGCTTCATGCGCCTCATTCGCGCGCTCAACGTTGGCGACATCGAAGAGTGGCGCGTCGCGACCGAGACTATCGGCATCCTGCTCCCCAACGCTCCGTTCACGACGGAGGAGCTCTACGAGCACATGCACTGGTACTGGGCGCCGATCCTCGGAGACCGCGTGCGTTTCACGCGCGAACTGGCGACCGAGATGGTCCGGCGGAACACCATGACCACTGGCCTCGGCGGGCAGATCAACCGGCACTGCAATGTGCCAGCGGGGATGGTCTTCCTCACGAGGATCAACTTCGGGCTGGCGGGGTTGCTGGCCAGCCTCGAAGCGGAGGGCCCGTGGAAAGCCATCGTCCAGGAATACGTCGACGGCGACCCGCCGTGCACGGAACTGGGGGAGCTCTCCGCCGCAACGACGCGCATCGGCAGCCCTGTCTGACCGAACGACGACGACGAACTTCGAGGGACGCCGGGGCCAGCGTCGCGCGCCTCATCGGCGCCGTTCGACGTTCGTCGTCCGTCGTCCGGTGAACGGGGCCACCGAGACTCCACTTTGGGGGTTGACGGCGCGTGTCGAAATACCCTGTGAAAGGGTGAATCGAGCGATGCCGCTGGGCAGCCACCGTGCGCTCCCGGAAATGCCAGAACGCGACCAGCGACCTTTGGAAAAGAAGGTGCTGGTTCTGCAGAGCTGCATCGCGGGCTTGTTTGTGATTGGTGCCGTGAGCGGCTGGTTCGGCAGTAATCACGACGCTGCCCGCGCGGGAGCGGCCTGGATCGGCGCCTACCACGTCATACACGGGATCTACGTCGTCCGCTGGCGCATCCGCGGGCGCACCATCCGCCTTGTTGAGCTGTTGACTCCGATGATGGACGTGTCCTGCATCACCACGGCCTGGGTCGTGCTGGGCGATGCACAGTCACCGTTCTGGGCGGTGTACCTCTATACCCTCGTTGGCTATGGCCGCCGGTACGTCGGAGCACGCTACGCCGTGCTCGCCGGTTACATCGTGGTGAACATCCTGCTCGCCCGCGCAATCATCGCGGGAGGGCCTCTGAACTCGGGCATCTTCGACTCCAACCTGTTGACCATGATGGTCCTCGCGCTCGCTGTCGCCTCCCTCTCGCACGCCATCGGGTCGGCCTGGCGCAATGCCGAACACCGGGCGCGCCTGCTCGCCGAAACCGACTCGCTCACCGGCATCGCGAACCGGCGCGTGTTCCTCGAACAGCTGGATGCGCTGGCGGCCGAGCCATCCGCGGGGTTCGCGCTCCTCATGCTGGACCTCGATGACTTCAAGCGTCTCAACGACGAACACGGCCACCTCTATGGCGACCGTGTCCTCGCGCAGGTCGCCCGGATCCTGGACGCCGGCCTCGCGGAGCAGGGACAGGTCGCGCGGTACGGCGGCGAGGAGTTCGTGGTCATGATGCCGGGGGCATCCCTCGCGGCCGCGGCGGCGGTCGCGGAGCACCTCCGTCACGACGTCATGGCCCAGGCGCCAACGACGATCTCGGTGGGCTGCGCGCTCCGGCGCCCCGGAGAACCCGCCGAATCCGCGCTCCGCAGAGCCGATGAGTTGCTGCTCGACGCCAAGCGGACCGGCAAGAACAGCGTCAGGACAGAAGGCTTGCGGCTGACGGCTTAGCGCCTCCGGCGAGTCAGTGCCACCACTGAGAGGTCCGGCCGCGAGAGGATGGCCAGCCGGATTGCCTGTTCATGGCCCGCGTCGTGACTGCTCCAGGCGAGCAGGTAGTCGTACAGCGTGATCCGGCGTTCGTCACCCCACGCCGTGCGCGCCCCGGGCAGCGCCGCCGAAACCTGAAGTTCAGTGGGAGTCACCGACGCGAGCGCCGTCACCAGGGCCGCGCGCAAATCCTGTGCGCGTTCGAGCAGCTCCGCGGGTTCGACTCGAGCGGTGGCGGAGATGGCGGTCGCCCGCCGTCCGGGCAATTCGCCGAGCCACGCCTCGAAATCGCCCACGCCGCCTGCTTCCAGGAGTTCGAGCAACAACCCGTCGCTCCCGAGCGCGTGGGCGGCGTGCGTGCGGACCGTCCAGTCGTCGGCCGCGGCGCGATGGTCGAACATCGCAGGCGGCAGTACCGCGATGAGCCCCGCCAACTGGTAGCGGGCCGAGGCCGCGCGTTCGACCAGCACCCGGACCGTGGGGAGCATCACGCCGGAAGCACCCCAAGGCGGTGCTCGATCGCGTCACGGGAGCCTGGGTGGACTTCGGCGAAAGCGCGAAGCAGCCCGAAACAGCCGCCGATCATCATGTCGCCGTACGGCGCCGCAAAGTAGGGCTGGAGCGATGTCCCGGCGATCTTGCCGCGCTGCGGCCCCGTCGCCGCGGTCATCACCGGGCTGCCGGAAACCAGCGAGCGGTCAGCCTGGAATGCGCCGTGCCCCTTGGACTCGAACACCTCCGCGTTCGTCAACGAGCCATCCGTGAGCCGCCCGGTGAAGTGGACGATCTGCTCCGGACTGACCTCGCCCGTGTGGTGTTCGAACAGGCCAGCGATCCGCCTTCCGCGAAGGTGGAAGCCGAGAAGGTGCATATTCCCGAGGTTGAGGACGGCAACCTCCGGCTGAGCACTGACGCGCTCGTCGTGCAGCGCGCCGAGGGCCGCCGCCGGGCCGGTGTCCATGAAGGCGACCACCGCCTCGTGCCCGGCTGCCGCCACCATCGCCCGCGCCCGCGTGAGGTAGGCCGGCAGGTCCGCCGGCGCGGTCGCGAAGGCGAGAAGGTCGTTGTGGCGCTCCACGGTGCGGCGCAGGTGGTCGAAACGGAACACGCGGTCGGAGACACCCGCGGGAGCGGCGCCATGGTCGAGGCAGCCCAACGCAATGCCGTCGAAGCGCGCTGGGACCTCGAACGCCGCGAGGGCGGTAGTGATCGCGTCCAGGTCCAGGTCGCGCAGCTCCACCCGCTCACCGTCAATGCCGGCGGCCTCGTCTTCGGAGATGAGCCGGACACCGAGTGCCTCGACGCGAGCGAGATCGTCGTCGATCGTCTGGGCGGCCCCCGGAGTGGCGAATGCGCGGCCGCCTGCACGAAGGTGATCTTCCAGCGCCCATGAGCACGGCCCCCCGCCGGCCACGGTGCCGGTCAGCACAACGGCCCGGCCCCCCGCGGTCGCCCGCCGGATGCGGCGCGCCGCGATCTCGGTAGCTGAAGGAAGGATCAGCTTCTCGTTGTTCTCGACGGGGCGTTCCGGGTCAAAGACCAGGATGTCCTGCGTGCCGGTCCCCATGTCGATCGCGAGGATGCGCATGGGCCCAGTGTAGGGCGTCCGCCCGGCCGGCGGTGCGATACAATCGGCGCATGGCATTACGCGCCGGCGCCGGTGGTCTCGCGGTTTATCCGCTCGAAAGTGGCGACCGGCTGTCACGCGCGGAGTTCGAGCGGCGCTACGAAGCCATGCCCGATGTCAAGGCGGAGCTCATCGAGGGAGTGGTGTACGTGGCATCTCCGGTTTCTTTGTCTCACGGCGGACTACGCGCTCGTCTGGCGGCATGGCTCGCGATCTATGCGGACCTCCACCCTGGCTGTGAAGTCTTCGATAATGCCACTGTCCGGCTGGGGGCAAGCACGGAGGTACAGCCGGATCTCCTGCTCCGCCGAGAACCTGGCCTCTCGCGGCGCGACACCGACGATTACCTTCAAGGCTCCCCCGAACTCGTCATCGAGATCGCGGCGAGCAGCGTCTCCATCGACCTCCACGCGAAGCGCCGCGCCTACGAGCGCGGCGGTGTCCCCGAGTACCTCGTCTGGCGGACGCGCGACCGAGAGGTCGACTGGTTCGAACTCCGCAACGGCCGTTACGCCCGGCTTGAGCCGGAAGCCGACGGGATCCTGGAGAGCCGCCAATTCCCCGGCCTCCGCCTCTCGGTTGACGTTCTTCTTGATGGCTTGCTGCGGGATCTCGTCGCGCTGCTCCGCTGACGAGCCTCTGCGCGGCGAATCCCGTACGCTCCGGCGACATCACCCTTCCGAGGCGCCCGTGACCCGCAAGCTCTCCGTCGGCATTACCTGGCAGTTCGATATGAAGCGCGAGGACGCTATCGCCCTCGCGAAGATCGCCGATGAATGCGGCATCGATTCGTTCTGGGTGCCGGAGGGCTGGGCGCGCGACGCCTTCTCATTGCTCATCTCCATTGCGGAAAAGACCGAGCGCCTGAAGCTCGCCACCGGCATCGTGAACGTCTACTCGCGCACGCCGGGAGCGTTGGCGCAGCAGTTCGCGACGCTGGACGAATGGAGCGGCGGGCGAGCCATCATCGGGCTGGGCGCATCCAGCGCCAACGTCATCGAGCAGTTCCACGGCATCCCATTCCAACCGTCACTCGCCCGCATCCGCGAGACCGTCGAAGTGATCAACCTCCTCATGCGCGGCGACAAGCTTGTGTACCAGGGGAAGTGGTTCAACTTCGACAAGGGCTTCACGCTGCGCTTCAAGCCCGTGCGCGAGCACATCCCGGTCTACCTGGCCACCCTGCATCCGAAGAGCGTGAAGATGACCGCCGAAATCGCCGACGGGTGGATGCCGGCGTTCATCCCCCGGAGCGCCCTGAAAGAGCAGATCGACCAGGTCCGGCAGTGGTCCGTGGCGGCCGGGCGTGACGCCCGCGCGGTCGAGATCAAGGCCGGAGGCGTGACCGTCAGCGATGACCCGGCGGCGAAAGACCAGGGCCGTGGCTTCATGGCCTTCTACATCGCCCGCATGGGGACGTTCTACTACAACCAGCTGAGCCGCTACGGCTACGCCGATGAGGCCGCGGCCATCAAGAAGGCCTTCGATGACCACGGCTCGGCCGCGGGCGCGGCCGCGATCCCGGCCGAGTTGCTTGACGACCTTGGCTTCTCTGGAAACGCGGACGAATGCCTTTCGCGCATCCGTGACGACGAAGCCCTCGGCGTGGATGTCCACAACGTCAGCATCGACTCGACGGACCCCGTCGCCTTCGGGAGGGCAGTCGAAACGCTGCTCCGGTAAACATGTATGCCTCTCGCACGTTTGCGTTATTGCCGCTTAGTTAGTGGTTGTTACACTCCGGCCACATGCTGAGAAGGTTCGGTGCCCGGCGGGGTGGACTGATACAGCCGGCCGCCGCTTCCGCGGGAGCTGACGTTGCGCCCGCTTCCAGCGAAATCCCCCTTCCCGAAGCGCCGCTTCTCGAGATCGCGGAGAGCCAACCAGCCGAGACTCCGGCCACCGCGGGGCGCCGCGTCACCTGGAAACGGGTGGTTCTCGCCTCCCTGGTCCTCCTATTCCTGGCCGCCGGGGGCGCCTACTCGCAGAAGGACAGGATCACCCCAAGGGCGGCGGACATGAGCCGCAAAGTCCTCGGAGACGAGCGCACCGCCCGAATCGAAGGCTGGTTTTTCCGCGTTGAGGACCGCACCAACAAAGTGAAGTACCGGCTCTTTGGCGGCGAAGAAGATCCGTTTGCCGTCAAGGAAGTGCAGATCCAGTTCGTCCCGAAGCCAGAGGCGCGCGAGGTCACCTACTTCGTCGGGAACGGCCGTCCGATGGGCCAAACGCTCACCGCCGAAGCGCTGGGACCGCTCCCGCTGAGCCCGCCTAAAACAACCGTCCTGCTCAGCGAGCCGCAGGCCGGCGAAGGCGTCTGGACTCCCCAGGGCCTGCCGCGCTCCACGCCTGCGGACGTGCTCATGGCCAAGACGTTCATCCGCCCGGACAAGTCCCGCCCGTACGCCTCCGTCGGCGTGCTGCTGGTGGATAGCAGGCGAGTCCACCTGAAAATGGTCGGCGGTACCGCGGAACCGGGTGGTGACCGCGGTGTGCGCGGCCCCGGCGCGATCCCCAAGGAGGACTACAAGTCCCTGCTCGTGGCGTTCAACGGCGGGTTCAAGGGCCCTCACGGCAGCTTCGGGATGGTGGCCAACGGCAAGGAATACATGAAGATGCGGAACGGCCTTGCCACCCTCTGCGTCTCAAAGGACGGCAGCATCAAGCTGGGCGAATACGGCCGGGACTTCTCCTGGGAAGAGACCTTCGAAGCCTGCCGCCAGAACGTCATCCTGCTCGTGGACAAGGGCGAAATCAGTAAGCGCACCACCGAAGGCAACGACACCTGGGGCTACGTGAACGTGAACTCATCGGAGTTCATCACCTGGCGCTCCGCGGTCGGCGTCACGAAGGATGGCAACCTGCTCATCGCCGCGGGCAACTCACTGAGCGCCGACAGCCTGGCGAAGGCGATGTACGCCGCAGGCGCGTACATGGCCATGCAACTGGATATCAACGCCCCCTACATCTGTACCGGCCTCTTCTATCAGCAACCCGATGGCTCGGTGAAGGGCGAGAAGTTCATGGACACGATGGCGCCTTCGGCTTCGAACTTCCTGGGCACGCGGGAACGCGACTTCTTCTACCTCACCCTCGACGAGAGCCGCTACAAGTAGCAGGCGCGGTTAACATTCACGATTCTTCTGGCGCCGTCAGGGGAAGTCCTTCCCGCATGATGAGACCGCCAGCAGCCAGTACCCGCGCTCCGGGCCCACGTCGCTCAGTTCCTGGATGGCGGCGGGAGCGCCGCGGATCCATGAGAGCCACTCGCCGCCTTCGAACGAATACACGGCGCGGAGGCAGGGCAGGCCCAGCGCCAGGTTGGAGACGCTCACCTCTGGCAACACCAGTAAGTTCCATCCGGCTTCCACGAACACCGGGAACTCCGGGAACGGCGTTGGCGGCGGGGTGACACCGGGCGTGGGAACCGGGTTCGCCGCCAGGGGGTAGAGCGCCGAGATGCCGGCGATGTCATCCGCGGCGAGGCTCCGCATCACTCCCCGGTACTGGTAGAACATGACCGCGTCGGCTTCGGCGGCGGTACAGGGGCCGAACGGGACGGGGCAGGAGTGTTCCAGTCCCGCCATGTGGCCGAGTTCGTGGAGGACCACCGTCCGCCAGTCCACCCTGCTGCCTACGCCGAGTTGGTCCGCCGCCGCCGGGTTGCTGTTTAAGAGCATGTCGACTTCGTGCGCAACCGGGTCCTTCGACGTCACGCCCAGGACGCACGCGTGCGTGCAATCGAGGCTTTGCCAGGAGACCACGTTCTCGCCGTCGGGCCCGAATTGGTCGACAGTCGCGGTGTTTTCGGTAATCCCCGCGTATTGGAAGCGGAATGACGAAGTGGCGACACCGCTCCACGCTTCGAGCCCCGGCGTAATCACGCCCGGACCTGCGCCGGGCGGCGCGCCCGTTGGGTTATAGGCGACCTTCACGGGAAGCTCGGCGGCGTCCCATTTCCACTGCCACGGGAGCCACTGGGCGGAGACCGCGTCTTCGGGCGTGCTGACGATCCGGGTGCCCGGCGCGATGGTCTCCAGCGACCTCTCCGCGGCGAGCCTGGCGGCGGCATCGTCGGCGGCCAGCACGTCGAAGGCCACACTGACGAGCGACCCGTCCGGCCGCAGCGCGTCAAGCGGCACCCGGTGGACGCCTGGAGAATCGGGCTCGGAGCTGGCCCAACCCGGCGCGAGCGTCATCAGCCCGCCGACGAGACTTACCGCGAGAACGAGAAAGCGCCGGTCCACAACCCCTCCAGCACGACAGCTTCCCCCGCGGCGGCGGTTATGCGAAAGCCACCCGCCGGCGGCGGGTGGCTTTCAGGAGATGAGCCAATGCGCTCAGGGTTGGAACGGCACGGACCCGGAGCCGCTCGAGATGAACCAGTACGAGAGGCCCTTCTTGAGCATCGAGATGTTGCTCACGTAGCCGGGGGCGCCGGGCACGAACCGGCTCCAGCTCTTCGTCGCAGGGTCCCATGCGTAGACGATGCGGAGGTTCGGCACTCCCGAGAGCGCCTGGGCCGGCGAGACATCGCTGCCCGGCCAGGCGATCAGGTTCGCTCCGGGCACCAACGGCAAAGAGTTGCTGCCGCCGCTCGTCCCCGTCGGAGTGGCCGTCGCGGCCATCGTCGGCGTCGCCGTCGGCGTGCCAGGCGTAGGCGTCGAAGTGTTCGACGGCGTGGACGTCGCGTTGGGCGTGGAGGTGCCGCCGGGCGTGCTCGTCGAGGCCGGGTTTGTCGGGGTGGCCGTGTTGGACGGCGTGTTCGTCCCGGAAGGTGTCGTTGCGCTCGGGGCGGGCGTGTTGGTCCGGGTAGGAGTCGCCGTCGCAGTCTGAGCCGGCGTGTTCGTCGGGGTGCTCGTGGCGCCGCCGCCGCTGGCCCCGTAGATGGCCAGCTCGCCGTCGATGTCGTCCTGGACCGGGGTGCGCTTGTTCGTGCCACTGGTGTAGCTGGCGTACATGACGGCCGCGCTCTGGCCAGAGTGATTGAGACCGAGGGCGTGGCCGAATTCGTGCAACGTCACGCTCTGCAGGTCAACCTGGATGGGGCTGCCTGTCGTCCAGTTCCAGTCGGGGTCAATCTGCATGTCGAATTCGACCGCCGGCTTGGGGTTGCCGCTGTTCGAGAACCAGGTACAGGTGACCGCGAGGACGGAGCCGCTCTGCGCGCCCCAGCCGACCGTGTTGTTGCCGTCGGTGCTGCCTCCGCAGGCAGCGGTGCCGTTCGAGGAGGTGCCGCCGTTGTTGAAGTGGAAGTTGGCGCCGAGACCACCCCACGTGCTGGCGGCCGCGTTCAAAGCGGCAAGCGCTCCGGCCGAGACTGACGAAGGTGCCCCCGCCGAGTCGTACTTCCAGGTGGTGTTGCCGGCCATCCACTTGAAGCCGCTGAGCACGTAGGCCGCTTCCATGCCCTCGGGCACGGGGACCGCGTTCGGGAAGCGCGCGAGCATCTCCGCCCGGGCGGCGGCGGCATCGGCTTCGAACGCTCCGTCGCCGCGGTCCTCCATCAGGAAGTCGATCTTCACCGTGAACCACTGGCCGTCTTGCTGGACGAGGAACACGCTATCAACGTCGCGGTAGAGCGGCGCGGAATCAGCGCGGACGCCCGTGGCACCGAAGTAGATGGAGGCCGCAACGCCCCAGGCAAGCATCCCGAGCGACACCGCAGCCATGACGATGCGCCAGTTGTTCGATCGATGTTGTGCAGCTGCAGTTGCCACGGACAGTCCTTCCCCACTCCCGCTCCCCTTCGGCGGGAGTCACACCTCGTTGTTATGACGGTCGGCACTGCACTGACTCGCCAGCACCTTCTTAACCCCGCCCGCCACCCTGATTTCAGGTGAACGATTCGTGGACGTGTGTACGATGGGGAACAGCCAGCGGGAGGGGGACACATGCGGATCGGCACCGTCCGGGAACGAAAAGATGGCGAGGCGCGCGTCGGCCTCACACCGGAAGGCGCGTTCGCGCTGACGGTCCACGGCCACCAGGTGCTGGTCGAACGTGGCGCCGGCAGAGGTTCCGGCCATGACGATCAGGCCTACGTCACTTCCGGCGCCCAGATCGTCGAAACCGCGGACCAGGTCTGGGGCGGTGCGGACCTGCTGGTCAAGGTGAAAGAGCCCGTCGAGAGCGAGTACGGGTACCTCCGCGCCAGCGGGGCGCTGTTCACCTACCTCCACCTGGCGGCCGAACGCGAGTTGACCGAGCGGCTGCTCGAATCGGGCTGCACGTCGCTCGCCTACGAGTTGGTGCGGAAACCGGACGGTTCACTGCCGCTCCTCGCACCAATGTCGCAGGTGGCCGGGCGGATGGCGGCCGAGATCGGGGCGCACCTGCTGAAACACCCCGGCCCGGGTCGCGGCAAGCTGCTCGGGGGCGTGGCCGGCGTGCCGCCGGGCAAAGTGGTTATCGTCGGCAGCGGCACCGTCGCCACGGCGGCGGCGCGCGTGCTCATGGGACTGGACGCACGCGTCACGGTGATGTCGCGAGACCTCGCGCGGCTCACCTACCTCCAGGAGAACTTCGGCGGCAGGATCGCGACTCGCGTCTCATCGCCCCAGGGCGTTGCCGAGGAGCTGCACGGCGCGGACCTCGCCATCCTCTCGGTGCTTGTGCCCGGGGCGGCAGCGCCCAGGGTCGTCACCCGTGAGATGGTGCGGTCGATGGGCCCGGGAGCGGTGATCGTCGATGTCTCGATCGACCAGGGTGGCGCCAGCGAAACCAGCCGCCCGACCAGCCACAGCGACCCCACTTATATCGACGAAGGCGTGGTGCACTATTGCGTCACGAACATGCCCGGAGCGGTCCCGGCGACGAGCACGCAGGCCCTGACGAGCGCGACGCTCCCCTACGTGGAAGCGCTGGCTGACCTGGGGGTGGAAGAGGCGATGCGCCGTGACCGCGCCCTCGCCGAGGCCCTGAGCACCTATCGCGGCCAGTTGGTGCGTGGGCCCGTGGCCGAGACGTTCGGCATGGCGTCGTCCCCGAACCCGTTCCTGTAGGAGTCGCGCGACCACTTTCGCCAGTGCCAACCGTACGAATTGGCTGTTGGCACAGCCAGCCGAGTGGGCGACGCTGTTCGCCATCACTGGCCTTCGGGGGACGAAGCATGGCCGACTGGTTCACCTCCATCAGCGACGACCACCGCGACTTCATCGAGAAACAGCACGTCTTCTTCGTCGCGACAGCCCCGAACTCCAGTGACGGCGACATAAACCTCTCGCCCAAGGGACGCACGCTTCTGCGCGTGCTGACACCGAACCTCGTGGGCTACCTGGACTATCCCGGCAGCGGCAACGAAACCGCGAAACACCTGGCAGAAGGCGAGCGGATCACGCTCATGCTCTGCAGCTTCGATGCTACCGCTCGGATCCTGCGCCTTTACGGCCGGGGACGGCGGGTGGACCTGGACGCGCCAGAATTGGCCCAGTTCCGCCCGGCGTTCATGGACGACTTCCATCCGTACGTGCGTCAGGCCTTCTTCATCGATGTCGAGAAGGTGCAGACCTCCTGTGGCTACGCGGTACCGCGGATGCAGTTCCTGAGCGAGCGGGACACGCTCGACCGCTGGTGCGAGAACAAGCTCGAGCCGCGGGTCATGGAAGCCGGCGCGCCATTGCCGGGCCGGTTCGTGCGCAAGGACGGCACGCTCGTGGCGGAACGTTAGGGAGGCGCCGGGTAAGCTCTCGGTACTTTCGCAAGGGGTGCCACCTTTGGCCCTCGAATCCGCCGCCAGTGACACTCCGCCAGCTTCTCCATCGTCTCCAACCCGCCGAGGACGGCTGAAAGAGTACGGCCTGCTGCCGCTCACGGTGCTCTTCATCCTGAACGCCGTCGACGAATTCGACCGCGCGGTGCTTGCCGTCGCGCTCGACCCGATCCGCCGGGATTTCGGACTGTCCGATGTCACCGTGGGGCTCCTTCCGCTGGCGGTGATCTTCATCACCGGGGTGATCAGCCTGCCAGCCGGGAACTGGTCCGATCGTTGGAACCGGGTCAACATCCTCTCGGCGGGCGCGATGGTCTGGGGTACCGCCGGGCTGTTCGCGGCAGCCTCGACGAGCTTCATCCAGTTGTTCCTGACCCGCGCGCTGCTGGGCTTCGGCCAGGGCACGATCGTGCCGACGCACGGCAGCCTGCTTTCGGACTATTACCCGGTCAGCGTGCGCGGCCGCGCGTTGAGCTACCACCGGTCGGCCAACCCGCTCGGGCAGGTGGTTGGCGCGGTTGTCGGCGGCATCATCGTTGGCGCGGTGGGCTGGCGCTGGGGGTTCGCGGCGGCGGCCATCCCGGGCCTCATCCTCGGGGTCTTCGCCCTCCGGCTACGTGAGCCCGGCCGCGGCGAAGCCGACCTCCTCGCGGCCGCGAAGCAAGACCCCATCTTCGCGAGCTTCCTCGCCGAGCCCCCGGACAAGCTCGGCTTTTTCGAAAGCCTGGGCAGCGTGTGGAAGATCCGCTCGCTGCGGATGCTCATCTTCACGAACGCCGCGTTCGGGTTTTCGCTGTTCGGCGTGGTGTTCTGGATACCCGCGTTCTTCGAGCGGCGGTATGGGTTTTCCACGGAAGGCGCGGCCGGGGCGCTCGCATTCCTCGCGCTTGCCGGGTTCATCGGCAGTTGGTACGGCGGGCCTGTGGCCGATCGCGGGCTGATCAAAGGTTTCGCGCACCTTGGCAAGGTCGGCACATGGGGCGCGGCCAGCCTCGCCGTCACCTGGTCGCTCGCCTTCGTCATCCCATCGAGCGTTGTCTGCCTCGGCCTCCTGACCGTCGGGGCGCTCGTCGCATCGATCGGCACAGGCGGTCTGGTCTCGATCATCGCTGCCGTCTCGCCACCGAGGATCCGTGCCCAGGCGTTCTCCGCGTTCGGTCTCGCGCTCGCGGTCTGCGGGGCAGCCGCGGCCCCGCTCGCGATCGGCGGGATTTCCGAGCTCCTCCAGGCCGAGGGCGTCAACGATGGCGACAGCCTTCGCTGGGCCATGTTCCTCGGCACGGCAACGGTCATGTCACTCGGGACCTGGTTCGCGTACCAGGCCGCGCGCACCTGCGCCGCCGATGCGCAGAAAACGATGGGCGAGTTCCTCAGCGGCTACCAGGCACGGGCGGCCGCGGCCCAGGCAGCCCCGGCCGCCGGCGAATGACTACCGGTACGAAGCGACCGTGAGGCGGACGCCTTCTTCAAAGCTCACCGCCGGCTCCCAGCCAAGCGCGCCTTTCGCGGCCGAATAGTCCAGCCAGAAGTTGCGCACATCGCCTGGGCGCGGAGGCCCGTGCAGCGGCTCGACTTCGTTCCCGGTGAACCGGCTGAGCGTTTCGAAGATGTGGTTCACCGTAATGCCGGCGCCGGTGCCAAGGTTCGCGACGAGCCCGCTGCCCCGCGTGAGCGCGAGCACGTTCGCCCGCGCAATGTCCCCGACGAAGAGGTAGTCCTTCTGTTGTTCGCCATCGCCGTCGATCGTGCACTGCTTCCCGGCGAGCATGAGGCCGGTGAAGATCGCGATGACGCCCGCTTCTCCGTGGGGGTCCTGCCTCGGCCCGAATGCGTTCCCGTACCGGAAGATCGTCGTGTCGATCCCGCCCGTCCGCGCCGCGAGGTCGACGTACAGCTCACCGACGAACTTGGAGGTGCCGTAGTTCGACATCGGCGCGATGGCGTGGGATTCGGTTACGGGCAGCGTCTGGGGGTTTCCGTAGACGGTGCCGCCCGAGGAGGAGTAGATGACCTTCTTCACCTCGTGCTGGACGCAGAGCTGCATGAGCCTGGCCGTGCCACCGCCGTTGACCTCCAGGTCGTGCACCGGGTCGGCGTTGCCGACCTTCACGCTCGCCTGGGCGGCATGATGGTTCACGACTTCCGGCCTGAACTCGGCGAAAATCCGCTCGAGTTCCCGCGCGTGAAGGTCCACTTCGAAGAGCTGCGCGCCGCGGGCCACGTTCGAACGCCGCCCGGTGGCGAGGTTGTCCACGACCGCGACGTCGTGACCTTCGGCCAGGTACGCCTCAACGAGGTGAGAGCCGATGAAGCCGGCGCCGCCGGTGACGAGTATTCGCATTCGGTCAGTCTGGGAGAGCGCGGGGCAACAGGGAACGGTCAGGCGGGCTCGCGGAGCCGGGCGGCGCCCCAACCGATGGCGGAACAGCAGAACCCCGCGACCACGCCGCCGAGCAACAGCGGCCCCACGAACTGCGAAAACGGAGCGCCCGTCGCCATCTGGGCGTACTTCGCGATGGCGACGTTCGCCGCGAACCCGGCGGCGAAGCCCCAGGCGGCCCATTGCTTCTCGCGCGTGGTCCGGCCGAGCCCGATGTCCTCGAAGACTTCGCGGACGGGGCCGCGCTGTCCTTCCGGCATCCGCGCAGCCTCCGCTTCGAGGGCGGCGACGAGTTCGTCGATGAGTTCGTCAGGCACAGAGTCCAGGAGGTGCTCGTAGTCTTCGATGCCGGACGCGTAGGCCGGTTGTGGTGGCGAAGGACGGGTCTGCGGGCCGCGGACGTACTGCGCCGAGGGCTTGCGCTTCACGATCTTGAGGCACGCGCGGCAGCGGCTCCCGCCCAGCGAGAAGTCATCGAAGCTGAGGACTTTGTCGCAGGCGACGCAACGGGTGCGGACGAACGTGTCTGGCATGGTTACTCGGTGGGCGGATTGCCGGTCCCGCCGCCGTTGCCTTCACTCGGTGGAGTCGGGCTTGAGGTCGCCGTCGGCGTAGCGGTGGCCGTGGGAGTTGCGGTAGGGGTGGGGGTTTGGGTTGCCGCGGGCGTGCTGGTCGGCGTAGGCGTGGGCGTACTGCCGCCCTCGGGAGCCTGCGTCGGCGTCCGCGTGGGGGTGGGCGTGCGCGTCGGCGTTCCGGCGCGAGTCGGCGTGCCGGCGGGAGTGGTTGTCGTCCCGGGCGTCTTCTCACCGGCGACGGTGGCGGTTTCGGAGGGGGCTTCCTTGCCCTGGGCGTCCTGCGCCGCGAGCACCTGCTGCTGCGAGCCGTCGAGGAGCTCGATCCCGGCGCCGGCGCCCTGCAGCTGGCTCAGCAACTGGGGAAGCCGTGATGCATCGCTCTGTTCGCCGGACGCCGGCGTGGCGACTGTCCCGTCCGGGTAGGTCATGCAGGCCGATCCGAGGAGGCCGAAACCGGCGAGGCCGCCAATCACAAGGAGCGGGAGCGGCCGGCGGCGCGAGAGGATTCGCATGGACAGAGCCTATTGGCAGTGCGTTCCCCGAGCCTATCGGGCGAGTGCTGATCCGGATTCGGCGAAACCCTCATCCCGGGCGGGAGCGGGTTGATCAGTCCCCCTGCCGCGCTCGTACTACCCGGCAGCAGTGGAGGAGGACCTTTCGCGTGAGCAATCTTGAGACCGTTCAGGCCATCTACGATGCGTTCGGCCAGGGGAACGTCCCGGCCATCCTGGACCAGCTGGATGAAGCGGTGGAATGGGAACGGCCAGGCGCCGGCCACGGGGTGCCGTGGCTCAAGCCGGGCCGGGGAAAGGCGCACGTCGGCCAGTTCTTCGCGTCGCTCGCAGTCGTCGACATTTCGAAGTTCGTGCCGGTCAACCTGCTCGCCGGCGGCAACCAGGTGGTCGCCGTGATCGACATCGAACTAACGGTGAAGGCCACGGGCCAGGCGGTCCGGGACGAGGAGCTTCACCTCTGGACCTTCGGCCCGGACGGGAAAGTTTCGAGCTTCCACCATGTGGTGGACACGGCGCAGCACGTCGCCGCCTACCGGGGCCAGCTCGTCAGCGCGTGAAGCCCCTGTGGGCGCCGATAGGGCCCGGCAAATGCCGGGCCCTCGTCGTGCTGGTGTCGCACTTCCTGGGTCCCATGAGCCGCGACCGGGCAGGGAGCGGGCAAGTCCATGCCACACGGGCGTCGGTCGCAACCTCCACGCACCCGTACGAAGTGGGGCCAGCTGCCGCGCTGAACGCGTCCGATCAGCAGCCAACGCTCGGCGCCCAACACTATCTGATGGTGAGCTCAGGGATGGTCGCGTTCACGTACACGGTGGATGCGGTGGTTACGCGCGCCTCGAGCGTGACGACGGTGCCAGCGAACTTGCGGCGCATCTCGCCCTCGATTTCGAGCGACCATGCACTGCCGGTCCCATGGACGGCCGCGTTGAGGACGAGGTCGGTTTGCCAGTCACCCGTGGTGACGTTGAAGTACTTGCCGTCGGACTTCCGCTTGATGATGAAGCTGACAGCCGAGGCATCGAGGCTGCCGGCGCCGATCGCGAAGGTGAGCCGCGAACGGGGGATCGGCGTGGATGACGGATTCGAAACGGTCACCTGGGTGGATGTGGTGGGCGGAGCGTCCGACACGTCGAACGAACCGCTGGTGGCGGACGTGAGCCCCCCTGCTGAAGCAGTGATCGTGTAGCCCGTGCCCGAGGGCGTTACAGAACAGCCGGCGAAGGTAACGACGCCGGCGGCCGCGGTTTTCGAAAGGCCGCCCGTGCAGGTCAGCGTGCCGGAGCCATTCAGGGCGAGCGTCACGCTGGTTGTGCTGTCGCTCGTGACGGTGGCGTTGGAGGAGGTCTGTACTGCGACCACCGGCTGCGCGGCCAGCGCGCTTCCGGCAACGCCCGCGCCCGGCTGCGTGGTGAACGCGAGCTTCGCGGCGCTGGCCGTGATCGTGAAGGTCACCGGCGTGACCGATGTGCCGCCGCCCGGCGCGGGGTTGAAAACGGTGACGTTCGCCGCGCCGGCCGCCGCCACTTTCGCCGCCGGGACCGTCGCTGTCAGGCTGGTGGCGGAGTTGTAGCTCGTCGAAAGGTCCGCGCCGTCCCAGCGAACAACCGAGCCCGCCACAAAGTTCGTCCCGGTCACCGTCATCGAGAACTGGGCGGAGCCGGCGCCGATGGTGTTCGGGGACAGTGCTGAAACCGCCGGGACGGGGTTCGGCGCCGCGGAGACGACAAACGGGAGCGCATTCGATGTGCCCCCACCCGGCGCCGGTGTGACAACTGTGACGTTTGTTGACGTTGGGCTGGCGAGGTTCGCCGCCGGCACGATGGCGGTGAGCGAGGTGGCGCTGACATAGGCGGTGGCCAGCGCGCTGCCGTTCCAGTTCACCGTTGAAGCGGCGACGAAGCCGGAGCCGGTCACCGTCAGGGTGAACTGCGGGCCGCCCGCGGTCGCGGTCGCCGGTGCGAGGAGGCTGATTGCCGGGACGGGGTTGGTGGCGCCGCCGACGGAAAGCGCGAGCACGTTCGTGCCGCCCGTGTTGTAGAGCGCGGTCACCGTGTAGCTGCCGCCAACCGAAGGAGTGAAGCGCACACCGCTCTGGTTCGTCGCACAGCCGGTGGCGGCGCTGATTGTCCCGGCGCCGGGACCGGCTACCTGGAAGTCGGACACCTGCAGCAGCACGTTGGACGACGACTGGCCGATGAGTGAGGCGTTGTTCGGCTGAGCGGCGCCGGCCGCCGCATCATCCAACACGTCGGCCGGCACGAGCCCGGTGCAGACGTTGATCGGCTGGCCAGTCGTGAGCGGCCCGCCCGTAGAGTCGAGGCCGACTTCGTCGACGTTGACGCCGGAGAGGCTAGCGGAGATACCGAGGGCGGGCGCGGAGAGCGTGACCGCAATGTCCGCGCCGTTCGAGGTGTTCGATGCCGCCACGGTGGCGGTGATGGTCAGCGTTTCGCCCGCCCCGAGGCTGCTCGCGGTGCAGGTCGCCGTGGGCGTGCCGGAACCCGCCGCGGCGCCGTTGGGCGCGGCGCTGGTGGTGCAACTGACGCCGGTGACGATGCCGTTCGTGAACACCAGGGCGCTGTTGAAACTGCCGGTTCCCACGCCGGAGGTGTTGAGCAGCGTCGCCGTGTAGGTGGTGGGCGAACCTTCGAACACTGACGAGGGCGCGCCGGAGCCGCCCGCCGTGATCAGTGACGGGCTGAACACGGTGACCGCGCCGGCGCCGGTGTACGTGTCATCGGAGCCGTCGGCGGCGGTGTCGGGCGCGCCGTCGGATGTGCCGCCGCGGATCATCGCCTGGCTCGCGAGGGTCACCACCGAGGTATTAACCTGGAACGTCAGCAGGATCGGCACGCGTGCGCCGGCAAGCACGAGCCCGTAGTCGCAGCGCACAACACCGGCTGAAGGCACGTTGTCGGTGCACGTCACACCGGGCGGCGAGGAGACGCCACTGACGAAGCCGAGCCCGGCGGGGTAGTCATACTCGAAATAGAGCGGGATGCCGACGGGCGCGTTGGTCACCGTCGCCTGCACGTCAAGGGTGAGCGTCGACCCAACCTGGACGGTAGAGCCGCCCGCCGGCGACTGGGTTACCGCGAATTGGACGTCGCCTTCCGGGATAGCCTGCACCGTCGAGCGAGAGAACAACACACCGAGCAGCCCGATGGCCAGCAAGCCCAGGGCCAGCATCCAGAGGTGAAGCCCGCGGTGGCGTCTGCGCGTGAGCGCCATCATGGTCATGGCCGCGCTCCTAGTAGGTGTAGCTCACGGAAACGCCGCGAAGCTTCGAAGCCGCGCCACCGGTCAGGTCCACAACGATGAAGTAGACATTTGCGCCGTTGTCCACGGTGTGCGCGAAGGCGGTTGAACTCTGGGGCGATGGGCCGGCGCTGGAGAGCACTTCGGCGAGCTTGAAGACGGACGACGATGTCTCGCCGTTGGTGATGGCGGTGTAGTCCAGGCGGATCTTCACGGTGTCGCCCGTCCCTTCGAAGGCGGCGATCATCGTGGTGATGGTGGCCCCCTGCGGCAGGTAGAGCGGCGCGTAATAGCGCTGGGAGGCGACATCGTTCGACACCGGGTTGAGCTGGTTGAAGTTCTTCTCGTAGACGGCGAGGTCGCTCATGGGCACGAAGGTGCTGGCGGCGATCGAGGTCTTCCCGGAGCCGCCAGCCGGCGTGCCGCCGCTGCCAACGGTGCCGGTGTTGATTTCGCCCTGGGCCTGGGTGTAGTTCACCCAGATGGCATCGCCGGGGTTGATCTGCGTGAGCGTGTTGACGAAGCCGGGCACGCCCGGCGCGTAAAGCTGGTAGGCCTGGGTCGACGGGTCCCATTTGTAGACCGCGGAGTACTGGCCGGAGATGCCGTTGAGCGCCTCTGACGGCGCCGCGGAAGAGCCGAGGTAGGAGATGTTGTTCCAGCCGTGGAGCAACTGGGCCGCCGTCGCGTCGTGACCACGTCCAGCCACCGCGGCGAAACCCACCACCGCCGTCAAAGCGAGCGTTGCCATCCAGGAGCGAATGCGCATCGCGCCAACCTCCGAGGGGCACACCCGTGCCCGGTTCTGAAGGCCAGCGTAGGGAGCGGCGTGACTGCTCTTAATGGGCAGATGCCCCACACCCTGAGGGGACACCTCCTCGATCGGGCGGGGCGAAACCCTGATCCGCCAGCGAAAACGGGCCGATCGTCGATCGGCCCGCTA
>WBZP01002658.1_pt1 | contig 20234 bp, 13 predicted proteins | sample 5204301 | NCBI WGS metagenome assembly WBZP01 (sample SAMN12412401, study PRJNA552823) | activated sludge metagenome | isolation source: activated sludge from nitrification reactor of wastewater treatment plant... | place: USA: Pennsylvania | collected 2017
TCAGGCTACCGGCAATATTTCCTGCTTCCTGGCTTCCCAGGTTGTATTTGTTGGTCAGTTTTCCGGTTAAATGGCCAATCATCATATTCACCATCGGGTTGTTCATGAGGCTTTGAATATTTACCTGGCCACCCTGTCCGTTATTGTTGAATAGTGATATGATACTTTGCAATCCACCACCGGCAACCATGTTTCGCAGGCCTGATGCTACCGTATTGGTAGCTTCTGCCACCACCGCATCATTTTGTTCATTAGGCACCTGCGGATTATTGATAACCGGCCCGGCGGCATTTTCCTTTATGAGGTCGAAAATTTCTTTCAGCATAACATTTGATTTAAGTATGAATAAATAATAGTTTCAAGGGGAAAAATGATTTTTATTGCTGAGCGGTTAGTTTTTCTGCATTTTCAGCAAATTGTAATGCATCCAGGAATTCCTGTATATCGCCATTTATCACTGCATCGAGGTTGTAAACGGTCAACCCGATCCGGTGATCGGTTACACGACCCTGCGGATAATTATAGGTACGGATCTTAGCGCTCCTGTCACCCGTGCTAACCAGGCTTTTTCTCTTGTGAGCGATGGCTTCCTCGGCTTTTCTTACTTCTTCATCATACAGTTTTGTTCGCAGCATATCCATGGCTTTTTCCCGGTTACCCAGCTGGCTGCGTTCGGTCTGGCAAACAACTACGATTCCTGTAGGCTTATGCGTTAAAAAAACCTTGGTTTCCACTTTGTTTACATTCTGCCCACCGGCACCGCCGCTTCGGGCCGTTTCCATTTTCACATCGCTTTCTTTCAGTTCAAAGTCAACTTCATCCGCCTCGGGCATTACGGCAACGGTGGCAGCACTGGTGTGTACCCTTCCGCTACTTTCGGTATCGGGTACACGCTGTACACGGTGCACCCCGCTTTCAAATTTCAGGGTGCCGTACACATCATCTCCCACAACTTCCACCTGTACTTCCTTGTATCCGCCTACGGTACCTTCGCTCTCGCTCAGGAGTGTTGTTTTCCATCCTCTTTTTTCACAATATTTCAGGTACATACGCAGCAGGTTACCGGCGAAAAGCGATGCTTCATCGCCGCCTGTTCCGGCCCTTATTTCAAGGATGGCATTTTTTTCATCATAAGGGTCTTTCGGAATCAGCATATTGCGGAGGTCCTTTTCCAGCAATTCTTTCTTTTCTTCCAGAACCGGTATCTCCATCTTTGCCATTTCCCTCATTTCTTCATCATCTGAATTCAATACTTCTTTGTTGAATTCTATATCATCCAGCACTTTTACATATTCGTTCCTCCGGGTAACAATTTTTTCCAGGCTCCTGTATTCCTTGCTCATGGAACTGTATTTTTTGTTGTCACTTACAATTTCAGGATTTGTAAGTGCAACGCCTAGGTTGTCGAATTTTGCTTTTATTGCATCCAGTTTATCTAACATAATGTAATTTTAATATTGTACAGCCTGTGTCAGTTACGGTTCATGCGGCAGTACAATAAGGTTCCCGGGCGGGCTTTACTGGGTAAAGGTTATCCGGGGGATGCAAATTTAAGCCATATCAATCAATCAAATTGTATAGAAAATTCAAAGCAGGCAGGTTGTTTACAGGCCGGGAAATGCTTTCCGCCAATGAGGTATTAATTACAAACAGGCAAGGTGTTATTGCAGATATAGTGAATGAACCGGATGCAGGCGACGATATTGAATACCTGGAAGGGATACTTACTCCCGGTTTTATAAATTGCCATTGTCACCTGGAGTTATCGCATATGAAAGGGGTGATTGCACCGGGCAGCGGCCTGGTTGATTTCATTTTAAAAGTGGTATCGGAAAGACATGTTACGGAAGAATTGATAATTGCTGCCATTGATGAAGCAGAAATGGAAATGCTGCGTAACGGGATTGTGGCTGTGGGGGATATCTGCAATAATGCCATAACGGTTCCTCAAAAAATAAAAGGGAATTTAACGTATCATAATTTCATTGAAGCTACCGGTTTTATTCCTGCTGTTGCCGGAAAGAGATTTCAATTGATGCTTGATGTTTTCGGGGAATTTGAAAAATGGCTTCCTGCAAACAGTATTACGCCACATGCTCCTTATTCAGTATCCCCGCCGTTATTTAAACTGTTAAATGAATCAGGTGCTAACCGGTTATTATCGATACATAACCAGGAAATTGCTGATGAGAATGCTTTATTTGAGAATGGCACCGGTGGTTTGTTGAGCATGTATGGCATGATGGGTATTGATATCTCTTTTTTCAGGCCAACCGGACAATCGGCCCTCCAATCATGGCTGCCGCATTTCAACCGGGAGCAAACACTAATCCTGGTACATAATGTAGCTACATCAGCAAGGGACGTGGAATTTGCCGGTAAGCATGCTTCAGGCTCAGGCATTCAACTGTATTATTGCCTTTGCCCCAATGCCAACCTCTATATCAGCAAAGCATTACCGCAGCTGACATTGTTTTCAGATTTGCATGAACAGATGGTATTGGGAACAGACAGCCTGGCTTCCAATCAGCAGTTGAGCATACTATCGGAAATGAATACCCTGTTGAAGTTTTTCCCGGCGTTAAAACAAGAATCGCTGTTGATGTGGGCTACCAGCAACGGTGCAAAAGCCCTGGAGATTGATAATAAGTTTGGCAGTTTTGAAAAAGGGAAACAACCCGGAATTGTATTGATAGATGACTCATTTGAAAAGGCATCCAGGCTCTTATAGTTTGATGAAATGGCCGATTAGATAGTAGATGCCGGTTTACACAAAAATATTTTCATGACAGCAGTTCATGTAATACCGGCAAGGTTTTCATTTGCCCGAATTCATGTATGTGCAAGCCATAAAATTCCTGGTATTTTAAAAGAAGTTCCCTTCGTGTTTGTTTGTTAAGCTTTATATGTGTTAGTTCTTCGGGTAACCTTGTCTTCAATAATTCATCTGTTACCAAAGCCTGTGCGCCACTGATGAAATATGGATGTACGGGTTGACTGCTGATGAATTCACCCTCCTGTAAATCCAGGTAAACCTCTTCACCGGATACCATATTATTGCCAATGCGGAAGCCAAAAAAATCGGCCAGGTGTAATGAAAAGAAAAGGGCAAAATTTGCAGCAACTGTTTTTTCAGCAGCATCAAGCTGCAATAAGGCGTCTTCACAAAAATAGAACAGGTTGCTGTTCTGTTCTGGTTGCCTGAGTGTTTTCAACAGCAGTTCCACCATATACATTGCGATACCGTTTTTAATAACATCATCCATTATATGATGGAATAAATGGGCACGGCTGTATTCTTTGATCCGTTGCAGCGATTTCTGTTCATTATGGTAAACCTCCATTTCAAGTATGCTGGCCGGTTGAAACATGGCAGACCTGTTACCGGTTTTGCGGGCAGACCTGATACCATTTACCAGGTAGGCCTGCGCTCCAAACAATTCTGTAAATACCGTTACTACCAGGCTGGTTTCACCATATTTCACAGAGCGTAAAACTATCCCTTTGGTTTTAAATATCATGCACTATCCCATTATCTGATAAAAATAACCCATGTTTTTTGTTTGCAAAAGCAAGTTAAGGCCTTTGAAAGGCCAATAACAAGTTCAAATTATCTTTCTTTGCAAAAAAAAGATTCCTCCGGAACTTAATTTAATGCTTATGTGGCAAAGCCTCGGAAAATTCGTATTAAGAAACAGGTTTATATTATTGGTATTACTGGCTATTTCAACGGGCATCATGGGCTATTTTGCCTCTAAGGTGAAATTGAGTTATGAGTTTTCCAAAGCGATTCCTACGGATAATCCACATTACAGGGAATATCTTTCTTTTAAAAAAACATTCGGGGATGACGGCAACCTGCTCGTTATCGGTATAAAAACGGGTGAGCTGTTTTCACTAAACAAATTCAGGGCATACCAGCAAATGCAGCAAAGCCTGAAAAAGGTGAATTATGTGGAGGATGTTCTGGCCATACCCGTTACTGTTATGTTGCAGAAAGACAGCATGGAAGAAAAACTTTCCGCAAAAAGGATATTTCCTGATTCAATTGATACACAGGGCCAGCTGGACAGTTGTGCGGCGGTTTTTTTTAACCTGCCGTTTTACCGGTCTTTATTATACAATGGTACAAATGCCTACCTGATGGGCGTGCGGATTAATAAGGATATACTCAATTCGCCCGGGCGTACCAAAGTGATTGCCGAAATAACTGCTGTGTCTGATACGTTTTCAGGCAATACGGGCATTGAAACCCACCTGAGCGGGCTACCGCTGATCAGGACAGTTGTGGCAGACAGGATACAAAAAGAAATGCGGTACTTCCTGTTCGGTTCCCTGGGATTGAGCGTGCTGATCCTGATGCTTTTTTTCCGCTCTGTAAGCACCACGCTGATCTCACTGGCGGTGGTTATCATCGGGGTGGTTTGGACAGTTGGTATCATTTATTTATGCGGGTATAATATAACGTTACTTACTGCACTGATACCATCGCTGGTGGTGGTGATAGGGATTCCCAATTGTATTTATTTTATCAATAAATACCATAGTTCCTGGTTGCTGAATGCAGGCACCAATCCGGCGGAGAGAAAAAATATTTCATTGGTGAACATGGTAAGCAAAATGGGTATCATCACCTTGTTCTGCAACCTTACAGCCGCCATCGGTTTTGCAGTATTTGCACTTACGAAAAGCGCCATCTTAAAGGAGTTTGGGGTAGTGGCAGGTATCAGCATCATGATAATTTTTGTGGTATCATTTATCTTGCTGCCTGCCGTGCTCAGTTATCTGCCTTCACCTGGTGTGAGGCAGCTGCGTTACCTGAATAACCGCTGGATCACCGCCTTCCTCACTAAAATAGAGTTTTGGGCTTTTGAACATAAGAAAATGGTGCTGGTCATAACATCGCTGGCTATCATCGTATCAGTGGCGGGCATGTTCAGGCTGAAATCTGAAGGGCATATTGTGGATGATTTGCCAAAAACCGATAAGGTATATACTGACCTGCTGTTTTTTGAAAAACATTTCAAAGGGGTGATGCCGCTTGAAATAATAATAGATACGAAGAAAAGAAACGGTTTAACAGGTATGCGGGCATTGGAAGTGTATGAGAAGGTTGATTCATTGGCGCAGTATATAAGTGCCAGGCCTGAAATGAACAGGCCCCTGTCGGTGGCCGAAGGTTTGAAATTTGCCAAGCAGGGTTTTTATGAAAATGATTCAACCCAGTACCTGATGCCAAACAGCTTCGACGGCTCATTTGTGGCCGAATACCTGCGGCCATCCCGGAAAGACAGCGGAAAAGCAAATAATTTTTCACGGATGCTGAATTCGTTCATTGACAGCGGAAAACAGCGTACACGCATTAGTGTTAGTATGGCGGATGTGGGTACCCGGAAATTACCGGAAATACTGGCAGGTATCAGGCAACGGGCGGATGAACTGTTTGATTCATCCAAACAGAAGGTTGTACTTACGGGTACCAGCATCACTTTCCTGGAAGGCAGCCGGTTTATCATCAATGGCCTGGGGGAAAGCATCTTCTGGGCTTTCCTGCTAATCGCTTTATGTATGCTGTACCTGTTCAGGTCTGTGCGCATTTTAGTATGTTCCTTATTGCCAAATATCATACCGCTGATTGTTACGGCCGGTATCATGGGATGGGCAGGGGTTCCGCTAAAGCCGTCTACGGTGCTGATATTCAGCGTGGCGCTTGGCATTGCGGTAGACATCACCATCAGGTTCCTGGTAAATTACAAGCAGGACCTTTCTTTACATAACAATGATATTGCCGCAACGGTTAAAAGCACGGTGCAGCAAACCGGCCTCAGTATCGTATATACATCACTGGTGTTAACGGCTGGCTTTATAATCTTTTGTGCCAGCAGTTTTGGCGGAACATTTGCATTGGGTTGGCTAACATCAGTGACTTTATTTGCAGCAACAATCACCAACCTGCTGTTGTTACCGGTATTATTACTTGTGCTAAACAGGCAAAAGAGCAGAAAAGCAATATAGTTTCAATATATTCGTTTAGCGCTGTATTCCTGATGAAACCCATGCTAAATGCAGCATATGGGTAAAGAAACATGTCAGTAATTTGAAGAATCTTAGATATTCTGATATATATTTGTCGCAAAAACCAAACTACAAATGAGAAAAACTATCTTAACCCTGGCCATAGCCATGGCATTTATGCTGGGTGCTACTGCACAGGACCGTACAATCAGCGGGCGTGTAGTGAATGATAAGGAAGCGCCTATGGAAGGGGTTTCTGTTATGCCTTCTGACGGGAAATCCGGTACACAAACAGATAAAAACGGAAACTATAGTCTTACTGTTTCTCCCGCAGCCAAAACCCTCATCTTCAGTTATGTGAATTTTGAAACGGTTACCAGGGCCATCGGTAAACTGGCCACATTAAATGTAACGATGCAGTCATCAGACACCAGGCTGGAAGAGGTAGTGGTAGTAGGTTATGGTGTTCAGCAGAAGAAAGCATTTACCGGATCGGCTTCAAAAGTAGATGTAAAAGAATTTGCTACACTGGTTACTCCTTCTGTTGATAAGCAGTTGGCAGGAAGGGCCGCCGGTGTTAATGTGAATAACAGCAGTGGTTTGGTGAATGCACCTGCCAGGATACGTATCCGCGGAACCAATTCAATTTCGCAGGGTAATTCACCGTTGATCATTGTAGATGGGGTACCTGTTACCACCGGAAACCTGGCCATATCAACCAATTCAAATGCATTGGGAGATGTCAATCCGGATGATATTGAAAGTATTGATGTGCTAAAGGATGGATCTGCAACGGCTATATATGGCTCAAGGGCAGCTAATGGAGTAATATTGATCACTACAAAGAAAGGTACTAAAGGCCGCACTTCGGTAACGTATAGTGGTGTTGTTGGTTATAGCAGCCCCATGCAGAAATTTGATGTGCTGAATGCATCCCAGTTTGTGGCCATCGCCAATGAAAAATTCACCAATGCAGGCGCTTTACCGGTTGCCAGGCTTGATGCAGCAGGTACAAATACCAACTGGCAGGATAATGTGTTTGTGAACAATGCGCTTTCCACATCCCACACCATCGGTATTTCGGGTGGCAGCGAAAGCACCAGTTTTTTCCTTTCGCTGAACTATGCTGAAAACAGGGGTATTATCCGAACTAATAAGAATACAGCATACAGGATAAGGGCCAATATTGAAAACCAGACAAGCAAATGGCTGAAAATAAGTAATAACCTGGCCGTTTCCCGCCAGAATGACTTTGACCAGAATAATGGTACCAATGCCTTAAGTGGCGCTATAGTAGGCGCTATCAGGGCTTTGCCCAATGTGCCTATTTACAGCACAACCCATCCAACCGGGTATAATATTGCACCTACAGCCAATGCATTGGGTGCAGGGCCTAACCTGAGGACCATTGATGATAACTATACCAATATCGCTTTTGTACTTGACAAGAATAAATTTCAGTCAGACAAATACAGGATAATCAATACAACTTTTGCTGAATTGACACTTGCAAAAGGATTAAAAACACATCACCAGTTGGGCATTGATTATTTTACAGATAACAGCCTGCTCATTTACGATCCAAGGCATGGTGATGGAGCTTCTTCAAACGGGATTATCCAGCAGGGGCAACAAAATATCCTGAATACAAATATTCAGAATTACTTAAATTATAATTTTTCTGCAAAAGGTAATAATGTATACGTAACTGTTGGTCATGAAATTCAGCAAACCACTTCCAGGTTCTTCCAGGCCCAGGGAGTAAATATTGCAGACTTGTTTTACCTGAAAGAAAATGTGATATCAAATTCTGCAGTTACCCAAAGCATATTTGGTAATTATACAAAAGATGCACTCGAATCTTATTTTGGCAGGCTTAATTATGACTATAAAGGAAAATACTTCATTCAGGGAAGTTACAGGATTGACGGTCAGTCATCCCTGGCAAACGGGAAAAAATATGGTACATTCCCTGGAGTTTCCATAGGTTGGAGGCTTGTACAGGAAAAATTCTGGAAATCAGTTCCATTCCTGCAAAAGAATGTATCTGAATTCAAGATTAAAGCATCCTATGCTACTGTCGGTAACAGGCTGGGTGGCTTTCCTTATCTGAGTACGTTTGGCAGCAGGCCTTATGGTAATGTAAGCGGTATCGCAGTAGCATTGATAGGTAACCCTGATTTGCAGTGGGAACAAAGCAAGAAATATGATATCGGTTTTGAACTTGGTTTGCTGAATAACAGGATCAATATCACTTTCGATTATTTTAAAAACGACCTGGATAACCTGGTATTAGCTGTTCCCCAGCCATTTAGCATGGGCGTTCCTTTAAACCAGATCAACCAGAATATCGGAAGGGTTCAGAATAAAGGCGTAGAACTTACCTTTAATGCAACCGTGGTACGTAAACAAGATTTTGAATGGAATTTCAACTTCAATTACACACATGTGAAGAATAAGATTGTTTCATTGTATTCAATCGCTGGCATTCCGGTAACAGAAATTTTCCCAAGCAATTATAATATCAACCGGGTAGGCGAGTCTATCAACTCTATTTTCGGTTATGAATTTGCTGGCGTAAATTCCGGTAACGGAAACCCGGTTTATTATAATGCAGCTGGTCAACTGGTACAACGTAATATACAGACCGGCGGTTACCATTTTGCCAATTCTATGAGCGATCCTACTTTGGGAGCAGCCACTTCATTAACTAATGCGGATAAGAAAATACTTGGCAGCGCACAGCCAACAGATTTTGGTGCATTTACCAACACTTTTTCATACAAAGGGTTTGAACTGGATGTCATGTTCAGGTATCAGTCTGGCAACAAGATTATAAATATCACCCGCCAGGAAGTATTGTTAAACCAGCGTTTCGCCAATAGCGGAACAGAAATACTGAACAGGTGGACAACACCCGGACAAATCACAGATGTTCCCAAATTATGGTATGCACAGGATGCTGTTATTAACCAGAACCTGGAAACAATTTCCCGGTTTGTGGAAGACGGCAAATTCCTTCGCCTGCAGAATATAGTTTTAAGTTATAATGTAGATTCCAAGAAGTTAAAAGACATTTCCAACAATGCTATCAAGAGCGCCCGTTTCTTCATCCAGGCACAGAATGTGCATGTATGGACCAAGTACCGCGGCATAGATCCTGAAGCATACAGCGAAGATGGACAGGATAACAATATTTCACCGCAGGTGAGAAACATGTCTATCGGTGTTACATTGGGCTTATAATTAATTAAAACTATTAATAAACTATATCATGAAATACTTTCAGAAATTATTTTTAGTCTCTGTTTTACTTACCGGCCTCCTGTTTACCGGTTGTAAAAGCAAACTGGACCTGGCGCCATTCAACCAGTTTGACGCCAATTCCGCATTTACTTCCCCGGAAAGGTGCCTGCTGGCGCTTAATGGCGTGTATGATGCCGCACAAAGTGGTGTGTATGATCCATTGAACGGTTCAGCCACTGTAGACAGGGGTTATCCATTTGGTGCTGCGGCCGTTGAACAGCAGGATATGCGTGGTGAGGACATGGTAAACGTGGCCACTTTTTACCAGGTTACCTATTTCGGCACCTATTCTCCCACAACACCGAATAATGTGAACATGTGGAAAGAATTGTATGCTGTTATCAATAAGGCGAATATTTCCATCAACGGGTTCAGGGGTGCCAATCTTAATGGTGTGCTTACAGCTACACTTGCTAACCAGTATGAAGCGGAATGCCGTTTTTTAAGGGCCATGTCACACCATGAATTGCTGATACACTTTGCCCGTCCGTATGCTGACGGTGCTGGTTCTGCATTGGGTGTGCCATACAGGGATTATCCTATCAACAATCCGGCAGATGTGGAATTTGCTAAAACCAAACCAAGGGAATCGGTGGGTGATTGTTATACAAAAATGCTGGCTGATCTTGATTATGCAGAAGCAAACCTCCCGGCAACCGGCTTAAATTACAGGGCTACCAAAGCAGCAGCCATTGCTTTGAAGATGCGCATCAAACTGCACAAAGGAGATTGGGCTGGTGTAATAACAGAAGGTAATAAGATAATTCCAGCTACCATCGACCCGCAAAACTGGACATCCGTGGTAAGCCAGGTGGGCGGATGGGTTATGACGTCTGCTGTTGATGGGCCGTTTACCAATAATGCATCAACCGAATGTGTGTTTTCTATTAAAAACGACCCGATAGATAACCCGGGTACGAATGCTTCTTTGCCAAGGATGTATAGTTTCAGCAGCGCTTCCGGTGGCAGGGGATTGGTTTCTATCAGCCCGATTGTATGGAATTTACCTGAATGGACCTGTGGAGATAAGCGTAAGACAGCCTTATATACCAATGGTACCAGCAATACAGGTGTTGTTACAAAATTCACTACCAAGTATAAGGATGCCGTTACCCAGTCTGACTGGACTCCTTATATCAGGTATCCTGAAATTTTACTGATGCAGGCAGAAGCAGAAGCTTGGAACAGCGCTACCGTATCTCAAAGGGCAATCGACCTGCTGAATACAGTAAGGAACAGGGCATTGGCAAATCCACTAACGGAAACGTATACACTGGCATCATTTGCCGGAAAGAACGACCTGATAAATGCCGTGCTGAAAGAAAGAAGGATAGAATTTTTGGCAGAAGGTAAACGCTGGGGTGATATCCATCGCCTGGTGCTTGACCCGGTTTTTGGAACAGGCGGTATTCCTGCCAAGATGCCTAACGGGTTTTCTAATGTGGGTGCTTTTGTTTGTGCAGGAGCTGTACCGGCAACCGGCGTACCGGCCATACCGTATTCAGATTACAGGTTCTTATGGCCAATTCCCCAGCAGGAGCGCAATACAAATCCAATTATAGATCAAAACCCGGGATATTAATCATTATAAAATCAATCAAGATGATGAAACAATATATAGTACTTGCATTGGGTAGTTTCGTATTACTGTCAGGATGCAAAAAGGCAACCAACCTGACAGGGCCGGCTGATAAGAGCATGGCTTATGTTTCTTTCACCAATGTGAATGCCAATGGAAAAACGGTGGATGTATATGTTGATGATGTGTTATTGAATACTGCTGCTGCCGTTGGGCCCAACGGAACCGTTACGGGAACCTACCTGGGTGTTTACCCTGGTGACCGTTTCCTGGAAGTGAAAGATAATGCAACACCAGCCACTTATTATCATTCAAATAATATAAAAGTAGCGGGTGGAAATGCTTATGCCTATTTCATTTACGATACATTGAAAACAGGCCGTTTTAAAGGGATTCTGTTAAATGCCGACAGGAAGATTAATCCGGCAAGCGCCACTTCAAAAGTAAGGTTCCTGAACCTGTCGCCCAAAGCGCCAGCATTTGATGTATGGTTTGTAAGGAGGGTTGCTGCCGTTGCAAAAGACAGCCTGAAGGTATTTTCAGCAGTGCCATCCTTAACTTCAGTAGCTGCGCCGGATGCTACCGCTTTGTCTGCTTACACTGATATAGCGTCCAACGAGGCTGCCGGTGCATCAGCGCCCGGTTCAGGGGTTACTGATTATATCATCAGGATAAAACTGGCAGGAACCAATACCATTGTTTCTTCCACCGCTGCAACCACTATTGTTAACGGAAGGGCCTATACGATTTTTGCCAGGGGGCTTTATCCGTCTTCTGCACTTACATTATACCTGACCAATTAATGAGATTCATTCAATAAAATAATAAACCGGGCCTTAGCGCCCGGTTTTTTTTGTTCAATTTCTAAATCAGGATGAATTTATTTCAAAACTTCTGCCAGTTTTATATCCAATTGCTCTTCCCTTAATTCGGTGGCTATGATTTTTCCCTCCGGATCTAATAACACATTATATGGAATACCGGCAAAGCCATACAGGTTTGCAGCAGGAGAATCTGTTCCTTTCAACTCACTTACCTGCGTCCAGGTTAAATTATCTTTTTTAACAGCATCCAGCCAGTCATTCCTGTCGTCATCCAGTGAAACACCCAGGATGGTGAAATTCCTGTTTTTATATTTGTTGTAAGCTGCCACCAGGTATGGGCTTTCCCCCCTGCATGGACCGCACCAGCTAGCCCAGAAATCAACCAGTACATATTTTCCTCTGAACTGGCTTAATGAAACCGGTTTACCGTCGGCATCATTTATGGTGAAGTCGGGTGCCATACTGCCAACCTGCGGTGTTTTTTCACGGATAGCCTGTTGTTGTGCCTGCTGTGCCATCATTTGGTTGAATTGTATAACAATGGAAGCTACGCCCTGGTGTTTTGGAAACCTGTTCTGTAAACCCGGAACAATGTTTTTAAGCCTGTTTGGATCAACATTGCGTGTATACCCCAGTGCAAACATGGCAACCACAGGATCCGAAGTTGTATCAATAAAACGGGTGATATAACTAACGAACGATTCACCCAATGTGTTCATGTGCTGTTTTTTCACAGATACAAGGCTGTCGTTGCCGGTTAGTTTTGAAAGGGAATCAATGCTGGCACTAACTGTTTTTATCTGTTCGCTTTTTGTTGAAATGCCGATGAGCAGGTTTTTCAGTTTTGTATTGGCGGGGCTGTTAAAAACAGGACCTTCCAGGCTCACATCGTTTATATCTGCCGTAAAGCTGATCGACGGCTTGTCATTGATAAAGATAAATCCGGATTCCAATTTTTCGAAACGGATCCGGTACAGGCCTTCTTCAGTTGCTATACCGGATAATTCAAATTTTCCGTTTTTTATTTGCGCAGTATCCAGTATTTCGGGATTTTTCTGGCTGAAGAAAAGCTGGTCAAGGAATATCTGCTGGTCAGGAACATTTTTAATATTACCGCTTACGGTAAATTTTCCATTGTTCGATTCATTGTTGCATGAGAACATTAGCAGGCTGATGACTAATGCTGTTACGGTAATTTTCATATTGATAGCATAATTTACTTACAAAAATGGATGTTCACAATATCACTTACTGGCCCATTCGCATATTAAATTCAGTTTTGAAGTTTTTCGGATAACAATTTATTGACCAGTGCCATATCGGCTTTTCCTTTGCTCCTTTTTTTCACTTCGCCGGCAAACAGACCGATCAGCCCTTTTTTACCGCTCTTATACTCTTTCACTTTTTCAGGCATGGATGCAAGCACTTCATCAACCCATGTTTCTATGGATGATTCATTTTTTTCCTGGACAAGGTTTAGGGAAACGGCAATGGCTTCAGCTGTAGATGAAGGGTTCCTCATCAGTTCCTGCAAGATCTTTGTGGATGCGTTATTAAAATTCACCTGCCCGGATTCAGTAAGGTCAATCAGCGAAACAATAGCTTCGGCATGCAGTGGAAAACGGTTTATTGTAATATTGTTTTCATTGCAATAAGATTTAAGCGGTCCCAGCAACCAGTTAGCCGCCGCTTTTTTATTAGAAGTAAGTTTTGCCAGGGTTTCAAAAAAAAGGGCATCATCCTTATCATTGCAAATGATGGTTGCATCATAAGCAGGCAAGGCATATTCATTTATAAATTTGTCTTTCCATTGTTCAGGCAATACCGGCATGTTATTCTTTACAGATTCAATGAAAGTGTCACTGATGGTAAATGGCGGCAGGTCGGGTTCAGGGAAATACCGGTAATCATCTGCATCTTCTTTGCTCCTTAATGAGAATGTGACTTGCCTGTCGGCATCAAAACTCCTGGTTTCCTGTATTACGGGTTCATTATTTTCTGCAAGAGCGATTAACCGTTCCTGTTCAATTTCAATGGCTTTTTTAACATTGCGGATACTGTTCAGGTTTTTCACTTCCACTCTTTTGCCAAGTGCAGATTCGCCTTTTAACCTGATGGAAATATTGGCATCGCAGCGCATGCTGCCTTCTTCCATGTTACCATCGCAAACAGCCAGCCAGCGAACAGTTTTACGTAATTCAGTGAGAAATGAAAAAGCATCGGCTGCGCTGTGGATGCAAGGTTCTGTCACAATTTCCAGCAGGGGTATACCGGCACGGTTCAGGTCAATGCAGGTATAATCCGGGTCAATATCATGTAAACTTTTACCGGCATCCTCTTCCAGGTGTATCCGGTTAAGTTGTATGTCCTTTTTTGTGTCTGCAGAAATAATACTCACATATCCGCCTTTGCAAACCGGGGCTGTATGCTGACTAACCTGGTATCCTTTGGGGAGGTCGGGATAGAAATAGTTTTTCCGGGCAAAATAGTTATTCCGCTCTATGTTACAATGCAGCGCAAGGCCCAGCTTTACGGCCAGTTCAATAGCTTTACCGTTCATTTTAGGCAGGGTTCCCGGATGAGCGAGCGACACCGGGCTAACCTGTGTGTTGGGTTCAGCGCCAAAAGCCGTGCTGTCGGTACAAAACAATTTCGATTTTGTCTGCAACTGTGCATGTACTTCCAGCCCAACTACCAATTCGTATTTGTCGGTATTCATCGGTTGCAAAGGTAAGCAGTTGTGGCGAGCAGCCATTGCGTTGGGGCGTTTTTTGAATGCCGTAGCAGAAAATAAAAAAGCGGACCTGTAGCAGATCCGCTTTATGTTGTTTTTCGATGGCGTTTATAAGTTTACTGTCTTTAATTTTTTAGGTATTTTGATATCAAAACTCATTTCTTTTCCATTGCGAAGCGCCTTGATATTATACGTCTTTTTTTCAGCATTTTCCATCAGTTGTTCCCTTACTTCATCTGTATTGTTTACTTTAACTCCCCCAATTTCAGTTACTATATCATCTTTTTGAAGGCCGGCTGAAGCAGAAGCTGAATTTTCTTCTACTTCCAGTACTTTTACTCCATTTCCTTCTTCAGTATCCTGAATTTTTAAGCCCAGTTTTTTCTGCCGGGGGAATGAGTAGTCGAAATCAAAATCCCGGTTGTTAAATGCAAATGGGGCTGTTGTTCCAACCCTGTCCATATCGGGCATGGAAAACCGTTTGTATGAACCATCGGGAGCAGTAAATGCAAATGCCCTGGCGCTGCGTTTCCTTTCCTGCAGGGTAACTTTTACTGATTTTTCTTTTCCATCCCTTAGGTAATACACTTTTACTTCATCTTTAGGTTTATGGGCGGTAACTGCTTTGTATAAAGATTCAGGGCCGTCTATTTTTGTGTCGGCTAATTTTGTAATTACATCAGCTTCTTTCAGGCCTGCTTTGGCTGCTGCGCTTTCTTCAGTAACATTGGTAATCTTTGCACCTTCACTGGTTTTTTCTGTAGTAACGCCTAAAAAAGCGCCGGCCTCCTTCTCATCATCGCTCCATGAAAAATTTCCCAATTCGCCCAGTTCCCCTAATTCACCCATTCCATCGCCAAACATGATCTTGTTTCCATCATTAATGATGATTTTCCTTTTGTTTACCGTGATGTTATCATCATTGAATTCAACAAGAGGTTTGCCATTCACCAACACTTTATCGCCAATTATTTCAACCCTGATATCGGCATCTTTGGTGCCTTTTTTCCTGATAATGATTTCCTGGCTTTCCTTTTTTCCTTTGTCATCAATTTTTACATCATATTCCTGTGCCATGGCTTTATACCCAAAGGCACTGAATAACCAGGGGAGGAATGCTAATACTACTGCTTTTTTCATGATTATAATTTTTATGTACGAAACTTTTAGTACATCAAAACTAATGAGTTTTTCCGAAATACGAAACTTTTCGGAAATATTTATTTTTCTTTAACAGTTGGTTTACCGGTGTTTACTTTTTATGAGGCAGGAAAACGCTCAATGGCTTAAACGTCAATCAGTTCATTTACATGGTTGTGGATGTTCCTGGCAATCTTTTCCGTTGGAACATCATTATCATCACCGCCAAAAGGGTCTTCAATTTCTTCAGCAATCAATTCAAGGCTGGCCAGTACATAAAATATGAACACAACCACAGGAATTACATAGTAACTCAGGCTGAACACATATCCAATGGGAAGGGTCATGATATAAATGAAAATGAATTTTTTTATGAACACGCTGTATGAAAAGGGGATTGGTGTGTTCTTAATACGTTCGCAGGCACCGCAGATATCGGTAAACGACTGTAATTCTGCATTCAGCACAATTAGCTGGTTGCCGTCTATTTTTCCTTCCCGGTACAATTGCTGAATATGTGCGAACATTAATAGTGCGATCTGGTTTGGAATATGTTTTTCCTTGTCTATTTTACTGAAGATGGAGTCATGTTCAGGGTTTTCAAACAGGGCTGTTCTTGTCTTTTCTGATTTAAGGTGGTTGTGTAACGCATACGCATATGCGGGAATGATCTTTCGGAAGAAGGAACGTTGCACGGCTTCTTCCCCGGGCAGGATGGCTGCCAGTTTTAATGCGAGGTTTCGGCTGTTGTTTACCAGCGATCCCCAGAGTTTACGTCCTTCCCACCACCTGTCGTAAGCCGTATTTGTTCTGAATACAAGAAGCATGGAAATAGCAAACCCCAGCAGGTTATGCATGATGGGTATATTCTTTACAAAACTTTTATCTGTAACAGGGAATATATTGGTTTCAAGGTAAGCGATAATAAACGAATACACACTTATGCCTATAAGCAAGGGGAATAATTTCCTGAACGTATCGGCTTTGTGTAACCGGAAAATAAACGTGAACCAGTCTTTGGGGTTGTAATTGATCATAAGTAAAAATAATAAGTTCCCCGGTGCTGCTTCATTTTTTTATCCTGTTCACTGCATTTTGTCAGTCATTTCTGCCAACTGTCTTTTCCGGCAATGAAAGTCTTTACCGGGCAATCATCTACTACTTCATCACAAACATATGTCATTCCAATTTTTTCCAGCACGTTCAGCGAAGCAAGGTTATCTATATGCGCCCGGCCGGTAACAGTTTGCAAACTAAGCACATTAAATGCATGACTTAGGGTATGCCGGGCAGATTCGGTTGCATAACCCATTCCCCAGTAATTTTTACGCAACCTGTATCCCAGGTCGGTTTCATCAAGTTCCGGCCTGTATTTTAAACCACACCAGCCAATGAATTCCATATCGTCTTTTGTATGCATCGCCCATCTGCCCAGGTTTCTTTCGTATTGGGGTAATATGATATCCCGGATGATCTGCCTTGCATGATTTTCGTCTTTCAATACCGGTTCATGCAGGTACTTCAGAACGTCTTCGTCGCTGTTGAGCTTCAGCACCAATGATGCATCAGCTTCGGTAAAGCGGCGCAGTATCAGCCTGGGTGTTTCAAGAACGATGTACATTTGTAATGGTTGATTCAATTATACAGGTAGTGCCTTCCGGTTACAGAAAGAAACAAGTTTACACGCCTTAAGTATGCCCTGCTTTCCGGGCAGCCTTGTTAATTTTTAGAGTAGAGCCTTAACTGCTGCAATCACATCCTGTAGGCGGCTAACATCCTGTCCACCTGCCGTTGCCAGGGTCGCTTGCCCGCCGCCGCCGCCTTTGATGAGTTGCTTAACATGTTCATTGATGATTTTGCCGGCATCCATTTTTTTTGCGGCTACCACCGTTTCACTGATGCTGATGGCAATATTGGCTTTGCCACCGATATTTGCGCAAAGTACCACCAGGTGATCGTGCAGGTGGTTCTTAAGGTCGAAGCAGAGTTTTTTCAGCGCATCTGCATTGGGCACTTCAATAATATCACCGATGAAGCTTACATTATCAATGATCTCATCTTTATGCAGCAACTCATTGCGGATACCCACCAGTTGCCTTGCTTCCAGCGATTCAATACGTTTAAGCAGGGTTGTGTTTTCAGCCTGCATGCTTTCCAGCGACCTGATAATATTCGCCGGATTTTTCAATGCTTCCCTGATTTGTCTTATCTGCTCAAACTGTTCGTTGATCATTTTTTCTGCTGCTTTACCGCATACGGCTTCTATCCTTCTAACACCCGCAGCAACAGCCGTTTCATGTTTTATCTTAAAAATACCCAGTTCACCGGTGCTTCCAACATGTGTACCGCCACATAATTCTATTGAATAAGCGGGATCTATCATGACCACCCTTACCGTATCAGCATATTTCTCTCCAAACAACGCCATGGCTCCCATCGCAATAGCTTCATCTTTTGCCATCTGTTTTATTACAACCGGAATATTCTCCCTTATCTTTTCATTCACCATCTCTTCTACGGCAATCATTTCCTGTTCGCTCATTTTTGCAAAATGCGAAAAATCGAACCGGGTATGCTCTTCATTTACCAGGCTCCCTTTTTGCGCCACATGGGTACCCAGTACTTTCCTTAGTGCGGCATGCATCAGGTGTGTTACTGTATGGTGAACCGTTATGTCTTTCCTCCGGCTTCGGTCAATCGTTGCCGTTACTTCTCCCGAAAGGTCATCCGGAACTTGTTCTGCAAAATGGATAACCAGGTCGTTTTCCTTTTTGGTATTGATTATCCGGATAGTTGCCAATCCTGATTCACCTTGATTGGCATCAAGACTGATGATACCGGTATCGCCTACTTGTCCGCCGCTTTCAGCATAAAATGGTGTGTTTTCAAGTACAAGCTGGTACAGTTCTTTGCCTTTACCCGACACTTTGCGGTATTTCAGGATCTTCGTTTTCGTTTCATGGCTGTCATAACCGGTAAAGCTTCCAAAATCACCTTCATTAACTATCTGCCAGTCTTCCGTATCCAGAGCAGTTGCAGCCCTGCTCCTGTCTTTTTGTTGTTTCATTTCTGCCTCAAAACCGGCTTCATCTACTGCCAGGTTGTTTTCGGAGGCAATGAGCCTGGTAAGGTCAATCGGGAATCCGAATGTGTCCAGTAATTCAAAAGCATCTTTTCCAGAAATGGTTTTACCCGAAGCTGCAGCGATGATGCTATCCATTCTTTTTAATCCTTTGTCAAGGGTTCTTAAAAAGGCTTCTTCTTCTTCCCTGATTACTTTACTTACAAATTCCTGTTGTTTATCCAGTTCAGGAAACACTGTTGAAAACTGTGTAGCAATCACCGGTAATAACTGGTAAAGCAGGGGTTGTTTGTATTGCAGGTAAGAATAATAATATCTTACAGCCCTGCGCAATATGCGTCGAATTACATATCCGGCGCCGGTATTGGAAGGTAACTGTCCGTCTGCAATGGTAAAACCGATGGCCCTAATATGATCAGCCAATACCCTGAAAGCGATGCTTTCTTTGTCATCACCGGCCAGGTATTTTTTACCGGTTATCTTTTCGGTGGCTGCGATGGTGCCGCTAAAAATATCGGTATCATAATTGGAAGTCTTGTTTTGGATGACCCGTACGAGCCGTTCAAATCCCATTCCTGTATCAACATGCTGTGCCGGTAATGGTTGCAGGCTGCCGTCTTTTAAGCGGTTGTATTGCATGAATACATTATTCCAGATTTCAATTACCTGCGGGTTGTCTTTATTCACGAGGTCGCGGCCCGGTATGAGCGCCCGTTCATGATCCGGCCTCATATCTACGTGAATTTCACTGCAAGGCCCGCAAGGCCCGGTATCACCCATTTCCCAGAAATTATCTTTTTTATTGCCGTAAACGATATGGTCTTCCGCTACCAGTTTGCGCCATGCTTCCAAGGCAATTTTTGATGGGGGAAGCCCTTCTTTTTCATCACCTTCAAAAACGCTGACATACAAACGGTCTGTTGGAATTTTATATAATTCGGTTAGGAGTTCCCAGCTCCAGGCAATGGCTTCAGTTTTAAAGTAATCGCCAAAACTCCAGTTGCCCAGCATTTCAAACATGGTATGGTGATAGGTGTCAACGCCAACTTCTTCCAGGTCGTTGTGTTTTCCGCTTACCCGGAGGCATTTTTGTGTATCGGCTATACGGGGAGCAGGTGCTTTTTTGTTGCCCAGGAAGTAATCCTTAAACTGGTTCATTCCTGCATTGGTAAACAATAAAGTGGGGTCGTTTTTTACTACAATGGGTGCTGAAGGAACTATCAGGTGTTCTTTTGACCTGAAAAAATCTAGGAAAACCTGCCTGATTGCTGCGCTCGTCATCATATGCTAAAATGAGTTATTGGGTTGCTTTTAGTTGTTAAATAGGTTTAAATTTGTGCACTTTTGTAAACCTTGCCGCAAAGGTAATAAAACTGCCCGCCCATTTGGTACCGGGTACAAACAAAGTTAACTGGCAGGGTTCAGGTATTGAATAAAACCGGTAAGCTGCATTTTGCAGGTTGATTTGATTGCCGGAACCGGTAATCAACCGAATACACGAACCGGGCAGGGGAATTAAATTGATATCTTATAAGCCTTTGCGGGCTATGGCAT